>Ga0316225_1000150_pt1 | contig 101176 bp, 87 predicted proteins | sample TBH18015metaG_FD_206010 | JGI IMG/M metagenome (GOLD analysis project Ga0316225, IMG submission 206010) | Freshwater microbial communities from Trout Bog Lake, Wisconsin, USA - TBH18015 | ecosystem: Environmental > Aquatic > Freshwater > Lake > Hypolimnion/Profundal zone | place: USA: Wisconsin... | reverse complement strand
CCAACACCTCGGCCCCCTGTTGTCTGGGACCCAGCGTCCACCCTTCCTTCTCCATGTCGCCTCCACGGCGACCAAAGGGGTCAATAGTTCTGTCGCCAGGGGGTCAGTTTTGGCTGTCGCCCGATAATTGGGGAGCTCAGCAACTCGGAGGAACAAGGACAAGACAACTCCCGTTTCCCTTCAGGCCTGCCTCAGCATATTTGAAGCGTCCGGCGTGTCATTGCATCAGATTCTTACTCATGCTGAGCGGGAGGGGATGACCATCCCGGACCTGGTCAGTTGGACGGATGGGTTCCTGAGCCGCGTTGCCCTGCTGGATGCCCCCGAGGAGGCAGAAATCCTCGTGTTCGGTGCCATCCGCCACTGGCAGGCCCTGTACCCTGCGGTCAGCAAGCGAACCCTGCCTCTGGTGAAGGCCATGCTGTTGAACGAGCCGGGGCTCTTCGAGTGTCTGACTCGCCTGCCAGAGCACCACTTCGCCCCTGGTTTCCAGGGGCGAGTCCTGGGACGTTTGGGCTACCCCAAGATCCTGTCCAAATCACCCCGTGTGGCGGTGAGGACCGAACATGGCCTTGAAAAGGTCATGGAATGGTTGGGCTCTGGGCGTTCCATTATCGGCTACGACCTGAAATTTCAGGGGTTCAAGGCGTCATCCCAGAATTGGGGCGTCATCTGGGCCGGCAACTTATGGCTTACAGATGGGCAGAGCCCCGACTCCATCCAATGGAGGTCCGATCCGACTGATCCTACGTGTTGGCAACTCCTTCCTACGCTTCGAATCGAGCGTGTGAGGGGACTTAGGAACATTGCAGGAATCATTTATGAGAAGGTGACTATTGTGGCCTGCCCTGACCTCGAGACCCTCGATGGTCCATGCAAGGAACTGCAGATCGATGGCTGCCCTGAAATTTCATGCGTTGACATTGGCCCGCGCACAAACGTCCTTTCCCTGAATCAATGTGCAGGATTGCGAACCATTGGTTACCGAATCGAGGACCACCCGCAGACCATCCACCATGACGAAACCTGGGCAAACAGCCTTGAAGAGCTTCAGATAAAGGATTGCGGGAACCTACGCAATCTGCCGCCTCGTTTGATCGTCCGGGGCCGCATGCATCTTCACCGGGTGGGGCCCATCGAGAGTTGGCCTTGGGATTTCCAAGTTGGAGAGACACTTCTGATCTCCGACTGTCCGGACCTCGAGAGCCTCCCTCCGGTCAGTGTGCAGGGTTCCCTTGTTGTCACGGGAGACTCTGGTCTGCGTCGACTGTCACCTGGCACGGTCGTCGGAAAACATCTGGACCTGCGCGCATGCACCCATCTTGAAGATGTTCCCAGGGGGGTGCGGGTGGCGGGCACCATGTTCCTCCCGGAACATTTGAATCACAGAAAATATGTCAGCTTCCCGCTGGTAGAAGCTGAATCAGTCCTGGTGGAGACAGGCGGGCCACCCAATAGCCATCCTTGATGCCCTTGCGGTACCCGACCTGCTGGCCTTCACCGATGGCCAGCCAATAGGGTGCGTTTCTCGGCGCCAGCGTGAGGCGCGCCGTCTTGGATTCCAGTCCTGATTTCTTGGGTCGCCCGGCCATGATTTGAACCTCTGATTTGAACTTCGAAAAACGCTCCCAAAAACGCTCCCAAAACGCTCCAATTTGCCTTTCATTTTTCTCTACGGCAGGTACACCAAAATCCTTAACTGTTATTTTGAATCATCTTTTAAGACATTAATAGAAGGGCTTTTTTAGCCTTATAAGCGACTCTTTCACGGCGGTAACACGGGTTCAAATCCCGTTAGCCCTACCAAAGTAATAACAGCACTTAGAAGCCGGAGCGACCCTCCGGCTTCTTCTTTTTTACGTGCTGCCTCACCTTTTTACCTCACAAATGCTTAAACGGGCGTCCCCAAGCGAAGACGCGGATGCCCGTGGCGGCTCTATCTCAGGCCTCCAACCCATCGCAGATCCTTGTCTGGCCTGCATCTTGGCGATTCGAGCCAATCCCAGGACCGTCTCCACGTTCCCAGAGCTTCTTTCTGGATTCGAATAGTGGCGGGAATCCTGTCGGTAGTTCGCTGACTGGGTGGATCTGCCCCATCTTGGGCGACTGAATTCCAGGCACTCCCGACCAGGAGATTCCTGTTCGGAACTCGACATGCCTCCCTGCTATCAGCCAGTCCCAGCGTGAGGTCGGCCTTGTCGGCTGAATGCTACTCGCGCGGAGGACCTGGGGCGTCCCACGGACATTTTCTGTCCAAACCCCTGTGGCAGGATGATCTGGAACCAAGTCTGTCCTTGAGATGCCTGCATGAGCTATGACCCCTTTGATGGCGTGCTGCTGAACGACCCCCGACCGCCCGTGTCGGGTGCCGTCAGCCTCATGCTGCACCTGCGGGTAGCCCGGAGGCTGGCCAAGGCTCAGGGTCGCACTTCGGGTCCCAGCCTGGAGGCGCTGAAAGCACGCGCTCAGGCCTGCCGGGAACTGCTGGCGCAGGGACTGCTGCCTGCCACGCTTCGGAATTTGCAGACCTACGGGTTGGACCTCGGCCAGCCCAAGGCCACCCACAGCCTAGCCAGTGTGCTCGCGCACATGGAGGCCTACCTCAAGGAGGTGGAAACGGGCGGCTACCTGGAGCCGGACCTGGCCCTCTGGCAGGCCGTGGATCAGGAATTGGCCGGGAAGCGGGGTCTCTGGATCGAGCGGACCGATGCCGATGGACCGCTGGAGGCGGGACTCCGGGACCTGGTACCCACCCGTCTGCGTGCCCTGGCCTGCGTACCTGGCCTGGGTGGTGCCACCTTCAGACTGGCTGCCCAAAAGGGCGGTGAGTCATCTGGCCTTTTCGGCAGCGCTCAGCCCCTGGTGGCATGGTTCCTTGATGGTCTGGAGGCCCACGGCGAAAGCCTCCCCAATGACCTCGACCTTTCTGAACCGGAGGACTGGGGATCAGCCCCCTGGTCGCCCGCTCTGGAATCCCTGTTCGAGGGACCGCTGGATCTGAAGGACCATGCAGACACCTTCCAGCGGGGGCTCGTCGAAGGTCCCCTCGACCTGCTTCGCCATGCCATTGAGCAAGTCTGCATTTGGCTGGACGCTGGGATCCCTCCTGCTGAGATCACCCTCATCCATCCCGAGCCTCAGACCGTGGCTGCTTTCCTCGCACCCCTGCTGGCAGAAGAAGGCGTGGCGCTGCATGTGCGCGGCGGATTGGTCCCCCTCCTAGCCAGCGAAGCCTGGAGCCCGCTCTGGACTCTCCTCATGGGCGTTCATCGGCTGGATCCCTGTGCCGTGTCCGCCGGGCTCCGTGCATCGAGGCGCGACGACCTGCGCCATTGGGCGGACGCCCTGGCCCTTGCGGATCAGAGCGGGACGCTCGCCTTCGAAGGCAGCTTCATGCACCTGCGGGACCGCGTGAAGGAATACGCCCAAGGCATCTGGGAGGAACTGGCCGCGCTGAAGACCACCACTCAGGCAGCCCACCGGTGGGCCGAGCGCCTGGAATCCCTGGCCACCACGCTGCGACTGCCCATGGACCCCGACGATTTCTACTCCCCGCTGGGCCTGCTCAAGGAGGCCTGGGGGCTCGAAACTTGGACCTTCTCGGACATGCTCCTGGCGCTGGAAGCCTTTCTGGATGCGGCACGCAGCAGCGAGATCCCCCGAGCAATCGAGGGCCTGCGCCTAGTCACCCCCGGCACGATTCTCGACGACTGGAACGGCGCTCGCGCCACCCTGATCCTTGATCTCTCCGAAGGAGCTTGGCCCAGCCGTCCCGCCGAGAACCCCGACCTGGATGGCGACCGCAAAGCCGCCATCAACAAGGCACTGCTCGCCTGGAGTCAGGCCGAGCCGACGGCTACGTTCCCCCCTGCCCTTCAGCGGTTCTGGCTACCGCGCAGCGAACATGGCGACCAGATTCCCCGCGCCTTCCAGCGGGAGGCCTACGCCTTCAACAAGGTGCTGGCCATGACCCGCGAGCGCCTGGTGGTGCTCAGCCCCGCCCAGGATGAGGATGGCCGCATGAAGTCCCAGGGTCCCTTCTGGACGGCGCTGGAAGGTGCAACCCTGTGGAGTCCTGAGCCCGCGCTGCACAGTCGCCTGCGCTGGCGCTGGGAAGGCCACGATCAGTCACCTCTCCATCAGGCCCGGGCCACCGCTGCCCAGGCTTGCCCCGCCAGTGAGGCGCTGCTGGCGGAAGCTCCGGACTTCGACCGTGCACCGGGACTCCGCGCCGCCTGGCTCAAGGGGCAGGACAGCGCCAGCCCCACGGCACTTGAAGGCCTCGCCAAGTGCCCCTTCCGTTCTTTCGCTGAGCGCGTTTGGGGTTTGCAGACCTTCGACGCGCGCACGCGGATGTCCATGGCCGTAGGCATTCTCGTCCACCACATCATGGAAGAAGCTCTGATGCCCTTCGTGGGCGAGGAGGATTGGCCGACTGCCTTCCAGACGGCACTGGGGCTTGGTCCCGAGGCCAGCGCCGATGACCTCATCCCCCACCTGCAATCCCTCTGGCTGGGCCACCAGGACCAGTGGCTGAAGGAGCTGGACCGCCATATCCCGCAGGAACAGTGGCCTCAGGCCGTGCTCCGCCTGGAATCCCTTCTGCCTAATATGGCCGCAGGCCTGCTGCGGGATGTTCAGGCGGAAGCCCCCGACAAGGGGGAACTGGCCTTGCTCGACCCTGCACGTCTGTCCGCTCCGAAGGGCAAGAAGGCCGCAGCGCCCCCACCGGAGTCCTGGCACCGCACCCTGTTGGCCCTTGAGGGCAGCCTTGGTCCAGTCTCCTTGGACCTGGGTGACGGTCACTCAATCGCCGTCAGTGGCAAGGTGGATCGCATTGAGCGCTGGACCAGTGACAGCCTCTCCTTCCTGCGGGTGGTGGACTACAAAACCTCGAAAGAGACCTACCTCAAGGCCTACGCCGACGACGACGCGCCCTTCGGGTCTCACCTCCAGACCCCCCTTTACATGCTGCTAGCGGAACAGGTCTACGAGGGCGAACGGGCCACGGCTGTGCTCTTTCCCCTGAAGGAGGATGAGCCAAAGCCCTTCACCAAGCACCTGGGCACCCTAGCCGAAGCTGGACCCGACGGAGCCTGGCGACAGCGACTGCTTGCGAACCTCTCCCGCTTCGATGCACGCCTGGAGTCAGGGGACTTCCCGCCCACGCCTGGCGAACATTGCAGCCAGTGCCAGTTGGCGGCCCTCTGCGGGCGGCCCGTGGACGTGACTGTCGAAACCGATGGGGAGGGGGACTGAGATGCGAAATCTCAACCTGAGCGATCCCCGCATCCTCGACCAATCGCTGGTGGTGAGCGCGAGCGCGGGGTCAGGCAAGACCTTCACCCTCACGGTGCTGGTCACGGCCCGGCTGGGTCGTGGCGACATCCGCCCCTGGGAAATACTCGCCACCACTTTCAGCGAGGCATCCGCTGCGGACCTCCGCGAGCGGCTGCTCCGCCCCCTGGACCTGCTGTCCGCTCTGGATGAGGCGGCGTGGCAGCAACTGCTGCCCCACCTCGAAGCCCCCGTGGCCAAGGACGTCGAGGCCTTGCTCAAGGATCAGCCCACCATCCAGCACGTGAAGAAGTCCGCCGGTGAGGTGGCCCAAGCCGCCGCCCATTGGGTGAGTGCGCCCTGGATAGCGTCAGCCGCAAAGGCTCGCGCCTTCTGGCGTCGCGTGCGACGTGAGGCCGAGCTGCTGCAAGTGTCGACCATCCACAGCCTGGCGATGCGCGTACTGAGCAAAGGCGAGGGCAGCAACGACACCATCCTCGATGTGCGCCATCCCTCCCTGCTGCGGCTGCTACGGCTGACGGTGCGCGAGGCTCTAACTCTGCCCCTTGGCCATGTCGATGAAGTGCCCGCGCGGTTGCTGCTGGCCTGGGCGGAGCAGAACTGGGAGGCGCTGTCACAGGGCTTCGACAATCACCTGGACGCCCTTGGGCACCTGAAGGGTGAAGACCCAGCCCTCTACCGCGACGCGCTCACTCGTGCCTTGGCTGAAGCCCGGACCGCTCTCGCGCCTTTCGCGGCAGATGAAGATCTGGCCAAGCACCCCAGTGGCAAGGGCCTCCACAACTTCAAGAAGGAGAACCTCCTCCCGGTCCCCGTCGCAGGTGCCGATCTGCAGACGAACCTGCGCTGGGCCCAGGCCCAGAGCGGGCGTGTGTCGAACCCGCCCCCTGCCTACTACTCCGATGCCTTCTGTGATGCGATGGCGACTCTCAAGCCAGTGGCCACTGCACTGGAAAGCTGGCTGCGCAGCCTACTGGTGAACGCCCTGCGGCGTTTCGAGGCCGAGAAACAGGCCCAGGGTTTGGCCACCTTCGGCGATCTGGTTCGCAAGGCCTTGGACAGCCTCAGGCACCACGGCCTGGAAACACCCGCGCCCAAGCTGCTCCTGGTGGACGAATACCAGGACACCTCCAAAGTTCAGGATGCCTTCCTTGAGGCCCTCGGCGCTGAACGCATGGTGCGCGTGGGCGACGTGAAGCAGGCCATCTATGGCTTCCGTGGCGGCGATCCCGAGTTGCTACGGGAGCGGCTTGAGGCCGCAGGTGAGGATGCCTTCCGCCTCGCCTCTAACTTCCGCTCCACGCCCGAGATCGTGACCCTGACCAACACCTATGTTGGTCAGGTCTGGCCCCAGTTGGATCTCACCGTCCGCGATCTCGACGGTGCCCAGGAACCTGTGGCTGCCTCCGGGCCTCCGGTGGGATTGGTGCGCACGCCTGCACCATCGACGTCGGGCGACCTTCCGGCACTATCAGATTGGATCTCGGGCCTCTCCCGAGAGGCAGGCTGGACCGAGTCGCTCGGCGCTCCCGTGAAGCCCGGCAGCCGCACTCGGGCGCTCCTGCTCAAGCAGCGCACCCGCCTGCCGGGTCTTCTCCAGCGCCTCAAGGCGCTAGGGATCCAGCCCTATGTGGTGGCCAAGGAGGGATTCTGGGACAGTCCCGGTGTGCGGCTCATCCTGGCGGCCCTAGAGGCTGTGGCCCACCCCGAGCGCCCCATTCCCTGCGCGGCATTGCTGCGACAAGTGGTGGGCCTTACCGATGCCGAAATGGCGACCCTGGCCCATGACAGCGAAGGCCGTCCTGGACTGCCGGGCCTGGGTCAACTGGATCCCGAACGCCTACCGGAAGTGCACCGAGACGCCGCCCGCTTCCTCCTAGACCTACGGCAGGCCTCCACCCAGACCATCGCGGGCCGACTTCTGCGGCAGGGTGCCATGCTCCAGGCCTTGGCAGCTCTGGCAGTGCATGGCGCACTGGAGCCCCTTCGGGCAAGGCGCAACCTGGCCGGACTGCTCGCCAGGTTGCAGGAACTGCCCGCCAGCCCCTCCGTGGCCTATGCCTTGCTGGATGACGAACGGAATGGTCTGGAGCGGGGTGACCTGCCCGCCTCTGTCGAAGATGCCGACCTGCTCATCCAGACTGCCCATGGGAGCAAGGGGCTGGAATACGACGACGTCATCCTGCCCCTGCTCAACGTGAGCCCTCGCAGTTTCAGAAAGGGTGATTTGCGCACACGGCCTGAAACGGGCGAGCTACTGCTGGCATGGAAGCTTGGGAAATTCACCGGGTGCGCCTATGACGACCTCAAGCCCCTGGTGGAGTCCAAGCAGAAGCGCGACGAACTCAACCTGCTCTATGTGGCGCTCACCCGCGCCAAGGGGCGCCTCTGCGTCCTGCTCCAGGAGCCGAAGGACCCCAAAGAGCCCAAAGCCCCCAGTGAGTTCAAGACCTGGGCTAAGTGGGGTCAGGTTCTTGCTGGCGCTCACCCAGACTGGAAAGCTCTGACTGTCGCGCCGACGCCGGTGCCCGTGCCGACACGGGTCACCCACACGCCGGACTCACCGCCTGCGAGAACGGCCCTGGCCGACACCGCCCTGCCTGCCGACGTTCATGACGACCTTCCCGGCGACACTCGCAGCAAGGCACGCCAGGAGGGTGAAGCCATGCATGCCTTCCTCCGGGATCTCCTGGTGCGGTGGGAGGATCCTGAGGCCTTCCAGGCCTGCCTCGACGCCGCCCCACCCGTGGCCCATGCGCGCGAGAACGCCCTGCGCTTCCTGGAGCAGTTCGAAGCCAGGGGTTGGCGACATCACCGCCGACGCACAGAGCTGCCCCTTGCTGGTGCTGCCAGCAGCGGTGGCCTCGGACGCGCCGACCTCGTCGTCTGGGGCGAGGCCCGCATCCACCTTCTGGACTTCAAGCATTCCAAAGCCTTCGGGGAGGGGGAGCTTGCCAGCTACCGAAGCCAGCTGCAGCGGTACTCCGCAGTGCTGGCTGTACGGGAGGGCCTGCCCGTGACCTCCTGGCTGGTGCCGCTCCGGGGCACAGCTTGGGTGAACCTGGCCTAGCCGCCGCCGCCTTCTCGATGAGCTAGAACGTCATCACCTTCATGGTGTTGGTCGTGCCGGATTTCCACAGGGGAAGCCCCATGGTCATCACGATGCGGTCCTGGTTCTTGGCACCATGCTTGGCAATCAGGAGGGCGTGGACCGCTTCCACCATCTCGTCGGTGCTGGCGACCCGGGGGATGATGAGCGCGGTGACCCCCCGCATGAGGCCGAGGCGCCTGGCGATCAGCTCGTCCACGGTGGCGCCCAGGACGGGGGTCTGCCCCGCGAGGCGGCTCACCATGCGGGCCGTGCCGCCACCTTCGGTGAAGGCCACGATCCAGCGGGCATTGATCTCTTCAGCCGTGTGGCAGGCGGCGAAGGCCACGGAGATGTCCGTGTGCGAGAGCACGTTCTCGGCCAGGGCCTTGGACAGGGGGGTCGTATGCTGCTTCCCGTTGGCGTCGGCCTCCCTGGCGATGCGGGCCAGCCACTGGATAGCTTCCAAAGGGTGGGCACCGGACGCGCTCTCGGCGCTGAGCATGACGGCATCGGTGCCGTCCCAGATGGCGTTCGCCACATCGCTGGCCTCGGCCCGCGTGGGCTGGGCGTGTTCGATCATGCTCTCCAGCATCTGGGTCGCGGTGATCACGGGCTTCAGGGCCCTCCTGGCGGCCATGATGATCTGCTTCTGAAGACCGGGCACGCGCTCGACGCCGAGTTCCACCCCCAGGTCACCCCGGGCCACCATCACGGCCCAGGACACCTCGAAGATCTCTTCGAGGTTGGCCAGGGCCGTCGGGTGTTCGATCTTGGCGATGATGGGCTGGGTGCCCCCGAGGTGGCGGATGATGGCCTTCAGCTGCTGCACATCCGAGGCCCGGCGCACGAAGCTCTGGGCGAAGAGGTCCACCTGGTGTTCCACGCCCCAGCGGATGTCGACGTGATCCTTCTCGGTGAGCGGGTCCATGGCGATGTCCATGCCGATGGGATGGATGCCCTTCCGCGCCTTCAGGGGGCCCCCGATGATCACGACGGCTCGCAGCAGGTCCGATCCCTTGCTGAGGATCTTCACGGTGATGGCGCCGTCATCCAGAAGCCAGTGCTGTCCTGGCTCCGCTCCTTCGAACAGTTCGGGGTGGGGTAGCGGCACCAGCCATGCACAGCCCTGGGGGGGGGGGCGTGCCGGGGACGTAGAAGGCCCCCTCGCTTCCGTCCGTCAGGTCCAGGGTCGCGTCGAGCATGCCGATGCGCCACTTGGGTCCCTGGAGGTCGAGGAAGACCGGAATGGAGCGGCCCAGTTCCAGGGCCAGGCTTCGGACCAGTTGCAGGGCCGCGGCGCGGGATTCCGGGTCCCCATGACTGGCGTTGAAGCGGACCGCATCAGCTTCCTTCAGGGCTTCCCGCAGGCGGTCTCCCTGCAGGAGGGCAGGGCCCATGGTGATCACGATCTTGGTCTTCCGCACGGTGGCCCTCGGGTCTTGCCCAGACAATCTAGAATCATCGCCCGGTTTGGCCGCTATAGGTAAGGCAGGCTGGCCGGTTCAGCCGGGGCCCTGATCTCGCCCTTCCTGGCGCCAGCGTGTGGGACTATCCCCCGCCCGCCCGGGATGAAGGTCCCGGGCTCATGCCTCGGCCCATCCTTCCCGATTCAGGTGGGGTCCCCCTTTGACCAGACCCCCATACGATGGAAGTGATTCCCGCTGCGGAGTCGGCATGTCCAAGGATCGGATCGAACCCAGCGAACACCGGCCAGGGGCCCTTCACCGACCGCGCCCCCCCTACGGGTGGATGACCATGGGTCTCATCGGGCTGGGCCTGGCCGCCTTGGCCCCTTTCCTCGCCCGCCATTCCTTCGAGCATGTCGCCCAGGACAGGTACCTCGGGCCCGGCCAGTGCAAGGAGTGCCACCCCAGGCAGTTCGAGTCCTGGGCGACGACCCGGATGGCCGCCTCTTTCTCGGTCCTGCGGCCCGGCGAAAAGGCCCAGGAGAAACGGTCGGTCGGCCTGGATCCATCGGTGGACTACACCCACAACGAAGCATGCCTACCCTGCCACTCCACGGGGTACGGACGTCCCGGAGGGTTCGTGTCCGTGGAGGCAACTCCCGAGATGGCTGGGGTCACCTGCGAATCCTGCCACGGGCCCGGTGGAGCCTACGCCGGAACCGTCATGGCCCCTGGCAACTCAGGGTTCCTGAGCGCCGACGCCCGAAAGGCTGGGCTGGTCTACCCCCCGGCTGAACCGGTGTGCAGGATCTGCCACAATTCCAAGAGCCCCTTTGCCCCGACGGATGGCAAGTTCGACTTCGCGGCGCGGGTCCGGATCGGGACTCACCAGCACTTCAAGCTGAAATACGGCCATGGCGACTGAGGCAGCACCTTGGCCCAAGCCGCGGCATGGGCTCTGCCGCAGCAGCCCGGGCCGCGCCCCGCCGTCTAGGCCTGGGTATTGATGTGGTTGCCCTTGTCCCGATCTGCGGCACCGGCCTTGTCGACATCCCCATCCTGGTCCTTGTCCTTCACCACCGGCGGGGCGGCAGGTTTCTGAAACTGAAGGGAGCTGGCGGCCGTGCTCGAGGCAACGCCCGGGATTGAACTCATGGCAACCTCCCTGATGTGGCGGGGCAGTCCTGCCACGCCCCGGTTGCGCTCCATCGGCAACCTCCCCATGAAACATGAGCAGATGTTAAAACAGCTTCCTCGGACTCCGGGGACCCACTGCAAAGGTCCGCCCGCCTCCGGCGCCTAGGGGGCGACGGGCTGATGGGTCAGCTTGCTCAGCGCGAGCTTGCGAACGTCGGGGTCCGGGTCGCTTTTGGCGACCTGGTCCAGCACACCCCGGACCGTCAGCCTGTCCACGGCGGCCCTGCGCACGCTCCATTCCCTGTCGTTCCGGGCCACCCCGGCCAGGCTTGCCTGGTTCGTCAGGAGGCCCACCGCCAGCTTTCGAAGGTCGGCATCCCCATCACCCGTGGCCACCCTCGCCAGGGCGACCTGGTCCGTCAGGAGGGCCACGGCGACCCTCCGCACGCTCCAGTCCCCATCACTGGTGGCCACCCTGGCCAGGGCGGCCTGGACCGTCAGACGGCTCACCGCGAGCCTCCGGACATCCGAATCCTCATCGGTCATGGCGACTTGCGCGAGGACGGCCTGGCCGGTCAGGCCCCTGACTGCCGCCAGTCGGACGGTCCAGTCCTTGTCCAACAGGGCGACCTGGGCCAGGGCGGCCTGGTCGGCCGGGCTGCTGGCCGGCAGGGGCCCCGGACCTTTGGCTTCTGGCGGCGCCGGCGTGGGCGGAACCAGGGGCTTGGCCTTATCCACGGCGGTCACGGGGACACTCTGACCCGGTGCGCCCTTGGGGACCTGTTCCGCCGCTGGTTCCACGCCCGGCTTGCCGGCCTCCGGTCCAGCCGCCGGGGGGGCCTCGGGCGCGGCCTCGTCCTCCGGGGTCTCAGGTGGGGTCGGCGGCTCCGCCGCGTTCTTGGCCGCAGGGGCGGCCTGGGTGGACGGAACCGGGGCCGCGCCCTTGGCTGCAGGGGCCCCCTGCTCCCCGGTGCCCCTGGCGACCTGGGCCGGCGGAACCTCAGCTGGGGTCCCGGAGACAGTCTTCCCAGCCAAGGGGAGGGCCTTGGCGGGGTTCACGGGGCCGGCCTCCTTCGCCCCAGGGGCAGGCTTGTCCTCGATACCCGCGACCGGCTTCGCCAGCGGGGATCCGCTGGCCGGTCTGGCGGCCCTGGGGCCCTGGGCCTCGGGATTCCGGCAGGCCAGGGCCAGGAGGCCCGGAAGGAGCCCGGCGACGCACCAAGAAACGGCCTGCCTGGACATGGGACACCTTGGGCTGGGGGACCAGGCCCGGTTCCGGTCCGGGACTGGCGGTTGACCTGCTCCAGAATCATAAGCCCAAGGAGGACGGGTCCCGGCCCCGGGACCCCCTTTGAACCTCACGCCCTATGCCTTCCGGCGAGCCGCGAACAGGTTGTAGAAGGCCGGCACGACGAACAGGGTGAACACGGTCCCGATGGACAGGCCCGTGAAGATCACGAGCCCCATGGCCCGCCGACCTGCAGCCCCGGCCCCGCCGGCGATGACGAGGGGGAACACGCCCAGCACCATGGCGGCAGTGGTCATGAGGATGGGACGCAGGCGGATGGCGGCAGCCTCGGTGATGGCCTCGAGGCGGCTGTGGCCCTCGGCCTGGAGCTCATTGGCGAACTGCACGATGAGGATGCCGTGCTTGCTGATGAGGCCCATGAGCGTGACCAGGCCCACCTGGGTGTAGATGTTGAGGGTGGCCACGCCGAGGTTGATGAAGATCATGGCGCCGAACAGGGCCATGGGCACCGACACCAGGATGATGAGGGGGTCCCGCAGGCTGTTGAACTGGGCCGCCAGGGCCAGGAAGACGATGATGATGGCGAAGACGAGGGTGACGAGGAAGCCGCCGGCCTCCTGCATGAACTGGCGGGACACGCCGGAGTAATCGGCCTGGTAGCCCGGCGGCGCCGCCTCCCGGAGGGCCTTGCGGAAGAAGTCGAGCACCTGCTCCTGGGAGAAGGAGGGTCCGTAGACCCCGGAGATGGTGGCGGAATTCAGCTGCTGGAACCGATTGATTGACTGGGGCACCACGGTGTTCTTGAGGGTGGCCAGGGTGGAGACCGGCAGCATGGTGCCATCCGTCGTGCGGACCTGGTAGTCCAGCACCTGGCCGGGGTTCAGGCGGTCCACCTGGAGGACCTGGGGGATGACCCGGTAGGAGCGCCCGCCGATGGAGAAGTAGTTCACATAGCCGCCGCCCAGGGCACCGCCCATGGCCCCGCCCACGTCCTGCAGGGTGAGCCCCAGGGTGGCCACCAGGTCCCGGTCCAGGACCAGGGTGCTCTGGGGCTTGTCGATCTTGAGGTCGGTGTCCACGAAGAAGAACATGCCGCTGGCCCGGGCCTTGTCCAGGACCGCCTTGGCGACCTCGCTGAGCCGGTCGAAGGGCTCGGTGGTCTTGATGACGAACTGCACTGGGAGGCCGGTCGCGCCGGGCAGGGAGGGCGGCTGGAAGGTGGCCACCGTGGCCCCGGCAATGCCCGCGCAGGACACCTGGAAGGCCGTCTGGACCGTCTCGGCGCTGCGCTTGCGCTGGTCCCAGGGCTTCAGGATGAGCCCCGCGAAGCCGCTTCCGGCATTGGTGAACTGGAACATCTGCTGGTACTCGGGGATCGCTTTGGCGATGCCGAAGACCTGGTCGGAATAGGTCTGCATTTGCTGCACGGTGGCGCTGGGCGGCCCCTGGAGGGCGGCCATGATGAAGCCCTGGTCCTCCTGGGGGGCCAGTTCGGACTTGGAGCTGGCGAAGAGGAAGCCCGTGGCCAGGAGGATGAGGACGCCCAGCACCACCGTCACCCTGGAGGTGGCCAGGGAACTGCGCAGGACGCGCAGGTAGTGCCCGTGGAACCACTCGAACTGGCCGTCGATGAAGCGGACGAAGCGGCCCGCGTCCTGCTCGGCCTTGAAGAACCGTGAGCACATCATGGGTGACAGGGTGAGCGCCACCACGGCCGACACGGCCACGGCCCCGGCCAGGGTGAAGGCGAATTCGGTGAAGAGGCTCCCGGTCAGCCCCCCCTGGAACCCGATGGGGACGTACACCGCCACCAGGACCACGGTCATGGCCAGGATGGGCCCTCCCAGTTCCCGGGCTGCCTGGAGGGCGGCCTCTAACGGTGTCTTCCCCTCCCGCATGTGCCGGTCGGCGTTCTCCACGACGATGATGGCGTCGTCCACCACGAGGCCGATGCCCAGCACCAGGGCCAGCAGCGTGAGCAGGTTGATGGAGTAGCCAAAGGCCAGCATGACGGCGAAGGTCCCCACCAGGGAGAGGGGCATGGCGATCACCGGCACCACCACGGCCCGCAAGGTCCCCAGGAAGAGATAGATCACCACGGTGACGATGAGCAGGGCTTCGGCCAGGGTCTTGATCACCTCGATGATGGATGTGTTGATGAACTCTGTGGCGTCGTAGACGATCTCCCCGGTGAGGCCCGAGGGCAGCTGGGACTGGATCTCCGGGAAGGCGCTGCGCACCCGCTTGGCCACATCGAGGATGTTGGCCTCGGGGGCCACCTTGATCCCGATGAACACCGACTGCCGGCCGTTGAAGGAGACATTGAAGGAGTAGTCGTCAGCCCCGAGGGTGACGTTGGCCACATCCTCCAGCCGCACGATGGCGCCGCCGCTCTGCCGGATGGCCAGTCTCCTGAACTCCTCCACCGTGTGCAGGTCCGTGGCGGCCGTGAGGTCCACGCTCACCATCTGGCCCTTGGTGGCGCCCAGGGTCGAGAGGACGTTGTTGTTCGCCAGAGCCGTGTTCACTTCGGTGGCGGTCACGCCGTGGGCGGCCATGCGCTGGGGATCCAGCCAGGCCCGGAGGGCGAAGTTGCGGGCGCCCAGGATCTCGGCGGTCTGCACGCCGGGGAGGGAATCCAGCCGGGGCTTCACCACGCGCACCAGGTAGTCCGTGATGTTGTTGGTGGGCAGGACGTCGCTGTAGAAGCCCATGTACATGGCGTCGGTGTTGTCGCTCATCTGCACCGTGATGACCGGCTGCTGCGCCTGGGGGGGGAGCTGGTTCCTGACGGCGTTGACCTGGGTGGTGATCTCCGTGAGGGCCTTGTTTGCGCTGTAGTTCAGGCGCAGGGTGGCGGTGATGGTGGAGACGCTGTTGACACTGGTGGAGGAGAGGTAGTCGATGCCCTGGGCCTGGGCGATGCTGGACTCCAGGGGCTGGGTGATGAAACCCGCGACACTGGTGGCATCCGCCCCGTAGTAGACGGTGGACACCGTCACCACCGCGTGTTCGGTCCGGGGGTACTGGTTCACGGGCAGGTTGAAGATGGACCGCAAGCCCAGCACGAGGATCAGCAGGCTCACCACGGTGGCGACCACGGGCTTGCGGATGAACAGGTCGGTGAAGTTCATGGACCGAAGGCCTCACTTTTCCTGGGGGGCCGGATGTGGATCAGAAGCGGGCTGCACCTTGTTGTCCACCAGGAGGGGCGTGCCGTTGCGCAGCTTCAGCCCGCCGCTGGTGACCACCTGGGCGCCGGCGTCCAGCCCCTTCAGGATGGCCACCTGGTCGCCCCGGGTGGGGCCAGTGGTCACGAACACCTGCTGGGCGTGGAGGCCCCCGGGGCCCTGGACCGCCAGGAAGACCAGGGAACCGTAGGGGTTGTAGGTCACGGCCGTCTGGGGCAGGGTGAGGTAGGACTGGGGCGTCCCGGTTTCCAGACTGATGCTGGCGAACATCCCAGGCACGAGGGCCCGTTCGGGGTTGGCGAAGGTGGCTTCCACCTGGAGGGTGCGGGAGCCGCCGTCCACCTTGGGATTCACGGCGGTGACCTTCCCCCGGAAGACGCGCCCGGGATAGCCGTCCAGGCTGAGTTCCACCTTCTGGCCGGGCCTGACCTGGGCCACCTCCCGCTGGGGCAGGGCGAAGTCCGCGTACACCTGGTCCAGCTGCTGGACCGAGGCCACCGCGATGCCGGGGGTCACGTAGGCGCCTTCGCTCGTGGTGATGAGGCCCACCCGGCCGGCGAAGGGCGCCGTGAGGTGCTTCTTGGAAACCAGGGCCAGCTCGGCCCTGGCGGCCGCCTCCTTGGCCTTGAGGTCAGCCTCCAGTCCGTCGTAGTCCGCGGGGCTGATGGTCCTGGCCTCCAGCTGTTCCTTGGCCCGCCGGAAAGTCACCTTGGCCAGGTCGGCCGCGGCCTGGAGGGCCTGGTACTGGGCCCGCTCGGCCTCGTCGTTGAGGGACACCAGCTTCTCCCCGGGGTGGACCTGGGCGCCCGCCACGGCCTCCACCTTCACCACCACGCCGGGGACCTCGAAGGCGAGGTCCGCCCCCCGGATGGCGCGCAGGGTGCCCACGGTGTTCAGCGTGGGCTGCCAGCGCTCCGCATGGGCCTGGGTGGTGCTGACCGTCTGGGGGGGTTCCTGGCCGCCCCTGAGGGCCCGCCCGATCATGACGTTCCTGAAGAGGTTGAAGCCCCCCAGGAGCCCCAGGAGAAGACCCACCGCCACGATCATGATGACCATGCGTTTCCGGGTGCTGGGCGGGGGATCGGGCAGGATCTCCGGTGCCATGGGAACTCCTAGAAGCCGCCGCCCAGGGCGGCATAGAGGGCGGTGGTGTCCGACAGGGAAGTGGCCCGGGCCCGGATCAGGCCCATGCGGGCCAGGTGCCAGGACCGGGTGGCATCCAGCAACTGAAGGTAGCTGGCGGCGCCGATGCGGAACTGGGCCTTGGCCAGGTCCAGGGACCGGGCCGCGGCCTGTTCGGATTCCACCTGGGCTTGCAGCGTCTGGGCGTCGAAGCGCAGGGCGTTGAGGGCGTCCGAGACGTTGGCGAAGGCCACCAGCACGGTCTGGCGGTAGTCGGCCAGGGCCTGGTCCACCCCCGCCTCGGCCCCCCGCTTCTGGGCCCGCAGCGCCCCGCCGTGGAAGATGGGCTGGAGCAGCCCGAAGGACACGCCCCAGGTCTCATTGCTCCCCTTGAACATGTCCTGGTAGGTCAGGGCCTGGGGCCCGGCGAAAGCCCCCAGCGTGATCTGGGGCAGGAGCGCCGCCGTGGCCACGCCCACCTGGGCGGTGGCCGCGTGGAGCTGCGCCTGGGCCGCCTGAATGTCGGGGCGGCGCTGCACCACCTGAGAGGGCAGACTCACCGGCAGGTCCCTCGGCAGGGTGAGTCCCGCCAGGGCCACGGGCTCCAGCCTCGTTTCCGAGGGGTAGCCGCCCAGGTAGACCGCCAGCTGATTGCGCACCTGTTCCAGCTGCTGGGCCAGGGGGGGCAGGATCGCCCGGGAGGCGGCCAGCTGGGCCTGCAGGGCCAGGAGATCGCCCTGGCTCTTCACGCCGATCTCCACCTGCCTGCCCGTGAGGGCCGTCTGCTCCTCCAGGAGGGCCGCCACGTCCCGGGCGGCCTGGAGCTGCTCCGCGAGGGAGGCTTCCTGGACGGTGGCGATGGCGACGTTGGAGGTGAGGCTCAGGTAGGTCCCCGTGAGCAGCCATCGGCGCAGGTCCACCTGGGCCTGGAGACCTTCGACCCGCCGGCGGGTGCCCCCGAACAGATCAAGGGTGTAGGAGACGTTCAGGGTGGCTGAATAGATGGTGTAGGGCGAGTAGATCCCCACGGCGGGCCCGGGCAGGGAACGGCTCACGCCCGCCTGCGCATCCACGGCGGGAGAGAGGCTGCCGCCGGCCGCCACGAGATCCTCCCGCGCCCGCCGCACCGCGGCCTGGGCCGAGGCCAGGGTGGGGCTGTGAGCCAGGGCGAGGTCCATCCGGCGGTTCAGCTCCGGGGAACCGAAGGTGGTCCACCAGGCGGCTGGCACGGCCTGGCCCTTGAGGAAGCGCTGTGCATCCCCGACCGTGGCATCCGGAAGGGGTGTGGCACTGAATTCGGTCAGCTTGGGCGGCGCCTGGGGGGTGAAGCTGGGGCCGACCTTGCAGCCCACCACCACAAGCAGCGTGGCGATTCCCGGGAGCGTTCCGCGAAGGACCTTGAAGGGATGAGCCATGGAGTTTTCAAACCTGAACGAATGAAGCTGGAAGGAGGTGCCCCGGCCGCGGGTGTGTTCCCCGGGTCCAAAGCCCAGGGCCATTGTTAGGGAAAATGCCGGATATTCCCAGGGCTTAGATGCCATCCGGGGAGTTCCTCCGCGCCGTGGGCCTTGGATTGATTGAAGACCCATCCGGTCGAAAGGATGAGGGCGCTCCGTCAGGGGACGGAGGCCGTGAAATCCTCGCCGGGGTTGATGAACTGGTCCATCTCCGCGCCGTGCTGGTGGTCGTGGAGCTGCTTGTAGCGGCCGTTCAGGGCGAGCAGTTCCCGGTGGGTGCCCCGCTCCACGATCTCCCCGTGTTCGATCACGAGAATCTGGTCGGCGCTTTCGATGGTGCTGAGCCGGTGGGCGATGACGAAGGTGGTCCGGCCGGCCCGCAGGCGACGGAGGCCGTCCCGGATCAGGGCCTCGCTCTCGCTGTCGAGGCTGGAGGTGGCCTCGTCCAGGAGGAGGATGCGGGGGTCCGCCAGGATGGCCCGGGCGATGGCCACCCGCTGGCGCTGGCCGCCGGACAGCTTGACGCCGCGCTCGCCCACGACGGTGTCGTAGCCCAGGTCGAAGCGATCCACGAACTCGTGGACATGGGCGATGCGGCCCACGGCCTCGACCTCCTCGCGGGTGGCGCCGGGCTTGGCGAAGCCGATGTTGTCGGCCACAGTGCCGTCGAAGAGGAAGTTGTCCTGCATCACGACGCCCAGCTTGGCGCGGTACTCCCGCAGCCGCAGGGTCTCGATGTTCTTGCCGTCCACGAATACCTGGCCCTGCTGGGGATGGTTGAAGGCCATGACCAGGGAGATGATGGTGCTCTTGCCGGAGCCGCTGGAACCCACCAGGGCGACCGTGCTGCCGGCGGGCACCTCGAAGGACATGCCTTTCAGGACGGGGGCGCCTTCCTCATAGGCGAAGGTGACATCCCGGAAGGCCACGGACCCCTCCACGGCTGGCAGCGGTTCGCGGCTGGCATCCTCCTGGTCCTCCGTGGGCATGTCGAGGATCTCCCGCACCCGGTCCAGGCCCGCGAAGGCCTCACTCACCTGCGTTCCGATGTTGGCGATCTGCACCACCGGCGCGGCCATCAGCCCCACGAAGAAGGTGTACATGATGAGGTCGCCCAGGGTCATGGCCCCGGAGAGGATGGCCCGTCCGCCGATGATCATGATGAGGACGCCCAGGGCCCCCACGATGGCCGTGCCGAAGGCCGTGATGGCGCTGGTGCCCGTGAGCGTCCCGGCGATGTTCTTGAAGAGCCGCTCCGTGCCTTCGGCGAAGATCCGGCGCTCCCGGTCCTCGGCCACGTAGATCTTGAGGATCCGGATGCCGCCCACGGATTCCGTGAGGCGGCCCGTGATGTCGGCGGTGATCACGCTGCGCAGGCGGAAGAGGGGGCGCAGCTTCCGGAACGCCAGGGCCATGGCCCCGCCGAAGGCGGACAGGAAGAGGACCGTGGCCAGGGTGAGCTTCCAGTTCAGCCAGAACAGCACGGCCAGGGAGATCGTGGCCGTGAGGACGCCCCCCACCAGCTGGATGATCCCCGTGCCCACCAGGTTGCGGACGCCTTCCGCGTCGTTCATGACCCGGGAGATGACGACGCCACTCTTGGTGCTGTCGAAATAGCGGATGGGCAGGCGCAGGATGTGGTCCTGCACCCGCTGCCGCATGGCCATGATGGCGCGCTGGGCCGCCACGCTGACCACCTGGGAATTGGCGTAGCTGGTGATTGCCTGCAGCAGGGTGGCGGCTCCCGCCCCCAGGGCCAGGGGCATGAGGAGGTGCCCGTTGTGCTTCCCGATGACCTCGTCGATGAGGTACTTCGTACTGGCGGGCAGCACCAGCCCCGCCAGGCGGCTGATGAGCATGAGGAACAGGCCCAGCGAGAGCGATGCCCGATGCTGCCGCAGGAGGGCCCGGGCCTCCCGCCAGGCCCGGGCCGTGTCCACCTTGGGTTTCGTCTTGGGATCGGTCATGCGGCCACCGGGAGAGGGGATGGGAATGGAGCCCATGCGGGAGAGCTTGGCCATTCAGGGCCTCCTGCGGAGGACGGGATCGAGGGCAGCCCAGACCCGGTCGGCCACGCGCCGGGCGCCCTCGGCATTGGGATGGATGCCATCGGGCTGGTTCAGTCCGGGATCCATGGCGACCCCTTCGAGCAGGAAGGGCAGCAGAGGTATCTGGTATTCCTTCGCGAGGCGGGGAAAGATCCGGGCGAAGCCCTTGCGATAGTCTGTGCCGTAGTTCTCAGGGAGTTGGATGCCGGCCAGCACCACCCGCGTGCCCTCCTTCCGGGCCCGGTCCAGGATCAGCCGGAGGTTCCGCTCGGTTTCCGCGACCGGCACCCCGCGCAGGCCGTCGTTGGCCCCGAGGCAGAGGAACAGCACGTCCACCTTCTGCCGGAAGACCCAATCCAGCCGGGCCACCCCGCCGGCCGTGGTGTCCCCGCTGATCCCGGCGTTGACGACTTTCCAGGGCCGCCCTTCCGAGGCGAGCCGGGCTTCGATGAGGGCCGGAAAGGCCTGCTCCCTCGACAGGCCCAGGCCCGCCGTGAGGCTGTCCCCCAGGAACACCAGGGTGCCCTGGTAGGCCTGCGGCGCCGAAGCGGGCGCGGAGGGCGACCTCGCCTCCAGGGCCCCCCTGCCGCAGCCGCCGGCCAGGGCGGCCAGCAGGGGCAACACGACGGCGGAACAGGGGACCTTCCTCATGGCTGAAGCATGGCATGACCGCCTTCGGCCCGGCACCCACCGAATCGAGGCGCGAGGCCGCTAGGCTGATGGGCGAGGGCTGCCATGATCTCCATCAGATCTGTATCGAAGACGTTCACCGCCCCGACCGGCGAACTCCTCCGGGTGCTGGATGATGTGTGCCTCGAGCTTGAAGCGGGCACGTCGGTCGCCATCCAGGGCCCCAGCGGCAGCGGCAAGAGCACGCTGCTGGGGCTCATGGCCGGCCTGGACCAGCCCAGCTCCGGGGAAGTGGTCGTGAACGGCCAGTCCATCACGGGGCTCAGCGAATTGGCCCTGTCGCGTTTCCGGGCCCGGAACCTGGGCTTCGTCTTCCAGGCCTACCACCTTCTGCCCCACTTCTCGGCTCTGCAGAATGTGGTGATCGCCGCGGAAATCGCCGGCCTGGCCGGGGCCGAAGCCAAGGCCATGGAGGCCCTGGCCCGGGTCGACCTGCAGGACCGGGCCGAGCACCTGCCGGCCCAGCTCAGCGGGGGCGAATGCCAGCGGGTGGCCCTGGCCCGGGCCATCGTGGCCCGGCCGCCCATCCTCCTCTGCGACGAGCCGACGGGCTCGCTGGACCCCTTGAATGCGGACCGGGTCTTCGAACTGCTGCTGGAGCTGCAGCGGGATCTGGGGGCCACCCTGGTCCTGGTGACCCATGACGCGCATCTCGCGGAGCGCATGGGTCTGCACATCGCCCTGGAGCGGGGCCGGATCGTGGCGGGCGGGGCATGAGCTTCGCGCTGCGCATGGCCCTGCGGGAGGGTTCGCGCCAGAAGGGTCGCCTCCTGGTCATCGCCCTCTGCCTCGCCGTGGGTTTCGCGGCCTTCTTCGCGACCTACGGGTTCAGCGCCCGCGTGCTCAGCGGCATCCGGGCCGAATCGAGGTCCCTGCTGGGAGCCGATTTCTCCATCACGTCCATGGGGGAATTCCCCGAAGACGTACTTCAGGGGGCGGCCGCGCTGCCGGGCATCCAGGGCCACAGCCTCGTCTACGACCTGGTGAGCATGGCCCACACCGGAGAGGGAGAGGCCATCCTCAGCCGCCTGGTGGAAGTGCGGGCCGTGGACGGGTCCTATCCCCTGGTCGGAAGGCTGGCTTTCCTGGCGCAAGGGGCGCCAAGGGAAGGCAGGATCGGGGGCTCCGGGGCGGTGTTCGTGGAACGGGGATTGGCCGAGAGCTGGGGGCTTCGGGGCGGGCCCGTCGGTGCAGGCTCTCCGGCTTCGACGCTGGCCATCGGGGACGGAACCCTGCCCGTGGGAGGCGTGATCACCCTGGACGAAAGCCGCCAGGCCAGCGCCTTCACGCTCGGCCCCAGGGTCCTGTTGGATCGCACGGACGCGGAGCGCCTGCACCTGCTCACCCCGCGGTCGCGGTTCACGGGGCGCTTGCTGTTGACCCTGGCCCCCGGGGCCGACGCCATCCGAGTGCGGAAGGAACTGGACGAGCTCGTTCGCGCCGCCCCCCGGCGGCTGCGGCTGCTGAACCACGAGGAGGCGGCCACGGCCCTGGCCCGGCCCATCCGGAACCTCAACCGCTTCGTCCAGCAGCTGGGTCTGGCCACGCTGCTTTTGGCCATGCTGGGGGCCTGGGCGATCCTCACGACCTTCCTGGACGCCCGGTCCCGGGACGCGGCCATCCTGCGCTGTCTGGGGGCGGATCCCATGACACCGGCCCGCATTTACGGCCTGCTGACCCTGCTGCTGCTGGGCCTCGCCCTGGCCCTGGGCCTGGCGGCGGGGCTGGGGGTCTCGGCCCTGATCCCTCGGTGGCTGGGGGACCTCCTGCCCGTGGCAGTCCGGGAAGGATCCACGGCGCTGCCGCCCTTCCTCGAGACCATCCTCGCCCTGGCCATGATCGCCCTGCTCACCCTGCCCCCCCTGGTGCGGCTGGGGGAGGTGAAGCCGCTCCTGCTGCTGAGGGAGGACCCGGTGCACCAGGGAGGGCGGATCTGGCTCGGACGCTCCTGTGCCGGTCTGGCCCTGGCCCTGGCGGTGCTGCTGGTCATCCGCAACGCCCCCAGCCTGAGGGTGGGCGTGGGCACGGCCCTGGGCATGGCCCTGCTCTTTCTTCTGCTCTATGGGGCGGCCCGGCTGCTGCTGTTCACCTACCGCAGCACCGCCAGGGCGATGCCCCTCTCCCTGCGCCTGGCCTTCGGGCAGCTCGGGGCCCGGCGGGGCCTGACGGCGCTCATGATGGCCGTGATGGGCCTGGCGGTCTTCCTCACGACCGCGACCCAGTTCATCAAGGACGACATCGTGGCGCCCATCGCCTCCCAGCGGGGCCAGGGCAATCGCCCAAACCTGTTCTTCCTCGACGTGCAGGCAACCCAGCGGGAAGGGGTGGCCGCCCGACTGAAGGCGGAAACGGGCCAAGAGCCCATGGAAGCACCCATCGTTCGGGCCAGGCTCAGCGCCATCGACGGCAGGCCGGTGGGCGAATCCCGGACCCGCAATCGAGACGAGGACGCGGGCGAAGGGCGCGGAGAAGGCTTCCGGAACCGCGAGCAGAACCTCACCTGGCGGGACCGGCTGGGCGCCTCCGAGGCCGTGGCCGCAGGCAAGTTCTGGAAGCCTGGAATTCTCCAGACGGACGAGATCTCCCTGGAACAGGGCTTTGCGGACTCCATCGGGGCCAAGTTGGGCAGTGTGCTGGCGTTCGATGTCTCCGGCACCGAGGTGCGGGGACGGGTCACCAGCCTCCGCAAAGTGATGTGGCAGAGCTTCCAGCCTAACTTTTTCATCGTGATGCACCCATCACTGCTGAAGGGGGCGCCGGCCGTCCACCTCCTGGCCGTCGAGGCGGACCCGGCGGCCAAGGCCCGCATCCAGGCGGCCATGGCGAGGGATTTCCCGAACATCACCCTCATCGACGTGACGGAGGTGGTGGCGAAGGTGGGACGGGTGCTGGACACCATCGCCCTCATCACGCGGGCCCTGTCGGCGCTCATGCTGGCCTCGGCCTTCCTGGTGCTGACCGCCAGCCTCATCGCCGGCCGCCTGGGACGCCAGAGGGACCTGGCCCTGCTGCGCACCCTCGGGGCCTCCCACGGCACCCTGCTGCGCAGCCTGGCCTGGGAATTCCTGGCCCTGGGGGGCAGTTCCGCCCTGCTGGCCACGGCCCTGGCCTGGGGCCTGGCGAGGATCTACACCAGCCGGGTCCTGGAACTGCCCACCCATCCGGGCGTCGGCCTGGGCCTGCTGCTGATGGCGGCCTCCGCGGGACTGACTCTGGTGGTGGGCGTCGCCGGCAGCCTGCGGGTCCTCAACGTCAAGCCCATGGACGTGCTGCGGGGGGAATGATCAGGGTGGCAGGGCCCCGGTTCAGACGGGCAAGGCCAGGGCCTGCCCCTCCCGGCGGTGGTCGCTGACGGCCAGGTACTGGTCGCCCTGGCGGAAGATGCCCTGCACGTCGGAGATGAGTTCCTGCTTGTCCTTGAGGTGATAGCCCATCCCAGCCAGGGCCGAGAGCAGGTCGGGCCGGTCGAATCCCGGTTCGTGGGAGAGGACATCGGGCCAACCCTGGTGGTGCAGACGGCTGGCGCGGATGGAGGTCTCCGGGGGCACGCCGTGGACGAGGCTGGCCAGGAGGATGTTCGCCAGGGTAGTGGGGATGGTGGGCCCCCCCGGCGTGCCCAGCAGCATCTCCACGGCGCCATCCGAGGTCACCAGCACGGGCGCCATGTTGCTGGCGGGACGCTTGCCGGGGGCGAAGAGGTTTGCCGCGCTGCCGATGACACCGAAGTAGTTCTCCCTGCCTTCGATGAAAGAGAAGGAATCGATGCTGCCATTGAGCAGGAACCCCGCCCCAGCCACGGCCCATTTAGAGCCGTAGCGGAGGTTCATGGTGTAGGAGTTGGAGACGGCGTTGCCTTCGGCGTCGAGGATGGCGAAGTGGGTGGTGTTCTTCCCCGAGGCCTTCGGCACCCGGCACCGGGAGGCCAGAGCCTCCGTGGGCGTATCCCGTCCGGGGTCGATGAGCCCGAAGAGCCGGTCGAGGTTCTCCCGAGTGAGGAGCCGTTCGTAGGCGGAGCCCGGCGGAACATCTCCCAGGTAGTCCATGCGGTCGATGAAGGCCAGCTTGGAGGCCTGGGCCAGGTAGTGGTGGTATTCGGGACTGCCGTACTCCCATCGTCGGCATTCATCGCGATCCAGGGTTCCGAGGACCTCCAGCAGCAGGGCGCCGCCCCCCTCGGGCGGCACGGTCCAGACCTGCCTGCCGGCGAGGTCCAGGTGGATGGGCGCCACTTCCCGCAGGGCGTAGTCCGCCAGGTCCTCGGCCGCCAGGAACCCGCCGTTGGCCTGCAGATCGGTCACCATCTGCTCGGCGATCCGGCCCCGGTAGAAGGCCTGCTCCCCCTCCTGGGCCAGCAGAGTCAGGGTTTTAGCGAGGGTGGGATTCGGCAGGATGTCGCCGGCTTTGTAAGGTTCCGCCCGGACATAGATCCGACAGGCCTCGGGTGAGGCCGCGAGCTTGGGGGCGAGACGGTTGAGGCAGTCCGCTTCGTACTGGGTGAGGACCGCCCCTTCCTCCGCCCGCCGGGCCACAGCCAGCAGCAGGTCCTTGGCCCGCAGATTTCCATAACGCTTTTGAAGCTCAAAGAAGGCCTTGACGGTTCCGGGCACACAGACGGAGGCGGGTCCGAAGGCCGTCTTGTCCGGATCCGGGGAACCATCGGGCAGCAGGAAGGCCTCCCGCGCGGCACCCCGGGGGGCCTGCTCCCGGTAGTTGAAGACCTGGGGTCGGCCCCCCTTTTCCTGGAACAGGAGGTAACCCCCGCCGCCGAGATTGCCCGCCTGAGGCTGGTAGATGCAGAGAGAAAAGGCCGTGGCAAAGGCCGCGTCGAAGGCGTTGCCGCCGTCCTGGAGCACCTGGATGGCCAGTTCCGAAGCCTGCCGGGACGCAGAGGCGACCGCCCCCTTCCCCTGGGCCGTGGAGACCCGACCCGGCGTGGTGCCGCTCATGGTGACCCGGAAATCGTTGTACTTGTTCGTCACCTGGAATCCTTGCAAGCCCCACCAGTGTAGAGCACCCCACCCCTGCCCCGGGTGCGGGGGGCTTCGCACCGGCCCTTCGGTTGCCCGGGCCGATCCACTTCCCGGGGTTTTTCCCGCGTGGATCTGCTTGCTGACCTTGCTGTCCTGGTTGACGAGGCGCCCGTCGAGGCCAGGAGGGCGGCCGCGATCAGGAACGGAGTCGCCTAAGGTTGAACAGGCGAGGACGCATCTTGAGTCTGGGAGTCCCGCCCCAGCATTCCCATGGACGTGCTGCCCGCTTTGGGGGTCCTGGCCATAGTACGATGACCAGGTGCCTTCTCTGACCTGCAGCGATTGGATCCTTCGGACGGCATCCTTGGATCCTGGGATGGCCCCCACCGATGCCGTGTCGTGCCTACGCCTATATCTACAGAAGAGATCATGAGCCGCTACTGGAGTCCCGTCGTCCACGGTCTCACCCCCTATGTCCCGGGGGAGCAGCCCAAGCTGGACCAGCTCGTCAAGCTCAACACCAACGAGAATCCCTACGGCCCGTCACCCCGCGCGCTGGAAGCGATCCAGGCGGCCACGGGCAGCTCCCTGCGGCTGTACCCCGACCCCAACGCCGAAGCGCTGAAAACGTCCCTGGCCACCTACCTCGACCTGCCTGCGGACCAAGTGTTCGTCGGCAACGGCTCCGACGAGGTCCTGGCCCACGCCTTCATGGCGCTCCTCAACCAGGACCGGCCGCTCTGGTTCCCGGACATCACCTACAGCTTCTACCCCGTGTACTGCGGGCTGTATGGGATCCGGTCCAGGCTGGTGCCCCTGAGGGAGGACTTCTCGATTGCCGCTGAGGACTACCTGCCCGGCACCGAGGGTCGGGCCGGAGGGATCATCTTCCCCAATCCCAATGCGCCCACGGGCTGCCTGCTGCCTCTGGAGGCCATTGAGCGCATTCTCGCCGGCAACCCTGACGCGGTGGTGGTGGTGGACGAAGCCTATGTGGACTTCGGGGGGGACAGCGCCATCCCCCTGGTGAGCCGCCATCCCAACCTCCTGGTGGTGCAGACCTTCTCCAAAAGCAGGTCCCTGGCGGGCCTGCGGGTGGGATTCGCGGTGGGCCACCCGGCCCTCATCGAGGCCCTGGAGCGGGTCAAGAACAGCTTCAATTCCTATCCCCTCGACCGGCTGGCCCTCGCGGGCGCGGTGGCCTCGGTAGAGGACGAGGCCTATTTCGACGCATGCTGCCGGAAAGTAATCGCCACGCGCGAGATCCTGGTCGCGCAAATGAACCGGCTCGGTTTTGAGGTCCTGCCCTCCGCCGCCAATTTCATCTTCGCCCGCCATCCCGCCCGGGACGCCACCGCCCTCGCCGCGGCGCTACGCGAGCGGGCCATCATCGTCCGCCACTTCCGCAAGCCCCGCATCGACCAGTTCCTGAGGATCACGGTCGGCACCGAGGAGCAGTGCCGGGTCCTCACGGATGCGCTGGGGGAGATCCTCCACGGATGACCGGGCCCAGCCGCCCCCGGGAAGGGGTGGCTCGGCCCGCCGCGGCTCGCAGCCGCTTCGGAAATCGACCCTAGTGGTGCTTGGGGCCTTCCTCGGGACGCTCTCCCCGACCGGCGCCCTTGCTGTGCTCGGCCTGAGCCGCATAATGCTCGCGCACCACCGGTTCCTGGGGCTGGTGCTGGTAGTTCTGGGCGTGGATCGCCTGCTGGCGGTCCGGAGCCGGGTACTGCTTGCCCTGGAAGCCCCTCTGGTAGCTTGGCACCGGCGCCGGCGCCGGCACGGCGCGGCGGTCCCACTGGTCCCAGCCGGCGCGGCGCCGCGACCAGTCGGCACCCCAGTGATCCCCCCATCGCGGCGGACTGTTGGGCTGCCAGCCCCGGAAGTAGGCGGGGGGCCGGCGGTAGTAGGCCACCGGGATCCGCAGCACGAACAGCGGCACGGCCTCGGGGTGGACCGGCGACCAGGGGCCGTTGTACCAGGAGCTCGCGTACCAGTTGTCGTCCTTGAAGACCCAGTACATGCCGTCGTAGAAGAAGAAATTCGTGTCCATGCCCGGGGCGTAGTAGGCCGGGGAGTCGGGCACTGGGACCAGCGCCGGCATGGTCGGCACGTTGATGCCGATGCTCATGTGGGGCAGGCCGATGCTGATGCTCACCTGGGCCGGGGCCGAGAGGGCCGGCACCAGCAGCATCAAGGGCAAGAAGGGACGTGCGCGCATGTTCCGACCTCCGGGTCTAAGGGCAATAGAGTGGCGAATGCTCTTGCAGGTTGAGCCTAGCGGCAGGAATCCCAAGAGGCACGGAATTAATCACCGGCCCAGGCCCACCAGCTCCCGGGGCTCCGCGACCGCATCTGTCGAGGCCGTATTCAATGAGGGGGCCACCATCCGGAGCTCCCGCACCGGGTAGCCGCCCGCCAGTCCCCGCTTGGACATGACGATCTGCCACAGCTGGATGTTCCTGGCCCTGAAGGCGCCCGCGCAGGAGAGTAGGTAGTAGGTCCACATGCGGAAAAAGCGCGGGTCGAAGCGGGCCTGCAGGCGCGGCCAGTTCGCGGTGAAGTTGCCGTGCCAGGCCATGAGGGTCCGGTCGTAGTCGCTGCCGAAGCCGTGCCAGTCCTCCATGACGAAACGCCCCTCCATGGCGGCGCTGATCCGGGCCTGGGAGGGCAGTTCGCCATTGGGGAAGATGTACTTGGCGATCCAGGGATCGACTCCTGACCGGGACGAGTTCCCGCCGATGGTGTGCAGGAGGAAGATCCCTTCCTCCGCGAGGCGGCGGCGCACGATGTCCAGGAAGGTCCGGGCATTCTTGTGCCCCACGTGCTCGAACATGCCGATGGACACCACCCGGTCAAAGGACTGGTCCGGAAGTTCCCGGTAGTCCTGCACCTGGAAGGACACCGGGAGCCCCCGGCAGGATTCCTCCGCGAAACTTTTCTGCGGCTGGGAGAGGGTGATGCCCAGAACCTTGGCGCCATAGTGCTGGGCGGCATGCTTCGCCAGCGCTCCCCAGCCGCACCCGATGTCCAGGAGGCGCATGCCGGGCTTCAGCATCAGCTTCTGGCAGACCAGGTCCAGCTTCTGCGCCTGGGCTTCCTCCAGGTTCCGGGCACCCTTCCAGTAGCCGCAGCTGTAGTTCAGGCCCGGATCCAGCATGGCCTGGAACAGGTCGTTGCCCAGGTCGTAGTGCCGGTCGATGACCTCCCGGGACCTGGCCCTGGTCTGGAAATTGAAGATCCTTGCCCCGAGGGCCCGGAACGCCAGCCCGGGAGTCAGGCGGAGGCGCCCCTCGACTCCGGAGCGCAGGAGGCGGGCGAAAAACTCGTCCAGCCGGGGACAGTCCCACCAGCCCTCCATGTAGGACTCCCCCAGCGCGAGGTTCCGGCCAGCCAGGACCCGGTTGTAGAACGCGGGCTCGTGGACCTGGATGTCCCAGGGATGGGTTCCGCCGACTTCGATCCCGGCCGTTGCCAGCAGCTGATGTGCCCATTCTCGCATCGGTGGACTCCTCGGAAATGAACCCTCTCATCGCCGGACCCATTGCGAACTTCGGCCCCAAGGATAGGCTCTCTCCAGGCACAACGCCCCTGGAATCCCTTGGAATTCCCTCGCCGCAAGAAAACAGGAACGAGGCACCGTGATGGAACAGTCGCCCCAGAACCCAGATAGAGACCGGGATGAGGAGACGGCCGCCCGGCCCGGCCCGGATCCCGAGGGCACCCGGGCCCTGGCGCCAGCGGATGCGGAGGCCACGCGGGCCCTGAGCGCGGGAAAACAAGCCCCTTCCCCGGCCCAACTGCCGAAGTTCATCGGGGACTACCGGATCCTGCGTGTGCTCGGCATGGGGGGCATGGGTGTCGTCTACGAGGCGGAACAGCAGCACCCCCACCGGAAGGTGGCCCTGAAGGTGATGCGGAACCCCCACCTCGTGAGCGAAGCCCAGGCTCTGCAGTTCCGCCGCGAGATCCGGACCCTCGGGCGACTGAAGCACCCCAATGTCGCCACCATCTTCGAGTCGGGCCAGACCGAGGACGGCCTGGAGTTCTACGCCATGGAGATGGTGCAGGGGGACACCCTGGACGTGTGGCTCGCCAAGCGCCCCCTCCTCATGACGCCGAAGGAGCAGAGGCTCCGGCTGCGCATGTTCCGGATCATCTGCGAGGCGGTCCACTATGCCCACCTGCGCGGCGTGATCCACCGGGACCTGAAGCCCGCCAACATCATCGTCCTGGACGAGGAGGTCCCCGGTGCGAGTACCTCGGCCGCGGGCGGCCCGACCCTGAAGATCCTCGATTTCGGGCTGGCCCGGCTGCTCGAGCCCGAGGGTCAGGTCGCCTCCATGCGCACCGAGGTCGGCGTCATCATGGGAACGCTGCAGTACATGAGCCCCGAGCAGGCCCGGGGCGACACCTACGCCATCGACCTGAGGACCGACGTCTACGCCCTGGGCGTGATCCTCTACGAGATGATGACGGGGCGCCGCCCCTACGAGCTGGGCAAGGCGGCGCTCAGCGAGGCTGTCCGGGTCATCTGCGAGGAGCTGCCCCAGAAGCCGAACGTCTCACTGCGAGGCTCCAGCAGCGGCAACGAGGATCTCTCCACCATCATCGGAAAGAGCCTGGAGAAGGAGCCGGATCGCCGCTACGACAGCGTGGGCGCGTTTTCGGAGGATGTGGAGCGGTTCCTCTCCTCCCAGCCCATCGTGGCGAGGCCCCAGAGCGGGGTGTATCGGGCCCGGATGTTCGTGCGCCGGCACCGCCTGGCCGTCTCCCTGGTCTCCACCATCGCGGTGCTGCTCGTGGCCTTCAGCCTCACCGTGGCCCTCCAGTCCCGGCGCATCGCCCACGAGGCTGCGGTGTCCAGGCGGGTCTCGGAGTTCATGACCCGCATGTTCCGGGTGTCGGACCCCAGCGAGGCCCGTGGCAACAGCGTCACCGCCCGGGAGATCCTCGACAAGGCCTCCCAGGACATCAGCTCTGGCCTGGGCCAGGATCCCGAGATCCGGACCAGGCTCATGCACACCATGGGCAGCGTGTACCACAGCCTGGGCCTGTACCCCAGGGCCGAGAGCCTCCTGGCACAGAGCCTCGGGGAGCAGCGCCGCCTTTTCGGCGCCAGGCATGCAGAGACCCTCGTCACGATGTCCGACCTGGCCACCGTCTACGTCTACGAAGGGCGGCTCGAAGAGGCGGAAAAGCTGCTGCTCGAGGCGCTGCCGGCCTTGCGCCGGCTCAAGGGCCCCGACGATCCCGACACCCTCCGGCTGCTGAAGAACCTCACGGCCCTCTACATCGACCAGGGGCGCTACCCAGAGGCTGAAAAGCTGGGGCTTGAGGTCAGCCGCTCCCTGCGCCGCAGCCTGGGGCCCGAGGACCCGGACACCCTGAGGTCCCAGCTCAACCTGGGGAACGTCTACCGGTTCCAGGGGCGCTTTCCGGAGGCCCGGCAGCTCCTGGAGGAGATTCTCCAGGTCCAGCGCCGGCTCCATGGAGCGGACCACCCCGCCACCCTGGACGCCATGAACAACCTGGCGGCCACGTTCGTGGATGAGAAGCGCTACGCCGAGGCGGAAAGGCTGGATGAGGAGGTCATCGCGATCCGGCGGCGGGTCCTGGGGCCGGAGCACCCGGAGACCCTCGCGTCGCTGAACAACCTGAGCATCATCTACGCCCTGGAAGGCCGCATCCAGGACTCCGAGGGGCTCACCCTCCAGATCCTCGAGATCGAGCGCCGGATCCTTCCCCCCAGGAATCCCGACCTGGGCAACACCCTCTACATGCTGGCCTGCCTGAAGGTCAGGGAAGGCAAGCCCGAGGAGGCCATCCACCGGCTCCAGGAGGCCCTGCGGGCCACGCTGCCCGTGGCCGGGGCCCTGGGCCTGGCCACGGACGCCGACCTGGAACCCCTCCATGGGGACCCCCGATTCCAGCGCATGGCCGCAGAGGTGCAGCGCGACTACGGCCGCCCCGGCCAGCCCTGAAGGTCCTGCCGGGCCGGAGAGCCGTTGAGCGCCTGGGGCAGGTGTCGGACCGGCGGGAAGGTTCGATTCCAGGAACGGTAATCCAGGGTGGCGCTATGCTGGCTCTCCCACTAAAGGAGTCACCCATGCATCCCACCCGAATGGCATTGGCTCTTCTTCTTGTCGGGAGCTTCGCCCCGGCCCAGACCCCGGCCGCCCCGAAGGCCGCCGCAGACAAGGCCCCCACGACCAGCCAGGTCCTGGAGCGCCAGCTCGCCGGCCTCGAACGCGAGTTCGTGCCCGCCGCCGAGGCCATGCCCGAGGCCGCCTTCGACTTCGCCCCCACCACTGGCGAGTTCAAGGGTGTGAAGACCTTCGCCCAGCAGGTGCGTCACGTGGCCTCCGCCAACTTCATGTTCGCGGCGGGCATCCTGGGCGAGAAGCCCCCGGTGGACCTCGGCGGCGAGAATGGCCCCGAGGCCCTGAAGACCAAGGCCGAGGTCATCAAGTATCTGAAGGACTCCTTCACTTTCGCCCACAGAGCCTTCGGGGGCATCACGGATGCCAACGCCACCGCCAGCATCCCGGCCCCCTGGGGCAAGGGTTCCACCACCCGGCTCTACCTCGCCTCGCTGACCGTCGCCCATGCCTTCGACCACTATGGCCAGATGGCCGTGTACCTGCGCATGAACGGCATCATCCCCCCTGCCAGCCGCAAGCCCTGATCCAATGCCGATCCTCCGCCGCATCGCCTCGTTCGCGCTGGCCGCCACGGTCCTGACCACGCTGGGGGCGCAGGTCCCCGTCCGGGATGCGGCGGAGCTCCAGAAGCAGCTCGACCGCCTCCAGACCCTGGGCAGCGTGCTCTACCTCGCCGCCCATCCCGATGACGAGAACACCGCCGTGCTCGCCACCCTTTCCAAGGGCCGGAACCTGCGCACCGCCTACCTCTCCATGACCCGGGGCGGCGGGGGCCAGAACCTCATCGGCCCCGAGCTGGGGGACAGCCTGGCGGCCATCCGCACCCAGGAGCTGCTGGCGGCGCGGCGCATCGACGGCGCCGAGCAGTTCTTCACCTCGGCGGTGGACTTCGGCTATTCGAAGACTGCGGAGGAATCGCTGCGGATCTGGAACCACGACCGGGTCCTGGGCGACGTGGTGCGCACCATCCGGAGCTTCCGCCCGGACGTGGTCCTCACCCGGTTCCCCCCGGACGCCCGGGCGGGGCATGGCCACCACATCGCCTCGGCCCTGCTGGCCATCGAGGCCTTCAAGGCCGCCGCCGATCCCGCGCGGTTCCCGGAGCAGCTCCAGGCCGGACTCCGGCCCTGGCAGGCCACCCGGCTGCTGTGGAACCAGTTCCGCTTTGCCGACGACGCCCCCAGGCCCGCTCCGGGCAGCCTCATGCTGGACGTGGGAGCCTATGATCCCCTCCTCGGTCGGTCCTACGGCGAACTGGCCGCCGAAAGCCGCAGCCAGCACCGCAGCCAGGGCTTCGGCGTGCTGGCCCAGCGCGGCCAGCGGGAGGAGGGCTTCGAACTGCTGGCGGGTCGTCCCGCCAAGGCCGATCTCTTCGAGGGGATCGACCTCAGCTGGTCCCGCTTCCCCGGCACCCAGGCGGTGGCCTCCCTCCTGCGCGAGGCTCGCCAGGGCTTCCGCCCGGATCGCCCCGCGGACACCCTGCCCCGGCTCTTCCGGGTCCAGGACGCCCTGCGGGCCCTGCCCCCGGCCCTCCAGGCCGAACCCCTCCTGCAGGCCAAGGCCGCGGAACTGGAGGAGGTGATCCGTGGCGCTTCCGGGCTCTGGGTGGAAGCCATCGCGGATCGGCAGAGCCTGGCGCCCGGGGACCCGTTCACCGTGAACGCCGCCCTGCTGGTGCGGGGGGGCAGCCCCGTGGGCCTGGAGGCCCTCGCCCTCGAGGCGGTGAGGCCCGAAGGCAGCTCCGTCCTGGCGGACCGCAGCTTCGATAAACCACTGGCGGACAACCAGCCCTGGAAGGAGGCTTTCACCCTCACCGTGCCTGCGGCCACGCCGCTGGGCCAGCCTCATTGGCTGGACGGGCCGGGCTCCGCGGCCTGGGCGGGCCTGCCTGAGTCCCCCGCACCCTTCCGCCTCCGGGCTCGGATGAGGGGCGCCGGGGGCCCCTTCGAAGTGGTGGTACCCGTCCAGTTCCGCTTCCGGGACCCCGTGCTCGGCGAGCGCTACCGGCCCCTGGTGGTGGTGCCGCCCGCCCTGGTGAACCTGGCCGAAAGCGTGCTGATCTTCCCCGATCCCAAACCCCAGACCCTGCGCCTCAAAGTGATCGCCGGGGCCGCGGCCGTCTCCGGGCGGCTGCGCCTGCGGGTGCCCGGCGGCTGGACCGTGGCGCCCGAGGACAGCGCCTTCGCCCTGACCCGGGCCGGTGAGGAGCAGGAGCGCTCCTTCCGCATCACGCCGCCCACCGGGACGGCCTCGGGCACACTGCAGGCGGAGGTGGACACTGGGGCGGGATATGGTCCCGCCCGCGGCCTCGTGAAGCTGGACTACCCCCACATCCCGCTGCAGACCCTCCTCCCGGAAGCCAGCATCCGGCTGGAGCGCTTCGACCTGAAGCACAACGGCCACCGCCTCGGCTACGTCATGGGGGCCGGTGACGACATCCCCCAGGCCCTGCGCCGCATCGGCTACGAGGTGGAACTGCTCTCGGACGAGGCCCTGTCCCGGGAGGACCTCGCGCGGTTCGATGCGGTCGTGCTGGGCATTCGCGCCTTCAACACCCGCCCCGCCCTGCGGACCCTCAAGGACCGCCTCCACGCCTACGTGGCCGCGGGCGGCACCGAGGTGGTCCTGTACACGGTGAATACCGGCTTCCCGGGGATCAATGCCGCCATGGTCACGGACGCCATCGGTCCCTACCCCTTCAAGGTGGGCCGGAAGCGCGTCACCGATGAGACGGCGCCCGTCCGGTTCCTGCAGCCCGGACACCCCGTGTTCCACTGGCCCAACGTCATCACGGAACGGGATTTCGACGGGTGGGTCCAGGACCGGAGCCTCTACCACGCCGAGGGCTGGGACCCCCGCTACACCCCGCTGCTGGGCATGGCCGACCCCGGCGAAGCCGAGGATGACGGCGCCCTCCTCGTGGCGAGCTACGGGAGGGGCACCTATGTGTACACGGGCCTGGCCTTCTTCCGCCAGCTGCCGGACGGGGTCCCCGGGGCCACCCGCCTCTTCGCCAACCTCCTGGCCCTGGGCCATGCCCATGACTGAGCCCGGGAGGGAGGCCGCGCCGCCCATCCTCGGGTCCTGGAGGGGGATCTATGCCGCGGTCCTGGGCGAACTGCTGCTCTGCATCCTGCTCTTCCGCCTGTTCTCCTGGGCCTTCTCGTGAGCCGCCTGGACTGGCTCGTCCTCGGCGGCTCCCTGCTCTTCGTCGTCCTCTGGGGCCTCTACAAAGGCCGGGGCAGCACGACCGGCGAGGGCTACATCGGCGGGGGCCGGGACCACCGCTGGTGGCTCATCGGCCTCTCCATCATCGCCACCCAGACCAGCGCCATCACCTTCCTCTCCACACCGGGCCAGGCCTACGTGGACGGCATGCGCTTCGTGCAGTTCTACTTCGGCCTGCCCATCGCCGCCGTCCTCCTCTCCGTCACCCTCCTTCCCCTCTACCACCGGCTGAAGGTGTCCACGGCCTACGAGATCCTGGAGGCCCGCTTCGACCTGAAGACCCGGCTCCTGGCCGCGGGGCTCTTCCTCGTCCAGCGCAGCCTCGCCGTGGGCCTCACCATCTTCGCGCCGGCGCTGGTCCTGTCGGTGCTGCTGGGCTGGAGCATCCACGCCAACATCCTGCTGGTGGGCACGCTGGTCATGATCTACACCGTGGCGGGCGGCACCAGGGCCGTGGCCTGGGCCCACAGTTCCCAGATGCTCATCATCGCCTGCGGAATGGTCCTCGCGGGGATCATGACCGCCCACCGCCTGCCAGCCCAGGTGAGCTTAGCCGATGCCCTCCACGTGGCCGGCGGGCTGGGACGCCTGAACGTCATCGACCCTCATTTCGACCCCCACAACCGCTACAACCTCTGGTCCGGGCTCATCGGCGGCACCTTCCTCATGCTTTCCTACTTCGGCACGGACCAGTCCCAGGTGCAACGCTACCTGGCGGGCAGCGACCTCACCCAGAGCCGCCTGGGGCTGCTCATGAACGGCATGATCAAGGTGCCCATGCAGTTCCTCATCCTGCTCCTGGGGGCCCTGGTCTTCGTCTTCTACCAGTTCCACACCCCGCCCCTCTTCTTCAACCCGGGCCCCGTGAAGCAGGTGCTGGCGGGCCCCGATGGGTCCGCCTACCGCGCCCTCGAGCTGAAGTTTTCCAAAGCCCGGGAAGGCCAGAGACAGAAGGCCGAGGCCTATGTCGCCGCAAGGCATGCCGGAGACCCGGCCTCGACCGCCACGGCGAGGGAGCAGCTCCTGCAATCCCACGCCGAGAGCGAGGCGATCCGCCGTGAGGGGGTGGCCCTCATCGAGAAGGCCAACCCGGGCACCAACCCCAGTGACACGAACTACATCTTCCTCGCCTACGTGCTGAGCAGCCTACCCGCGGGCCTGGTGGGCCTCATCATCGCCGCCGTGTTCTCGGGCTCCATGTCCTCCATGTCCGGGGAGATCAGCGCCCTGGGGGCCACGACGGTGGTGGACCTGTGGCGGCGCCTCATCGGCGGCAGCCGGGGCGTGCGCGAAGTGTGGGTGGGGCGCGTGGCCACCTTTGCCTGGGGCTGCTTCGCCATGGCCTTCGCCGAATACGCGGCTCGCCTGGGATCGCTCATCGAGGCCGTGAACATCCTGGGCTCCCTCTTCTACGGCACCATCCTCGGCATCTTCATCACGGCCTTCTACGTCAAGCGGGTCCGGGGCGGGGCGGCCTTCTACGCGGCCCTCGTGGCCGAGGTGGGCGTGCTCGCCTGCTTCCGGTTCACGACCATCTCGTTCCTCTGGTACAACGTCATCGGCTGCCTGGCCGTGGTGGGCCTGGCCTGGGCCTTCAGCCTGACCCAGGATCCGGGGGCCGGGGCTCCGGGAAACGCGCCAGGTGGGACTCGTACAGGCGCACCAGGAATTCCATGAGGACCCACTCGTGCTCCCGGGGGTGGGATCGGAGCAGCCGGTTGAGGTGCATGTGGGACAGGCTTCCGGCGAGGCTGGCCAGCTCTTCCTGAAGGAATCCCCACTCGCAGGCCTCCCGGAGGGCGGACAGCGGACTCAGGTCCGGTTCCGCGGAGGGACCGGTGGCCGCGGGGAAGCCCGAGGCCAGGTCCTTCCGCAGGTCCCGGTACCGCAAGCCCAGCTGCAGAGCCGCCTGGCCCGAATCGCCGAATTCCTTCCGGAAGCCCGCCCGGAGGGCTTCGGCCAATGCCTTCCGGTCAGCGACGTTCAGGCCCAGGGCGGCCCAGAGGGCATCGGTTCGCTTCAGGCCCGCCCTCCAGCGCTGCTCCGGCGTCATGCCCTGGACCAGGCGGCCCAGGATGCCTTGGCTGTCGGCATGGAACCACCCTTCGGCCAGGGCAAAGCCCCCGGGACCTCCGTACCGCTCCCATTCCGGCTCGAAGGTATCCACCTGCACCTTCCACAGGAGGCCCTGGGTCAGGGGGACCTCCAGGTGCTGATGGATCCGGGGGAGAAGCGCTGCGAGGAGGCGGCCGGGGACCCCATGGAAGCGCAGCCGCAGGTGGGGTTCCGGATCGCGGTAGCGGAGGAAGTGCCAGCGGTCCCAGAGCCCTTCGGCCCGGGTGGATCGAAGGAGGGGCTCCAGTTCCACCAGGAGCCGGTCCGCGCTGGCCAGCCCACAGTAGAGCTTGAGGTAGAGCCATTCGGAACCGGGAGGATAGGCCCTGGTTCCGGGGGCCCGGGACAGCGGGGCGAGGGGAAGGGTCCGCCGCGAGGCGGGCGTGGTCGCCTCGAAGGGAAGCACCAGCTCATGGGCGAACCGCCCTTCCGGGGAGGTGACCAGGGCCAGGCCCGGGTCCGGGAAGCATTCCGTGAGGACGAAAGAGGATTGGTTCGAGACCAGGTGGTGCAGGGTCTCCACGTCGAGCCCCTGGTCCAGGTCCACCAGGAGGGCATTGTCGGCCTCGGTGAGGGTCACGAAGCGCGGCAGCCCCCGGCTTTCCCGGAGGATCTGAAAGGCGCCCCAGGCCCCCTCCCGGGAGCCGGTCAGGGCCGCCCCCAGTTCCCCGGCTTCGATCCTCCAGCGCGCCTTGGCGAGCACGTGCCGGCCCCGGGTGACCCGCGGGAGGAAGGGCTGGTCGGCCAGCACCCCCCAGGACCATCCCCCGGGGCGCCCGTCCTGGCTCTGGAGGTGGGCCAGGAACCGGTACACCGCCGGCCCGCGGGCGAAGTTGTGCGCCGAGGACAGGCGGGGGATCACCTCGCGTCCCAGCCGCGTCGAGGCCAGGACCACGCGGTCGCCACGCACCGTCACCTGGAGGTCGGCAGGGAAGAGGGTCCGCTCCGGCGGGACGCCGGAGGTGGCCAGGAAGGGGATCTCGTAGGCCCGCAGGGAGGGCCGGGCCAGGATGTTGCCCATCCTGCCCTCGGGCACATGGACCAGCTCGGCGAACACCGCTTCCGGAGATCCCGCTTCCTCTTTCCGAAGGTGGGTTTCGAGCGCCTCCCTCAGGGCCGGGTCCCCGGAGGCGAAGCGCCCCAGCCACCGGGCGGCCGTGGGCCCCGAGTACTGTTCCATCCAGAACTGGAAATCACCCCGGTCCAGGGCTTCGGGGCTGGAGGCCTCGAGGGTGGCCTGGGCGGCGAAGGACTGGGGAAAGGGCGGCGGCTCCGGAGCGGCGAGGGCCTCCAGGTCCTCGTCCTCCAGGGCCCAGGCCCTAGCTCCCTGCCACCGGGGCAGCCGCGCCAGGAGCAACTTGTCCCGGGCGGACAGCGGCAGGGGAGGGAGCGGGTTCCCGAAGGGCAGGCCCTCCAGCACGGATGAATCCATGGGCGCGCCCCCATCGAAGCCCAGGCCGCTCTCTTCGTCCAGCACATCCAGGAGCGGCATCCATCGACCGTCGTAGCGCGCCAGGAAGGCCGCCCGGAACCGGTCCAGGGGACCCTCCGGGGGGGGCGTGCTGAGCCGCCGCAGCAGTTCCGCCCCCTCCTCCAGGACCCGGCGTACCCTGGGAGAAAGGGCCAGGCCCGGAGCGGGCCGGAAGAGGTCCACCTGGAGGACATCCCGCGTGCCGGCGGACATCCCCAGGTCCGCCAGGGGCGGGGCCAGGCTGCCATAGCCCCTCGGATGGGCGCCGAGGGGCGCCTCCTGAAGGGCCTTCAGTTCCGCACCCAGCTTGATCAGGACCTCGGCCCTGGGGGCCGTGGCCGGGTTCGCCTGGAGGGTGGCGGCCACCTGACCCAGGGGATCGGGGCCTGTGAGGGGTGGCTGGAGTTCTCCGCACAGCAGCTGGGCGTCGACCAGCTGCTCCAGGAAGGCCCTGGCTTCCGTTGGACCCACTTGCACGTGGCCGGCCAGGTCCGCCGCCAGGTCCCCCAGGCACGACCCCTCCGGCGCCTGCCGAAGCACCAAGTCCAGGTGGGGCGTCGCCTCCACGGCCTCCAGGTGGTAAGTCCGGCCCTCCCCGTCTGCAGCCTTCCGGCGCTCGAGGTAGCGGTACCACCCCCCCCGGGCAAAGAGGCTCGAGTTGGGCCGATAGCGCATCGAGGCCCGCACCTCCGGCTCCTGCTCCAAGCGATCCACCAGGGCTTCCAGAACACCCCAGTCCAGGCGCACGGCCTTCCGGCACTCCGACCAGGAGGCCACGGAGAGGCTGCTGGCTGGGCCCCAGGCCCCCAGGGAGACCCCCGCGAAGAGCCCGAAGGGGGTCGACCGGCTGCTCATCCTGCGGAGGTACTTCCACAGGGCCCGTTCCACCCTCCCGGCCGCAGCCTGCTCCAGGGTCCCCTCCAGCCAGGAATCCAGCCGCGCGGCGAGATCCGGAGAGGCGAGGGCCAGGGCCTCCCGCACCGGGTCGAGGCGGGCCAGGTGCTGCAGTGTCCGGGACAGGGCCTGCCGGCCCTCCGGCTCCGCCAGGGAGGAGAGGGCAGCCAAGGGCAGGCCAGGGCTGCGGAGCACGAAAAAATCAGCAGTCTGGCAGGTGGGCCGGTGGGACATGCGGGGGCGTCCTTGAAACGAATCAGAAAACCGGCACCGGGAACGCAACCTCTGGCCCCGAGGTCACCGCAGACCTCCGAATGGTACCCCGGGACGGGCTCAACGGTTAAAGTCGTGCTTAGATACCGTTCATGGAAAGGCTTAGGATTTCCAGCCGACCGAGTTCAAAACCTTGGGTGCGCCCCGTGGTGCGACCTGGGAGTTCCCATGAACAGCAGCCTCTCCTTCCGCAAGGAATCCATTCAGCGCTCCAGCAGCGCCAGCGAAGCCCTGAACCGTGCGCCGGAAGCCCAGAAGTCCGGGGCTGTCCGTGAGCAGAAGCCCATCTCCCTCACCACCTACCTTACGTCGTAATGACGACTGGCCTCTGTCCGCTGAATCCAGGACTGGTATGGCCCTGGGACTGGGAATCCCTTGGACTTCCTGGTTCCCACTCGCCAGGAACTGGCGGGCCATTGGGGCCTGCTATTCACTCTGGGTCCTTCTCATCTTGCAGGGCCAATGGACCCTTCATCGCCTCGGGTCCGGGTGGATCTGGGCCAGTGCCTTCACCTCCCCGCTCACACACATTGGCGCCTTTGCCTTCCTGGCCCCCCTGCCCTGGATTCTGACCCGCCGAATTCCATCGCCTTGGCGATTCATTCTGGGATTCATCCTTTCGGTGCTTGCCTGTGAACTGGTCTCTGCACTTCTCCCATATACAGATGCCTGGTTTTATCACCATGGAAACCTCAAGTTCAACCAAAGCAAGCTTCTGGACCTCTACCTCTCCCTGGTGGGGCCAGCCATGATGGTCGTGGGGGGACTGGTTGCGGCCCGGGCTCAATCTGAAGAGCTCCGGGAGGCCTTCGAAGCCGAGGCCCAGGTGGCCAAGAACCGCCTCCTCCAGAGCCAGATCCACCCCCACGTGCTGTTCAATGCGCTCAACGGCCTGGCGGAACTCGTCTACAAGAACCCCAAGGCGGCCGAGCGCGCCATCCGGCATCTCTCGGACCTGCTCCGGCGTATCATGCGCGCTTCCGAGTACATGCGGCTGCCCCTCGGGGAAGAGCGCAAGATCATTTCGGACTTCCTGGCCCTGGAAGCCATCCGCCTGGAGAACCGGCTCCGGGTGGTCTGGGAGTGGGATGAGGATCTGGACTCGATCGAAGTGCCCCCCCTGCTCCTCCAGCCCCTGGTGGAAAACGCCATCAAGCACGGCATCGCCCCCAGCATTCCCGGCGGCGACCTCGTGCTCCGCGCCCGGGCCCAGGGTGGGGCGATCTACCTGGAGGTCTGGAACTCCGGGGCGCCCTTCCATGACAGCGAGGCCGGAAATGGCCTGGGGGTGAGGAACCTGCGCTCGCGCCTGTCGCTGCATTTCGGCGCCGGGGCCAGCTTCTCGGTCGGTCCCTCCGGCCAGGGCACCCTGGCCTGCATTCGGCTGGAGGCGATCCAAGTAGAATACGTTCATGAAACGTCTGAACGCCTTGGTGGTCGACGACGAACCGCTGGCAAGGGAGCGGCTGTCGCGGCTACTCCAGGAAGCGGAATGCACAGTTATCGGTGAGCTCGGGGATGGCCTGGCGCTGCTCCAGTGGCTGAGCCAGCCCCATGATGTGGACGTGATCTTCCTGGACATCCAGATGCCCGGACCCAACGGGATGGAGGTGCTGGCGGAGGTCCCCAACTGTCCGCCGGTGGTCTTCGTGACTGCCCACGCCACCTATGCAGTCCGCGCCTTCGAACTCGCCGCCGTGGACTACCTGTTGAAGCCCGTGTTCGAGGACAGGCTTGGAAAGTGCCTGCAGCGGTTGCGCAACCATCTGATCCGCCCCCTCAGCCCCTCGGAGCTGAAGGCGCTGCTCCCGCCACCCGCGCGCTTTCCCATCCGGGCCGGCGACGGGGAGATCTTCATGGAGCTGGAACTGGTCACCCACTTCGAACTGGAGCATGAGCGTGTGTGGGCCTGTCGGGGCCTCAACCGGTACGTCACCCGCTGGACCGCCCTCTCGGAAGTGGAAGAGGCCTTCCCCGACGACGGCATGCTGCGGATCCAGCGCCATCTGCTCCTCAGGCCCCAGATGGTCAAGGGGGTCCGTCCCACCACGGTCGGGCGAATCAAGGTGCTGATCGCTCCCAAGGTGGAACTCACCGTGAGCCGCGCCATGACGCCCCGCACGAGGGAGTGCATCCGGACCGGGACCGTCTGAGGCGGGCCCCCGACCGCCGGGGGGCCCGCCATCGCCCTTCCCGGGGGAGGTCCCTTCAGGGGCCTGAGCGCGAATTCCCGGCAGCCCCTCTCCCGTTCGGAGGCGGGGAAAGCACCATTCGGCGGAAAACGAATCCTGACACAGGGGCCGGAACTATGATCTGGAACCTCCTGGGATTGCACTTGCCCAGTTTGCATAGGAGGCCTCGAGATCCGGGAGATGCCAATGGTTACCAGTCGGTCCAGCCATTTGTCCCGGCACGCCAAACCGCTTCACCATCCGGTTCAGTTCGGGCCCTGGAAATTCACAAGTCTCAGCGATTCCAAGTATCCGGAGACCCAGGCAGTGATCAAAGACTTAACCACAAGGAGGCGCCTGGCGGAGAGGAGCAGACACCTCTCCTCGGCCCTTGACCAGGTGTTGGAGGCCATCGCCATCCTGGAGGCCAGGACGGGCGCCATCCTCTACGCGAATACGCATTTTTCCCGGCTGTTCGGAAATCCCAGCCACTGGTCTTCCGGCCAGACCTTCCTGGAACAGTTTGAGTGCCGGATCCTGGCCACCGCCCTTGAGCAGGCGCGCCTGGGCCGGGCCTGGACGGGCCGTTCCTTCCTGAATACCCAAGCGGGCAAACGGATCACCTTCGAGGGCACGGTCTCCCCGGAGCGCAACCCCGAAGGCACCGTCGAATCCCTGGTGGTGAGACTCCGGGACATCAGCCTTGAGGTGGAGAAGGACCACCACTTCCGCCAGGCCCAGAAGATGAATGCCCTCGGCGCTCTGGCGGGGGGCATGGCCCACGACTTCAACAACCTGGTCGGAGCCATTCTGGCAGCCGCCGAACTCATCGAACGGCAGGTCGAACCGGATAGCCCCATCCAGAAGCGGCTGCAGGTCATCCAGCGGGTGGCCGGCCGGGCCAGGGACCTGAGCAAGCAGATCCTGAACTTCAGCCGGCGTTCCGATGAGACATGGACCCCCTTCGACCTCACGGACCTCCTCTCCGAGGTGATCACCTTCCTGCAGACCACGCTCCCGAGGAACGTGGAGGTGCGGAGTGACCTGGCCAAGGGAATCCGGATCCTCGGGGATCCTTCCCAGCTGCACCAGGCGATCATGAACCTGGGGATCAACGGGAGCCAGGCCATGCAGCCGGCTGGTGGCGTCCTGTCCATCAGCCTCCAGCCCATGGAGGCCCTCCAGTCGGTGGTCGACCGCCCCTTCCAGGAGCCCTGCGTCCTGCTTAGCATCGAGGACACGGGATGCGGCATGGACTCCCACACGCTGGAAAGGATCTTCGAGCCCTTCTTCACCACAAAGGAGGCGGGCCAGGGGACGGGCCTCGGTCTTTCGGTGGTGAACGGCATCGTTCAGGGGCATGGGGGAAACCTGCAGGTTTCCAGCCAGTTGGGGAAGGGGAGCTCCTTCAAGATCTGCCTTCCGATCCACCAGGATCTGCCCATGAGGCTGGATCTGGACAGCCCGCCCTTGAACGCCAGCAGCAATTTCTGACCACTTCGACGGCTGGGCCCGCCTGATCCGTGGCCACCGGCCCCGGGAGCGCGGAGACTGCCCGTTCCCACCCTGGAGGAATGGCTTGAGCCACCTGGGTGGCCAGGCTCATGCTCGGGACCAGCAGTGGAGGCTCCATGCGCAGGTTCGCCGTCCTCATCGTGGCCTTGCCACTCGTTTCCCAGACAGCCAAGCCTCCCGCTCCGGCCGTGGCCTGGACCTACGAGACGCCCCAGGGGTTCCACCTGCTGGAGCCTGCCTACCGGTTTCCGACCCAGATCAAGCAGGCCCTGATCCAATGCGTCCAGCCCACGCCCGCCCTCTGCCGGGAGTACCAGGCGGTCTTCCTGGACAAGCGAAAGTTCTCGACCTGGCTGAAAGGGGTCCTCCTCAACTACAGGTCCGGGCGGATCCAGGCGGCCAAGGCTGCGGGGAAGGTTTATTCCAGCGACCCATCGAAGACGACCGACGACGGCGGAAGCTTGTACAGCACCGCCAGCCGGCCCAAGAAGGCAGATGAGCTGGAGTCCATCGACCGCTACCTGGACATCCTGAAAATCTGGGAGGAGGCGTCAGGACGTTGACGTGGCCGTCCCGGGTGACGCCATGCCGGCGCCGCTGTGCAAGGGGGTATATTGGGATCCGGCCAGAAGCTGGCACCCCATCCACCCGCCGCCCTGCGGCCTGCCCCTGGAGATTGCATGGACCGAATTCGAACGAGGGTCTTGTCGATCATCTGCTGTCTGGCCCTGGCCGGATGCGTCAAGCCCGTGGACTGCAACGCCGTGAGCGGACTGAACGTGGGCACCTCCACCATCCAGGACGCCAGTGCCCTCCTGGGCCAGCCCAGCAGCCGCAACCTGGGCGAGGGCGGCACCTCGATCCTCCGGTGGGACGCCACGACGCATGTGTACACCGGTGGCGGATCCTCCACCGTCATCCAGCTCACTTTCGGGAAAGATGGAAAGCTCCTGGACAAGAGCTGCAAGACCACGATCACGCCGCCACTGGTCCGGGAACCGGCCGCCTGAGCCGTCGGCTTCAGGGGCCTGCCCCTCCAGGCCGGGCGGGCGGCAGACCAGCCTGAGCGGCTGCGAGCTGGACCGGCGGGAGCCGGGGACTGCCTTCAGGCTGGGGCCTCGCGGCTGCCCTGCCCCGGACTCCGCTGGTCCTGACCGGGGCTAGAGGCCCAATACCCTGGGCAGGCGCGGGCTGGAGATGAGGTCCACGAAGATCGCCCAGCGCCGCGCTGGATCCGCCACCGTCCCCCCCTGCCGCTCGACCCAGTCCCGCACCAGCTGTTCGCCCAGGTTGTAGTTGATGACGTAGCTGCGGTAGGTATCGATGAAGCGCAGCCGCTGGGCGGCCTGGGCCCCGGTGCGAAGGGAGTAGCGGACCAGGAAGGCCTCGGCTGCGGCACGATCGAGCCCCCCGTCAAGGTAGCCGCGGGCGGCCTCGTTGTCGGCGAAGGCCAGCACCTTCATTTCGGCCTGCACCAGCGCCCAAGGTTCCGCCTCCGCCGGATCCAGGCCCGCGAGCGGGAAGAGCACATCGCGCTCAAATGCCAGTCGCTCCTCACCCGGGAAGGCGACTTCGATGCCGAAGTTGGCGGTGCCTTCGGCGATGAGGGACTGGGGCGAGAACAGCGGATAGACCGTGAACTCCACCCAGCCCCGGCCTCCGGGAGGGGCCTGGGCGAAGCGCTGCTCCAACAGGGCGTTGTATACGTGGTGGCCCGGATAGCCCTCGTGGGCCGCCAGGTCCAGGGCCCGGTCGATGCTGATGGGCTGGTCCAGGTTCACCTGGATCACCGAGGTCCCTTGACCCTGGTACCAGTTGTAGGCGGACCAGGGTTTGTCCCTGACGTACTCCACACGGAAGTGGTCGGAGGCCGGCAGCAGGACATGGCGGCGGGTGCGCTCGCGGGCCTCCGCGATGGCCGCCTGGAAGACGGCGTCCACCCGATGGGCCGGGACCAGGGCCCGCTCCCTGGCCCGCTGGTAGCGCTCCTGCACGGAGCCGGGGCCCTCGAGCAGCTGGTCCAGCCGCGCCAGGGCCGCGTCGAAAGTGCCCTCCGGCACCCGGGATGGCCGCACCTGGTAGAGCGCCTCGGCCTCATCCTCGAAGCTGAAACGGCGCCCCTGCAGCCTGGCCAGATGGGCCACCACGGCCCCCAGCTGCCCCATGAGGTAGTCGCGCCGCAGGGTCTCGTCTGCCGGGACCTCCCAGGCGGCGACCCCCTCCAGAAGCCCGCGTGCCTCGGCTGCCAAGGCATCCAGGGGGCGGGGGTCCCCGGCCTCCGCCGCGGCCCTCCAGTCCGGGGGCCCGGAGTAGGCGTCCACGAAATTGGCATCGTGGCGACCGACCGCCAGCACCAGCTTCACGTAGTTCGAGGCCCAGTCTGTGTGCACCAGCTTCTTCCTATCCGTTCTGATCTAGCGAAGGGTCATCAGGGAGATCTTCACCTGCCAGGGCGCCCGGCGCCATCCTCATATAACAAATCGATTGTTCGTTCATGACGGACCCGAAGGTGTGACCTTCGCCCCGGGAGGAGCGGCCTAAATGAATTCCGCCGGAATATCTTTCATTTGTAATGATGACTTCGAGGTCCTACACTTCACACCGAGAAATAACAGCCTCATCACGGTTCCACAATCAGGACCTGCCGTCTCCCCCCCGGCCACTCGTCTCGAGTGAGCTAAATTCCCCCAACCAAGCCACACGCAAGCGTGGCCATCTGTGCAGGAGCTAGCCCACATGAACAGAAGCAGCCTCACCAAAAACGTACTGACAGCATCCCTCATGATGCTGCCGTTCACCCTGGTGGCGGGTGATGCGCCCGGCGTGTTCAAGGTCCCTGGGACCGACACCACCATGAAGATCTACGGCTTCGCCGAGCTCAACGGCACCTACGACATGGGCACCCACAACTCCGACATCGACGACTTCGACTGGGCCTCCTTCCTTCCCACCCAGCCCTTTGACCATCCGGTCCCTGGTGTGCAGAGCGCGGCCACGAAGAACAACTCGCTGTACATGACGGGCCGCACCTCCAGGCTGGGCTTCACCACCACCACCCCCAGCGACTTCGGCCCCATCACCATGGTGCTGGAAGGCGACTTCAACAGCCCCTCGCCCAGCAACTTCTCCTCGCCGACCACGACCAACGGCAACACCTTCCGCCTCCGCAAGGCCTACGGCCAGATCGGCGGCTTCCTCTTCGGCCAGACCTGGTCCACCTTCTTCGACGGCGACTCCCTGCCTGACACCGTCGATTTCAACGCGGTCCCCTCGGCCTGCCTGGAGCGCATCCCCATGCTCCAGTACACCTTCAAGACCGGCTCGAATTCCACCCTCGCCATCGCCGCCGAATTCCCCTTCGACCGCATGTTCCAGGGCAACTCGGGCCATGTGGTCTCCCAGGATGCTGGTGAAGGGTATGCCGGCGATTCCTACCAGGACGTCCCCGACCTGCACGCCAACTGGACCTACAGCGACAACTGGGGCCATGTCTCCGCCCGCGGCGTCATGCTCAGCTACAAGACCGGCGGGAACGAGGTCCTGGGCGCCGGCAACGCCATCGTCACCCAGCCCAGCCTCAGCGCCACCGGCTACGGCGCCGCGCTGTCCGGCCACTTCAACGTCGCGAAGGACACCTTCGTCTGGTCCGTGGAGGGTGGCAACGGCATCGGCCGCATGCTCTTCGGCGCCATCTTCCAGAGCGCCATCAATGATGGCCAGAAGATCGACATGTGGAAGGGTGTGGGCTGGCACCTGGGCTACACCCACGTGTGGGATTCCAAGTGGCGCAGCAACATCGTCTACAGCCAGGTCAGCATGTCCGATCCTGGCGCGTCCAATGGCATGACGCTCAACAAGTGGCTGCAGTCCTCGGCCAACCCGAACTACTGGGGCGCGGATGGTCAGCCCAACAAGACCCTCCAGAACGCCATGATCAACACCTTCTACCAGATCTCCAAGACCGCTTCCTGCGGCGTGGAATACGCCTGGGGCACCCGCAAGACCTTTGAGACCTACACGGCCGCAGGGGCCCTCGTCAACGACGGCAACACCGGCACCCAGAAGCGCATTAATTTCGTCTTCCACCTGAACTTCTTCTAGGTTGAAGTCATCTAATTCGAATCAAGTCATCCAACCCATTCAGGAGATTGCATGAAAAAATCCTACCTAGTAGCACTGGGCCTAGCCGTGAGCGCCATCCTTCCCTTCGTCGGCTGCGACAAGAACAAGGAAGTGGTGATCGGTGGCGTCGCCCCCCTCACGGGAGAGGCTGCCACCTTCGGCGTCTCCACCAAGAACGGCTATGACCTGGCCGTCGCGGAATGGAACGCCAAGGGCGGTGTCCTCGGCAAGCAGGTGAAGCTGGTGTTCGCCGACGACAAGGGTGACCCTGCCGAAGGCGCCACCGTCTACACGAAGCTCATCGAGCAGGACAAGGCCTGTGCCATCGTCGGCACGGTCATGTCCAAGGTCTCCCTGGCCGGCGCTCCCATCTGCCAGGCCGCCAAGGTCCCCATGATTGCCACCGCCTCGACCAATCCCAAGGTTACGGGCGTGGGCAACTTCGTCTTCCGCGCCTGCTTCATCGACCCCTTCCAGGGCACGGTGGGCGCCAAGTTCGCGTTCGACGACCTGAAGGCCAAGAAGGCTGCCTGCCTCTTCGATGTGGGCAACGACTACACCAAGGGCCTCTCCGAGTTCTTCAAGACCAAGTTCACCGCCCTCGGCGGGGAAGTCGTCGGCTTCGAGGGCCATGCCACCGGAACCTCCGATTTCAAGGCCCAGCTGACCAAGGTGCTTGCGGCCAAGCCTGATGTCCTCTACGTCTCCGACTACTACAGCGACGTGGCGATCATTGCCAAGCAGGCCCTGGAACTCGGCTTCAAGGGCCCCCTGGTCGGTGGCGACGGCTGGGATTCCCCCAAGCTCGTGGAAATCGCCGGCCCGGCCGTGGAAGGCTGCTTCTTCACCAACCACTACGCCAAGGAAGACAAGGCCCCCATCGTCCAGGACTTCGTCAAGAAGTACACCGCCAAGTACAACGCGGCCCCGGACGCCCTGGCGGCCCTGGCCTATGACGCCACCAACATCATGCTGGACGCCATCAACCGCGCCGGCTCCACCGATGGCACCGCCATCCAGGGTGCCCTGGTCAAGACCGACCTCAAGGTCGTGACCGGCCAGGTGAAGTTCGACGGCGATCGCAATCCCGTGAAGTCCGCGGTCATCATCGAACTCAAGGGCGGGCAGCAGGTCTACAAGACCACCGTTGCTCCGTAAGCCATAGAGGTCCAGTTTCGGAAGGGGGGGCCACCGGCCCCCCCTTCACTCACGGAAAGGAGCACCGGATGGGCTCAATCTTCAGTCCGCAGCAGATCGTGAATGGGCTCCAGCTGGGGGCCATCTACGCCCTGATTGCGCTGGGCTACACCATGGTCTACGGGATCGTGCGCCTCATCAACTTCGCCCATGGGGACTTCTTCATGGTCGGGGCCTATGCGGCCTTTGGCTCCTTTTTCATGTTCAATTTCTTCCTCCCCCCCGGCAATGCGCTGGCCTTCCTCGTGCTCATCCTGGCCATGGCGGCCGGTGCGGCCATCGCCGTGATCACGGATCATTTCGCCTACAAGCCCCTCCGCTACAAGCCGAAGCTCTCGTCCCTGGTGACGGCCATCGGCGTGTCCATGTTCCTCGAGTACGTGTTCTCCGCGATCCCCGTGATCGGGCCCTCCCCCCGTGGCTTCCCGGAGGTGCTACCGAAGAAGATGTTCCATTTCGCCAGTGTGGAAATTTCCAACTACGTGATCGTCGACCTGGCGGTGGCCGGGGCGCTCATGATCGGGCTCACCTTCCTCATCCAGCGGACCGCCCTCGGAAGGGCCATGCGCGCCGTCTCCCAGGACAAGGATGCGGCCAAGCTCATGGGCATCAATGTCGACCGGATCATCTCCCTGACCTTCCTCATCGGGGGGGCCTTCGCCGGCGCGGCGGGCCTCCTGGCGGGTCTCACCTACCCCAGGATCCAGCCCTACATGGGCATCCTGCCGGGTCTCAAGGCCTTCATCGCGGCGGTGCTGGGCGGCATCGGCAGCATCCCCGGGGCCGTGCTCGGCGCCTTCATCATGGGGATCGCCGAGACCTGCGCCACGGCCTACAACTCACTTCTCGGAGAAGGGATCGCCTTCGTGATCCTCATCGTCGTCCTCCTCATCCGACCCAGCGGCATCTTCGGCGAGAAGACCGCCGACAAGATCTAGGAGCACGGACATGGGCAATCTGAAGAACATGAAGCTCGTCCTGGCGGCCCTGATCTTCTACGTGGTGGTCCAGTTCCTAAGTTGGGACAAGATTGGAGTCCTCAACGGCTATTTCATGGTGATCATCAACCGCTCCCTGATCGCCGTCATCTTTGCGGTCTCCCTCAACCTCATCAACGGGATCACCGGGCAGTTCTCCCTGGGCCACATGGGCTTCGCGGCCGTGGGGGCCTATGTGTCGGGCACCTTCACGACCCTGCTGTTCCACCTCAATCCCCACCATGCCTTCGACAACCTGGGCTTCCTGGCGGCCATCCTCGCCGGCGGACTGGCCGCGAGCGTGGCCGGCTTCCTGATCGGCTTCCCCTCCCTGCGCCTCAAGGGCGACTACCTGGCCATCGTGACCCTGGGCTTCGGCGAGATCATCCGCACCATCCTGAACAACATCCCCTATGTCGGCGGCCCCCGGGGCCTGCTCGGCATCCCCAAGTTCTCGAGCTTCACCGTCATCTTCCTGTTCGCCTTCGCCACCATCGTCCTCATCCGCAACCTGGTCCAGTCCTCCATCGGGCGCTCCATGCTCTCGATCCGGGAGAATGAGCTGGCCAGTGAGCTGGTCGGCGTGGACACCACCCGCTACAAGGTGCTCGGCTTCGTGGTGGGCGCCTTCTTCGCGGGCATCGGCGGGGGCCTGCTGGGGCACCTCCTCCAGATCGCCCACCCCACCCAGTACGGCTTCTACGCGTCGGCCCTCATCCTCATCATGGTGTACGTGGGCGGCATCGGCTCCCTGACGGGCTCCATCATCGCCGCCTTCTCCCTGACCTTCCTCACGGAGGGGCTGCGGGTGGGCATCGACTGGCTCCGGGACACCGTGGGCGTCCCCATCGGCACCGAGTGGACCATGGTGATCTACGCCGTGCTCCTGATCCTCATCATGCTCTTCAGGACCGAGGGCCTCATGGGCATGCGCGAATCCAAGATCCTGATCATCGAGGAGAAGCAGGGATGACCGCGGTTCTCTCCATCCAGAACATGACCCACTACTTCGGCGGGCTCAAGGCCGTGTCGGAGTTCTCCTTCGACGTGCCCGAGGGGGTCATCTACGGCCTCATCGGCCCGAACGGGTCCGGCAAGACCACCTGCTTCAACCTCATCACGGGCATCTACACCCCCACCGCCGGGAAGATCCTCTTCAATGGCGAAGAGATCAACGGGCTGAAGCCCTTCCGCATCGTCCACAAGGGCATCGCCCGCACCTTCCAGAACCTCCGGATCTTCAACAACCTCACGGTCATCGACAACATCCGGGTGGCCCGCCACTTCACCACGAAGTCCGGCGTCTTCCAGACCTTCCTGCGCCTTCCCAGCTTCCGCGAGGAGGAGGCCAAGGTCCGCGAGGAGGCCATGGGCCTCATCGACCTGATGAACCTCTCCCACCGCGCCACGGAGCTGGCCAAGAACCTGCCCTACGGAGAGCTGCGCCGGCTGGAGATCGCCCGGGCCCTGGCCACCAAGCCCAAGCTCATCCTGCTGGATGAGCCCGCCGCCGGCATGAACCCCAAGGAGACCGAGGACCTCATGAAGCTCATCCTGCGCGTGCGGGACGAGTTCAAGGTCACGATCTTCCTCATCGAACACCACATGAAATTCGTGACGGGCATCTGTGAGCGCGTGAAGGTGATCGATTTCGGCACCACCATCGCCGAAGGCCGCCCGGAGGATGTTGTCAAGGAGCCCAAGGTCCTGGAGGCCTATCTCGGACGGAAGGCGGTCGTATGCTGAGCGTCAAGAACCTCAAGGTTACCTACGGCAACATCGCCGCCATCTCGGATGTGTCCTTCGAAGTGCCCGAGGGCAAGATCGTGAGCCTCATCGGGGCGAATGGGGCCGGGAAGACCACCACCCTGCGGGCGGTCAGTGGCCTCGTGGCCCCCTCGGGCGGGACGGTGACCTTCAAGGGCCAGGACATCACCAGCACCCCGGCCCACAAGCTGGTGGGCATGGGCATCTCCCACGTGCCCGAGGGCCGGCGGATCTTCCCGGTCCTCACCGTGAAGGAGAACCTCGAACTGGCCGCCTGGACCCTCAAGGACAAGGCGGAGGTGAGCCGCCGCATGGAGGAAGTCTTCGAGATGTTCCCCCGCATCAAGGACCGCATCGCCCAGCTGGGGGGGACCCTTTCCGGCGGCGAGCAGCAGATGCTTGCGGTGGCCCGCGCCATGATCACGGGAGGGGACATCCTGCTCCTGGACGAGCCCAGCATGGGACTCGCCCCGGTCCTGGTGGACGAGATCTTCGACAAGATCGTGGCCATCAACAAGCGGGGCACGACGGTCCTCCTGGTGGAGCAGAATGCCTTCGAGGCCCTGGAGATCTCCGATTTCGCCTATGTCCTGGAGGTGGGCTACAGCACCATTTCCGGACCCTCCAAGGAGATCGCGGCGGATCCCCGGGTCCGTGAGGCCTATCTGGGCGTCTGAGCCGGCCCCATCCACGTTGCCGAAGGCGGCCCCCGCTTCTTGAAAGGGGAGGCCGCTCCTATCCTGGGTGAAGCCCGGAGCCCCGCATGCCGCACGCCCCCCACCCCCGCCGCCGCTTCGAGATCTGGGTCGGCGCGCGGGACTCCCTGCCGATGCTGCTGGGCGCCGCCCCCTTCGGCATCATCTTCGGCACCCTGGCCGTCCCCAGTGGACTCTCAGCCCTGGGTGCCCTGGCCATGTCCCTGTTCGTCTTCGCCGGGTCCTCGCAGTTCATCGCCCTCAACCTGCTGGCGGGCGGGGCGGCCCTGCCGGTCATCCTGCTCACCACCTTCGTGGTCAACCTGCGCCATGCCCTCTATTCGGCCACCCTGCTGCCCCACGTGGCGGGTCTCCGGCAGCGGTGGCGGATCCCGCTGGCCTTCTGGCTCACGGACGAGACCTTTGCCGTGGTGCAGCTGCGCTATGCCGCTCCCGACCTCTCCCCCCACAAGCACTGGTACTACCTGGGGTCCTGCCTGGCCATGTACGGCAACTGGTTCCTCTGCACCCTGGTCGGGGTGGTGCTCGGGCGCTCCATCCCGGGGCTGGAGCACCTGGGCCTGGAGTTCGCCATGGCGGCCACCTTCACCGGCATCGTGGTGCCGATGCTCAGGAACCTGCCGATGCTCGGAGCCGCGCTGGCGGCGGCGGCCGTGGCCCTGGCTGCCCGCGGGCTTCCCTACAAGCTGGGCCTCGTGCTGGCGGCGCTGGCCGGGGTCGTGGTGGGCGTGGTCCTGGAAGAGCTGAGGGAGGCCCATGCGCGGCCATGAAGTGGCGCTGATCGCCGGCATGACGGCCGTGACCTTCCTGGTCCGGTACGCGTTCTTCGCCCTGGGCGACCGGCTCGCCTTCCCGCCCCTGGCCCACCGGGCCCTGCGCTACGTGCCGGTGGCCGTGCTCACCGCCATCGTCGCGCCCATGGTCCTGCTCCCGGATGGCGCCCACTGGCAGCTCGACTGGCACAATGCCTGGCTGCTGGGGGCGCTGGTCACCGGACTGATCGCCTGGCGCTTCAACCACCTGCTGGCCTCCATCACGGGAGGCCTGCTGGTGTTCTTCCTCTACCGCTGGGTGGTCGGAGGCTAGGCCCCCAGGTAGGCCTTGCGGACCATGTCGTTGGCCTTGAGGTTCGGACCGGTGTCGGTGAGGACGATCTGCCCGGTCTGCAGGACGTACCCGCGATGGGCGATGGACAGGGCCATCAGGGCGTTCTGCTCCACCAGGAGGATGGTGGTGCCCCGGGCGTTCAGCTCCCGGATGATGTCGAAGATCTGGTCCACCAGGACCGGAGCAAGCCCCATGGAGGGCTCGTCCATGAGAAGGATCTTGGGGTTGGACATGAGGCCCCGGGCGGTGGCGAGCATCTGCTGCTCGCCCCCGGACAGGGTGCCGCCCTTCTGCTGGGCCCGCTCCTTCAGCCGAGGGAACAGGGTGAAGGCATTCTCCAGGTTCTCCTCGATCTGCTTCTTGTCATCCAGGATGTAGGCGCCCATCTCCAGGTTCTCGGTCACCGTCAGGTTGGGGAACACGCCCCGCCCCTCGGGGACCAACCCCAGACCCTGGTGGTGCACGATGTGCGGGGGGAGATGGTGGATCTCCTTGCCTTCCAGGGTCACCGATCCACTGCGGGGATGCAGCAGTCCCGAGATGGAGCGGAGGGTGGTGGTCTTGCCTGCCCCGTTGGCGCCGATGAGGGCGACGATCTCGCCCTCTTCGACCTTGAGCGAGACCCCCATCAGTGCATGGATGTTGCCGTAGTAGGAGTGGACATCTTTCAGTTCGAGAAGGCTCATGGGTTCCTCCTCAGGCCGTGTGGGAGGCTGCGGCGCCCTTGCCCAGGTAGGCTTCGATGACCTGGGGGTTGGAGGCGATGTCCGCCGGCTTGCCCTCGGCGATCTGTTCGCCGTGGTCCATGACGTAGATATGCTCGGAGATGTTCATGACCACCTTCATGTCGTGCTCGATGAGCAGGATCGTGATGCCGAGTTCGTCCCGGATCCGCCGGAAGAGGCGGAGGGCGTCTTCGCTCTCGGAGGGATTCATGCCTGCGGCGGGTTCATCCAGGAGCAGCAGCCGGGGCTGGGAGGCCAGGGCCCGGGCGATCTCCACCCGGCGCTGGGCGCCGTAGGGGAGGTTGTGCGCCAGTTCATTGCCCACCCCCTTCAGGCCCACGTAGGCCATGAGCTCCTCGGCCCGGGCCTGGGTCTCGGCCTCCTCCTTCCGGAAGGAGGCCGTGCGGAACACGGCCTGGATCGGGTTCTGCTTGAGCCGGGTGTAGGCGCCGACCATGATGTTCTCCACCACGGTCATGCCCCCGAACAGGCGGATGTTCTGGAAGGTGCGGGCCATCCGGAGGTCCGTGATCTGGTAGGGATGGAGGGTCTCGATGCGCTGGCCCTCGAATTCGATGGCGCCCTCGTCGCAGTGGTAGAGCCCCGAGATCGCGTTGAAGAAGGTGGTCTTCCCGGCGCCGTTGGGCCCGATGATGCTGAAGATCCGCCCCCGCTCGATGTTCACGGACATCTTGTTGACCGCGGTGAGCCCGCCGAAGCGCTTGGTAACATCCCGGGTGGTGAGAATGTGCTTGTCGTCAGCCACGCTAAACCCCTTTCTCGTCGAGGTCCTTGCCTTCAGGGGCGCCTCCCAGTTCGCGCTTCCTCCGCGCGGCGGGGAGAAGCCCGGCGGGGCGGTAGATCATCATGATGACCAGGACGATCCCGAAGATCAGACGCTGGTACTTGGTCGGATCCAGCTGGTTGGAGAGGTTCTTCCAGTGGAAGCCGAGGAGCACCGCGTCGCTCTGCCGCAGTTGGGACAGGTAGAGGGAGAAGCTCTGGAGCACCTGGATGTTCAGCAGGGTGACCACGGTGGCGCCGACCACCACGCCGGTGATGCTGCCGATCCCGCCCAGGATGACCATGGTGAGCACCCCCACGGACTGCAGGAAGGTGAAGGTCTCCGGGCTCACGAAGGTGCGGCTCGCGGCAAAGAGCACGCCCATGGCCCCCGCGAAGGAGGCGCCCACGGCAAAGGCGCCGAGCTTCAGCTTGTTGGCGTTGATGCCCATGGCGCCGGCCGAGAGCTCATCCTCCCGGATCGCGGTCCAGGCCCGGCCCACCTTGGAATCGTCCAGGCGGTAGGTGATCACGATGACCGCGACCACCACCAGCAGGGCGATCAGATAGAACAGGATGTTGTAGGCCTGGTTGTCCGTAACCCGATGACCGACCACGGGCTGGATGACCTGGTTGAACAGCTTCAGCACGCCCTCCGGCATGGTGGGCCGCTGGATGGGGGTGATGCCCTGGGGTCCGTTGGTGAAGTTCAGGGGCTTGTCCAGGTTGTTGGCCAGCTGGCGCACGATCTCGCCGAAGGCCAGGGTGATGACCGCCAGGTAGTCCCCCCGGACCCGGAGCACCGGCAGGCCCAGGATCAGGCCCAGGATGGCGGCGACGATCACCCCCAGGAAGATGAACAGGTAGAAGTAGTCCGGGGCCAGGAAGAAGGGGGTGTTCAGGGCCTTGGTGGTGACCGTGGAGTGGAGCAGGTAGGGCTGCTGGGACCCGAAGAAGGCCCAGAGGTAGGCGCCCACCGCGTAGAAGGCCATGTAGCCGAAGTTGAGCAGGCCCGAAAAGCCCACCACGATGTTGAGGCCCAGGGCCAGGGCGGAGAACACGGCGATCTGGAAGATGACTTCCAGATAGAACACGTTCCGGGCCCCCAGGATGGGCACCAGGACCACGGCGAGGAAGACCGCCAGACCCAATTGGACGGCCCGGTTCATCTTGAGCCAGTAGATCGAACTGGCCGCGAACACGAACACCAGGAAGCCGGGGATGGAGCGGGGGCTCAGGTAGACCAGGGCGAAGCCCAGGATGATGAGACCGATGCTCGCGAAGTAGGGCGTGCGGCCCCGATTGAGGAGGACCAGCAGGTCCTGGAAGCGGCTCTTGAGGGATTCTTTCATGGGAATCCTCCTACGCCTTCTGCGAGACTTGCTCGCCCAGCAGGCCATTGGGCCGGAACACGATCACCAGGATGAGGATGAGGAAGGCCACCATGTCCTTGTACTCGGCGCCGAAGGAGCCCATCGTGTAGGTGCCGAGGTAGGCCCCGGCGAAGCTCTCGATCATCCCGAGCACCATTCCGCCCAGCAGGGCGCCGGTCAGGTTCCCGATGCCTCCCAGCACGGCGGCGGCGAAGGCCTTGATGCCCGGCATGAACCCGACAAAGGGATCGATGCGGGTGAACTTGAGGGCGTAGAGGACACCGGCGGCGCCACCCAGGGAGCCCCCCACCAGGAAGGTGAGCGAGATCATGGCGTTGACGTTGATGCCCATGAGGGCGGCGGTGTTCTTGTCCTGGGACACGGCCCGGATGGCCTTGCCGACCTTGGTGGAGCCCACCAGGTAGTTCAGCGCCACCAGCATGACCACCGCGGCCAGGATGACCACCACGGACTTGACCTGGATGTCGATGATCTTGGAGCCGATCCGGAAGAGGGTGATGCGCTCGTCGAAGTTGCCGAAGGTGGGGATCACCCGGTAGAACTGGCCGCTGGTCATGCTTTCGACCAGCCGGATGATGTCCTGCAGGGCGAAGGACACGCCGATGGCCGAGATGAGGGCGATCAGGGTGGGGGAACTGCGCAGGGGCCGGTAGGCCACCCGCTCGACGAGGACGGCCATGCCGCCCGAGGCGGCCATGCCGATCACCAGGGCGAGTCCCAGGTAGAGGAAGGACCCCATGGCTGAGGCTTTCGCCAGGACCCCGAGCCCGTTGAGGGCGATGAGCGACTCGACGCCGCAGAAGGCCCCGATGGCGAAGATCTCGCTGTGGGCGAAGTTGATGAACTGGAGGACGCCATAGACCATGGTGTAGCCCAGGGCGATGGCGGCATAGACGAAGCCGATGGTGACGCCGTCGATGAGCACCTGGGGCAGGCTGTTCAAGGTGTAGGTCAGGATGCCCACGCCCTGGGTGGCCTGAAGGACCTGGTCGGCTCCGGAACCCCGGAAGAGCAAGGCGAGGACCAGCATGACCGCTGAGCAGAGCACCCCTGCGCCCGTCACGAATATCGCCATCTGGCCGATCGGCATCAATATTTGGCGGAGGTTTACCGATCCCATGAAATGACGCATAGGGTCTCCTGAAAACCCCCCCTCCGGCGAGCCGGAGGGGGGGGGCGTTATATCCGACAGTCTACTTAGGAGGAGCGATGCTGAGGGTCTGGTCGATCTTGTTCGTGGCCCAGGAGGCAGGATCCGGGGACGTGACCTGGATGACGAAATACTTGCCCGTGGTCGGGTCGCCCTTGGCATTGAAGGTGTAGGTGCCGGTGACGCCCTTGAAGTTCTGGAGGGCGCGCACGGCCTTGCCCACGTCGGCGCGGGCGGGCAGCTTGCCGCCATTGGCCGTGATGGCATTCTCGATGGCCTTCAGGAGGATGGCCGTGCAGTCGTAGGACTGGGCCGCGAAGGGCTGGGGATTGTTGTTGAACTTGGCCTTGAAGTCGGTCACGAACTTGGCGGCATCGGGATAGACGCTGGCCGGCCCGGACACGGTGGAGAAGTAGGTGCCGGCACCCTGCATCAGCGCGTCCCCGGCGATCTTGGCGGCATCGGGGGAATCGAAGCCGTCATCGGACAGACACATGCCCTTGAAGCCCTTCTGGCGGGCCTGCTTGTAGAGCACGGCCGCCTGGTCGAACATGCCGCCGAAGTAGATGCACTCGGGCTTGGCCGCGATGATGGGGGAGAGGATGGCGTCGAAGTTGGCCTTCTCTTCGGTCCCGGCGAAGCCCACCACCTTCATGCCCTGGGTCTCGGCCTCCTTCTTGAAGTATTCGGCGATGCCCTGGCCGTAGGCGGTCTTGTCATGCAGCACATAGGCGGTCTTGATGCCCTTGCTCTTGGCGAACTGGGCACCCACCGCGCCCTGCACGTCGTCGCGGCCGCAGACGCGGTTGATCTCGGCGTAGCCGCGCTCGGTCACCTTGGGGTTGGTGTTGGCGGGGGACACATTGCAGAGGTTGGCGGCGTGGTATTCCTCGGAGGAGGGGATCTGGACGCCGGAGTTGTAGTGGCCCACGACGCCGAGCACGGCCGGGTCGGAGACGATGTTCTTGGCGTTGGCCACGCCGGTGTCCGGGTTGCCCTGGTCATCGAAGGGGGCGAGTTCGACCTTGTAGCCCATCTTGGTGAGGGGGCCGCCCAGCTGGTCGATGGCGAGCTGGGTGCCGCTCTTGATGTCGCTGCCGATGACCGACATGGCGCCGGACAGCGGACTCTGGGTGGCGATCTTGATGGTCTTGTTCTCCTTGTCGCAACCTGCCGCCAGCAGGAGGACAAGCGTCGCAAGGGTCGGCGCGAAGAGGGAAAGAGGTTTACGCATGGACTTGCCTCCTGAGTGGATTGTGTGGGATGCCAGCGGCCCGAAGGTTCCGGTGGCGTTGACGAGAAAGTGAGATGTTCAGCTGAATTGAACCCGAGGGGCCTTGCTTATGCGGAAACCATACATGCCGAGAGCGTCGTAATCGGTTTACTACACACAGCTATCAAGAGAAAGGGATTTGTGACCGGATGACCTGGATTCGGGACAAAAGTACCGGGCGTGGCTTTCCGTACCTCAGCCATCCGTAGGCGAGGGCTCCGGCCAGGAGCAGCCATCCGACGGGCGATCGGGCCGCGATCCGGAGGTCCTGCCAGGAAGGAACCGCACCAAAGAGCAGGTTCGCCAGGAAGAACACCGCCCCGCTCTCCCTCCACCCGAGCACGGCATGTCCCCCCAGCCTCCACGCAAACAAGCCGTAGGCTGCGGCCAGCAGCAGGAGGGGGGCAACCCCGATGAAGAACGCGTTGTACCAGCGAAGATTCGAAAAGGCCACCGACCCGAGCACCAGGCTTCCCCCCGCGCGCCGGGGAACCACGGTGAACCGGACGGGGCGGGCGTTGAGCAGCCTGCCCACCATCCAGTGGCAGAACTCGTGGCAGAGGGTGCCCGGGAGGACCAGCAGCGAGAACAGCCAGAAGGAGCGCCTGGCCTGGTTCATGAGCCAGAGCATCGCAGCGGTTCCAAGCAGGTAGGCGAGGGACCAGCCAGAAATCCCGGACCCCATTTCCCAGATTCGATTCATCGGAACGGGACCCTCCCACATCCCTTGGACTCGCTCATGAACCTGGCAGGGGGCGCCGGGCCAGCACCACCAGGTCCGATGACGCGGGGGACCAGGCTTCGCCGGTCATGGAGCCCAGAACTTCAGCGCACAGAAAACCGGCGTCCCGGAGCAGGGCTTCGACCTCGGCCCGGCGCCAGCCCCGAAGGGGAACATCGTGGGCGGCCAACACTTCGAGGGGGGAGGCACTGCCGGGCCGGAAGACCAGATGCGCCGGCGTGAAGGTGATGCGACCCCCGCCGTGATGGGTCATGAGCCGCAGGAAAACCTTGGTCTCGCCATCCGCCTCGCCAGGGCGAAGGACCACCGGGAAGGTCCGCTCCCCGCAGTCCAGGATGCGGTCGTAATTGAGCAACTGAATGAGGAAGGGCGCTCCCGGGAGGAGGAGGCTGGCCAGGCCGGTGAAGAAGGCGCGGACCTCGGCCTCCTCACAGAGGTGCGGCAGGGTGTTCCCCAGGCAGATCGCCCCGCCCTGCCCCGCTTCGAGGACCCCCTTCAATTCCGTGAGCCCGGCCAGGAGGTACCGCCCCCCCGGATCGCTCCCCCGGGCGGAATCCACCTGGGAGGGCGAAGCATCCACGCCAGTGGCCTCGAAGCCCATGGAATTCAGGAATCGCGTGTGCTCGCCGCTGCCACAGCCCAGGTCGAGCACCCTGGGAGAGGGCGCCGGCGCCAGGGCGCGCTGGAGGAGCGTCGCCTCCCGCCGGAGGCGCTCGGGCCAGGTGATGAGGTCGCGGTAGGCGATGCGGCCGTAGGCATCAGGCTGGGGCTCCACACCTACCTCGGCCACAGCCAGCCGAACACCCCCGCGCTGAGCAGCCCGTAGATGAGGGCATCGGCCAAGTCCTTCAGGGCGCTGCCCCAGGGCTTGCCCATCCAGATGGCGTTGGGGATGGCGCCAAATCCATAGGCCACGAAGGAGACGGCCCCCGCAACGCGGAAGACCTGAAGGTAGTGGGTTCCGGGAGCAAGGGTTCGGCTGGTGAGGTAGGCAGCCACGATGGCCACAAGCACCGTGAAGGCGAACCACTTGGCCAGAAAGGCACCCATGGCAGGGGGGCCGCTGGGCGTGATCACGAGGAAGCCCACCGGACCGTCCTTGTACTTCTGCGCCATCTCCGGCTTCCCCATGTCCTTCATGTCAGCGCAGTGGGGCAGCACGTACTGACCCGGCGCCGGGGCCCCTTTGCGGACCGCGGCCCGCACCTCCTCCTCGTTGGGCAGCGCGTTGTAGTCAGAGGCGTGCCACTTCACCACCATGTGGATGAGGCTGCTGGCCGCGAAGACGCACATCGCGGACAGGAGGATGGGGAGCCAGAGTTGCGTGAGCGTGACGGGGATCATGGCGACTCCTTTTCAGTGGGGGTTTGGTTCAGGGGCCAGGGTAGGGTGGGTTTCCCGATGAACCCGGTCAAGGGGCCGTGGCCACTCCGGTTCAGTCCTTCCTGGGTTTGCGTGGCCCCGGCGCGGAGCGCTCCCCGGTGGCGGCGTCCACGGCGTCGATCCACCCGGCCCGGCTGCCCGGGAAGGCATCGGCGTAGGGCACGTAGGGCTTCAGGTCCAGCACCGGCGTGCCGTCCAGCAGGTCCACCCCGCGCAGATGCAGGACGCGACCTTCGATGGAGACCAGTTCCACGGCCGATAGGCCGATGGCATTGGGACGGTGGGGGGATCGCGTGGCCAGCACCCCCCGTTTGCCGCGGGGTCCCCGCGGCGGCTGAACGCGGGGAGCCCAGCCCTCGCTGAGGTGGAAGGCGAAGATGAGCCAGATGCGCTGGAAACCCTCCAGGTCCTGCAGGACAGCTTCCGGCAGGGAGGCATCCAGCTCCAGCCTGCCTTCGGCCGGGCCCCCCCCCGCCGTGCCCTCCACCACCGTGGGCTGGTGGGGGGCGTCGATGCGCCGCGCATAGGGCGTGCGCACGAAGCCGATGGGCTGGTAGGTGAAGCCGGCGAGGTCCATGGGGGAAGGGTAGCGCCCTGGAGGCGATCCAAGGGATTTCGGCCGCAGGGAATACCGGCCCCAAACCCTTTCCCAAAGGATGGTCCGAACTCCTACCATGCGAGCATGACTCAAGACGATTCTGCCCCCCCGCGCCGGGTCCGCTACAAAGGCACGCACCCGCGGCGCTACGAGGAGAAGTACAAGGAACTCGCTCCGGCCCGGCACGCCGGCGAACTGGAGAAGGTCATGGCCCGGGGCCACACCCCGGCGGGGACCCATCGCCCGATCATGGTGGCGGAGATCCTGGATGCGCTGAATCCGAGGCCGGGGGAGCTGGCCCTGGACGCCACCCTGGGCTACGGGGGCCACGCCCGGGAACTCCTGCCGCGGCTGTTGCCCGGCGGACGGCTCTTCGGCGTGGACGTGGACCCCCTGGAGCTGCCCCGGACCGAGGCCCGCCTGCGGGGCCTGGGTTTCGGGGAGGACGTGCTCGTCGTGCGCCGCATGAACTTCGCGGGGCTGCCCCGCCTGAAGGCGGATTCCGGCGGCTTCGACCTGGTGCTGGCGGATCTCGGGGTCTCCTCCATGCAGATCGACAATCCCGCCCGGGGCTTCACCTGGAAGGCCGAAGGCCCCCTGGACCTGCGGCTCAACCCCCAGCGCGGGCGCTCCGCCGCGGACCTGCTGGCCACCCTCGATGAAGGGTCCCTGGCGGAGCTGCTCCTGGAGAACTCGGACGAGCCCCACTCGGCGGCCATCGCGCGGGCGATCCGCGGCCAGGCGATCCGGACCACCCGCCAACTGGCGGACTGCGTGCGGGCTGCCCTGCATGCCGAGCGACGCGATGCGGACGAGGCCAAGAAGGCCCTCCAGCGCACCTTTCAGGCCCTGCGCATCGCCGTGAACGACGAATTCACCGTGCTGGACCAGTTCCTCTCGCTGCTGCCGGACTGCCTGAACCCCGGGGGCCGCGTGGCCATCCTCACCTTCCACTCCGGCGAGGACCGCCGCGTGAAGAAGGCCTTCCAGCAGGGACTTCGGGATGGGATCTATGCCGTGGTGGTGCCGGAACCCATCCGGGCCTCCCCGGAGGAACGGCGATCCAATCCCCGCTCCACCAGCGCGAAGCTGCGCTGGGCTCGGGTTCCCGCAGGCTGAACCCTTCCCTCACGATGCGGTCGGAAGTGTCCGGCGAGCACTGACCAGGTTCCGGGAGACGGGGGCGCCCACCGAAAATCGGGCTCAACCCGTCCGAACCCGGAAGCGTATGCTTCCTGGACCCCCCTGAGCCCGGAGAGCGGCATGCGAATTCCTTCCTTCATGACATTTGCAGTGATCCTGTCGGTTTCCCTCTGTGCCGTGGCGCAGATCGATGCCCGGCTGATGCGCTATCCCGACGTGTCGGCCACCCAGATCGCCTTCACCTACGCCAATGACATCTGGCTCGTCCCCAAGGCCGGGGGGGTGGCCCAGCGACTGTCCACGCCCAAGGGGGAGGAATCCTTCGCCCGCTTCTCTCCCGATGGGAAGGAGCTGGCCTTCAGCGGCGATTACGACGGCAACCTGGACATCTACGTCCTGCCCGTGACGGGCGGCGTCCCCACCCGGGTCACCCACCACCCGATGGCCAACCGCATGGTGGACTGGACCCCCGACGGGAAGTCGCTGCTCTTTGCCTCCGGCATGGCGTCCGGCAAGAACCGGTTCAACAAGCTGTTCCGGGTTCCCAAGGGGGGCGGCCTCCCCGAGGCCCTGCCCTTGCCCTACGCGGAGTTCGGGGCCCTTTCTCCGGACGGCCGCATCCTCGCCTACCAGCCCATCAGCCGGGAGTTCCGGACCTGGAAGCGGTACCGAGGGGGCATGGCCACGGAGATCTGGTTCTTCGACCTGGAGAAGGGGACCGCGAGCCGTCTGCCCAGCGCCGGGGGATCCAATGATTCCATGCCCATGTGGTACGGCGGGAAGGTCTACTTCCTCTCGGACCGGGATGGGGTGAAGCGAAGCAACATCTGGTCCTACGACCTGGCCAGCGGGGCCTTCAGGCAGATCACCTTCTTCAAGGAGTTCGACGCCCACTTCCCCGCCATCGGCCCCGCCGACATCGTGCTCGAGGCCGGCGGCCACCTGTACCGCATCGAGCTGCCCGCCGAGAAGGTGGTGGAGGTGAAGGTGGAAGTGGTGACCGACCGGGCCACCCTGAAGCCCCGGGATGAGAACGCCAGCAAACTGATCAGGAATGCCGACCTCTCTCCCCAGGGCAAGCGGGCCGTCTTCGAGGCGCGGGGGGAGCTCTTCTCCGTACCCGCGGAAAAGGGCTATGTCCTCAACCTGACCCGGACTCCGGGTGCCGCTGAACGGTTCCCTGCCCTATCTCCGGACGGGAAGCAGGTGGCCTACTTCAGCGACCGCAGCGGCGAGTACGAGTTGTGCGTGAGGCCCGCGGACGGCTCCGGTGAGGAACGGCAGGTCACCCACCTGGGACCGGGATTCCGCTACCACATCAGCTGGTCCCCCGATGGCAAGCAGGCCGTCTTCGCCGATCAGGCCATGCGCATCAGCCTCTGCGACCTGGAGACTGGCCAGGTCCGGGAGGTGGACCGGGGCCTGCACCTCTTCGAAGGGGCCCTGGAGGAGTTCCGCGCCAGCTGGTCACCGGACAGCCGCTGGTTCGCCTACTCCCGGGACACCGCCAACCGGAACAGCGTGATCGCCCTCTACGACACGACGTCCCACCAGCACCATGACCTGACCTCCCCCTTCTTCGACGCCGGCTCCCCTGTCTTCGATCCCGAAGGAAAGTACCTGTTCCTCACCACTGGCCAGCAGTTCAGCCCCACCTACAGCGACCTCGACAATACCTGGATCTATGCGGCCACCACCCGTCTCGCCGCACTCCCCCTGCGGAAGGATGGCGCGTCTCCGCTGGCTCCCCGCAACGATGCGGATGCCGCCAAGGACGAGAAGGCGAAGGCCGAGAAGAAGGCCGAAGGCGAGAAAAAGGAAGGCGGTGAAAAGCAGGAGGCCAGGCCCGTCGAGATCGACCTGGACGGGATCGAGGCCCGCATGGTGCTGCTGCCCCCCGCAGCTGGCTACTACATGGACCTGGCCGCCGCCAAGGGGAAGCTGGCCTACCGCCGGGCCGCTCAGCTGAACCGCGATGGCGAGACCAAGGCCACCCTCTATGTCTATGACTTCGAGGAGCGGGAGGAGAAGGCCGTCCTGGCGGATCTGGATGGCGCCCTCCTCAGCGGGGACGGGAACAAAGTACTCGTGAACCGGAAGCTCGACTTCGCCCTCATCGACCTCAAGCCCGACCAGAAATTCGACAAGAAGCTGCCCACGGGCGAGCTGATGATGACCGTGGATCCACCGGCGGAATGGCAGCAGATCTACAACGATGCCTGGCGCCTGGAGCGGGACATGTTCTATGACCCCGGCATGCACGGCGTGGACTGGAAGGCCATGAGGGCCCGCTACGGCAAGCTGCTCAAGGACTGCGTCACCCGCGAGGACGTGAACTTCGTCATCGGTGAGCTCATCGCTGAGCTGAACTCCTCCCACACCTACCGCAGCGGCGGCGACCTGGAGGTGCCCTTGAAGGGGGCTACCGGCCTGCTGGGGGCGGACTTCTCCCTGGACCACGGCGCCTTCCGCATCAAAACCATCCTGCGCGGGGCCGTGTGGGATGCCCAGGCCAGGGCCCCCCTGGCCCAGCCTGGACTGAGGGTGAAGGAGGGCGACTACCTCCTCGCGGTGAACCGCATCCCCCTCGACACCCGCCAGGACCCCTGGGCCGCCTTCCAGGGACTGGCCGGCAAGACCGTCCTCCTCACGGTCAATGACAAGCCCACCCTGGAGGGTGCCTGGGATGTCCTCGTGGACACCGTGCCCAGCGAGTACCCGCTCCGCTATGCGGCCTGGGTCGAGGCCAAGCGGGCCTATGTGGCGAAGGCCACCCAGGGTCGCATCGGGTTTGTCTACGTGCCGGACACGGGCCTCGCGGGACAAACGGATCTGGTCCGCCAGTTCCGCGGCCAGTGGGACAAGGCCGGCCTGATCATCGATGAACGCTTCAACAGCGGCGGCCAGATCCCCGACCGCTTCGTCGAGCTGCTCGGGCGGAAGACCCTCAACTACTATGGGGTGCGTGACGGCCAGGACTGGCAGTGGCCCGCCATCGCCCATGACGGTCCCATGGCCATGCTCATCAATGGCTGGAGCGGCTCCGGCGGGGACTGCTTCCCCTTCCTCTTCAAGCAGGCGGGCCTGGGACCGCTCATCGGCCAGCGCACCTGGGGCGGCCTCATCGGCATCAGCGGGGCGCCCCCCTTTGTTGATGGGGGCAGCGTGACGGTGCCCACCTTCGGCATCTACTCCAAGGAGGGCCAGTGGATCGTCGAGGGCCACGGCGTGGACCCCGACATCGAGGTGCTGGACGATCCCGCCCTCCTCGCCCAGGGCAAGGACCCCCAGCTGGACCGGGCCATCCAGGAGGTGGAGGCTGCCCTCAAGCGGCATCCCGTGGTGGCCACCCCCAAGCCCGCCTACCCCAACCGTTCGGGGTACTGACATGAAGTCCTTGCGGTTCCTGTCGCTCGTCCTGCCGATGCTGTTGGCGGGACTCCTTTGGGCGCAGACACCCGTCGACGGGGATTTTCTCCTCCGGGACTTCCACTTCAAGTCGGGGGAAGTCGCAGCGGAATTGAGGATCCACTACAGGACCTATGGTTCCCCCCGGCGGGACGCCTCGGGGCAGGTGCGGAACGCCGTGCTCGTCCTCCACGGCACCACCGGCAGCGGAGCCCAGTTCGTCCGGCCCGAGTTCTCGGGCTGCCTCTTCGGCCCAGGCCAGCCCCTGGACGCCGACCACTATTTCCTCGTCCTGCCCGATGGGATCGGCCACGGGCACTCCAGCAAGCCCAGCGACGGCCTCCACGCCCGGTTCCCCCGCTACGGCTACCTCGACATGGTCGAGGCCCAGCGCCGCCTCCTTGCCGAAGCCTTTGGCGTGACCCACCTCCGGCTGGTCATGGGCACCTCCATGGGCGGCATGCACACCTGGCTGTGGGGCCAACTCCACCCGGACATGATGGACGCCCTGATGCCCCTGGCCAGCCTGCCCACCCAGATCGCCGGGCGGAACCGCGTCTGGCGCCGCACCATCATCGATGCGATCCGGCACGATCCCCAGTGGGCGGGCGGCGACTATGCCGCCCAGCCCCCCTCCCTGCGGACCGCCGCCCAGGTGCTCTACTTCATGGGAAGCAACCCCCTCCTGCGCCAGGAGGAGTCCCCTACCCTGGCCAAGGCGGATGCCAACCTCGACCGGTTCGTGGACGCTTATGTAAAGACCGCCGATGCCAACGACGTGCTGTATGCCGTGGAGGCCTCCTGGGACTACGATCCAGGGCCCGGGCTCGGGCGCATCCGGGCTCCCCTCCTGGCCGTGAATTCGGCGGACGACCTCATCAATCCACCCGAGCTGGGCATCCTGGAACGGGAGATCAGGCGGGTACCCGGTGGCAGGGCCGTGCTGCTGCCCCTGAGCCCCCAGACCCGCGGCCACGGCAGCCACACCCTGGCCGCACTCTGGAGCCGGGACCTGGCGGGGCTGCTAAAGCAGTCCGAGCCGCGTTAAGAGCTTTAGAGGTTTTCCTTGAAGAAGTCCTTCATGTGCTGCCAGCTGCGGCGCTGGGCGGTCTCGTTGTAGGCCGCGCCCTTGCTGTTGTCGTTCCCCGCCTCCTTCTGGGTGAAAGCGTGAACGGCGCCGCTGTAGGCCACGAAGACATAGTCGGCCTTGGCCTTCCGCATCTCGTCCTGGAAGGCGGCCACATCCTTGGCGGGCACGAAGGGATCGTCGGCCCCGTGGCAGACCAGCACCTTGGCCGAGACGGGGCCCGGCACGAAGCCCGCGGGCACATCCAGGCCGCCGTGGAAGGAGACCACGGCCTTCACGCGCAGGCCGGCACGGGCGGCCTCCAGGGCGCCGGTGCCCCCGAAGCAGAAACCGATGACCGCGATGCGGTTTCCGTCGACGCCCTTCTGCGCCTTGAGGGTCTCAAGGGCCGCGGCGATGCGGCGCCGGTAGAGGGCCCGGTCCCCCTTGTAGGTCATGGCCAGCTTGCCTGCCTCGCCGGTGTCCTTGGGATGCACCCCTTCGCCGTAGATGTCGGCCGCCAGGGCCACGTAGCCCAGGCGGGCCAGCTCATCCGAGACATGCCGCTCGTGATCCGTGAGGCCCATCCACTGATGGACCACCACCACGCCCGGCACCTTGCCCTGAACGGTGGCGGGCCGGGCCACGTAGCCCGCGAGCTTCGTGGCGCCATCGGCGTAAGTCAGGGGCTGACCGGCGAGCATGGGGAGGGCGGCGAGGGAAAGGGCGAGGGCGGCGGCGCGCATGGGACCTCCTGGATGGGAATCCGATCCTATAGCTGTTCCAACTCGAATTCCAGTCCCTTGTCAGCGCCCGGTGCTGCCGTAGCCCCCGCCGCCCCGTTCCGTGTCGCCCAGGGCCTCCGGGCTGGGCTCGGGAACCCAGGTCCAGCTTTCCACGGAGGCCACGAGGAGCTGGGCGACGCGCTCGCCCCGGCGCAGCCCGAAGGGGGTTTCGCCATGGTTGATGAGCAAGACCTGCACCTCGCCCCGGTAGTCGGCATCGATGGTGCCGGGGGCATTGAGCACCGTGAGGCCATGGCGCAGGGCCAGGCCCGAGCGGGGGCGCACCTGCCCCTCGAAGCCCCGCGGCAGGGCCAGCACCAGGCCCGTGGGCACCAGCCGGCGCCGACCGGGGGCGATCTCCCAGGTCTCGCCCTCGGGGATGGCCGCCCGCAGGTCCATGCCCGCGGCGTGGGGCGTGGCGGCGGCGGGGAGGTCGAGGCCCAGGCCGTGGGGAAGCTGGTGGACGGGGATGCGCATCTGAAAAGAGTCGACGGAAGGACCTGGCGGCGCAAAGGAAAATCGCACGACTCAAGGGCCCCCGGCCTGCCTACACTCGAGCTTCCGCCCATGGACATCCAGGGCATCCATCCAGGGGGGTGACATGGCGCGCCGTGCCCGCAGCTGGCTCAGGCCGCTCCTGGCCACGACCTGCCTGGCGGTGGCCTGCCTGGCCTGCAAGCAGGAGGATCCGCAGATCCGCGCCCTGACGAAGCGGGCTGCCGAAGCCGATGAGGCGGCTCAGGAACTCCGGGAGGCCTGGAGTGCCCAGTTCCAGCGGCTCAGCCTGGCCGGGGTCAAGGGTATCCGGATCGACGCCGGGCCCATGGCGCTGACGGAGAACCAGAAACGGGCCCTGGAGGCGCGGGTCAGACTCGAGAAGGACACGTCCCGCCGGGGCCTTCTCGTGGAGATCCTGGGCAAAGACGGGGAACTCCAGGCCCTGGAGGCCCGGTTGCGGGGTCTCAGGGCCGACCTACCCATTCCCGAGATTGCGGCACCCAACGACAGCCACTACGGGTTGGCCCTGCGCTTCCTCAAGGGCCGCGGCCTGACGGACGCCCAGGCCCGGCTCGCCATCAGCCGCGTGGTCCTCGCGGAACGCCTCGCCCCGGGTTTCGAGGTCTACCACTTCTACAGCGACGGCAGGTACGGCACCTGGGTCTCCCAGGGCGGGGCCGCGGTCTCCCCTTGGGAGCTCGATGGCCGGCCCCCCAGCCCCTTGGCCCGCGAGCGGGACGAGGCCGTGGCCCATGGGCAGCGCCTCCAGCGGGAGCTGCGGACCCTGGGCGACCAGAAACAGCGCATCGAGCAGGAGATCGCCGCCATTCAGGCGGAACGGAGGCGCTTCCTCGAAGGCCGCGACCAGCTCCAGGGGGAGAACGAGGCGCAGCTGGCCAGGCTCCACTCCCTGCACTATCTGGTCGGGGTGCGGGAGACCCTGGAGAAGGAAGGCATCATCGAGGTTCCCCTGTTCGGCAGGGACCAGTCGGGCCGGAACTGGAAGGATGCGGTCTTCACCCGCAACCTGGACCTCCGCGCCGGCGCCAGCCTGGTCATCAGGGCCCGGGACCTGGGTCTGAGCCAGATCGACAAGGTGAGCCTGGTCCCCGGGTCCTACCTCCCGGGTGAGCACTACCAGCTGACCGTCAGCGCCGATCGGCAGACCGCCATCGTGGAACTGCTCACCCTGCAGCGGTTCAAGAACGACAAGGTGGTCTTCGCCGTCACGGAGTGAGCCGACCCCACCCGGGCAGCTGTTAGCATGAGGGCTTGCAAGCTTTGTCAATCGGCAGCTGGCCCGGAACGGGATTGGCTGTGCAACTCCCCTGGAAGTTCGGTTCCCGGAACCGGGCGCCCTCAGGGCCATCGCCGGATCCACCATGCCCTCCATCCTCGGCCATACAATGGCAGGCCTGTCCATCGGTGCGGCCTGCACCCAGGGGCGCCCCCCGAGGCGGATCTGGGTCCTGGCCATGGCCTGCGCGGTGGCCCCGGATCTGGACTGGTTCACCGGGCTGTTCGGGATCCAGGATGGGCACAGCCTCTCCCACCGGGGCATGAGCCATTCCCTGCTGGCCGCACTGCTCATCGCCGCACTGGCCATGCTGATCGGATTCCGGTCCCAGCTCCGGAGTCCCCGCCACTGGGCCTGCATGCTTTCGGCCGCCTTTTCCCACGGCCTGCTGGACGCCTGCACCTTCGGCGGAACAGGCGTGGCGTTCCTGGAACCTTTTTCCAAGGCCCGGTTCGTCTGCCTCTGGCAGCCCATCTTCGTGTCTCCGATCCCCATGTCCGGCAGGCTCCTCGATTGGCTGCTGTTCTCCCTGGGCACCGAGATCCTTTGGATCGGCCTGCCGGCCTGCCTCGTGTTCAGCGCCCCCCGGGCCATCGAGTGGTTCCGGCTACGGGGGAAGCGGTCCGAAGAAACGCCCTGAGGGCTTCCCCGGGTCTGGTGATCGCCCACCCGGGCCTGGCGCCTCAGCTCCCCTTGACCAGCTGCCCGCAGGCCCCCTGGACATCCCGTCCCCGGCTCCGGCGGACGGTGACGAAGCAGCCCCGGACCTTCAGCCATTCGGCGAACTGCTGCACGCGCGCCTCGCCGGGCTGGCGGAAGGGGCTGGCGGCGTGCTCGTTCATGGGGATGAGGTTCAGGTTGTGGGCCCGGCGCAGGTCCCCCAGCCAGGCCGCCAGCCGGTCGGCGTCGGCCTCGGTGTCATTCTCGCCCGCCAGGAGCACGTACTCGAAACAGAACTTCTCGCCCCGCTTCAGGCCCCAGTCATCCAGCGCACGGCGGAGCCGCGCCAGGTTCCAGACCCGGTTCACGGGCATGGTTCGGCCCCTGGCCTCGTCGGTGGTGGCGTTGAGGCTGAGGGCCAGCAGGGGCCGCGGTTCCAGCTTCGAGAGCCGCTCGATGCCGCTCACCAGGCCCGAGGTGCTCACGGTGATGCGCCCCTTCCCCAGGCCCAGGCCCGCCGGGTGGCACAGGAGGCGGATGGCCCGGTGCAGGTGATCGAGGTTGTGCAGGGGCTCGCCCATGCCCATGAAGACAAGCGTCAGCTCGTGCCCGCGCTCAGGTCCGAGCGCGGCCATGAGGGTCAGCACCTGGCCCAGGATCTCGCCGGCCTGGAGGTTGCGCAGGATGCCCATGCTGCCCGTGGCGCAGAAGGTGCAACCCATGGCGCAGCCCACCTGGCTGGAGATGCAGTAGGTCACCCTCGGATTCCGCACGGGCCTCGGCATGTGGACCGCCTCGATGCGCCTCCCGTCCGCCAGCTCCAGGACCAGCTTCGCGGCCCCATCGGACGAGGGCTGGCTGTCGACGAGGGCGGGCAGCCGCAGATCGGCCACCCCTTCCAGCCAGCGGCGGATGGCAGGACCCAGGTCCGGGGCGCCGTCCTTCCAGGTCCAGGGGCGGTGCAGGCGCTTGAAGGTCTCCAGGGCGCTGCCGGGGCAGTCGAGTTCCGCCAGATCCTCGGGAAGGAGCGACCAGGCACACGGGCGTCCCTCCCGCTCGGGAGCGGGGCGATCCCAGGGCTGGATCGGGGCCTCCGCCATGAGGCCCGCTCAGGCCCTGGCCGCGAGGGCCGCGTGCTCGGCCTGGAAGGCTTCGGTGGTTCCCGCTCGCCAGCCCTTCCGGGGCAGTCGCCAGCCGTTCTCCACCTTCTCCCAGCCGAGGTGCGCGTAGTAGTCCTTGGCGAGGGGCGAGGCCTGCAGGATCCACTCGATGCCTGCGCCTAGCCCCTGGGCCAGGTCCAGCAGACGCAGGCCCACCCCACCCTTCTGGAAGTCCGGGTGGATGGCCAGGTCGCAGACGTAGCCGTCGTAGGCGAAGTCGGTCCAGCCCCGCAGGAGCCCCACCAGGCGGTCGCCGGCGTAGGCGGAGATCACCACGTTCGAACCCTCGAACATGCGGCGGATGCGCTCGGGGTCATGGATGGGCCGCCGCAGGGGCGAGGCGGCGTAGAGGGCCCGGATCGCCTCCACGTCGGGCCGACGGTCCAGGTGGAAGCTCAAGTCACCGTTCATGCGGAGTCCTCCGGGAGGTTCTGCCGGGAAAGACCTCAGGCCACCAGGTCCTGGGGACGGATGTCGCAGCCGCGCCGGGTGCCCAGGGCGCTGACGCCGAGCTGGGCAGGATCCAGCAGTGTTTGGGCGACGCGCATGAGATCCCCCGGTGTCACCGCTTCGATCTCTTCCATCTGCTGATCGAGGCTGCGGAGCTCATTGGTATGAATGGCCTGGTGGGCGAGACTGAACATGCGGCTGCTGCTGCTCTCCTGGCTGAACACGAGGCTGGTGCGCGCCTGGAGCTTGGCCCGCACCAGCTCGTCGCCCTCCACGCCCTTCGCCCGGATCCGCGCGCACTCGGCCATGGTGCGGCTCACCAGCTCCCGCAGCTGGGCCGGGGCGCAGCTGGCGCTGATCTGCAGGGCGCCGGTGTCGGCGTAGGGGCTGAGGTAGCTGCCCACCTGGTAGCAGAGCCCCCGCCGCTCCCGCAGTTCCATGAAGAGCCGCGAGGCCATGCCACCGCCCAGCACATGGCTCAGGAGGTGCGCTGCGGCGCGATCCGGCGAATGATGACCCGGCGCGGGGAAGCCCATCACGAGGTTGGCCTGCTGGAGGTCCTTGCGAGGCACGTTGAGCAGGAAGGGCCGCGTCCGCGCGGCGACACCAGGGGTCTGGACGAGGCCCCGGGGCAGGCGATCCAGAATGGGCTGCAGGAGCGCCAGGAAGGGCTCCGGGTCGATGGCGCCGGCGGCGGCCACCACCAGGTTCGGGGCCCGGTAGGTGTGGTCGAAGAAGGCACGGGCTTCGGTTGGGCCGTAGGTGGAGACCTGCTGGGGGCGACCCAGGATGGGATGGGCCAGGGGCGTGCCTGCCCAGAAGCCGCCGTAGAACATCTCGCTCACCCAGTCGTCCGCCTGGTCCTCGCTCTGGGCGATCTCCTCCAGGATGACGCCCCGTTCGCGGACCAGCTCCTCGGCGTCGAAGCGCGGCGCGGTCACCAGCTCGCCCAGGAGGTGCACCAGCTCCGGGAGCTGGTCGGCCAGCACCTTCCCGTAGAAGCAGGCCACCTCCTTGCCCGTGAAGGCGTCCACATGGCCCCCCAGGCGGTCCGTGGCTTCCGCCAGTTCGTCGGGCGTGGGGTAGGCCTCCGTGCCCTTGAAGACTGTATGTTCCAGGAAGTGGGCCAGCCCCTCCTCCGCCGGCCCCTCGTGCCGGGACCCCCGCCGCACCCAGAACCCCACCGCGCAGCTCCGCACGTGAGGCAGCGGCTCGATGAGGATCTCGGTGCCCGCGGGCGTGACGGTGCGGAAGGGGGGCTGCGACATCCCCACAGTCTAGCGCCCCTACCCCTCCGCCTCGCTGCCGGCCAGCCCGATGGGCGTCCGCTGGAGCTTCCAGCCGGCCAGGGCCCAGCAGAGGGCACCGAAGGCGAGCAGGATGAGGATCGCCAAGGCTGGATGGGTGGTGACCTGCTCCTGGGCCAGCAGCTGGTTGGTCCGGACCTCGGCGGCCCTGCTGCCGGCCAGGCTTTCGATGTAGTGGGTGAAGGTGAGGCGCTGGAGGGAGGGAGGCAGAACCCGCACCAGGGGTTCCCAGAGGAAGAAGTAGAGGGCTCCCCAGAGGGTGCCCCGTTTGAAGAGGAGTCCCACGAGGGTCATCAGGGCCAACTCCCCCCACCAGGCGCCCACCAGGGCCACCATCCGGCCCGGCAGCAGGGCCGGGTCGCCCCCGAGGACCTGGAGACCCAGGACGCCGACGCCGAGCCAGAGGGCGCCCCAGGCGAACCAGGGCAGCCCCTTGCCCAGGGGCAGGGCCCAGGCGGGGGCGGGGCGGACCAGCAGCAGCGGCAGGGTGCGCTGCTCCAGGTCCTCCCGGATGCCCGCCGGGGCCGCCACCAGGGCCATGATGGGCAGCATCATCTTCACGAGCACCTCATGGAAGACCTTGACCGCCTCCGCGGGGCTGGCCTCTCCGCCCCTGATCCGGACCAGGGTGAAGATGAGGAGGCTGAGCCCCACGGGCACCACCACCAGGCCGGCCAGCACCCAGCCCCGGCCCTGAAGCACGCGGGGGGCATAGCCCCGCGCGGTGGCGCGGATCGTCGCCAGGGGGGAAGGAGCGGCGCTCATGCGTGATCTTTCGTCAAGTACTGGAAGACGGCATCCAGATTGAGGTCCAGGGGATCCATGGCGCGGAGGGGGAGCTCACCCGCCACCACCGCCCTCTGGAGGCGGGGCAGGATGTCCCGGGGCGAGCGCACGGAGATGACCACGGCCCCCTCCTCGATCCGCAGGGCGGCCAGCTCGGGCTGCTCCACGGCCCAGCGCGCCAGGGCCTGGGCCTCCCCGGACAGGCGCAGCTCCACCGGGTGGCGATCCAGCAGCTGGCGGATCTCCGACACCGAGCCCTCCGCCAGGAGGCGGCCCCGGAACAGCAGGAGGATGCGGTCCGTGAGCTGGGCGATCTCCCCCAGGATGTGGCTCGACACCAGGATGCGGGTGCCCCTCCCGGCCAGGTCCCGGAGCAGGGCCATGAGCGTGAGGCGGGCCTCGGGATCCAGGCCGTTGAAAGGCTCGTCGAGGATGAGCAGCTCCGGCTCGTGCAACAGGGACTGGGCCAGTCGGATGCGCTGCCGCATGCCCTTGGACATCCGCCCGAAGGGGAGGTGGCCCCGGTCCGCCATGCCCACGACCTCGAGGACCCTGGCCTCGGCCGCCTTCAGGCCCTGGCCGGACAAGCCTGAAAGTTCACCCATCATGCGCAGCCACCGATCGGCGCGCAGGCCCGCGGGCAGGCGGTCCCCCTCGGGCACCAGGCCCAGCCGCGCCAGCACCGAGGGATTGCGGAAGGGGGCCTGGCCGAAGACCTTCACCTCCCCGCCGGAAGGGGGCAGCAGGCCCGAGAGCAGCTGCAGCAGCGATGACTTCCCGGCCCCGTTCGGTCCCAGCAGCCCCGTGATGCCACCGCCATCGGACAGCTCGAAGGAGGTGGGGCTCAGACCCAGGATGGGGCCGTAGCGGAGGGAGGCGCGGTCCAGGGCGATCATCATCAGATCACCGTCTCGGAGGGTCGGGTCCGCCGGGCGGCCACATAGGTCCAGAGGCCGAGATGGAAGGCCGTGCCAAGGATCGCCGGCAGCCAGGGCACCAGGGGGCGTTCGACCCCCATGAAGAGCTGGGGCCAGGCCTCCGCCAGCACGATGGGGTTGCAGGCCTGCACCGAGGCGTTTCCGGTCAGCCCATGGACCATGGAGGCCAGGGTTCCGGTGCCCAGGACCAGGCCCAGCACCCAGCCGATGCCGGCCCGGGGCGTGCCGGCCAGGCTGGAGGCACCCACGGCCAGGGCGCCCATGAGGACCGAACTGAGGGCCATGGCGGGGAGCAGCCGGAGGGGGGTCGTGACCCAGACGGGGCCGCCCGTCCCCGCCAGCATCAGGGACATCAGCCAGGGCAGGAGCGCGAAGGGCAGCAGGATGGCGAAGGGCAGGGCGGAGGCGAAGCCGAGCTTGGCGAGGAGGTAGTCCCTGGGCACCACGGGGTGGGCGTACATCAGGGGGCGGACCCGGTAGAGCGTGTCCCGGGCCACGAGCCCGCCGCCCACCAGGGCCACCAGGAACCAGAGCAGGTAGCCGGCGGGGTTCAGCAGGTCCGCCTGGAAATCCGCTCCCTGGGTGAGGACGCTCCTCGCGAAGTCCTGCACGGGCCGGAAGGTCTGGTTCGTCTGGAGCAGGTGATCCACGTAGATGCGCCCCACCTTCCAGAGCAGCATCAACAGGAAGGCGAAGCCGAAGAAGCGGCCGATCTTCTGCCGCAGGAGCCGGGCGAGGTCGAAGCGCATGAGCACCAGGGCCGGGGGCTGGCCCTGGTGGAGGTCGGGCGGGGGGGGGAGCGTGGGGGCGTAGATGGGCATCTCAGCACTCCTCCCGGGCCGCCACGGCATCCCCGTGCAGGGCCCGCAGGAGCACCTCATCGAGGCGGTCATGCCGCGGCGTGACCTGCACCAGGGTGGCGCCCTGGGCCTCGGCCCAGCGGAAGATCCCCGCGGGATCCGCCTCGCCCAGCTCCAGATCGTAGAGCCCGTTCCGCGCCTCCAGGACGGTGCCCAGGCCCGCAAGGGCGGCCTCCTGGGCCCCGTCCAGGGGATCCAGGAAGCGGAGTTCCACGCGCTTCGCGAGGGCCCGGCGGAGGCCGGCCATGGAGCCCGCCGCCTTGATCTGGCCCTGGTCCAGGATCACCAGCTGGTCCGCCACCCGCTCCACATCCCCCAGCAGGTGGGAGGCCAGGATGACGCCGGTGTCCAGTTCGGCGTGCACGCGCAGCACCAGGTCCAGCATGCGCCGCCGCCCGTCGGGATCGAGGCCGTTGGTGGGCTCGTCCAGGAAGATGAGCTCGGGGCTGTGGACCAGGGCCTGGGCCAGCTTCACCCGCTGCCGCATGCCCGTGGAGTAGCCGCTGACGGGGCGGTAGCGGGATTCGTCCAGCCCCACGAAGTAGAGCACCTCATGGGCCCGGTCCCGGGCGGCCTCCGGAGCCAGGCCGCTCAGTTCGCCCCAGAAGGCCACCTGTTCGTAGGCCGACGCGTCCTCGATGAGGGCGTCGTACTCGGGCATGTAGCCGATGCGGGCACGCAGCCTCGCGGATCCGGCCGTCCCCAGGGGCACTCCCAGGACGGTGCCCGAGCCCCCGGAAGGGGGCAGGAGGCCCAGCAGGGCCTTGAGCAGGGTGGACTTCCCGGCGCCGTTGGGCCCCAGCAGGCCCACGATGCCCCGCTCGAGGGAGAGGGTCAGGCCCTTCAGGGCCGGTGCCGCCATCGCGGTGTAGCGCACTTCCAGGTTCTCGAAGGCGATCAACGGGGTCTCCAAGCGGATGGGTTCGATCTCTGGGTCGAAGGCGGCTACGAGACGAACCCCGTTCGGCTTAGGCACCATCCTCCCACCTCTCCGGCGGTTGTGCATGGGCTCCCGGGGCTTCCCCCGGGTCCCTCCCGGGCCCGGCTTCGGGCTGAACCGGTGGCACTTGCCCGAAAGCGGGGCATCCATCGGAGAATGGGCCCATGAGCATGAAGCACGAGCGAAGAGCCACTTTGGCAAAGCCGAAGCCCGAAGGGCGCGGCACAGGGAGGCTCCGCCTCGGCAAGCGGAGCGCGCCGGAGCACGCGCAGCTTGCGATAGGCGGAGGTGCCGCGTGAGCTTCGCCCATCTCCACCTGCACACCGAGCACTCCCTTCTGGACGGGCTCACCCGGATTCCGGAGCTGGTGAAGAAGTGCCGCGCCTCGGGGATGCCCGCCGTGGCGGTCACGGACCACGGGAACATGTTCGGGATGATGAAGCTCTTCGACGCCTGCGAGAAGACCAAGGACGCAGAGGGGAACTGGGCCGTGAAGCCGATCCTGGGCTGCGAGGTCTACGTGGCGCCCAAGACCCGCTTCGACAAGAAACTCGAGGCGAAGAACACCACCGGCGAAGAGGGCCTGGAGGACTGCGTGGATCCCAGCGGTTCCCGGGATGCCGGCTACCACCTGGTGCTGCTGGCGAAGAATTCCGTGGGGTTCGCGAACCTCTCCAAGCTGGTATCGGCGGGCTTCACCGAGGGCTTCTACTACAAGCCGCGGGTGGACAAGGACCTCCTCCGCCAGCACAGCGAGGGGCTCATTGCCATGTCCGCCTGCCTGGGCGGCGAGGTCCAGGCCCGCATCCTCCAGAACCGCCTGGACCAGGCGGAGCGCGTGTCCCGGGACTTCCGGGACATCTTCGGCGAGGACTTCTACCTGGAGATCCAGGATCAGGGCTTCGACAAGGAGAAGGAGATCATCCCCTTCCAGATGGACCTGGCGAAGAAGCTCGGCATCCCCCTGGTGGCCACCAACGATGCCCACTACCTCAACCACGAGGACGCCGACCTGCACGACACGCTGCTGTGCATCGGCACGAAGACCACCAAGGCCAAGGAGAAGCGCATGCGCTTCGCCACGGACCAGTTCTTCGTGAAGACCCCCGAGGAGATGCGGGCCGTGTTCCCGGGAAACCCCGAGTACCTGGAGCGCACCCTGGAGATCGCGGCCAAGGTGGAGCTCTTCCCCATCACGCGGAAGCCCGTGACCCCGCGTTTTCCCGTCCCAGCCGGCTATGACCTGGAGTCCTACTTCGTGCATATCGCGAAGGAGACCTTCGAGCAGAGGCTCGCCGAATGCCGGCCCCTGTGGCAGGCTGGCGCCCTCAAGCACGCGGAGGAGAAATACCGGGATCGCCTGGCCTTCGAGCTGGACATGATCCTCAAGATGGGCTTCCCGGGCTACTTCCTGCTGGTCTGGGACTTCATCTCCAAGGCCCGGGACATGGGGGTGCCCGTGGGCCCCGGCCGCGGTTCCGCGGCGGGCAGCATCGTGGCGTGGTCCATGCGGATCACGGACATCGATCCCATGCAGTACGACCTGCTCTTCGAACGGTTCCTGAATCCCGAACGACTGTCCATGCCCGATGTGGACATCGACTTCTGCCGGGACGGCCGCCAGAAGGTCATCGACTACGTGACCGAGAAGTACGGCCAGGACAAGGTGTGCAACATCATCACCATCAACCAGCTCAAGACCAAGGCCGTGATCAAGGATGTGGCCCGGGTCTTCGAGAAGGACTTCGCCTTCGCCAACAACCTCACCAAGCTGGTGCCCCAGGAGCCGGGCAAGCCCATGAGCATCGGCGAGGCCCTGCAGAAGAGCGACAAGCTGCGCGAGCTCTACGAGGCTGATCCCGAAGTGAAGAACATCCTGGACATCTCGGCCCGGCTCGAGGGGTTGTCCCGCAACACCGGCGTACACGCGGCGGGGGTCATCATCGCGCCGGACGAGCTCACCCAGTTCGCCCCCCTCAGCGTGGACAAGGACAAGAAGGTGATGGTGCAGTACACCATGGTGGAGGCCGAGCGGGCGGGTCTGCTGAAGATGGACTTCCTGGGCCTGGAGACCCTCACCCAGATCGCGAAGACCCAGGAGGTCATCACCCGGCGCCACGGACAGCCCAAGGACATGGCCACCATCCGGACCTTCGACGACAAGAAGACCTTCGACCTGTTCGCCGCCGGCGACACGGACGGCATCTTCCAGTTCGAGTCCGGCGGCATGAAGCAGCTGCTGCGCCAGCTGGGCCCGGACCGCTTTGACGACCTCATCGCGCTCAACGCCCTCTTCCGGCCCGGACCGCTCGGCGCAGGCATGGGCACCACCTACGTGGAGCGCCGCCACGGCCGCGAACCCGTGACCTACCTGTTCCCAGAGCTGGAGCCCATCCTCGCCCCCACCTACGGCGTGATCCTGTACCAGGAGCAGGTGATGCAGATCGCCAGCCTCATCGCCGGCTACTCCCTGGGCGAAGCGGACATGCTGCGCAGGGCCATGGGCAAGAAGGACAAGGAAAAGATGGCCAAGGAGAAATCCAAGTTCATCGAGCAGGGTGTCGCGCGGAAGTTCGACCGGGCCAAGGTGGCAGAACTCTTCGACCTCATCGAGTTCTTCGCGGGCTACGGGTTCAACAAGAGCCACAGCGCGGCCTACGCCATGGTGGCCTACGAGACCGCCTATTTAAAGGCCAACTACCCCGTGGAGTTCATGGCCGGCCTGCTCTCCACCAAGTCCGGGCGCACGGAGGACGTGGCCAAATACGTGCAGAACTGCCGGGAGCGGGGCATCGAGGTGCTGGGTCCCGACATCAACGAGTCGGCCCTGGATTTCACCGCCACCTCCGACCGGCAGATCCGGTTCGGATTTGCCGCGGTAAAGGGTCTCGGAGAGGCGGCACTCCAGGCCATCCTCGAGGCCCGCCAGGTCGAGGGGCGGTTCAAGGATCTGTTCCACGCGCTGAAGAGCGCCGACCTCCAGAAGGCCAATCGCAAGGTATGGGAGTCCCTCATCAAGGCTGGCGCCTTCGACAGCCTGGAGCCCAACCGGGCTGCCCTGCTGCAGGGCCTGCCGGACGCAGTGTCCGCCGCCGCGCGCGGGGGCGGCGACACCGGCATGACCAGCCTCTTCGATGACGCCGAGCTGGCCACCCTCAGCGAGGACTGGCGGGTGCCGGAAAACATCGACCCCTGGGACCGCAAGACCCGCCTCGCCGCCGAGCGCGAGGTGCTGGGTCTCTTCGTGAGCGGCCATCCCCTGGAGGAGTTCGCCGACGCGATCCAGGTCCACACCCACGGCAGCCTGGCCAAGGTGCTGGAGGACGCCACGTCGGGCCGCCTGCGGGACCGCAACGAGGTCACTCTTGGCGCCATGGTCTCCACCGTGGCCTTCAAGACCAACCAGAAGGGGGAGCCCTGGGCCATCCTCCAGGTCGAGGACCTCACCGGCAAGATGGAAGTCCTGCTCATGGCCAGCAAGTGGGACCCGGTCACGAAGAAGCAGGGACTGCGCCCCTTCGAGCGCTACCGTCACCTGGCCGCGCCTGAGGCCCTGCTGCGCATCACCGGCGAACTGAGGGTGGAGACGATCCAGGGCAACGGGAATGGCGGCGGGAATGGGATCGGCGATGCCGAGGAGGAAGAGGAACAGACCGTGGTCAAGGTCTTCGCCACGCTCCTGGAACCGCTCGAGAGCTTCCAGGGCCAGGGCTTCAACGGGGCCCTGGTGCGCCTGCCCCCCGGGGAATGCCCGCCTCGCCTGGCGCCCATCCTCGCCGAGCACCGGGGGGACCTTCCCGTCACCTTTGAATACCAGTCCAAGGAGGGCCTCACGGCCCGGGTGAAGGCGGGGGTCGACCTGCGGCTGAAGCACGACCCCAATTTGGCGGAAAAACTCGCCCGGGAAACCGGATGCACGCTGAGTTGGACCTACTAATCGGAGTATCCTCATTCGCATGTCAAAGACCCGACCCACGCCCGAGCCTGATCTCCACGCCGTCATCGAGGCCCTGGCGGAAGCCTCCACCGCCCTTTCAGAGATGCCCCTGGGGCGGCGGGATTTCCCTTCGCGAACGACCCTGGCCGCCCTGGTCGAAGACCTGCGGGCCCTGCTGTTCCCGGGCTATTTTGGGGCCTCCGAGCTGCGGGCGGACACCCTGCGCTACCACCTGGGCGCCTGCATGGACCGGGTGGCCCACGGCCTCGCGATCCAGATCCAGAGGGGCCTGATGGCCTCGGATGCCACTGCTGCAGACTGCGGTGAGCGTTCCCAGATCCTCGCCCGGGCCTTCCTCGCCCGCCTGCCGGACGTGCGCCACCTGCTGGCCACCGATATCCAGGCGGGTTTCGAGGGCGACCCCGCCGCCACCAGCCCGGAGGAGGTCCTCCTGTCCTATCCCGGACTCCTGGCGGTCACCAGCCAGCGCTTGGCGCACGAGCTGCTGAAGCTGGGCGTGCCCCTGCTGCCCCGCATGATCACCGAACACGCCCACAGCCTCACGGGCATCGACATTCATCCCGGCGCCCAGATCGGCGAGCGGTTCTTCATCGACCATGGCACCGGCGTGGTCATCGGCGAGACCTGCATCATCGGCCGCAACGTGCGCCTCTACCAGGGCGTGACCCTGGGGGCCAAGAGCTTCCCCCTCGACGCCGAGGGCCATCCCATCAAGGGCGTGCCCCGCCACCCGGTCGTCGAGGATGACGTGATCGTCTACTCCAACGCCACCATCCTCGGCCGCATCACGCTGGGCAGGGGATCCGCCATCGGCGGCAACGTGTGGCTCACTCGCAGCGTGCCGCCGGGCAGCGTCATCACCCAGGCCAACGAGAAGGATGGGATGCCCTCGTGAAGGGGGGAGTGGCCCGATGAGCACGATCCTGCGATTCATCTTTTCCGCCATCGGCCTGCTGGTGGCCTGCTCCTTCGTCCCCGGACTCGGGCATGGCTCCTTCCTGGACCTGCTCATCGTGGCCGTGCTCCTGGCCGCCCTGAACACCACCGTGGGGTCCTTCCTCAGGCTCATCGCCCTCGTCCCCATGGCCTGCTCCTTCGGCTGCTTCAGCCTCGTCATCAACGGCCTGGTCTTCTGGCTGGCGGGCGCGCTGTCCTCGAGGCTGGGGCTGAATTTCACGGTGAGCGGTTTCTGGGCCGGCTTCTTCGGGGCCCTGGTCTCCAGCCTCATTTCCTCCATCCTCAACGGGATCTTCATCCCCAAGGACCGGCAGCGACCCCAGGGGCCCCCACCGACCATCAAGGTCGTGAACCCCTGACCCGGCTGCTGCGCCTCAGGGCTGGGGCGGCAGCAGCACGGCATCCTTGAGGCGCACCGCGAACTGCGGGACGTCGCCCATGCCCCGGCGCCACTCCGTCTTGACCTTCGCGATTTTGTCCACGGCGTCCATGCCTGCGATCACCCGGCCGAAGACGCAGTAGCCGTAGCCTTCGTCGCTCAGATCCCGGTGGTCCAGGCGGGGATTGTCCATCACGTTGATGTAGAACTGGGACGTGGCGCTGTGGGGGGCGCCGGTGCGGGCCATGGCGATGGTGCCCCGGGTGTTCTTCAGCCCCCCCTTGAAGGTCTGGGGGGCCTCGTTCGGGATCGGGGGGCCGTTGGGCTTCTCTTCCAGGTTCTCCAGGAGACCGCCGCCCTGGATCATGAAGCCCTCGATCACGCGGTGGAAGATGGTGCCCTTGTAGTGGCCATCCTGGACGCACTTCAGGAAGTTGGCCACGGTCTTCGGGGCCAGCTCCGGCTCCAGCTCCACCACCACGGGACCGTAGCTGGTGAGCAGCTGCACCCGGGGCTTGGCCGCGGGCGCGGGCACCCCGGCGGGCGGAGCCGCAGGGAGGGCCGTCGGGAGCTGCCCGGCCAAGGGGAGAATCAGAGCGAAGGAGCAGAGGAGGGCGCGGATCACGGGAACTCCGGATGGGGACCCTTCATTCTGCCGCGAATGGGGAGGAAGCTCCCGTTATCGTAGTGGCATGCCCTTTTTAGACCTGACTCCCTGGATGATCTCGCTGCTGCTCGCCCCCTTCGGCCTGGTGGTGGGTTCTTTCGGGAACGTGCTCATCCACCGCCTGCCCCTGGAGGACCCGGCCGAGCGGAATGTCATCACCAAGGCCAGCCACTGCCCCGGCTGCAAGGCCAGGATCAGGCCCTGGCACAACGTGCCCCTGCTCGGATGGCTGTGGCTACGGGGCCGCTGCGCCGCCTGCGGCTGGCGCATCCCGGTGCGCTACCCGCTGGTGGAGCTGCTCGGGGGGATCCTGTTCGCTGCCTCGCCCTGGATCTTCCCCTTCGGCACGCTCATCTGGTTCAAGGGCCTGGTCTGCGGGTTCGCCCTGATCGTGCTGTTCTTCACGGACTTCACCGAGATGATGCTGCCGGACGTGCTCCAGTTCCCCCTCATGGCCCTGGGGGTTCTGCTGGCCCTGCCCCAGATCCTGCGCCCGGAGGCACTGACGCGGATCTGGACCGGTTCCGGCGACCTGCTCCAGGCCCTGGCCTTCCACAACGGCCTCCAGCCATCCCCCTCGTACCATGGCTTCGAGCCCGCCGTCACCTGGCAGGCCAGTCTCCTGGGCTTGGCCGTGGGTTATGGCGTGCCGGCCCTGATGAACCAGCTCTACAAATGGATCCGCAAGACCGACGGCCTAGGCATGGGCGACTTCAAGATGCTGGCCTGGCTCGGGGCCTTCTGGGGCTGGGGGCCCATGCTGGGGATCCTCTTCCTGGGGGCGGGCCTGGGCGCCGCCGTGGGCCTGCCCCTCATGCTCCTGCGCCGCTCCAGCGGCCAGACCATGCTGCCCTTCGGCTGCTTCCTGGCCCTGGCCACGCCCATCGTCGTCTTCTTCGGCCGGGCCCTGTGGCTGGGCTACCTGGGATGGATCGGGTAGCCGGGCCGGCTCAGCCCTGCTGGCTCAACTCCATCAGCACGCCGCCGGTCTCCGCCGGGTGGATGAAGGCCACGCGGCAGCCGTGCGCCCCGTTGCGCGGGGCCTGGTCGATCATGCGCACGCCCCTGGCCAGCAGGGTCGCCACCGCCTCGTCGATGTCGTCCACCTCGAAGCAGACATGGTGGATGCCGGGCCCCCGCTTCGCCAGGAACTTGCCGATGGGGCCTTCGGGATCGGTGCTCTCCAGGTATTCCAGGGTGCTCGGGCCCACGGGAAAGAAGGCCGTCTTCACCTTCTGCTCGGCCACTTCCTCCGTATGGTCGGCCCCCATGTCGAAGAGCCGCGCCATGCGCCCCATGGCCTCGTCGAGGCCCGGCGTCGCGATGCCCAGGTGGTTGATGCGAAGCAGTTTCATCCGACCAGCTTAAACCAACCTCAGTGCTGGCAGGCGGGGGCCATGCCCAGGGTCACGGTGCCCTCGGTCACGCGGAGCTTGCCCTTGCTGCCCAGGAAGGCGATCACGCCATCGAAGTCGAAGGTGTCCCCGCCGCAGTTGCAGTAGACGGCCTCGGCCCCGTGGGCGGCGCTGGCCGCGAGGCGCAGGTCCTCGAGGCGGCAGGCTCCGCCCTGCTCCACAATCAGGCTCAACAGGTCGTGGCCGTAGAGGGGTTCGGACATGGGGGCTCCAATTCAGGAGTCGAGGCTCCTGAACTCATTCTAGCGCCAGGGGCGGTGATGGCGGTCACGACACCAAAGAAAGCGCCACTTCCCGGAGCAGGGGCTCGGGGCTGAGGTTCCGGGGCAGGTGCCGGAGGACCTGGAGGGCGGCCTCCTGGGGAGCCCTCAGGTCCCGGGACTGCGCGGCCAGGGGTGCCAGGCCCTCCCGCCAGGGAGACAGGGCCGGGGTCTCCCCGGCGCCCATCCGGGCCAGGTCCGCCAGGAGGCGGAGGAGCAGTTCCAGGGGCTGCCGCAGCTGTTCGCCCTGGGCGCGGGCGGACTCCTTCTCTGGCAGGAGAGGCCCGGCCGCCTCGCCGAAGGGACGCCCCTCCATCAGGGCGATCCAGGCATCCACCTGGGCTTCGGCACGGCGGAAGGCGGCCTCGTCCAGGAAGCGCAGGCTGCCCTCCCCCAGGGCGGACCAGCGTTCCTGGTCCGGGTCCTTCCAGCCGTTCTGCTGGGCCACGGCCCAGGCCTCGCGGGGGGCGAGGGGCGCGAAGGCAAGTCGCTCGCAGCGGCTGCGGATGGTCTGCAGCAGGGCCTCGGGACGGTGGGTGACCAGGATGAAGTGCGTGTCCGGCGGCGGCTCCTCGAGGGTCTTGAGCAGGATGTTGCCGCTGGATTCATTGAGGCGGTGCGCCTCCTCCACCAGGATCCAGCGGTGGCAGCCCATGGGCGGTGCCAGGGCCGCCCACTCGATGACCCCCCGGCTGAACCGTGGCTGGTTGTTCGAGTCCAGGCCTTCCCGGATCTGGTCGATGCGGATGACGCCGGACTTGCCTTCCGGCGTGATTCGCAGCAGGTTCGGCAGTTCAAAGGGCAGGTCGTCGCCCGCGAACAGGAGGCAGCCTTCGCACTGGCCGCAGGCGGTTCTCCGGAAGCAGAGCTCCCGCTGGGCCATCTCCAGGGCCACCCTGCGCTTGCCGATGCCGTCGGGTCCCGTGAAGAGCAGGGATCCCCGGATGCGGCCCCCCTGGAGCCGCTCCAGGAGGCGCTGCCGGATGGCCTGGTGGCCCACGATGTCCGGGCTGTACATCAGTCCACCCCGAACCCGGCGCTGCGCAGGAGGGGCGCCACCCGGACCCAGATGGCGGTTTCGACCTGATCCACCGGATCCCGGGCCGGAACGAGCGCCACCCGGTTGGGATGGTTCTGGGCGATGACGAGGAAGCGGTTCCGCACGCGCCGGTGGAAGTCCAGCTCGGCTTCGTCGAAGCGCGTCTCCGCAAACTCGCCACCCAGGGCCAGGTTGCGCACCTCCACGCGTTGCAGGGAGACTTCGGGATCCATGTCCAGCAGGACGGTCAGGTTGGGCCTCAGGCCCCGCAGCACCAGCTCGCTGAGGCGGTCAAGGGTGGCTTCGGCCACGCCGCTGGCCCCCTGGTAGGCCCGGGTGGAATCCTCGAAGCGATCCACCAGGATGACCTTCCCCCCGGCCAGGGAGGGCCGGATCACGGTTTCGAGGTGCTGAGCCCGGTCCGCGTAGAACAGGAGGAGCTCGGCTTCTGAGCACCAGGTCTCACCACTGTCGTGGCGCTCCAGCAGCAGGCGGCGCAGTTCACGCCCCAGGGCGGTGCCCCCGGGCTCCTTGGACACCACCACCGGCAGGCCCAGACGCCGCAGGTGCTCGGAGAGGCGCAGCAGCTGGGTGGACTTGCCTGAGCCCTCCACCCCCTCGATGGTGATGAACACGCCCTGCACGGGACCTCCATGGTTCGAGGATACCCGGCCCGGCTGAAGTTCAGGGGCCGGGCGACAGGTCCAGGACAGGGTGCTATCCTGCTCGAAACACCAGGAGTAACCGGTGGCCGAAGCGATTCATTGCCCGAGCTGCACCACCCGCTACCGCCTTCGCCCCGAGCGGCTGAAGCCGGCCATCCGCCGGGCCAAGTGCTTCACCTGCGGCGGCGAGTTCCCGGTCGAGGAAGTCGTGCGAAGGCTTCTCGCCCCCCCTGCCGAAGAGCTTGCGGGGCCCTTCACGCCCCATCCCATGGATGGGTTGGACGCGATGGACGCCATGGATGCAATGGTGCAGGAGGAACTGGCCCAGGCCTCGGACTCGGCGCCGGCCCTCAGCCTCAGCGACCTGGAGAACACCGACCCGGGCCTCCTGGAGACGAGCCTGGCGGCCGCTCCTGGTTCCGCGCCGGAGGCCGAGGCAGAGGCCGAGGAAGCTGGCTCCTACCCCCCCGAGATCACGGATACCACCCTCTCGGGCTACACCTCCGCCAGGGATGCCATCGACAAACTGTTCGGCCCTCCCCCCCAGACCGATCTGGCCTTGAAGCTCAATCCCGACACCAAGCTGATGGACCTTGAAGCGACCTTGGCAGCCTTTGAAAACACCCTCGGAGCCTCCCAGCCCGCGCCTGACGCAGGGAGCCAGGGGGCGCTGGGAAGCCGGCCTGCGGCCCCAGCCTGGAACGAGGACAGTCTGGCGGAAGCGTCCAACTCCACCATGAGCCTCTCGCAGGAGGACATCCTGGCCGCCCTCGCGGCCACTCCGCCGCACCCTTCCTCCGCCGCACCCATTTCCGTTCCTGCAAGTCCCACTCCAGTGTCCCCGCGACCCGCGACAGCGGGTGCCTTCGCGCCCCTTCCGGGATCCTCGGAAGCCAGCGAGGAGATGCTGCGTCTGAAAATCGGCGAGGAGATCTACACCGGTCTCACCATGCCGCAGCTGATCGGCTGGGTAGAGGAGGGCCGCATCCTCGAGAACCACCTGGTGGCCCGGCAGCACAGCGAGAACTGGCTCGAAGCCCACAAGGTGCCGGGGCTTCGCCCCGCCTTCGAGCGCCTCCGCCGGGAGAGGAACAGCGTGGCGTCCAGCCTGGACCCGGGGCCTGGCGATTCATCCCAGAAGAAGAGCCTCTTCGGCGGGCTGTTCGGGAAGAACTGAGATGCAGAGCCTCCTCCTCGCCGCCGTCGCTGTCCTTGGCCTGGCCCAGGAACCGCCGCTCCAGATCCCGCCCCCGCCGGTCGCGCCTCCCGCCCAGGGCCCGGTGCAGTCCTCGGGTCCAGCCCTGCCGCCCAAGCCTCCGGCCCCGGTGCCTCCGCCGCCGGTGGCAGGCGCCGCACCCCCGGCTACCGTGGCCCCGCTCGGCTTCTTCTCCGAGACCTTCCCCTATGCCTGGGACCGGGCCATTCCCCTGTCCATCAACCTGGACGGCCTCAAGGTGAACAGCATCTTCTTCAACAAGCGGGTGCTCGAACCTGGCTTCTTCAACATCTTCAAGGGTGCTGAATTCGGGACCAGGGCCCAGGTCGAGGTCACCAACACGGGCAAGGTACCCAAGGTCCCCGGCTTCGCCGTGGCCGTCCTCGACAAGAATGGGCGCCTCCTCGGCGTGGCCTCCGGCGGCACCAAATTCGGCACGGTCGAACCCGGGGAGACCGAGACCTTCGACCTGAACTTCACCCAGGTGAAGGAGCGCCTCGCCTTCGGCGACAGGTTCCTGCTGGCCATCGAACTGCGGGATTAATTGGCTTCCTGCTCGCGGAAATGGGCGAGGATTTCTTCCGGGGTGGCCGTGGCCGTGCCGACCTTGGCCACCACCACTCCCGCGGCGGCGTTGGCCAGCATGGCGGCCTCGCGCCAATCGGCCCCGGCCGCGATGGCGGCACTGAAGGCCGCGATGACGGTGTCACCCGCACCGCTCACGTCGAACACTTCCCGGGCCTCCGTGGGGATCATCCAGGGAGCCGCCTGCTCGGAATCCGCCGAGAAGAGCGCCATGCCCCGCTCACTGCGCGTCACCAGCAGGCCCTTGAGGCCCAGTTCGGCCATGAGGGCCCGGCCCGCAATGGTCACCTCCATGTCCGACCTCGCGTTGTGCAGGGTCAGTTCTGAGGTCTCCTTGGTGTTGGGTGTCATCAGGGTGGCGCCCCGGTACAGCGCCTTGTGGGCCGGCTTGGGGTCCACGATCCAGGGCACGTTGCGGGCGGCGCAAAGGTCCCGCACCGCCTGCATGACGGGCTCGCTGACCGCGCCCTTGGCGTAGTCGGAGACGATCAGCGCGGAAGCCGTGGCGATGGCCCGTTCCAGGCGGTCCTTCAACCCCAGGAGCACGGCCGCGTCCGGCGGGCCGGGCTCCTCCCGGTCGATGCGAAGCATCTGCTGCTGCTGCCCGACGACGCGGGTCTTGATGATGGTGGGGCGCGAGGTGTCCAGCACCAGTCCCGAGATGGACACGCCTAGGCCCGTCAGCAGTCCCAGGACCCGGTCGCCTGCGGAGTCCTTCTGGAGGGTGCCGATCAGCAGCGGCTCGGCCCCAAGGGCCTTGAGGTTGGCCGCCACGTTGGCGGCACCGCCCAGCACCGCCTGTTCCCGGGTGATCCGCACGATGGGCACCGGGGCTTCGGGAGAGATGCGGCTCACTTCGCCGAAGAGGTACTCGTCCAGCATCACGTCGCCCAGCACGGCCACCTTGCGGCCTTCCATGCGCTGGAGCAGGACCTCGGCCTGGGAACGATCCAGTCTCACTTCTCCACCTTCTTCGCCGCATCCACGAGCATCACCGGGATCCCATCCTCGATGGGGAACAGCAGGCCGCATCCCTGGCAGTGCAGCCCTTCGGCCTTCTCGACCAGGTCGCCGTGACAGTCGGGGCAGCAGAGAATCTCGAGAAGGCGAGGATCGAGGGACATAGGAAAAAGCTAGCAGGTGTCCCCGCCGCCGGGCAGCAAAAAGGAGGGGCCGACGGGTCGGCCCCTTCACCAATTCAGCACCAGGACAACCCTGACCATCAGGTTTGGATCGCAGGTGGCTTCGGGTTGTCGTGGTGCCTTGGTGAACTGGTGGGTTGCGGATTCGATTCGCTTTTCTGGATAGAGGCTGGATCAGAAGGCCTTGGTGATGGTGAAGGTCACGCGGCCCTTGCCGATGTTCCGTCCGAAGAGGTTGTCGTAGCCGAGGTCCTTGGTGTCCGCGTTGGTGCCCGCCAGGGTCAAGGTCCAGTCCTTGAGCGCGACCGCGATGCCGAGCTTGTAGTCCGTGTAGCCGAGCAGGGAATTGGTCCCGGAGTAGGGCGTGTTGAAGGTGGTCTTGCCGCCGTGGGCCAGCACAGTCCAGCCGCTGTCCCCCAGGGGATAGGCCAGGCTGAGGTCCACGTAGCTGGATCCCTCGGCATCGGCGATTCCGAAGTCCCCCCCGCTGATCACCCGCGAGTACTTGAGGCTGGCCCAACTGTAGCTGAGACCCAGGTAGGCCTCCGTGGTGTTGAAGTTGACGCCGGTGACACCGCTGTAGTCGCCAGGGTAGAGATAGCGGTAGAGCCCGAGGTCCAGGGTCCAGTCCTTGGCGAAGGCCCACTTGTAGCCCCCGAAGACGTCCAGCTCCACACCGGCGGAGACCGGCCCGGAGAGCGGGGTGTCGGTGATCCAGGAGATGTTGCTCAGGGCAGTGCTGAGGTAGAACCCCGTGGGGTGCACCAGGTCCAGCTCAGCCTGGACGGTGGGCTTCCCGTCCGTCTGCGTGAGTCCGCGGAAGATGTACTGGGAACCGACGGTGGTGGAGCCGGTCAGGGCGAACCCTAGGATCGAGGGGGGGGCCGGAGGCGCGGGGGCAGGCGCAGGCGCGGCTGGGCTCTGGGCCACCAGGGGGCCGGCCAGGGCCGCCAACACGAATAGGGTCTTGGAAAGATGCATGTCATGCTCCGAAAAAGAGTGGGCGGGGCAGCCTCAGGGGCTCAGGAGTGCGGGTGTTCCGGGGTCTGGGAAGAGCGGGCCTGTTGCCTTAAACCATGAGGTGCGCGCCCTGGGGCGCACCTGTCGGGGGGTGTGGCAAAGAGCGGAGAAATGGCCGCGATGGCCACCGCCACGGCGAGGGCCCGGTGCAGGGTCCGCCGCTTCCCGGGATACCCCTCGATTTCGGGATCCGTGAGGGACACGGCCCCGAGCTTTTGCTGTGATTGGCCCGCCATGCTCGCCTCCCCTCTGCAAGTCCGGGGGACCTGCAGGGGTCCCTCCTGAGAATCCAGGGAGCAGGAAGCGTGCCCACGGGAACCAGGGGATGAATCAATTTTTAATCATTATATTGTTTAATGTTAAATGGCATCAAATGATCAAGATGGCTTTTTTATGATCAACATTTTTGTAATAACCATTATGCTAAAATACATTTTTGTAACTTTTCAAACTAGCCGGGATGACGCGCCCCCCCGAAGGCCGGTGCCTGCAGGGGCGCCCAGGGATCCAGGCCTGGGGCATGACCCTTAGGCCCTGCCGGCACGGCCGAATTGCACGACCAGTCCCCCAATCACGATGATGGCGATCCCGATCCAGGTGGACAGGGGCACCGACTCCTGAAAGAGGAACCGCCCGACCAGGACGCTCACCACGGCAAAGATGGCGACATAGACCCCGAGCAGTTTGGAGAAGTCCCAGGGGACGAGGTTGACCACCACGCCGTAGGTGCCGAGCATCACGAAACCGAGGGCCATGAAGGCTACTCCGCCCCCACGCAGGCCCTTCCGGACGACGGCGTCCCCACCCACCTCAAGGACGGCTGCCGCCAGGAAAATGAGCCAGGCCATGACCGGGAGTCGCATGTTGCTCCTGTGCATTGAGCGGGAGTGGGCGGTGGGGCCGGCGGAAGGGGGATTACCGCCAAAATTGTCTGCCAACCCTATGAATATGACAATTTTGTAGAGCTGCCTAAGCGCTAATCCGACGGCCCAGGTTCACGGACCCCGGAAAAGCCCCAAAACCCAGGACTTCAGAAAATCGGGAGGTACTTGGCCAGTTCCCAGGGGGTGACTTCCAGGCGGTAGTCCTCCCACTCGAGCCGCTTGGCCAGGATGAAGGTCTCGTAGATCTGGGGGCCCAGAGCTGCGCGGATCACCGGATCCCTCTCCAACTCGTCGAGTGCCTGGCCAAGGGACAGGGGCAGGAGGTCGGGTTCAAGCACCGGTTCCGAAGTGGCGGTCGGGTAGAGGTTCTCGTCCGAGGCGCTGGGAATGGCCAGCTGGCGGCGGATGCCGTCCAGACCTGCCGCCAGCATGACGGCGAAGGAGAGGTAGGGGTTGCAGCTGGGGTCCGGACAACGCAGCTCGATCCGGGTGGAATCCACACTGTGGGCCCGGGGGATGCGGATGAGGGCGGAGCGGTTGATCCGGCCCCAGCTGATTTGGACGGGCGCTTCATAGCCTCGCACCAGGCGCTTGTAGGAGTTCACCAGGGGCGCCAGCACGGCGCACATGCCCCGGGCATGGGCGAGCTGGCCCGCGATAAAATGCTTGGCGATGCTGGACAGCCCGTGGGAGTCGCCGGGGTCGGCGAAGGCGTTCGTGCCATTGGCCTTGTAGCTGAGGCTCTGGTGGACGTGCATGCCGTTGCCCGAGATTCCCCGGATGGGCTTGGGCATGAAGGTGGCGATCAGGTTCCGCTGCTGGGCCATGATCTTGAGGAGGACCCGGAAGGTGACGATGTTGTCGGCCGTATTCAGCGCGTCGGAGTAGCGGAAGTCGATCTCATGCTGGCCCGTGGCGACCTCATGGTGCATGGTCTCCACCTGGATCCCGAACTCGGCCAGGGTATCGGCCATGTGGCGCCACAGGCTCGTGGCGACCAGATCGGTGGGGGCGTCGAAATAGCTCGCACTGTCCGCGGGCTGGGGGTGGGCCGGCCCATCGTCCGCCTGGGCCTTCAAGAGGAAGAATTCCAGTTCGGGACCGGCGTTGTAGACGAAGCCCATCTCTTCAGCCTCGCGCATCACCTTGGCCAGGACTGCCCGGGGATCGCCCAGGAAGGGTTGGCCATCGGGTGTGAACACATTGCAGATGAGGCGGGCGGTGGCCTCCCGGCCGCTGACCCAGGGAAGAATGGCGAAGGTCGACATGTCCGGTACCAGGTACATGTCACTCTCGGCCACCCGGGCGAACCCCTCGATGCAGGATCCATCAAACCAGATCCCGTGGTTCAGGGTGGAGGCGAGTTCCTCCTTGGGAAGGGTGACGTTCTTCACCACTCCCACCACATCGGTGAACTGCAGGTCGATGAACCTCACCCCGCGCTCTTCCACGAGCGCCAGCAGGTCGGAAGCTGAGAGGTGGACTCGCGGCGAAGGCATCAGCGGAGTTTCTGGAGGGCGAAGGCTAGGATTACGATACCCAGGAGCGAGACGATTGCAATGGCGATGGGTCCCATGGCCGGAAGGCTCAGGATCCTGGAGGACCGGGAAGGTTCGTTCTTCTGTTCGAGGATGGTCGTGTCCACCTCGTCCAGGTGGGTCAGTTCGTGCACGAAGGTCCGGAGGTCCGCATGGCGGTCCTCGGGCCTGCGCTGGAGGGCCCTCGCTACGACCGCGGCAAGCTGAGGCGTGACACCCGCCACCTCCTGGTCCAGGCGGGGGACGCTCCCCCGGAGGTGCTGGGCCATCACGGCCAGGTGGTTGTCGCCGTCGAAGGGCACGCGCCCCGTCAGCAGTTCGAACAGCATGGTCCCCAGCGAGTAGAGGTCCGTCCGCTGGTCGCCCCGCTGCCCCTCCACCTGTTCGGGCGCCATGTAGGCCGGGGTGCCGGCGGTGCTGCTCAGGTTGGCGTAGGTCACCCGGTGGGCCGTCTTTGTCAGGGCCAGCCCGAAATCAAGGATGACCGGCTGGCCGCTGTCCTTGATCAGGATGTTCTCGGGCTTGAGGTCCCGGTGGACGATGCCCAGATCATGGCAATGGGCCATCCCGTCGGCGATCTTGACGATGAGGGCCACGGCGGCCTCGGCGTCGAGGGGGGCCGAGGCCGTGATGTAGTCCCGCATGGACTGGCCACTGATGAGTTCCGTCACGAGGTAGGGTGTGTTGTTGAAGCGCCCGGAACCCAGCCCTTTCTGGATGGCAGGATGGGACAGGGTCTCCATGACCTCCAGCTCGCGCTGGAACCGCTCGTACTGGGCGGGATCCCCGATGCTGGTCCGGTCCGGAACCTTCAGGACCACCTCCTTGGTGGTCAGCAGGTCGAAGGCCCGGTACACGTCGCTCATGCCTCCCTGGGCCATGTGGCCCTGGATTCGGTAGTGGTCGAATTGATCGCCGATCTGGAGCATGGTGGCCGTCTATGCAGAGTTGCCGTTAGCGAGGGGATTTCCACTGCGCCGAAAGGGGTTCAGGTTCTTGAAACTGAATCCCTTCTTCGGCGCGGGGACACTGGAGTCGAGCTGATGAAGGCGGAGCGCGATCACCGAGAGATTATCGTCGCTATCCCGGTCCATCGCGAGGTCAAAGATGTGCCGTCCAAACACTTCGAGGTTCTCGGCCTCCTGGGCCATCCGGCCAATCTCCTCGTCCTGGACCACCGACCAGAGCCCATCGGTGCAGAGGATGAGGAGGTCCCCCTCCTGAACGGTGAGGACCTCGATATCGGGTTGCACGAAGAGTTCGAGGCCCACACACCGGTTCAGGACGGACCTCTGGTTGTGCGTGCGGGCCTTTTCGGGGGCGAGCAGCTTCATGCGCACCAGTTCGCCCACCCGGGTGTGGTCGTTGGTGAGGCACCGCGCGACCTTGTCCCGCACCAGGTAGACGCGGGAGTCGCCCACGTGGGCCAGGTGCAGGGTGCGGCCGTGCAGGTGCACCGCGGTGAGCGTGGTGCCCATGGGCGGCAGGTGTTCCTTCATGGCGGTCTGCATGATCTGGGTATTGGCGTTCTGGACCCCCTGGCGCAGGCGCTGGGCCATGGTCGCCCGGGATTCCTGGTAGACCGCATCGAAGAGCGCCTTGAGCGCCATGTCGCTGGCCATGGCCCCGTTCGCGTAGCCCCCCATGCCGTCGGCGATCCCAAAGAGGTGGCCCAGAGCGTCCAGGGGATGTTCCTCCCTGGAACAGAGCCGGATCGAGTCCTGGTTCTCTTCCCGGACCTTCCCCACGTGGCTGAAGCCGTGGATTTCGAGTTGGGGCGATTCCATCATGGGTCCCGGATCATGTCAGAAAAAAGGTGCAGGGAGGGGGCTGGATACCGCCCCGCTCCCCGCTGAATCCCGGAGGATTCAAGACTGTTACCGTGCACCCCTGGAGGTCGCCATGGCTGGCAGGATGTCCTTGCCCGTCTTCTTCGAGTTCCACCAGAGGTAGAAGGCGCTCACGAGCCCCCAGCCAAGGGTGAAGAGAAGGGCGTATCGGGTGGCGTTCTTGCTGACGGGATCGGCCGCCGTGAGGCCGATGACCACGATCCCGAGGAGCATGCCGATGTTTCCGACCAGGCCAAGGAAGGGCACGATGGCGTGCTTGCCGCTGTGGAATTCCTTCCGGCCCGAGAAGGCGACGAAGGTCAGGAAGCAGATCAGGGCGTAGAGGATGAAGGTGCCGATGTTCGAGGCCAGGGTGACGGCGGTCAGCATGGTGGTGTTCAGGACGCCGATGGCCCCAATGACGGCGGAGACGGCCACCAGGATCCAGACACCCACGTGGGGCGTGGCGTGCTTGCCGTGGAGGGCGCCGAGGGGGCCCGGCATTTCGCTGTCCTGGGCCATGGCGAAACTGACGCGCACGGCGGTGTTGATGGCGGCGAGGGTGGTGCCGAGCACCGCGAGGCCCACGGTCACGGCGATCACCAGCATGAGGGCGAAGCCGTTGCCGCCCAGCATGGCATCCCCGATGAGCCGCACCATGTCGCCGATGGGGGCGCTGGAGGCGGCCGCGGCCGCCATGCCGGTGGTCTTGGTGCCATCCGCGGCGACGTTGACCAGCTTCTCGCACACGGCGTAGTTGGCCGCAAAGTACTCGAGCAGGTAGGCGAAGAGGCCCTGGATGACGAGGGAGAGCAGCACGCCGCGGGGGATGTCCCGCTTGGGGTTCTTCGCCTCACCCGCGAGGGAGGTGGAGGACTCGAAGCCCACGAGAATCAGGATGGCGATGGTGGACTGGAACAGCATGGCGGAGAGGCTGTGGGGCCAGGTGATGGAGAAGCCCGAGGGATGGGCCCACTGGGTGGCACCCAGGGGATTCTTGATGCGGAACATGATGGCGAGGATGCTGAAGCCCACCAAGGAGACCAGCTGGATGATGTTGATGGCGATGGAGATGTTCGTGCTGCCGGTGATGCCCCGGACGGCGATGAAGCCCACGAAGACCGAAAACAGGACTGCGATGGCGATCTGCCAGGGAATCGAGACCGTGACCCCGAACTGGCTGAAGATGTAGGCCACCAGGGTGGCCATGAAGGCCACCATGACGCCGGGGTAGACCCAGTAGAAGAGGTGGGCCGCCCAGCCGGTGATGAACTTGGAGATGCGGGCGAAGCGCTGATGGCCCGCCTTGTCGCGATCCAGGAAGGCCTTCTCGGCGAAATAGTAGGATCCGCCTGACCCGGCCTCGGGATACTTGCGCGCCAGCTCGGCGAAGGAGACCGCCGTGAGCAGGGCCACGATGAGCGCCGCGACGATGCCCGTCCACATGTCCGTATCGCCGCCCTTGTTGCCCGCCTGGATCTGGAACGTGATCCAGAGGAAGGCCCCGGGGGCGATGAGGGCCATCGCATTCACGGTGACCCCGGTAAGCCCGAGCGTCTTCTTTACCTCTGTTGGGGGTGCTGCCATATGCCCTCCTGGTGCGAGAAAGTGGTTGAGGAATTTCGTTCCTCCCCAGTGAGTGCAATGGGTGTACCTGAAAGGCTCTGCTGCCCCCTGTAACTGTTAATCTAATTATTTAAGTGTTTAAAGTAACCGTTTTGAGCCTTGAAGACAATTCCCATAGTACAAAATTGTAATATTATTTAATTTTTATTTCAAAAATGTACGATTCACGTGATCTGGGACCCGCCACCTCTTACGGAGTCTTGAACCGCTCGGGTTCCAGGTCGTACTTCTTGATCTTGTAATTCAGGATCCGCTCCGTGGTCCGGAGGAGCCGGGCTGCCCGGGCCCGGTTCCCCCGGGCGGACTTCAGGGTGTCCTGGAGCAGGTCCCGCTCGAAGGCGGCCACCGCCTCGCCGAGCCCCGCCGCAGGCAGGGTGCCGGAAAGTTCGGCGGTCTGGAGGGAAGGCGGCAGGTGGTGGGCGTGGATCACGCCGCCTTCGGACACGAGGATGGCCCGCTCGATGGCGTTCTCCAGTTCCCGCACGTTGCCGGGCCAGTGGTAGGCCACCAGCATGTCGATGGCGGAAGTGGAGATGCGGCGCACGTCCTTGCCCTGGGCGGCGGAGATCTTCTCCACGAAATGGTCCGCCAGCAGCAGGATGTCCGCCTGGCGCTCCCGGAGGGGCGGCATGAAGAGCTCGAACACGTGCAGGCGGTAGTAGAGGTCCTCCCGGAAGGTGCCGGCCTTGACCGCGGCTTCCAGGTCCCGATGGGTCGCCGTGATGAGGCGCACGTCCACCTTCACCGCTTTCACGCCGCCGAGCCGCTCGAATTCCCGCTCCTGCAGCACCCGCAGCAGCTTCACCTGGGTGGCGGGGGACAGTTCGCCCACCTCATCCAGAAAGAGCGTGCCGCCGTGGGCCAGTTCGAAGCGGCCCTTCTTCTGGTGTCGGGCGTCCGTGAAGGCACCGGGCTCGTAGCCGAACAGCTCGGACTCGATGAGGTTTTCCGGCAGGGCCCCGCAGCTGACCTTGATGAAGGGTTTCTCCGCGCGGGGCGAGTTGTAGTGGAGGGCGTGGGCCACCAGCTCTTTGCCCGTGCCCGACTCGCCCCGGATGAGCACGGTCGTGCTGCTGGGCGCAGCCTGGGCCACGGCCTCGTAGACCCGCTGCATGGCGTGGCTGTGCCCGATGAGGTGGCGCAGGTCGTAGCGTTCCCGCAGTTCCAGGCGCAGCTGCTGGTTCTCCTCCACCAGCCGCTGCCGGTCCGCCGCCACCAGCCGCGCGACCTTCATGGCCAATCCCACCATGGAGGCGGCGATCTGGAGCAGCTTCGTGTCCCGGTCGTAGTCGCGGTGGCGGTCGAAGGGCACAGTCAGGCACAGGGTCCCGGTGGTCTTCTGGTCCAGGAACACGGGCACACAGAAGAAGGAGAGCTCCACCTTCTTCCGCTTCTGCTCCCTGAGGACGCCGGTCCGGTCCAGGAACAGGGGCTCCTGGCTGGCCTGGGGCAGCACCACCGCCTTGCCGCTGACCAGCACCCGGCCGTTGATGCCCTCGCCGGCCTTGTAATGGGCCCGCTCCGCGGCCTGCCGCGACAGGCCGCGGGCCGCCTCGATCCGGAGCCCCTTCCCTTCCTCGTCCGCCAGCAGGATGGCGCCGTTGAGCGCCCCGAAGGCCTCGGCCAGAATTTCCAGGACCCTGGGCAGGGCGGAACGAATGTCCGAGGCCGCCAAGGCATGACTCAATTCCAGCAGGGGCGAGAGCTGAAGGGCGTCCTCTGAAGCAGGCATGGGACCTCCAAGGGTTCATTATACAAATTTGTAACATTGAACATCGTTAATGACAATTTTGTATTTATGAAAACGGAGCATCCCCCAGGTCCCCTGGAATCCCGCTCGGGCACCCTTTGCCATCCCGATCCCCCGCTTTCAGCACCCATGGTCCCGCCTTGACGATCCCGGGCCCTGGCCCCAGGATGAAAGCCTCCGGAAGTCCCATGACCCCTCGGTTTCCCTACCGCTATTGGCCCACCTACGCGGATCGCGCGTGGAGCGGTCGGGGTCCCTTCTAGTCTGCTTGGACAGCCCAGCATCCACCCCGATCCTTCCCTGGGATCGGGGTTTTCATTTCCCTTTGAAAGCCACGACCATGACCCACCAGGCCCTTGAGAACCTCAACATCGACGGCTTCGACCCGATGCCCTCACCCGGGGAGGTCCATGCGGCCCTGCCCGTGCCTGATGCGGTGGCGGAAACCGTGGCGAGAGGGCGCCGGGACCTCCAGCGCATCCTGGCCCGGGAGGATCACAGGCTCATGGTGGTGGTGGGGCCCTGCAGCATCCACGACCCGGTCGCCGGTCTGGACTACGCCCAGCGGCTCAAGGCCCTGTCCGACGAGGTCTCCGACACCCTGCTGCTGGTCATGCGGGTCTACTTCGAGAAGCCCCGCACCGCCGTGGGCTGGAAGGGCTTCATCAACGATCCCAGGATGGACGATTCCTTCCACATCGAGGAGGGCGTGCGCAAGGCCCGGGAATTCCTGCTGCGCATCGGCGCGATCGGCCTGCCGGCGGCCACCGAGGCCCTGGACCCCATCACACCCCAGTACCTCGGGGACCTCATCGCCTGGACAGCCATCGGGGCCAGGACCTCCGAGTCCCAGACCCACCGGGAGATGTCCAGCGGCCTGTCCACCCCGGTCGGCTTCAAGAACGCCACGGACGGCGACCTGGGCGCGGCCGTGAACGGGATCCTCTCGGCCTCCCACCCCCACAGCTTCCTGGGCATCAACGACCAGGGGCTGGCCGCCATCGTGCGCACCAAGGGGAACCCCCATGGCCACCTGGTCCTCCGCGGCGGCAGCGGCCGGCCCAACTACGACACCGTCAGCGTCTCCCTGGCCGAAGCGGCCCTCCGGAAGGCCGGCCTGCCGGAAAACCTGGTCGTGGACTGCTCCCACGCGAACAGCCTCAAGAACCCCCGCCTCCAGTCCCTGGTCCTCCAGGACTGCGCCCACCAGATCCTCCGGGGCAATGGCTCCATCGTGGGGGCCATGGTGGAGAGCTTCCTGGTGGAGGGCAACCAGCCCATTCCGGCGGACCTCTCCACCCTCAAGTATGGCTGTTCCGTCACCGACGCCTGCATTGGCTGGGAGGAGACCGTCACGATGATCAGGGAAACCCGGAACCTGCTGAAGGATGCTCTACCAAAGCGGTGAGGCGACCGCCTCGAAGCACACCCACCACACATGGGGACCTTTTGGAGATGGACCTCCGCCGGTCAAGGACCGAGCGGGGCTGCCTCAGCCCCGCTCGGTGCCGTTGATGAGTTCAGTTCACAACGACGGTGAACTGTGCGGCCAGTACGCCCAATTCGCTCGCCGTGGTTTCCCCTGAACTGTCCTTGGTCAGCACGTAGAAATTGTAAGTACCGGCGGCAGTCGGCGTGCCTTTGAGGATTCCCTTCGCCTGGTCGATGGAGGTCCCAGGCGGCAAGGTTCCCGATTCCAGCGTCCAGGTGTAGGGCGCCGTGCCTCCGGACGTGACCAGGGTGGCGGCATAGGGACTGCCGACCTTGCCGTTCGGCAGGTAGGGGTAATGCACATTGGTAACAAACGCCGAATAACAGGGGTTGGTGGTGTTGCCATTGCTGCTGTTGCAACCGGAAGTAAGGCTGAGTGTGACCGCGGCTGTCTTTGTGCTGCTACCGTCGGACACCTCGACGTAGAAGGTGTAGGAGCCGAGGGTCAAGGACTTCGGCGAGGCGTCGGTTACAACTCCGTTGATGGAAATGCTGAGGGACGGAAAGGGCAGCACGTATCCGGGGGCCGCGGTCCAGGTGTAGCCGCCGGTCCCCACATTTCCGCCGGTGGCGACTAGCAGGTACGGGAAGACGGCGCTGTAGGCGCCCCCGTTCTGGTCGATCACGCCGCTGACGACCTGGCTCGGGTAGATGGTCAGGGTGCTGGCGGCCCCAGCCGGGGTGATAGAGGAGGTCGTGGTTCCAGAGATGCTGCCTGAGGTTGCCGTGATGACCGCCGTGCCCGAACCCACGCCAGTCAGCAGGCCGCTCGCGGAAACCGTGGCCACAGCAGTGGCGCCCGAGGTCCAGGTCACCGATGAGGTGATGTTGGCCGTGCTGCCGTCGGAATAGGTGCCCGTAGCAGTCAACTGCTGGGTGGTCCCCACGGCGAGACTGGGACTCGCTGGTGTCACGGCAATCGACTGCAAGGTCGCGACGGTTACCGTGAGAGTCGTGGTCCCGGAAACGCTTCCCAGGGTCGCCGTGATGATCGAGGTCCCTGCAGCAACTCCAGTGGCAAGGCCGCCCGTGGAAATCGTGGCCACTGAAGAGGTAGCTGAGGCCCAGGTGACCGAGGCGGTGATGGCCTTGGTGGTGCCGTCGGAGTAGGTGCCCGTGGCCGTGAACTGCTTGGTCAGGCCCTTGGTGATGGTCGGACTGGCCGGTGTCACAGTGATCGACTGCAGCGTGGCGGCGGTCACCGTAAGCGTCGTGGTCCCGGAAACATCACCCAAGGTCGCGGAGATGACCGAGGATCCTGCCGCGACACTAGTCGCGAGACCGCTCGCGGAAATCGTGGCCACTGCGGGGGAGCCTGAGGTCCAGGTCACCGAAGCAGAGATGTCCTGGGTCGTGCCGTCGGAATAGGTGCCCGTCGCCTTGAACAGATCCGTCACGCCGCCCGCGATGCTGGGATTGGCGGGCGTCACGGCGATCGATTGCAGCGTGGCGGCGGTCACTGTGAGGGTCGCCTTCCCGGAGATGCTTCCGGAGGTCGCGGTGATGACCGACGAGCCCGCTGCGAGGCTGGTGACGAGGCCACCCGTGGTGACCGTGGCGACAGAGGTGGTCCCCGAGGTCCAGGTTGCCGAGGCCGTGATGTCCTTGGAAGAGCCATCGGAGTAGGTGCCTGTCGCCGTGAACTGCCGGACCAGAGCCGCCGGGACAGTAAGGCTGGCAGGCGTGAGTGCTATGGATTGCAGGGTCGCCACCGGGGCCGGCGTGCTCCCGCCCCCGCCTCCGCCACATCCTGCGAAGAGCAGCGATGCCAGAAGGGTGAGCGTTATTGAAATCCTGCTTCGCCACGGTTTCATGCCTAGACCCCCTTAAGAAATGAATTGTTTCGAATGCCGGTGAGCCTCTCACCGGTGTTATTGATCGCAGGGTACTTCCAGGGCAGTCCTGGTGACCCAAAACCCGAAAACCAGACCAGGGATTATGTGAAATTCGGGCCTTGGAGGGCATCCTAGAGGGAGCCCAGCCAAGGAGGCAGAGATGCCAAGGAAGGGACACAGCGAGGAGCAGATTGTCTT
>Ga0316225_1000144_pt1 | contig 102723 bp, 88 predicted proteins | sample TBH18015metaG_FD_206010 | JGI IMG/M metagenome (GOLD analysis project Ga0316225, IMG submission 206010) | Freshwater microbial communities from Trout Bog Lake, Wisconsin, USA - TBH18015 | ecosystem: Environmental > Aquatic > Freshwater > Lake > Hypolimnion/Profundal zone | place: USA: Wisconsin... | reverse complement strand
AACTATAAAAGGAAATTGTAGAAATAATTATTAATAAACTAATAAAGAATAAGGATTTCCAATATGGGGTTAAAGGGATTTTCTCCATAGATGTAAAATAAGGATAATTTCAAACTTTTTTAATCGGAATTTTTCCCTTAGTCTAAAATTTAGTCTCACTAAAACGTTCCTTTTTTGAGACTTTAAGTAAATCACTTGGATTAAAACAGATAACATTCTCTTCAATACCTGCCATTTTCCCAAAAAAACGTTTCATAAATCAAAGTCCCATAAACGCAATATTGAACGTTTATTTGGGACTGATTTTCAGATACACAAATATTTAAGATTATTTATTAAAAAAGAAAATTTTGAAGTTGTTGCAATACTTCACTTCTTATGATAACAAATCATCTTTATGAAGATTGGAAATTCTATAATTATTTCACTATTTCTTTACATCATCACTCCTTCATTTTTTTGAACTTTGCTTTTATAGCTTTCCACATCTGTTGATAAGAAGTGTTAGGTTTTATTCGTTGATTAAAATTAAATTTGAGTTGGAAGGAGTTAGTTAGTACGAACCCATATATTCTCATCATTAAACGGGCAATCATTTGACAGACACAATCATTAACCTCGAATCCGTTAATCCGATTGAATTCTTCGGTGTAAACAACGGAAAATTAGACCTGCTCAAAAAGAAATTTCCTTTATTAAAAATTCTCTCCCGTGGTACGCAGATAAAATTAAGCGGCGCACCGGAACAAATTGACAATGCGAAAGAGAAGATTGATCTCATCCTTCAATATCTCGAACGCAACGGTCATTTGAGTGAGAATTATTTTGAGCAAATTCTCGGCGGCGATGATGCCGAAACGATCGACAATTTTGTTGATAAAAATCCTAACGACATTTTAGTGTTTGGCCCTAACGGCAAAACAGTAAGAGCAAGAACAGCCAATCAGAAAAAAATGGTGCAGGCCGCAGACCGCAACGACGTTGTATTTGCCATTGGCCCTGCCGGTACCGGCAAAACTTATACTGCTGTTGCATTGGCAGTGCGTGCATTAAAAAATAAAATGGTGAAGAAAATTATCTTAACACGCCCGGCTGTTGAAGCAGGCGAAAGTTTAGGTTTTCTGCCGGGTGATCTGAAAGAAAAGATCGATCCGTATTTACGCCCTTTATACGATGCATTGGATGATATGATCCCTGCAGATAAATTGGGTTATTATATGACCACACGCACCATCGAAATTGCACCATTGGCTTATATGCGTGGTCGAACTCTGGATAATGCTTTCATTATTCTGGATGAAGCACAAAACACCAACGACCTTCAGTTAAAAATGTTTTTAACACGTATCGGTGCCAATGCAAAAGCAATTATTACGGGAGATCCTACGCAAGTTGATCTGCCGAGAAATATGCGCAGCGGTTTGGATAAAGCCATTCGTATTTTGGATAATATTGACGGCATTGCACATATTGCATTGAATGAAGAAGATGTGGTTCGTCACCGCTTGGTGAAATCGATCATTAAGGCTTACGAAAAAGAGCATGAAAAAGAAGAACAGGCACATGGGCATCGTTAAAAATGTTTGTTGATAAACAAAAGGCAGCATAGTGCTGCCTTTTGTTTTATATAAGTTTTATGACTGCTCTTATCAATCATCCTGTAACCATAAAAGAAAATGGTTAATTTTGAATACTATCTAAAAAAGAATAAAATGAAAAAGCTTGTATTACTTCTTCTTGTTGTGTATGCGACAAACGTTAATGCGCAAACAATCGGGGCTGAGCCTGTTAAGAAGAATACGTATGATCCAAATGCTTTACAATATTCAGGTCAGGTTAGAACAGCTCAAAAGCCCACTACAAAAAAAACAAGTTCTTCAAAAGGGTCAACAACAAAAAAAACAAGCACACCAAAAGCACCTGCTATTTATCCTGATCAACATCCGTCTTCAAAAAATATAGTATATCAATATATAGATACCACCTATCCAAACAGCGAGAATCATTTTCCAATTCAGGGAAATGCCGGTATAGGAACAACTGCCCCGCAGGCAGCTTTAGAAATTAAAAGAAGTGCAGGAGACACCAGAAAGAAAAATGTTTTATTGCAATTAAGCAATCAATGGTCTCCTAACGGGCAAAATGAACCAAGCATCATGTTCTCTAATGGTGATATCAGTTCTATCGAAAATGTAAGTTACTGGACAATCGGCGCAAGGGTTTCGGGAGATAAAACATTAAACACACCGCAAACTTTTAAAATCTCACATAAGCCTGTCGGCAGCAATGTGGAGTTGGAATATTTTTCTGTTGATTCTTATCAGGGCAAGGTAAAAATTGGTGATGTGAATTCCAATGTTGATGGATATAAACTTTTTGTGGAAGAAGGCATTCTTACCGAGAAAGTGAAAGTAGCCGTAAAAAATTCGGATGATTGGTTTGATAACGTTTTCAAGAAAGATTATAAACTGATGTCTTTACATAATCTAAATGATTATATCAACAGCTATCATCATTTACCTGATATGCCCACAACAGATGAAGTGATGAAAGAGGGTATTGATCTTGGAAAAATGAATGGCTTATTATTAAAAAAAGTAGAAGAATTAACCAGATATGTGATTGATATTAAAACAGAATTGGACCAAACAAAAAAAGAGTTAGAAGAAACCAAGAAAATGGTAAATAAAAAAGATTAAATTATTTTTTATAAAAAATAAAAAGGGCAGAAATTTAATTTCTGCCCTTTTTATTTAGATGAGCAAATTTTTATAAGATTTATTAACTGTGCTATTCTTTTTCTTTTAAAATTGTATGGCCCATTTTATCGCGTTTGGTTTTTAAATATTTTTCATTAAACGGATTAGATGCAATTTCGATCGGAACAATATCTACGATCTCCAATCCATATCCTTTTAGTGCAGCACGTTTTCGGGGATTGTTACTCATTAATTTTAATTTAGTGACGCCTAATTTTCTCAACATCTGTGCACCAACACCATAATCCCTTTCATCCATGCCGAAACCCAGATGTATATTGGCTTCTACAGTATCCATTCCTTCTTCCTGTAATTTATATGCCCGTAATTTATTGATCAATCCAATACCTCTTCCTTCCTGATTCATATATAAAATAACACCCTTACCTTCTGCTTCCACCATTTGCATGGCTTTGTGTAATTGATCGCCGCAATCGCATCTGAAACTACCCAGAATATCTCCTGTAAAACAACTGCTGTGAACTCTTGTGAGAACAGGATCATGTTCATTCCATGTTCCTTTAATCAAGGCAAGATGTTCTGCTCCGGATATTTTTTCTTTGAATGCCGCTAATTTAAAGTGGCCGTATTTGGTAGGCATTTCAACACGCGTTATTTCATCAACCAATGAATCTGATTGTAATCGGTATTCGATCAAATCCTTGATTGAAATAATTTTAAGGTCAAACTTTTTTGCAATTTTTAAGAGTTGCGGAAGCCTTGCCATTGAACCATCTTCATTCATCACTTCAACCAATACCCCTGCCTGTTTTAATCCGGCCATTCTGGCCAGATCAATCGTTGCTTCTGTATGACCGGCTCTTCTTAAAACCCCACCATTTTTGGCGCGGAGTGGGAAAATATGACCCGGTCGCCCTAAATCCTGTGGTTTTGTTTCGCTGTTAATGAGTGCTGCAATGGTTTTGGCTCTGTCTTGTGCAGAAATTCCCGTAGTAGTTCCCTTACCGATCAAATCGATGGAAACGGTAAAAGCTGTTTCATGCAAAGAAGTATTGGAAGATACCATTGGCTGAAGATCTAATTCACTGCATCTGTCTTCTGTTAGTGCCACACAAATCAAGCCCCTGCCTTCTTTGCTCATGAAATTGATTATTTCAGGAGATGCAAATTCAGCGGCAATAATGAAGTCACCTTCATTTTCACGGTCCTCATCGTCCACCACAATCACCATCTTACCCTGTTTGAATTCTTTAAGCCCTTCTTGGATATTGTTTAGCATTTTCTTATAAATTTCATCGCAAAATTACAGTTCCTGCAACTGCAAAGATTTTAAGAATGCAAATTCATTACCCAACCCATAAAAATTTGGCTAAAAAATGACTTTTAGCATACCAAAAGATTAAAGGAATGCCTTATACACACAAGAAACTAACATATTCTGAATAAAAAAAACAGTTTGTTAATATTATGTTGCAATAGTAAAGGGATTATTTGCTTTATTTGCAACTGAAAATTTAACATTATGCTTAGTAAAAAATTTTTATCACTACTATTGGCTGTAACATTATCAGTCACGTTAATGGCGCAAGAAACTACTTCTGAAATTCAGGGTACCGTTACTGATGGTACAAATTTAGTAGCCGGCGCTTCCATTACGGCCATTCATACGCCAACAGGTACAAAGTATGTAACCACCAGCCGCAGAGACGGTCGTTACAATTTACCGAACTTGAAAATCGGCGGACCTTACACTATTACAGTATCTTTTGTCGGTTACAAAACCGAAAAACAAGATGGTATCATTCTCGTTTTGGGTCAGGAATTCAGGGCTGATTTTGGTTTGAAATTAGACACAAAGGCCTTGGAAAGTGTTACTGTTAACACTACCACCAGACAGAATAAAATTTTCAGCAATAGCCGTACCGGTAGTCAAGAGGTAGTTACAAGATCTTTAATAGAACAATTACCTACTATCAACCGTTCAATCAGTGACTTTACAAAATTAGAACCTACAGCAAATGGTCTAAATATAGGAGGTCGTACCAACCAATATAATAACATGACATTGGATGGTGCTAACTTCAATAACAGTTTTGGTTTATCTTCTACTTTGGGTGGACAAACAAGTGCCCAGCCTGTAAGTATGGAAGCAATTGAACAAATTCAGGTTCAGGTTTCTCCTTATGATGTAAAACAAGGTGGATTTGCAAGCACAGGAATTAATACAGTGAGCAGAAGTGGTACAAACACTTTCAAAGGAACTGTTTATACTTATTTAAAGAATCAGAATTATCAAGGTTATGATGTAAGTGGTGTAACTGTTCCTAAGACTGACTATAATTATAAAATACAGGGTATTTCAGTTGGCGGGCCCATTATAAAAAATAAAGTATTCTTCTTCTTCAGCGGAGAACAAGTTAGACAAACTGCACCTGCAACAAGTTATATTGCATCAGATGCAAATCATCCGGTTACATCCGGTTCAGTTTCTCAGGCAAATGCTGATACATTAACTGCTTTATCTAATTTTTTACAAAGCAAGTATAATTATAATCCAGGTTCTTTTCAGGGCTATTCTTTCCAAACAAACAGTGACAAGATCACTGCAAAATTGGATGTTAACTTAGGTAACAGCACTTTGACTTTAAAATATAACTATTTAAAATCTTTTGCTGACCAGTTTGCAAGTACAAGCAGACCTGGTAGTGGATTTGTAACAGGCGGACAACCCGGCAATACTTCCATGCCTTTCTTCGGAAGCGGTTATGTTATTAACAATAACTTCAAAATCTTCTTGGCAGAATTAAATACACGCTTCAGCAATAAAGCAACTAATAAATTTCAGGTAGGCTATACCGCTTTAAGAGATTTCCGCTCAGCACATACGACTGCTGATTTCCCATTAGTGGATATCTTGAGTGGTGGCAATATCTATACCACTTTTGGATATGAGCCATATACTTATAATAACATATTAAATACCGATGTATATCAATTCAACGACATCTTTACTTTATATAAGGGTGCTCATGAAATCACTATCGGTACGCAGAACTCTTACAAAAAATATCAAAACGCATTTGCACCTGCATGGAATGGTGCTTACCAATTCAATTCCCTGACTGATTTCTATAATGCCGTAAATAATGGCACTGTGAACACATCAGGAACGACTACCACCAATAAAACCGGTTATTATTTGCAATATTCAGCTTTACCCGGTGGTGCATTTCCTTGGGCTTATGCCGGTTCAACTGAGTTAAGTTTATTCTTACAGGACAAATGGCGTATCTCTCAAAACTTCACTTTAACTTATGGTTTACGCGGTGATTATACCCATTATAAACAAGCCATGACAGATAACCCCTATTTTGATGCTTTGACTTTCAAGAATGGTGTAAGTTATAATATTGGCCAAGCCCCAATGAATAACTTGATCATCTCACCAAGAGTTGGTTTTAACTGGGATGTTTTGGGTGATAAATCATTACAGTTCCGTGGTGGATTAGGTTTATTTGAAGGAGCTCCACCGTTTGTATGGATCAGTAACCAGGCAAGTAATAACGGTGTTCAATTCGGTTCATTCACTGCGAACGTAGGTGGTTCTACTTCTGCTACGCCAAGTTCATATATCGGTTCATATCCTTTCAGCCCGGATGTAAATAAATACAGACCTGCAAGTGGTTCTGCACTTTCATCATACAGCACTGCATTGGTTGCAAGCAATTTCAAATATCCCACTGTGTTTAAAACAACAATAGCGATGGATAAGAAATTTGCAAAAGACTGGATCTTTACAATAGAAGGAAATTATTCAAGAGATATCAATGCCGTTTATTATTCAAATACAAATCTTAATGAAACTAACGCTTATCCGTTAGCAGGTGCTGATAACAGATTACGTTATTTAACAACTGTATCAACAAGTAATAAATATTATTATGCCGGTACATCACCAAGTAATCCAAACCTTGGTAACTCTATCTTAATGAGTAATAACTCACAAGGTTTTGTATTTACCGGAACTTTCAGAATTCAAAAGAATGCCCGCAACTTCTCCGGATCATTGGCTTATACATATGCCACAGCATTAAATACTGCTGAAGGCGGAAGTACTGCTTCCTCATTATGGAGTGCTGCAGCTGTTGGAAATCAAGACCCCAATGCTGCTAATTTAGGTTTGGGTTCTTATTATCAACCGCATCGTATTATTGCTTCTGTAACATACAGGGCAACATGGAGCAAAATGTTCAACACCACTTTTGGCGCTATTTTCGAGATGGCTGCTAACGGAACAGGTAACTATGTTTACAATGGCGATCTAAACGGTGATGGTAATACAGGTAATGATTTGATCTTTATTCCTAAAAACCCTTCTGATATTAATTTAGTAAGAGCTGGTTCAGGCGGAAACGGTACAACTGCTACTCCTGCAGATACAAGAACTGCCAGTCAGATATGGAGTCAATTGGATGCATTTATTCAAAGTAGCCCTTATCTGAAAAAACATCGTGGTGAATATGCTGAAAGAAATGCAAACGTTTACCCTATGTTTACTCACTTAGATGTAAATGTTACTCAGAACATTGTTTTCAAGACAGGTGGCAATATGCACACATTGCAGGTTTCTCTTGATGTTATCAATGCAGGTAATTTGATCAATAATCATTGGGGAGTGGCACAAACACCAATTGTCAGCAATTTCCTGAAATATGAAGGTTTAACTACATCTGCTAATAATGCTAATGGTGTAGCCATTAATACTCCTGCATTCTCAATGCCATACCAAACCGGTACAACACCATACACAAGTGCATTTGGAAACAGCACAAGTATTTTCTCACGCTGGCAGATGCAATTGGGTCTCAGATATTTGTTTAACTAATTAGTTGAAATTCTATCTTATAAAAAAGCCGCTTCAGATTTGAAGCGGTTTTTTTATGCAGTTGAAGAAAAAGAATTATTTGGACCATCCCCATTTTAAAAAGTAAGGTAATGCTTTTGACCATGTTTCTACATCATGTTTACCATTTTCCAATTCAACATATTTGATATGCTTATCAGTATACCCTTTCGCTTTCAATTCAACTATCAAGTCTAAAGTATCATCAATACTATCAATTACTCCGTTCTTGTTGCGGTCTTCTGTTTCATCCAATGCACCGCATTCAAAAAAGAATTTCAGCCACGGATAAAAATGTCCGTTCAAAACCTGTAAGTGCATCAGCCTGTCGGTTTCGTCGCTGTACTCTTCATCATATCCTTTCCTTCTCCACCAAAGACTCCCGCTGAAAACGCCAACTTTTGTAAACTCATCTGCATGATTATACACAATATCCAAAGCACTTAATCCGCCCAAAGAAAAACCGGCAAATGATTTTTCTTTGAATGAAGGCGCATTATATGTTTTGCGGATAAAAGGCAGTAACTCGTCAAAAATAAATTTAGAGTACAAGCCCGCTTTATCTCCTCTCCCTTTAAAATCAGCACTGTACGCTGTTCCGTATTCTCTTTTCCTTTCCGGTCCGCAATGAATGCCGATACAGACCATCGGTTCAATTTCATTTTCTGAAATCAAATTATCCAGCATTTCGTCGAAAGGCATTTTGATAAGATCCTGTCCGTCATTGATCAGCAATAAATTCATCAGTTCAGGATGTAAAAACTGTGCAGGAAGATACACATCTGCAATTACATCTCTTTCCAGATATTGCGAATACAAAATGTGTTTTTCAACAACAATATTTGATACACTTGCAATTTTTTCATCAGCCATAATATCAAATGTAAGGCAAAGGATTTAGAGATAAACTTGAAGATTTACACAGTATTTTAATGAAATGTAAATGAGTTTATTTATATTGAAATCGAATCGCTTGCCTTTCGTTTTATTTCACCACCTAAAAATATCATGCATGAAAAAGATCGGCATATTACACGGAAAAGAAAGAAGCTTTCCTGATGCATTTGTTGAAAGAGTTAACAGTAAAAAGATTCCGGGCATCATGGCAGAACCCGTAAAGATCGATAAAGTGATGCAGGGTGTTGCAACGGAATATGCAGTGATTATCGACCGTATCAGTCAGGATGTACCTTTTTATCGTGCCTATTTAAAAAATGCTGCGTTATGCGGTACCGCAGTGATCAATAATCCATTCTGGTGGAGCGCCGATGAAAAATTTTTTAATAATTGTTTGGCAACAAAGATTGAAGTGCCTGTTCCTAAAACTGTTATTCTTCCATCGAGAGATTTGCCTGATGATACTTCTGCCGATTCTTTTGCCAATCTTTCTTATCCGTTAGACTGGGAAACTATTTTTAATTATGTTGGTTTTCCAGCTTACATGAAACCCTTTGCAGGCGGGGGTTGGAAGAATGTTTATCGTTTAACTGATAAAGAAGATTTTTTTAATAAACATGCTGAAACAAATCAGTTGGTTATGCTGTTGCAGGAAGAAATTATTTTTGATGAATACTATCGATGCTACTGCATCGGCGGCAAACATGTTCGCATCATGCCTTATGAACCACGTAACCCGCATCATCTGCGTTATGTGGCAAGTTTTTCTCCCTCTGCTGAAAGATTGAAGCAAATGGAAGATATTGTTTTGCGCATCAATCATTATCTCGGATATGATTTTAATACTGTTGAATTAGCATTACGTGATGGAGTGCCTTATGCGATTGATTTCTGTAACCCTGCACCTGATGCTGAAAAGACAAGTGTTGGTGAAGAAAATTTTGCATGGGTAGTTGAAACTGCCGCTAACTATGCCATTGAAAAAGCATTGTCGCATGTTGATGGCGCTGATAATTTAACATGGGGTGAATATATTAAACGTGGCAGCGCAAAAATCGCTTTGTATTAATTACAGCTCAACTTGTTCAGATCGCATCCATAAAAAATAAACCGCATGGCACATATCGATTACAGGCATTTTACTTTAGGTGTTGAAGAAGAATACATGGTCATTGATCCGGTAACGCGTGAATTACAAAGTCATGAACAAAAGATCGTAAATGAAGGCCAAAAAATAATAAAGGATAAAGTGAAAGCCGAGATGCATCAGGCTGTTGTGGAAGTAGGCACAGATATTTGCGCAGATGCCGAAGAAGCATTTAAAGATGTGTCAACACTTCGCGGAACCATTGCTGAAATTGCAGGTAATATGGGATTATGGGTGGGCGCTTCCGGAACACATCCTTTCAGTAACTGGAACAGTCAGTTAATAACCGACCACGATCGCTATCATCAGATCGTAAATGAGTTACAGGATGCTGCACGCAGCAATTTAATTTTCGGATTACATGTGCATGTTGGAATGGAAGACAGAAAAATGGCCATTCATATTGCAAACAGTGCCCGATATTTTTTGCCGCATGTGTATGCACTCAGTACCAATTCTCCTTTTTGGGAGGGAAGATTAACAGGTTATAAATCTTATCGCACCAAAGTGTTTGATAAATTTCCGCGTACAGGTATTCCCGACTATTTTGAAAGCATTGAAGCTTATGATAATTATGTGGCATTATTGATCAAAACAAATTGTATTGATAATGCCAAGAAGATCTGGTGGGACCTTCGTGTTCATCCTTTTTTCAATACTGTTGAGTTCCGCATTTGCGATATTCCTATGACTGTTAGCGAAACAATTGCTATTGCTTCATTGTTTCAGGCCATTTGTGCCAAGTTGTATAAACTGCGAAACAAGAATTTGAATTTTATCATTTATCAACGTGCACTATTGAATGAAAATAAATGGAGAGCCAGCCGTTACGGTATTGATGGAACACTGATTGATTTCGGAAAAGAAACCGAAGTTAATACTCGCCTTCTTTTATATGAACTACTGGATTTTGTAGATGATGTAGTGGATGAATTGGGCAGCAGAAATGCCATCAGTTATCTCCATAAAATGATTGAACAGGGCACAGGCGCCGACAGGCAATTAAAAATCTTTGAGGAAACCAATAGTATGATTAGCGTGGTCGATTATATACATGACCAGTTTCTCAGGCAATAAAACTGTTAAAAAGCGCTGTAATAACATACCGCTCTAATTTATCAAACTACATTTTTGTAATTTCAGGTAGGAAAACCTGCCTTTTCAGGCAGCAACTGCGTTCAATAGAGCATCTAATTGAGTGAAACAACCTTAAAACTGCCCTAAATTGACAGAATTTGAATTAATCAAAGGCTGTGTCAAGCAAAATACAAGCTATCAGCGTATGCTTTTTGAGCAATATGCAGGTAAGTTTATGACCGTATGTTTACGATATGCAAACGACGCTATGGAAGCAGAAGACATGTTGCAGGAAGGTTTTATAAGAATATTCAACAATATTCATCAATTCAAGTTTGAAGGCTCTTTTGAAGGATGGATGCGACGCATTGTTGTAAATGTTGCTTTAAAACATTTGCAAAAAAAGAAATTACAATTCAGCGAGATCAAAGAAAACCATGCTGATACTCCTGCCATACAGGCTTATGCATACAATCATCTCGGAGAAGAAGAAATATTGAAACTGATCAATCAATTACCTGAAGGCTATAAAATCGTTTTTAACCTGAATGTAATTGAAGGTTACAGTCATGAAGAAATTGCTAAACTATTGAATATACAACCCAGCACCAGCAGAAGCCAATTAGTTAAGGCTCGCAAAATGCTGCAACAACAAATTTTACAATTACAAAAAATAGCCGTGTAATGCCTGAAAAATTATTCGACAATTTTATAAGGAGTAAGTTAAACAACTACACCGCCCCTGTGCCCGATGGCTTATGGGATAAAATTGCACACGATAATTTTATTAGGACTCAGTTAAACAATTACTCCGCCCCTGTACCTGATGGCTTATGGGAGAAAATTGTACGCGATAAAGACGAACGACCAACTGTTTTTTGGTGGACAAACCGTTTCCGTTTATTAGCTGCTATCTTAATAATCATTCTGATGGCAGGAGGCTTTTATTTTGTAATTAATCAAAAACAAAATATTGCAAATAACAATTCTACATTTCAAAATAATACAACGCAAGCAGAACAAAATAAGCTTTCATTACAGCATAACAGCAAAGCTGAAAGTAAGGTTGATGTAAATGATAAATCAGCATTTACAAATACAGAATCAAACACTGCTGCACCTTCAGTAAATACAATATCAAGAAAAAAAGATCAGTCAAATATCAGTTCAGGTTTTTATTACAGCAAAAACAACAAAGCGATGCTTTCATTCCTGCAGAGCAAAAACAGTAAAAGCAGTTCTGATATTCCTGAACTAAATAATAATGATAATGAATCAGCATTATCATCAGAAAATGAAATGCAGCATCTTTATTCACAAAAGAAACTGAATGGCGAAGTGCTGTCATCTTCAGGAAATATCTACAGCCTTAATAATCTCCACAATCCACCGCTTAACCTGAGAACAATATTCGGATTGGGTAATGATTGTCCGAGTGCAAACGGGCCTCAGCGAAATGATTGGTATCTGGAATTATACGGCTCTCCTGATTATACCATGAAAAGCTTATCCGGCAATGGTTTGAGTAATGCCTATATTCAGAAAAAAGACAGCGCAGAAAAAATGTATGGTGGTTTTACAGTAGGTGCAAGGATCAGTAAAAATGTAGGCGATCATTTTATGCTGAAAGCCGGTGTTCAGTATTCACAATTAAATGAAAAATTCGCTTTACAAACCGAAAGCGAAAGAAGAACAACAGTTGTTATTGTCAGCAGAACGGTCATAAGACCACAGGGTGATACCACATTCAATGATACCACTTCAGTTACTCAAATAGGTTATGCTGTAAGAAAAAGCATTAATAGTTATAAAAACATAGAAATACCGATTGGTGTAGGTTATGAATTTGGTGATGTAAAAGACAAATGGAAACTGGCAGTAAATGGAGGCATTATATTGAATATTACTTCTTGGTATAACGGAGTAACCTTAGATACTTCCTACAATGTTATATCTGTTAATTCAAAAGGCAACAGTGGTTTTTATACAAGAAACGCAGGATTGAGTGTATATGGAAGTGTAAGTGTGATCAGGAATATCAATGATAAGCTTGATGTTTTTGCAGAACCCTATTTCAGATTAGGATTAACAGGTATTTCAAGCAATATTGGTTACAGTCAGAAATTCAATGCTGCAGGAATATCATTGGGTGTTAGAATGAAACTGAATAAAAAGCAGCATTTATAAACAAAAGCATATCTATATCAGACCTGTGAGATGAAAAAAATATTGTTCATCATATTTATTACTGTTTTGCTGAATTCCTGTAAAAAAGAATTCTCAGACAGTTTTACGCCTTATACTTCCATGGGTATAAACGATACTGTTTGGACAAATAAACCTTTGACCGGCAGTTTTATTGATTCCGTTTCTGCTTCACTTAATAACAGTATCTGGTTTATTGATTCATTTAATATTGCTTCAGAGAAAAAATATAAACTGAATGATAGTTTGGAATTATCCTTCCCTGCACATTATTATGTTTTTCCGAATACCAATAGTCCCGGTCTTATTCCGGACGGAAATATAAAAGTTGAATTTTTGACTTTGCAGAAAAAAGGTGATTATATCAAAGCATTGATTCCTGTTTCAAGCAATAATTATTTATTAGAAACCACGGGTTCCTTTTTTGTAAGGTTATCCAGAAACGGGCAGAAAGTAGTGATGGCGCCCAATTATGGATTCAATATCAAATGGAGAGACGATTATCCCAAAACAAATATGAAATTTTTTGAAGGGTTTTCCACTCCTAACAGAGATTCATTATTTACCTGGCTTCCCGCTGCCATGGATGGATATATTTCTGTTTGGGATTCAACATCGTCCGGCGTTAATAAGAAAGGATATCAAATGACTTCTAAAAATACCGATTGGATCAGCAGCTGTTATTTTTTGGATACAACAAAAACAACAAGGCTTAATGTTACACTGCCTTTGAATTTCACCAATAAAAATTCATTTGTATTTGCTGTGGTGAATGATAAAAAAACAGTAGTTCGGCTTACCACTGATTTTTCAACCCGCTCATTTTATTGTTTAAATGTTCCTGTAAATACTTCTGTAACGCTTTTGTCAATATCGCTTATTGATAATACCTATTATTTAGGAACAAGAACAGTAACTGTAAATAATGCAGACAGGTTTACACTTACCCCAGCTAAAAGCACCCCAATCAATATTATCAGTGTGCTGGATAATTTGTAATCTATTCTAAGAATTATTGTATTTCTTTTTTGAAATCAAATAAAGTAGCTGTGAATAATGCTCTTTCGCGTTTTTTGAAAATCACATCCCAGTTCCCTTTGTAACGTAACACTTTGGGAACCGTAAGGTCATCAATCTTCGTCATTTCAACTTCCATACTCACATCAAAACTGTATACACCGGCTTTATAACTGAGTGAATAATTCCTCGCCAGTACTTCGAGGGATTTTATCTCGAACCAAGTAATCATTTCATCAACCACAATTTCATCTTTCCTGAACAAGCTCAGGTCTTCTTTCGGTACAATCGAAAACTGGTAACACAATTTACCCTGATATTCTACAATATCTAATTTATAATCATAAATTTTTCTTGCATGATCGTCATACAGATCTAACTTATTTCCGATGAAAGGAATACCAGGTATTTTTTTGCCGGGATTGAAGAACAGCATTTTTAATTGTTCTTTATATTTATCCATTCCTTTCTTATCGCTCACAGTAAGGTTTCTTCCTTTTACAATATTATTTTCGCCGCAGATTTTATCTTTTGTAAAAAATAATCCTGCATATAATTCTGGAGTTAAATAATTGTAATTGCCTTTTTCGTCAAAAAAATCACCTGTAATATTTTGTTCCAGCACTTCCATTGTTCTGCATCCATTACTCCGGATTTGTTTGGTCTTGCTGTATAAAGAGGCTTTAACAGCTCCGCTTTTCTCCAGCATTTTTATATCGTTATAAGAAGAAAAATTAAGGATACGAAGATTTCGGAAAGCTTTATAAAATGTGGTATCTTCTTTTATTTGTTGTAATAATTTTTTATAATCGAAATTGTTTCTTACCCAAACATCCGGGAGTGTTAGTTTTTTGTTGTCGATAAAAATGGTAGTATCGTTTTTTTTATCCGCATCATTATTAGTTTGCTGAGCAAAAGAAATTTGACCGATGAAAAGGAAGAGAGATATTACTGATAGTCTGGTCATTTAGGGAACACCATTTTATAATCTACTTTTATTTTGCCCTTATTGATATCACTCAATTTTCGTTGCAATAATTTTTTCTTCAAAGGTTTTAAATAATCAATAAAAAGCTTGCCTTCGGTATGATCGTATTCATGCTGAATGATACGAGCTGTAATTCCTTTAAAAGTTTCTGTATGCAGTACAAATGCTTCATCATAATATTCAATTACCACTTCTTCGGGTCGCAAAATATCTTCTCTGATTTTCGGGATACTCAAACAACCTTCATTGTAAGACCATTCTTCTCCGTTCAATTCCAAAATATGTGCATTGATAAATACTTTTTTAATGCCCGGTTCGTCAGGATATTTTCCGTGTTCATCTTCTTCCAACCCATCAAATATTTGTGAGCTGTCCATTACAAACAAACGGATATTCTTATTGATCTGAGGAGCTGCTAAACCAACACCATTACTCGCATACATGGTTTCCCACATATCGTCAATGAGCTTGGGAAGTTCAGGATAATCTGCCGATATATCCTGTGTTACCTTTCTTAGTATCTGAGCGCCATAAGCAACAATTGGTAAAATCATGAATGCAACAAATTTTTTGACCGAATGGCGCAAAAATAACTGCAATTAACGCAATCAGCAAATCATAAATCAGGAGTGGTTTTGAAGGTATTCCTGCAACATTATCGTGGCGGCAATTTGATCTATATTACCTTTTACCTGCCTGTCCTTCTTTTTCATGCCCATTTCAACCATTGCCCGTGATGCCATTTTTGAAGTATATCTTTCATCAACCGTTTGAACAGGAATATTTGGGAACTCTTTTTTTAATCTTGTAATAGCTTGTTTTACCAATGGTGTGGCATGTGTGGCAGAATCATCCAAATTCAATGGCTCACCAATCAATATCAATTCAACTTCTTCCTGCTGAAAATATTTTTTTAAGAAAGCAAAAAGTTCTTTGGTTTCAACGGTTGTTAATGCAGTGGCAATAATTTTCAATGGATCAGTTACCGCTAATCCGGTTCTTTTTCCGCCGTAATCAATGCAAATGATTCGAGACATAAATTAATGGTGATAGTTCATGGGTGATGGAAAATGGTTAAATACCGTCTCTGAATTTGGTAATCATTTTGCATAATATTTCATACGCATCATAATGTTTTTTAAATACCGCTTCTTCAATATAGTTTCTTGCTTTTGCTAAGAACAAACAGGAAACAACTTCTATTGCAGATCGTAAAGCTATATTTAAAATCTTCTAAATTCTGGTTTCGTTTGTCCTGTGCTCCCTTCAGTAATATTTAAAACCACTGAATCTGCGGCTCGTTTGATTTGAGATGAAAGGCTATACATTTCCTTCTTAGGAAAATCATCTGAAAGCAAATTTATTTCATTCGCCAACTGAAAAGCTTTTTGCCAGATGCTAAGTTCTTCAAACCTAAATGCCATTGGGTTTGCTTTTGTTCATTTTAAAAATGAAAATCATTTTCTAAAATAAACAAATATTATAACATAACGAAATGTCAATCGGGTATTGCTATGACCTATCACCCATAATCTATGATCTAAAAAACAGATCTGCAATTACAAAAACCGCAAACACCACACTTGCAATACCATTTGCTGTCATGAAAGCAATATTTACTTTACTAAGGTCATTCGGTTTTACGATAGAATGTTGATAGATCAACATACCAACAAATACAGCAATTCCAATCCAATAGAACAAATGAAAGTTCCCGTAAAACCCTGCGGCAATTACACAGGCTGCACTGAATATATGTAATATCTCTGAAACCCTTAATGCGCTTGTTTTTCCTAATGCAGAAGGAATAGAATATAATTTTTGTGATTGATCGAAATCAATATCCTGCAAAGCATAAATAATATCAAAACCGCTTACCCAAAACACAACTGCGAATGAAAATAAAACAGGCAATACTTCAAACACGCCTGTTACTGCAAGATATGCGCCAATTGGAGCTAACGATAATCCTATTCCCAATACTAAATGACACAATGGTGTAAAGCGTTTGGTATAACTATAAAACAGAATTACGAATAATGCAACCGGTGATAAATAAAAACAAATATTATTGATGAAGTAAGTTGACAGAACAAAAATGATTGATGATAGAATCACAAAACGCAAGGCACTGTTAGGAGAAATAATTCCTTTGGGGATTTCACGGATCGCCGTACGAGGATTTTTTGCATCAAAACTTCTGTCTAAATATCTGTTGAAAGCCATGGCAGCACTGCGTGCGGTGATCATACAAATAATAACGAGAATAAATTTTTGAATCAAAAATTCGTAAAGAGAATTCGATTTAATATTTGGATCTGGTGGAAGTGCAATCCAATGACCTGAACGAGAAAAATCTTGCATTCCCAAAAAAAATCCGATCAACGCAAAAGGCATCGCAAATATGGTATGCGAGAATTTTACAAGTGATAAATAATTTTTTATTTTAATCATTTTCTTTCTACTTAAATTTTGATTCAGATAATTTCCATAATACAATTCCTGCAGCAACAGAAATATTGAGTGAATGTTTCATGCCCAATTGCGGTATCTCAATATATCCATCACACAAAGGCAATAATGCATCATCTACTCCTTCCACTTCATTTCCGAAAATAACAGCGATCGGTTCATGCATTACCGGAAATTTTTCCAATGAAATACTCCCTTCAGTTTGTTCCACTGCAAAAATCTTATAGCCACGTTCTTTCAGTTGTTGCACAGCTTCACTTGTTGTTGCAAAATGGATCCAGTCAACAGTTTCTGTAGCACCCAATGCCGTTTTATGAATATCCCTGTGCGGCGGTTGCGGCGTATAACCGCATAAACAGATCGCTTCTATTAAAAATGCATCTGATGTTCTGAACACGCTGCCAACATTATGCATACTGCGGATATTATCCAGCACAACGATAATTTTATTTTTATCGGCCTGCCTGAATTCTTCTACAGACTTTCGTCCCAATTCATCCATCGATAATTTTCGCATGGCGGCAAAGGTAACGCACCATTGGTGGAATAATTAAAAGGTTTAGCCGAATTTTTGTCTTTATCGCCATAAAAATTTTTACCTTCCTCAAAACATCAGACCATGAGAAAAATAACAGTATTCAGCATTCTATTGTTTTTATCCTTTCAGTCCGGCATTATCGCACAAACGGAAAAGATCGATAATGCAACCATTGAAAAGATAAAAGAAGAAGGTCTGCAACATTCGCAGGTAATGGATATCATTTTCCATTTAACCGATGCAAGCGGTAACCGATTGACCAATTCACCCGGCTATTTTCGTGCTGCCAATTATGCAAAAGAAAAATTAGCAGGATGGGGATTAAAAAGTGCAAAGCTTGATCCTTGGGGTGAGTTTGGGAAAGGATGGGAATTGGAAAAAAGTTATATCGCCATTACTGCACCTTATTATAAACCATTACAGGCTTATCCAAAAGCATGGTGCGGCGGAACCAATGGTTTAAAGAATGCAGAAGTGATTGCAGTAACATTAAAAGATTCAGTTTCATTAGATGCATACAGAGGAAAATTGAAAGGAAAGATAATTGTGATTGATCGATTAGAACCCTATAAACAAAGTTTTAAAGCAGATGCACATCGTTATGCTGATTCGGATCTGTTAAAAATGGCAAATGCACAACCGCAGGAAGCGAGACAACAACCCAACCCGAATGATACCGCAGCAACAAGAAGGTTCAGAGAATTGATGGCACAACGCGGTGGCGGTCAACAACGCGTGTTGGCGCTCTTAAAAGAATTGGCACAAAGTGAAGGTGCAGTTGCCATACTCAGCAGCAGCACACGTTTTCATGACGGTACTTTATTTACGCAAGGAGGCGGTGGTTACAAAGGAACCGATCCTGAAAATTTATTAGATATTGTTATCGGCATTGAAGATTACAATACCATTTTACGTTTAGTAAAAGCAGGCACACCTGTAAAATTGGATGCTGATGTAAAAACAAAATTCTACGCCAATGATCTGCAGGGATATAATGTGATCGCGGAAATTCCCGGAACTGATCCAAAATTAAAAGATGAAATTGTAATGATCGGTGCACACTTAGATTCATGGCATACAGGCACCGGTGCAACAGATAATGCCGCAGGAAGTGCAGTGATGATGGAAGCTATTCGCATTTTGAAAACATTGGGTATTCAAAATAAAAGAACGATTCGTATCGGCTTATGGAGCGGTGAAGAAGAAGGCCTATTGGGATCAAGAGGTTATGTAAAGAAAACATTTGCTGATCCAACCGTGATGCAGCTATTACCTGAACATGAAAAATTCTCTTCTTATTTTAATATTGATAACGGAACTGGTAAAGTGCGTGGTATTTATTTGCAAGGCAATGCTGCCTGCAAAGATATTTTTGGACAATGGTTTGCTCCCTTAAAAGATATTACTGAAGGAACGATCACCATCAGCAATACCGGAGGCACCGATCACCAATCCTTTGATGGTGTTGGATTACCGGGTTTTCAATTTATTCAGGATCCGATGGAATATGATACCAGAACGCATCACAGCAATATGGATGTGTACGATCATTTAAGTGAAGATGACCTGAAACAAATTGCAACAGTTGTAGCAAGTTTTGTTTTTGATGCTTCGCAAAGAGCAGAAAAATTACCACGCAAAGAATTACCAAAACCAAGACCCGCAGGACAAAGAGGGTTTTAAATTTTTAGTTGAATGATTTTAAAAAGGCTTGCAGAAATGTGAGCCTTTTATTTTGTGATATATTTTGGAGAAACCTGTTTTAACTTAATAAAGTCTTCATAAGAATTAATTCCAAACGTTTTATTTCTGAAAATAAAATATGCCGGTGTAACAAAATACAAAGAACTAACTGAGAAGTAAATGGCAACTAAAGGAGAAAATACAATCGCGTATGCTTGTGAAACACCTGCATTTGCAGCAATTACAATTGATGCACCTAAAATGCCGATTCCGCCAGCAATGGGTAAAGCAATTCTTCCAAATCCATTATGCAACCTGAATTTTACACGAGATACATCTTTCCAACTATATGAAACTTCTTCGCCGTAATAACGTATAACAATATTCGAATCAGTTATGAATCTGAGATAGCCAACAAAGCGTTCTTCTTTTGGAAGGGAATCATTTAAACTTGGAAGCTTGCAATAAATAATACAATCATATTTTTTTTGGGCAAATAAAAAAGAAGAAACAAAAATAAAAGCAGTAGTAAAGATGGTTTTCATAGCCGGATGTTTTGCAAGCAGACAAGCAAATTATTCATTCAGTTGTTAAAATTTTGCCATGCAACAAATCTTTAACAATGTTGACATGATGAAAGTTTGACCATTGACACAACGATTTTCATGTCATGCATTTTGCTATGGCATACCACAAAAAAAGATGAATAGCGAATAAAGCGTACAATTACTCCGTCGCACAAGGCTATGGAGTACAAGTGTGCGACGCAACGAAGTACCATTGAAATTGGATGCTGGGTAAATAATTTTCCCCAATCAATATTTCAACTCATTAACCTTTCAAGCAAATGCTATATTTGTTGCCCATGTCGAAATCTGCTGCCGATACACCTTTAATGCAACAGCACCGGGCCATTAAACAAAAATATCCCGATGCGATTTTATTATTTCGCGTAGGCGATTTTTACGAAACCTTTGGTGAAGATGCCATCAAAGCATCTGCCGTATTGGGCATTACATTGACTAAAAGAAATAACGGTGCAGCATCTTCTTTAGAGTTGGCGGGTTTTCCGCATCATGCATTGGATACTTATTTACATAAATTAGTGAAAGCAGGTTATCGTGTTGCTATTTGTGATCAACTCGAAGATCCGAAACAGGCGAAAGGAATTGTAAAACGCGGCGTAACTGAATTGGTAACACCCGGCATTGCTACCAATGATAAATTATTGGAACATAACAGCAATAATTTTTTAGCAGCCGTTCATTTTAATGAGAATAGTGTAGGTGTTGCGTTTTTAGATATTTCAACAGGAGAATTTTTTGTTGCCGAAGGTGATGTGGAATACATTGATAAATTATTGCAGAGTTTAAAACCGGCTGAAGTAATTTTTCAACGCAGTTATCAAAAACATTTTAAAGAAACATTCGGGATAAAATTTTATACCTACACTTTAGAGAGTTGGATATTCGATGAAGGATTTGCTACAGAAACCTTACTGAAACATTTTCAAACACATTCACTGAAAGGTTATGGTGTAGAGAATATGCATCACGGCATTATTGCAGCCGGTGCCATTTTATATTATTTGAAAGAAACAGAACATCCCAATTTGCAGCATATCACATCGGTTCAAAGAATCGAAAGAGATGATTTTTTGTGGATGGATCGTTTTACTATTCGCAATCTCGAAATATTAAACAGCGGCGCAGGCGATGGAAACAGTTTATTAAAAGTACTGGACAATACGGTGAGTGCAATGGGTGCACGTTTGATGAAACGCTGGACGGTATTGCCTTTGAAGGATATCAAAAAAATCAATGAGCGATTAGATACTGTTGAATTATTAATTAAAGAAACAGATACAAGACATCGTCTAACGCAATATATCAAACATTGCGGCGATATTGAGAGATTAGTGAGTAAGATACCGATGAAGAAGATCAATCCGCGTGAAGTGATGCAATTGGCGAAAGGATTGCAACAAACTGCACTCATCAAAAATATTTGTGAATCTTCTTCCAACCCTTATTTAAAAAGGTTAGGCGACGGATTAATTACCTGTCATTTTATTTTAGAAAAAATAATCACTGAAATTGTTGAAACACCGCCTATTGCTGCTAATAAAGGCGGCGTGATCAAAGAAGGTGTTCATCAAGAATTGGATGAATTGAGAAAAATTGCAAGCGGCGGTAAAGATTATCTCATCAATATTCAACAACGAGAATCAGAAAAGACCGGCATCTCGTCTTTAAAAATAAGTTTCAATAATGTTTTTGGTTATTATTTAGAAGTAACAAATCTTCATAAAAATAAAGTTCCTTCAGATTGGATTCGCAAGCAAACCCTTGCCAATGCTGAACGTTACATCACTCCTGAATTAAAAGAATACGAAGAGAAAATCACGGGTGCAGAAGATAAAATTTTAGCGATAGAATCAGAATTATACGATCAATTGTTGATTGCTTTACAAGACTATATTGCGCCGATACAAATTAACGGCAACATCATTGCCATCATTGATTGCTTGATCTGTTTTGCGGAAAATGCATTAAAGTTCAATTATAAAAAACCGCAACTGCATGATGGTTTGGAATTGGAATTGAAAGAAAGTCGGCATCCGGTTATTGAAAGAAATTTGCCTATTGGTGAAACTTATATTGCGAATGATATTTTACTCGATCCATCATCGCAACAGATTATTATTTTAACCGGACCCAACATGAGTGGTAAGAGTGCGATACTCCGGCAAACAGCACTCATTACATTAATGGCGCACATGGGAAGCTTTGTTCCTGCTGCATCTGCAAGGATCCCTTTGACTGATAAAATCTTTACACGCGTTGGTGCCAGCGATAATTTAAGCGGCGGTGAAAGTACATTCATGGTAGAAATGAATGAAACGGCCAGCATCATCAATAATATTTCTTCTCGAAGTTTGATATTGTTGGATGAGATCGGAAGAGGCACATCCACCTATGATGGCATTTCTATTGCATGGAGTATTGTTGAATTTTTACATAGTTCATCCTCATCACCGAAAACTTTATTTGCAACACATTATCATGAATTGAATGAATTGGAAGAAAAGTTACCAAGCGTAAAAAATTATCATGTCACCAACAAAGAAGTTGGCAATAAAATTATTTTTCTCCGCAAATTAGCACCAGGCGGTAGCACACATAGTTTTGGTATTCATGTGGCGAAGATGGCCGGAATGCCGCCCAGTTTGATTGACAGAGCGAATGAAATTCTGAAGTTATTGGAGGATGACAGAGCTCAGATAACGGATGACGGGAAATCAAAATCGCAAAAAAAACTCTCATCAGTTATCAGTCATCTTTCATCCAATATGCAACTCTCCATATTCGATGCGCATTCACAAACATTTGACGAGATGCGAAAGATGTTGACTGAAATGGATATTAACCGCCTCACTCCTGTTGAAGCTTTAATGAAGCTGAATGAGATAAAGAATTTACTAAAATAGAAAGTAAGCCGGCATTTCTTAATATTCACTGTGCTTAATCCAGTCTAACTTTATATCTCAAACTATTTTCAATGAAAAGATTTTTCAAATCAATTGGCTATATTTTTATTTCTATTATTGCAATTGTATTTATACTGTTGGTAATTCTTTTTGAAAAAGATATTCCGCGAGAACAATTAAAACCAAAATACACCAATGCATCTTCTCATTTTATGCCATTGATGGGGATGCAGATACATTATCGTGATGAAGGAATCAGTAATGATTCTCTTCCACTGATCTTACTCCATGGTATGTCTTCTTCATTAAATACTTGGGACAGCGTAGTGCTATTTTTAAAAGATAAAAAAAGATTGGTGAGCATTGACCTACCGGCTTTCGGATTAACAGGCCCCAATCCTGAAAATGAATACAATTTTGCCTATTACAATAAATTCTTAGATTCATTTTTAAACAATTTGCATATTTCATCATGCATAATCGCAGGTAATTCTTTAGGCGGAGCGATTGCATGGGAATATACTTCGACACATTCAAATGTTGCGAAATTGATCTTAATTGATGCTGCGGGTTATCCCAGTAAAAATGCAAAAGGCTCTCTTGATTTTAAGATCGCATCTACACCTGTAATTAATAACCTTCTTTTATACATTACTCCAAAATCCTTAGTGCGAAAGAGTTTGGAAGGAATTTATTTTGACAAAACCAGAGTAACTGATGCACAGGTGGAACGTTTCCATGATGTAGCCATCAGTGAAGGGAACAGAAAAGCAGCTTTAACCATTTTTAAAAAGGGTTTTGAACATGAACCTGAAAAAATAAATTCCATTACAACACCTACGTTAATCATCTGGGGCGAAAAAGATGGAGTTATTCCCGTTGACAATGGATATTTATTTGAAAAAAATATTAAAGGAAGTAAGTTGGAAGTATTAAAAAATGTTGGGCATGTTCCGATGGAAGAAGCACCAAAGAAAGTTGCAGACTTAATCGCATCGTTCATTCAATAAAAGACCCCTTACTTCGATAAAAGTTAAATATTGTTCTAAACGTACAACTGTGCGACGCAAGCGCAGATGCACGGAGAATTAAGAGTTGATTTAACACATACCATTTTATTTATCTTCGTTTACCGGTAATGAAATTGTATCTTTGCTGAAACCCTTATGCAGTTTGAGAAGAAAGATAAAATATTATCGACTCATTTGGCTAAAGCATGATCTTCCCGCCGGTTTATCTGTTTTTTTAGTTGCACTACCACTTTGTCTCGGTATTGCATTAGCATCAGGAGCACCTTTGTATGCGGGCATATTATCAGGCATCATCGGTGGTATTGTTGTTTCAGTTATCAGCGGATCGCAATTGGGAGTATCCGGTCCGGGTGCAGGATTATCAACGGTTGTAGCAGCCTCCATTATTTCCTTAGGCGATTATAAAGTGTTTCTACTTTCAGTAATGGTTGCCGGTTTGTTTCAAATATGTCTCGGCTTTTTAAAATTAGGTGTGATCGCCAACTATTTTCCTTCAGCAGTAATTAAAGGAATGCTGGCAGCGATCGGTATCATTCTTATCTCCAAACAAATTCCTGTTGCATTGGGGTATGATCAACCTGATTTCTGGGATAGTGGTTTTTTACGTTTATTTTCTCCGCGAAATTCATTGAGTGTTATTGAGAATTTTAATAAGCATACAACAAGAGGCGCCATCATTATCACAACATCGTCACTTGTAGTATTTTTTATTTTAAAAAAATATTTTCCGGTCAGGCATACTTTGTTACCTGCACCTTTATTAGCTGTGGCAGTTGGCATCATTATCAATTTATTTTTTTCGATGATCGCATCTAATTTGTTGTTGAAACAAACTCAGCTGGTGAATATTCCGCATAACTTATTCGGGCAAATCAGTTTTCCGGATTTTTCAAAAATATTCTCTACTGCAGAGATATGGAAAGACGGATTGATCATCGGTCTATTGGCAACATTGGAAACATTATTATGTTGTGAAGCGATTGATAAATTAGATGTTCGCAACAGGATCACTCCCGTGAACAGAGAATTATTTGCACAGGGAATCGGCAATATGCTCTGCGGATTAGTTGGTGCAATTCCAATGACAGCAGTGATTGTACGCGGTTCAGCCAATGTAGATGCAGGGGGCAGAACAAAACTTTCTGCATTCACGCACGGATTATTTTTATTAATGGCAGTACTGCTGATACCGTTTGTTGTGAATATGATTCCTTATGCATCACTTGCTGCTGTATTGATCGTTACAGGTTATAATCTGACAAAACCAAAGCTCTATCAAAACATGTGGAGTTTAGGATGGAAACAATTTCTTCCTTTTATTTTAACTATTGTGGTGATATTGGCAACCGATCTTTTAGTCGGTGTTTGTATCGGCTTATTGATTTCCATTTATTTTATCATTCAAAATAATTTCAGTGCTGAATATAAAATACAGAAAAGAAAAGAGCATGTTACAGAAGTGTATTATATTAAGTTAAACAGCATGGTTACTTTCTTAAATAAAGTGAATTTGAAAGAAGCATTGGATCAGATTCCTGAATATTCCGTTTTAACCATCGACGGAAGTGAAAGCCGTTTTATTGATTATGATATTCTCGAGATCATCAGCGAATACAGCAATAAAGCACACGACAGGCATATTGAACTGCACTTGAACGGAATTAAAAAAGTAAACATCACTGCCATTCACTAATGGCCTGTATAATAATCGTAGCCTCGTAAAGCCCAATAATCCGGCGGTTTATTATTATCGAAGAAAATCGTTCCGATACGTTTAATATGTTTCACACCGTATTTAACTGGAATGATTAATCGCAACGGATATCCTTGATCCATTGGCAAGGTTTTTCCATTCATTTCATAACATAAAATGGTTTGCGGTTGCATCACACTTGGCATATCTATGCCCACAAAATATTCTTCATCCGGCGTTTTCATGCCAACATATTTCATCTGTGCTTCTTTATCCAATCCGTAATGTTCTGCAAAATCAACAAAGCGGACGCCACTCCACCATGTGATCTGGCTCCATCCTTCAATACATTTGAAATTAAAAACAACATCTGTTTTAGGCAATTTTTTTATCTCATCCAATGTTACCAATAATGTATCACCGTTTGATTTTACCACTTGTAATTTCCATTTGGCGGGATCAAAAAAATCAGTACTCATTCCTGCATCGCCGTTCACTTTTACATGTCTGACTGCATATTCCTTGGGATATTCCTTTACTTTTTTGTCGGGATTGAAAGTAAATGAAAATAATCTCTCATTTGTATTCAGCACTTGTCGCAGAGGTGTTTGCACACCACCAAATAATCCACCATCTTTTTGATGATAGTACAACCATCTCCATGCTGTAACAGCAGATGCGATCAATATTATAAAAATGATAAAAGCAATAAATACTTTCCGCTTATATTTTTTTGCGGCAGCATTATCAATAACAATTTCCTGCATCAGATTTTGTGAGTTTAATTTTTTGTTGAATTGTTTTCTTTAATCACTTCAAAACCCGCTACCATTGCCTGAAAGTTATTCCAGCCTGCGCGTATCACCTGCATGATGTGTATGATAAAGAATAATACATATCCCACAGTTAAAATAAAATGTTCTAATCGTGCCGCTTCATATCCGCCGCATATAAAAGTGATCCAATCAAATTGAACAGGCTTATAAATAGCCAATCCTGTGATGATACTTCCGAAACCCATGATCACGATCATCGAATAAGCGATACGCTGTGCAGCATTGTATTTGATGAATGCAGGTGCATGTTTTCTCAATCCCATATCATGCAAGACCACTTGCCAGCTTTCTTTGATGGCTGCTTTTTCAGGGATCAAATATTTCCATTCGCCTGAAAAAATCGTGTACAAAACATAAAATAAACCATTGGCAAAAAATAACCACATGAATGTAAAATGAAATGCCATGCCTTCACTTAATCTATGGCTTATGTGAAAAAATTTATAAAACCATTCAGGAAAAAATTTTACAATTGAATACCCGAATAATTTAACCTCGTAAACATCGTTTGCCCAATAAATCAGCATACCGCTCCAGATCATGATGGTCAGCGTCGGGAAGTTGATCCAATGCATCCAGATAGTTGCCAGTGAATGTTTCTTGATGATTTTTACAGGCATATATTATTTGAATTCGGTAACAATATACAATTAGAAAATGGTCTGTGCAATAGAACATCACAGACCATTTAGTTTTTCATAGAAATTAATTTTGTGTTATCCGGGTAACACAACTGAATCGATCACATGTATCACGCCGTTACTTTGATACACATTTTTAATGGTAACAGTTGCTGTTCCGCCCTTTTCATCTGTTAATATTAGTTTGCCGTTTTTAATGGACGCTTTTAAAATGCCTCCACTTACTGTTTTAATTTCAGCCACACCATTGCCTTCTTTGATCTTTGCAGCAATGGCTTTTGCATCCCAACTTCCTGCCACCACATGGTAAGTCAATATTTTTGTGAGTGTAGCTTTGTTTTCCGGCTTAATCAAACTTTCAACAGTGCCTTTTGGCAATTTTGCGAAAGCTTCATTTGTTGGTGCAAACACAGTGAAAGGACCAGCACCCTGCAATGTTTCTACCAAACCGGCTGCTTTTACTGCTGCCACTAATGTTGTATGATCGGCAGAGTTTACCGCATTTTCAATAATGTTTTTAGAAGGATACATAGGCGCGCCGCCTACTTCCACAGTCTTTTCCATTTTTTGAGCCATTGATGCATTGATGATGAATGCAGATACCAATAGCATTGCGAATCTTTTCATGATTGTTAGGTTTTTGTTTTAAAAATTGAGATTAAATTTTGTTTCGTAAACAGATACGTTAAATGAAGAAGTTTGGATTTTAAAAATGGAAGATTCTTTTATTCGTAAATATTCCAGACTTAAATCATGAGAAATATCATCTTTTTACTATTTACTTTCTTCTAATTTTCGCCCGCCAAAAACGATTGTTTTACCCATCTCTCAAACCCTTATTATGCCAACCGCAAATTCTGAATTCAAATCAGGTGATCAATTATCCCCTCGTTCCATTTTGATCTGGCGAATTGTACAAACCGCTGTTTGGTTAGTAGGTGCAACTATTTTAACCTGCTTATTATTTTTTCCATCAGTTGGTGTGATTTTATTCTGGAATATTCTCATTCCTGTTGCACCTGCATTGTTTGTTGTTGCAGTAGGTGTATGGAGAAATGTTTGCCCTTTGGCCACAACTAATTTATTGCCAAGACAATTAGGTTTGTCCAAAAGAATAAAATTAACTGCAACTCAATTGGGTAAACTTAACTTGATTGCCGTAATTGCTTTGTTTACAATTGTTCCGTTACGGCATGCAGTGTTCAATAACAACGGAGTAGCAACAGGTATAATGATTATCATTATGGCAGCCATTGGCTTAACAATGGGATTCTTTTATGAATGGAAAAGTGCATGGTGTTCTGGCTTATGCCCTGTTCATCCTGTTGAAAAATTATATGGCGGAAATGTTTTACTCTCTTTGCCCAATGCCAATTGTGATCAATGTATGAATTGCGTTATTCCTTGTCCCGATTCAACACCGAACATTAATCCTAAAATTTCTGCTAAAACAGTATATCATAAAATAAGCGGATTATTAATTATCGGCGGATTACCCGGCTTTATCTGGGGCTGGTTTCATGTACCCGATGAACATCAGATCACTTCTGTAACAACATTCTTTAGTGTATATGAAATACCGTTAATGGGCCTTGCAGTAACATTGATCGCTTATCTCATTTTATCTAATCTCCTTGATAAAAAATACGAACGCAGATTGATCAGCATATTTGCCGCATCCGGCGTTTCCTGCTATTACTGGTATCGACTACCTGCATTAATTGGTTTTGGAAAATTCGCTCCTGATGGATTATTATACAGTCTGAAAGGAGTAATTCCGGAATGGATTGTTCCGATCATACCCATTGTAACAACAGCTTTCTTTTTTTATTGGTTGGTTATCCGAAAACGCAATACTAAAAGCTGGGTGATCAGACCACAATTTGCCAATAAACAAGAAAATTTGCAAGCAAATTTATCTGCCTGAGATTTATTGAAATTTCAGATTTAAAATTCTCCGGAAATCAATTATCTTTTCAGTTCGGAAAGCTGTTCGAGATAATTGATTTTTTGCATCTGCTTATTTTATTCTGTGTTAAACCTCTTTGACCCAGCATAAAAATCATTTTGTCAACATGGCTTTATCGGTTTATGAACTTTATTTATTAAAATGATTGCTATGCAAAACTGGAGAATTAAAATTTCCCTGTTTCTAAATTATTTTGTCTTTGCAATTTTGCTGAACAGTTCCGGGATTGCCATTAAACAGGTTCAAAACAATTTTCTGGTTAACAGTCAGGCTGCTGCATGGATCGATCCCTGCAAAGATTTGAGTATTGCTATTCTTTCGTTTATCGTTGCTTCTTTTATTGTGAAGATCGGTTACAAACGTGCCATGCTGATCGCGTTGGGAATAGTATCGGCAAGTTGTTTTGTGATACCGAATGTCCCTCAGTTTATCGCCATTAAAATATTGTTTGTTGTAGTGGGTGCCTGTTTTGCATTGATCAAGATGAGCGTGTACAGTACTATCGGCATCATTACAAAAGATTCGAATGAACATATTCGCTTTATGAATTTTATAGAATCCTTCTTTACGGTTGGAAATTTTGCATTGTATTTTATTTTCAGTTTTTATATCGACAATACACACCCCGAATCAACTTCATGGTTAAAGTCTTATTATTTGATCGGCGGAATTTCTATTATCGCGTTTTTATTATTGCTCACTTCAACATTAGATGAATCAAGTATTCAGATCAGCGCCACCAATTTAAAGCCTGATTTTTTTGATATGTTCAAGCTGATGATGCAACCATTGATCCTTTCCTTTATTTGTTGCGCTTTCTTTTATGTTTTGATAGAACAAAGTATTCAGAATTTTTTACCAACCTTCAATGAAAAAGTGTTGCAACTACCCAGTAAATTAAGCATACAGATGGCCAGCATACTGGCTGCATCATATGCTTTAGGACGTTTTCTCGCAGGTATTGTGCTTAAAAAAATTCAATGGTTTTATGTATTAATCTCTTGTTTGATCTTAGCAGCAGGAATGGTTTTGATTGCTATGCCATTAGCACAGAATGCTGACGGGCGTAATGCCACCACTTGGTTCAATGCTCCGATTGCAACTTATATTTTTCCGTTAATAGGTTTGTTTTTAGCACCTATTTATCCATCCATTAATTCTGCCATTTTGAGTTCGTTGCCAAAAACAAAACACGGATTAATGTCGGGACTCATCATTGTTTTTTCTGCCATCGGAGGTAGTGCAGGCTCTTTAATCACAGGTCATATATTTGATGCATTTGGCGGCAAAACAGCATTTTATTTTTCATTGATTCCAATGACCATTTTAATCATCTGCTTAACTGTTTTTAAGCGTTTACAACCCAAATCAAAACTTTCAGAATAATCAGTTCATTCATTTATGGCAGCATATTTTTTTATTGAAAGCTTAGGCGAATTATACACAGACGTACAATCGAAAGAAATTTTTCCCGATTCAAAATTCTTTGTGGATTGCACACCGAAACTTGCAGTTGCAGATATTCTCAAAAAATATGAAACAGAAAAGAGCAAAGATAATTTCAGCCTCAAATTATTTCTGGCAAATAATTTTACTTTCCCTGATGAAATAGATACACATTATAAATCTGATCACAAACCTATTCAGGAGCATCTAAACTTATTATGGAATGTTTTAAAACGAATGCCTGATAAAAAAAGCGGTACTTTAATCCCATTGCCGCACCCTTATATTGTTCCAGGCGGAAGATTCAGAGAAGTGTATTATTGGGATAGTTATTTTACAATGTTAGGCCTGCAAATTTCGAAACGGATTGATATCATAGAGAATATGGTTGAGAATTTTGCTTATCTCATCCATCAAATCGGTTTCATTCCAAACGGCAACAGGACTTATTATCTCGGCCGGTCACAACCTCCATTTTTTGCATTAATGGTAGAGCTGTTGAGCGAAGAAAAAGGTGAAAATATTTTATTGAAATATGAAGGCGCTTTGGAAAAAGAATATCAGTTCTGGATGTATGGAGAAAAAAAATTAAGTGCCGATCAATACACTTTCAGAAGAGTTGTTTTATTGCCGGATGGCTCAGTATTAAACAGGTATTGGGATGATAATGATTCTCCAAGACCTGAAGCTTTCATTGAGGATATACATATTGCGAAGCGATCAAATACCTCAGCAGCAAAGGTTTACAGAGATATCCGTGCAGCGGCAGAATCGGGATGGGATTTCAGCAGCCGCTGGTTTAAAGAACCTGAAAAAATGGAAACTATTCAAACTACAGAATTGATTCCGGTTGATCTGAATTGTTTATTACTGCATCTCGAAGAAACGCTTTTGAATATTTATCAATTAAAAAATGACCAGGCAAATATTCATTTGTTTAAATTAAAAGTGAATCAACGAAAAAAAGCCATTCAAACTTATTGTTGGGATGAAGAAACAGGTTTTTATTTCGATTATCATCACACAGAAAAAAAGCAAACCTTTCATTATAATCTTGCTGCAGTATATCCATTATTTTTTTCGCTTGCTACAAAAGAACAATCGGGCAAAGTGGCAAAAATGATTGAAGAAAAATTCTTACAGAAAGGTGGTGTTGTTACTACCCTCCATACAACAGGTCAGCAATGGGATGCACCCAACGGTTGGGCGCCACTGCAATGGATGACCTTTAAGGCTTTGAAAAATTATGGTCATCTCGACCTTGCAAAAAAAGTTAAACACAACTGGATTGCTGCCAATGAAAAAGTCTATAAAGAAACAGGCAAGATGATGGAGAAATACAATGTGATGTATACAACTACACAGGCCAGTGGCGGCGAATATCCCAATCAGGATGGATTTGGCTGGACAAATGGCGTTTATTTAAAATTGATCAACGAAATATTATAACTTTAGGGGATATTATACGAATTGCAATGTCCATCTCCATTAAACAAACAAGTGACGAGGAAATATTGAAGGCTTGTGCTGCAATGATGTGTGCATCCGAGCCATGGATAACATTGCAAAGAAACTATGCTGATTGTTTGGAATCTACACAGGGTGATTATAAAGAGATCTTTGTTGCAACTGAAAATAATACATTACTTGGTTTCATTATTTTACAAATGGCTGGAACTTTCAAGGGTTATATTCAAACGATTTGTGTTTCACCTGAAGCAAGAGGAAAAGGTGTTGGTACACAATTGATAAAACATGCGGAGAACAGGATATTCAACATCTCACCCAATGTATTCATGTGCGTTTCTTCTTTTAACAGTGAAGCAGCAAAATTATATACGCAATTGGGTTATGAAAAAATTGGCGAGTTAAAAGATTTTATTTTGAAAGGATATTCTGAAATTTTATTGCGCAAATCCATCGGAACATTATCTGAATTCAAATACGCTCATTATCAAAAAGAAAAAATATAATGCAGCAGAACAGTACTTTAAAAAAACTATCAGAGATCTTAAACCTCAGTATCTCCACGGTATCGAGGGCATTAAAAGATCATCCTGATATTTCGGAAAAAACGAAAAAGAAAGTGCGTGAACTGGCAGATGCATTAGATTACGAACCTAATACCTATGCCATACAGCTTCGCACCAATTCAAGCAAAGTGATCGGCATTTTATTACCCTCCATCACTAATTTTTTTTATGACTCTTTTATTGCAGCAGTTGAAGTGAAAGCAAGGGAATTCGGTTATTCTGTTGTGATCATGCAATCAGGCGACAGCGTTGAAATTGAATCAGCGAATTTGAAGTTGTTAAAACAAAACCGTATTTCAGGTTTATTTGTTTCATTGACGATTGACACAAAAAATATTGAACACTTTTTAAAATTAAATGACCTTGATATTCCCGTTATTTTCTTAGACAGGGTTCCTGATTATGAGAACTGCAATAAAATTTGTTTTGCCGACAAAGAAGCTTCTCGTCTTGCAGCAGAAGCGCTGATTCAAAAACAAAAAAAGCATGTACTTGCATTGTTTGGTCATCCTAATTTAACCATCACACAAAAAAGGGAAACCTCTTTCAGGGAAACCTATCAGAAAATTTCACCGCAAACTAAATTAGATTTCGCATACCCTGAAAGTTCAGCGCCATCAAGGATTGCAACATTAGCCGCCCTGAAAAAGAAAGAAAGACCCGATGCGATTTTTTGTATGGGTGACCTTATTTTAATTGGCGTGATGGAAGCCATTCATGAAATGAATATAAAAGTGCCGGAAGAAATTTCGATCATCAGTATCAGCAACGGCTTTATACCCAACATGTACAATCCAAAAATAACTTATGTGGAAACAAGCGGTTATAAATTGGGATTGGTTTCATTTGACAGAATGCTTGCCTGTTTGTTGGACAAAGACAGCATGAAAGAAGTTTGGGTTGAGCCCATTCTTGTTCCCGGAAAATCTTTGTAAAATTTATTTCGCAGATTTTAATACAGCATACAGATTCGGAAAATCTGAGATCATTCCATCCACACCCAATCGTTTTAATTCTTTCATTCTTTTTATATCATTCACTGTCCACGGAATTAATTTTATTCCTAACTCTTTACATTGTTTTACCAACAAAGCTGTTACCGTAGTTTCATCAGGAGAATAAATGGTTGGAATAAATCCTAATTCATTTAATCGTATCGCAAATGATTTATCTGAGGGCGGCTCAAACAAATAAGCTGTTTTAATGGTTGGATAATGTTGATGCAAATATTGCAGTGTGCGAATATCGAAAGATTGAATGATCACACGAGGTTCCACTTTTTTTTCTTTGATAACAGCCATGATCAATTCTACAAACTCATCAGGTTTTGGATGATAGATGCCATCTGTTGCAGGCTGCGATTTTGTTTCAATATTGTATTGTATAGGTTTTAATGAAAGCCTTGTTGTATAAGCTTCTGCGCTATCGATCACATCTGCCAATTTAGGTTTATGCACGCTTAATTTTTGTTGATCAGGAAAACGCGGATGCGGTTTTAATCCCACATCAAATGTTTGCGTTTGATCATAAGCCATTTCATAAATATTCAATGATCTTTCATCTTTCTCATTTACAAAACTGCCATCGGCTTTCATTGTTATTTCATGATTAAAAAAAGGTTCGTGACTGATGATGACCTGTTTGTCTTTTGTGATCACTGCATCCATTTCTAAAGTAGTAACATGCAGATCAATTGCTTTTTTAAATGCAGGAATCGTATTCTCCGGCATCAATCCACGGCAACCGCGATGACCTTCGAAATCAAAGCCTGACAGGCCTTTATTTATTTTATTTACGGAGCAAGACATGGCAATGCAACTAATGATGAGAATAATTTTTTTCATTTGGGAAAGATTTGATCTTTTCTTTTTTGCATTTCTTCTGCGATGATTTTTTGTTCCGCGTCGCCTGTTTGCAAACTGCTTACAATATTGTCAAAAGTTTTTTCATCTTTATTTTGACTGAGTTTAAAAACATTTTCCAGCGAATCAACTTTTATTTCAAATGCAACGATGGCTTTGCTTAAACGCTGCACATAATCTTCAGACAAATTTTTGTAAGATGCAGGTGAAGCATCATTATTTTCAAAATGAGAAGTCAGTTCATGCAGCATGTTCAATAATTGTTCATCATTCAAAAAATTCAATTCACCTTTTGCATGAACGCTCATATAATTCCAGGTAGAAGCCTGTTGTTTATTTTCATACACACTTGCACTCACATAGGTATGTGCGCCGCTGAAAACGACCAATACATTTTTATTGTTCTCGAAAGCTTTGTGATGATCTGTTTGGCGCATAATATGTGCCTGTAAATACATTACACCATCGCGTTCTTTCAATAAAACCGGTACTTGTGTGGCAACAGGTTTATTCTCTGCATTCACACCGATTAGCATGGCGAAAGAATGTTGCTTCATAAAATCAATTACAACAGCTGCATTATTTTCTTTAAAGTAAGAAAGCTTATACATGGGATGAAGTTAAACAAAGAAATAAACTTGAAAGTGATGTTTATGTTACCGGCTGTTGTTTTTTATGGCATCGGCTGTTGTCTCAGTTCTATTTTCTGTTTTTATGGCAACAAAAAAGATCCGACATAAAACGGATCTTTAGTTTAATATAATTCCTGCAGTACAAGTGTGCGACGCAACAAAAGTAAAATAGTATATCAAAAGCTGGCTAACTCAATATTTCCAGCACTTTCGTCTTGGGAATATTTGCATTTCTAATCGCAATATTTCTTACTGCCAATGATGCAAAATTTCTAAATGCATTTTGAGTAACAGCATCATCACCTACCATTGCAGGAACACCGCCATCACCGCCTTCGCGAATGGTTTGCACCAAAGGAATTTGTCCGAGGAAAGGCAATTCATATTCTTCCGCTAGATTTTTGCCACCTTCTTTTCCGAATAAATAATATTTATTGTTGGGCAATTCTGCCGGCGTGAAATAAGCCATATTTTCTACCAATCCGATGATCGGCACATTAATTTGTGCCTGCGCAAACATGGCAATGGCTTTTTTGGCGTCAGCCAAAGCAACAGCTTGTGGCGTTGTTACGACAACAGCACCTGTAACAGGAACTGTTTGTATCAATGTTAAATGAATATCGCCCGTGCCGGGTGGCATATCGATGATTAAATAATCTAATTCGCCCCAATCCACTTCTGTAACAAATTGACGGATGGCACTGCTGGCCATCGGACCACGCCAAACAACTGCATTTTTTTCATCCACCAATAATCCGATGCTCATTAATTTGATACCGAATTTTTCTAATGGAACAATGAAACCTTTACCATCTATTTCTTTCATCATTGGCCTTTCGCCGCGAACGCCAAACATAATAGGAACACTGGGTCCGTAAATATCTGCATCCATCAAACCCACGGTGGCACCGCCTTCGGCCAATGCCAGAGCCAGATTAGCAGCAATGGTACTTTTACCTACGCCACCTTTTCCGCTTACCACAGCAATAATATTTTTTACACCTTTCAGTTCCTTTTGTGCATCTTTTCGGTTGCTCGAAGTATTGGCAGTAAAATTCACTTGCACAACAGCTTCTTTGTTTACCAAAATCTTAATGGCATTTTCACAGGCAGAACGCATCATATCCTTCATCGGACATGCAGGTGTTGTTAAAACAAGCGTAAAGCTTACGGTATTGCCGTCAATAGCAATATCTTTAATCATATTCAGTGTTACCAGATCTTTGCCCAGATCGGGTTCCTGTACATTGCTGAGTGCTTTGAGAATTTCGGCTTCAGTCATCATGAAAGTTTTTGTTAAAAAGCTTGATCGGGCGCAAAGTTAACCATCAGGCACTTTACTTTGTTACGAATTACAAAGTATAAACAAAGATGTTTAGCATTTTTAAATAATTGAAGTCTTATTTTTGTACGGATGATGAGATCGCTACGATATATTCTTTTACTCACGGGATTTTTTGTTTTGCAGCAAGTAAAGGCGCAAAATGAAACGCGCAGAGATTCTGTGATACAATTATTTGGTGTGGTGATGACGTCCGACAGTTTACGTGCTGTACCGGCTGCCAGTGTTATTGTAATGGGCAAAGGCAGAGGAACCATCACCAATAATGACGGTGTTTTTTCGATCGTTGTTTTAAAGGGTGATCATATTTTGTTTTCATCCATCGGATTCAAAGACAAATCCATTTATATTCCTAAAGACCTTACCGAAACGCAGTACAGCGTTATTCAATTATTGGTGAGCGATACGAATTATTTGCCTGCAACCATTTTGAAACCGCGACCAACCCGCGAACAATTTGAAAGAGATTTTGCCAATACCCGAGTTCCGGATGATATGTATGAAACGGCCAGACAAAATACAGATCAGGCCAAGTTAAGGGCTTTGATGGCAACATTACCTGCTGATGGCAGAGAAGCGGTGAACTATCAGTTAAGGCAGGATGCCAATAAATATTATTATGCTGGACAAATACCTCCGCAAAATATCTTCAATCCTTTTGCATGGGCAGAATTCATTAAAGCCTGGAAGCGGGGAGATTTTAAAAATAAATCATCCGGTAACTGATGATCTCATCGCAGGTTGAATAGCCAATAATTCTTACCTTACCTGCCAATCATTCGAAAAAATAGTATGAAAAATATTGCTGTCATCGGTGCAGGAACAATGGGCAACGGCATTGCACATGTGTTTGCACAAAATGGTTTTACTGTTTCATTAATTGATGTGAATATTATTCAATTAGAAAAAGCATTAGCGACCATTTCAAAAAATATTGACCGACAGATCGCAAAATCTTTACTGAATGAAGAAGATAAAGAGAAAACACTATCCAATCTTTCGACTTTTACAGATATTTCTTCAGGCGTACAAAATGCGGATTTAATTGTTGAGGCAGCGACAGAAAATGTTGATTTGAAATTGAAAATTTTTAAGCAATTAGATGAAGCCGCTCCTTCCAAAACAATTCTCGCTACCAATACATCTTCTATTTCTATTACAAAAATAGCGTCTGTAACAAAAAGGCCGAACTCAGTGATCGGCATGCATTTCATGAATCCTGTACCTGTAATGAAATTAGTGGAGATCATTAACGGATACGCCACAACAAAAGAAGTCACAGAAAAGATTGTTGCGTTGAGTAACCAATTAGGAAAGATTCCTTGTGTCGTGAATGATTATCCCGGCTTTATTGCCAACAGGATATTAATGCCGATGATAAATGAAGCCATTTACAGTTTATATGAAGGTGTTGCAGGTGTGGAAGAAATAGATACTGTAATGAAATTGGGAATGGCACATCCCATGGGACCCTTGCAGTTAGCTGATTTCATTGGATTGGATGTTTGCCTGAGTATTTTAAATGTTTTGAATGATGGTTTTGGCAATCCCAAATATGCACCCTGCCCATTATTGGTAAATATGGTGACAGCGGGAAAGACCGGTGTAAAAAGTGGAGAAGGTTTTTATTCTTATTCTGCGGGAAATAAAGATTTAATTGCAAGCAACCGCTTTAAAAAATAATTTTCATGTTTTTTATTCTTTCAAAAGTTTTAAGTTTTTTAGTTCAGCCTATTTCGTGGATATTGGTTTTACTTATTTGGATGATTTTTTCAAAATCAAAGGCAGTTAAGAAACGGTTATTGATAAGCATTATTTGCATTGCTGTTTTATTTTCCAATCTTTTTTTATATCAAAAATTTGTAACTGCATGGCAAACAAAACCTGTTACACTTTCAAAAGGCACACAATATTCTGTAGGTATTGTATTAGGTGGTTTTGCCGATTTTGATATTAACAAAAGAGGATATTTTTCTGAATCAGCAGATCGTTTTATACAAACTGAAAAACTATATCACCAGGGTTTTATACAAAAAATAATCATGACTGGCGGGTCTGGCGAATTAATTAATCCCGAGCCTAAAGAAGCTGCTTTTGTGAAGAATGAATTAATAGCAAGCGGAATTTCGGAAAATGATATCATGATTGAAAATAGTTCCCGCAATACTTTTGAGAATGCTGTTTTTACTAAAAAGATTCTTGATTCATTACAATTGAAAGCCCCGTATATTTTGATCACATCTGCCACACATATGCCGAGATCTTTACAAGTTTTCAGAAAAGCAGGAATAAGCGTGATTGCTGTCCCAAGCGATTACCATGTGATCAATTCGCATCTTTCAATAGATGAAATTATAATTCCAAAACTCAAACTATTGAATGATTGGGGGATTATTTTTCATGAAATAATCGGGCTGAAAGTATATCAACTAACCGGAAAAGCTTAATTAAATTTTTTTGCAGTGATCGTATGCATATCACTTATTTTATACAACACTTCTTCTAATCTTGCTTTGGGAATACCGATCTTTAATATGCAAAACAATTGCATCTCTTGTTGAATGATACTGCAATTAAATTGTTTTACAACTGTCATCACTTCATTCATTTTAGTATAATCAAAATGCAGTTCATATTTGATCTCTACTTGCTTCTGAATTACAGGAATCACTTGTAAAGCCAATGCTGCAGCGGTTTTATATGCGTTGATCAAACCCGGTACACCCAATAGTGTTCCGCCGAAATAACGGACAACTATTACAGCAATATCAGTCAATTGCTTACTGTCGATTTGATTTAAAATGGGTTTACCGGCAGTGCTGCTGGGCTCCCCATCATCACTCACCCGGAAATTATTTCCATCCATTCCAATTCGATATGCGAAACAATGATGCACGGCTTTGGGATGCTCTTTCTTTAACTGTTGCAAATATTTTTTTGCTTCATCAATTGTTGTAATCGGGTATGTATAGGCAATAAACTTACTGCCTCTGTCTTTAAATTCTGCGACAGAAGTTTGGTTGATCGTATAATAAAAATCCTGTTCAGAAATAGTTTTACTCATGTTTAAAATATTGGATCAGATCATTATTATATTTTTCTTCTGATGCTTGAATTGCATTTACTAATTCAGGTGCTGACAGTCCTTCTTTAACAAATAAAGATTCATTTGTGAGTGTTCTAACTTCATCCCAAATATCTGCATCAATAAAAGATTGTAATAATTTCGCTCCTCCTTCCACTAAAACACTCTGAATATTTAACTGATAGCAGGCATCGATTATTTTTTGAATAATATTCTCATCATCTTCTATTCGATAAAAAGTTGTGTTGTTACTTTCTTCTTGTTTAATACAATTAAAAATAATTGTTCGTTGACTATTATCGAAAATATTTAAAGTCGAAGGAAGTCGTAAATGCTTATCCAGTATCATTCTCATAAGACCATTTCCCTCAGCCAATCGGTTATTTAATGTAGGATTATCGAGTAATGCAGTATTGGTTCCAATAAGAATTGCAGATTCTTCGCTTCTCCATTGATGCACCAATCGGTTACTGTGTTCATTAGTAATTAACAATCTTTCTTCCGAAAAAGAAGCCATTTTTTTATCTGCCGTCTGTGCCCATTTTAAAATAATATAAGGTCGATGTTTTTGATGAAAAGTAAAGAATCGTTTATTCAATTCTTTGGATTCATTTTCTAAAATGTCAACTGTAACTTCAATTCCTGCTTGTTTTAATTTTTCAATGCCTTTTCCGTTCACCTCTTCAAAAGCATCTCTGCAGCCAATAACAACCCTTGGGATTTTGTGTTGAACGATCATATCTGTACAAGGCGGCGTTTTACCGAAATGGACACAAGGTTCTAATGAAACATACAATGTTGATTGACTGAGCAACGTCTTATTATTTTCTTCAACACTGTTTATGCAGTTCACTTCAGCATGCGCTTTGCCGAATTGCTGATGATAGCCTTCTCCTATAATTGTACCATCTTGCACCAACACAGCACCAACTAAAGGGTTGGGTGCAACATATCCCCTTCCTAACTTAGCCAACTCAAGGCAGCGATGTATGTATGATTCATCTTGGGTCACTTATCAAAACTAATTGAAAAAGCAGTAGCATTGCAGAATGAGTATTCAGGAAGCATATAAAAAATTATTGTTTCAGTTATATGAATTATACGATAACCGCGAAGCTGCAAACATTGCAGACATGGTGATTGAATATGTTACGGGTCAACAAAAAACAGACCGCATCATACATAAAACGATACCCTTAAATTTTCAGCAACAGGAACAATTGGAAAATCTTACGCAACAATTATTACAGCATAAGCCGGTACAGTATGTTTTGCAGGAAGTATGGTTTGCAGGAATGAAATTTTTTGTAAATCAATCTGTATTGATTCCCAGACCTGAAACGGAAGAATTGATTGATTGGATCAATCAGGAAATTAAAAACAACAAAATCGTTGTCAAAACCATCCTTGATATCGGAACAGGCAGCGGATGCATTCCCATTTCTTTACAGAAAAAGAATCAGGCTCTTAATATTACTGCTCTTGATATAAGTAAAGATGCATTGAAAGTGGCAGAAAAAAATGCGGCCAATCTTAGTACAGATATAATTTTTATTTGTTCGAATTTTTTGGATGAAAATAATTGGGGAAAACTACCTGTTGTAGATCTTATTGTAAGTAATCCTCCTTATATCAAACAATCAGAAAGTATATCAATGCAGAAAGTAGTAACAGATTTTGAACCGCATCTTGCATTATTTGTATCTGATGAAAACCCTTTGATATTTTATCAGAAAATAGCTTTATTCGGCAAAAACCATCTTTCCAAAAATGGAAAAATATTTGTCGAAATAAATGAAAGTTTAGGCAAAGATGTTGCTGCTGTTTTCCAAAAAGAGCATTATGAAATTGAATTAAGAAAAGATATGTATGGAAAAGACAGAATGCTTAAAGCAAATTTTATAAATAATTAAATGATTTTATAAACTGCCCAATTCTTTGTTTCGAACATTAATATCGGACGGAATTGCTGACGAATTTCCATTTGATGGATATTGTAATCATTCAGTACTGTAAAGCTTCTCAGCCGATTAACCGATTTTGCCACACAAACAAACCTCGCTCCTAATTTCGGGTTTTCAACGATGGTGATAAAATTATTATTGTTGGGAAGCACTACTGTTCTCAATGTTCGCAAGTGCGCCATTATTTTATAGGCTGCGGCATCATCCATTAATATTTTATGTGTTTCATCGGTGATATCTGAAATATAAGCAGCCAATTGATATTCTTCTGATGTTTGCCTTTCATCTTTCCATTTACTCACTTTTTTGAGAGATGAGAAGAATAATTTTTCTTCAATATCGCTTGAATGTTTAAAATAAAAGATACCGGTGAATATATTTAGAATTGCTACGGCCATGATCACGGGATATAAGAATTTGGTCTTATACTTTCTCCCGGCATACACGCTGATACCCAATAATGCAATGATGAGAAAAATCAGATAGTATTCGATAGTGATATACACCTGATTATCGAGTAGAATTATGGAAATAAGAATGAAAGGGGCCAATATTGTAAACAATTCGTATAAATTCCCTTTAAACAAAACAAACAAAAGAACCAGTAACGGAGTTAAGAGCAATATATATATTTGAAAAATGATGTGATTTTGTTCTGTCACATTATCCACTGCTCCGGATGCAATTAGATTACCGATTGATTCATTTCCTGTAACATGCCAGTTGGCATATTGGCTGGTTAAAAAATAAGTAGCATCCCCTGCGTGATAAAAATTCAATGTTTTAAACAAATACAAAGCGCCGATGGGCAATAAGAACACAATAATATAAATGGCCAATGTTCGGTTGGCTAATTTCCTTCGTTGAGAACGATTATTTAATGATTCAAAATATTGCAAAACCGGCGGTTGATCTTTTTGCAGTTTCAATCCTTCCAATGAAACAAGAAAAATAAACGGGAAGAATGCCAATAAGAGCCAGATAAAATTGTAATCACAAAATACCAGACAAGAAAGATAAATGCTTGCCATTGACAGATAAAAGGAAGTCTGACTTTGATAATAACTGAATAAACTTCTGAAAACCAAATAAAAGAATAAGAGTATGGAAGCCACGCCACGCCCTGATGTTGCGGCATAAATGATGCCAGGATGAAAAACAAAAACCAATAACAACATTGGTAAAAAAATCCTTCTTGGCAGTTTTGATTTTGAAAAATCATTCAACAATAAAAAGAATAATACGGTTGTAAATGCCGTTGATGCCAATATGGGTGCAAACGGATATCCGAACGGTGTAAAAACAATTGAAGATAAAAATATCAAGCTGGGAAAAGTAGTACCCAAAGTAAGCAATGTATTATCTTCCGTTTCAAAAAGCAGTTTTATTTTCTCTGCAATGAACATCGCTTCTGAGTGTTCAAATCCTGTACGATGTAATACCCATGAGATCAGGATATAATACACCATCAAAAAAAGTGCAATGAAAATAGCTATATACTTTTTTAAAAAAATCATATTTTTTATATTGCCGGAGCCACTGATGCTGCTGCTGCATTGGCACTTGCTGATGATGAAACCTTAGTCAATCCGTGATTTGTTTTTTCCCAATAAAATGGTTTATAGATCAACTGCCAAAGGCCTTTGTAAGCAGCAATTGAATGCATTAACCAATACACAGGGTTTAAAATCGCAAATAATATCAGCTCATAAAATCTTCGTTTGAACACTGCCAGCATATTGATGTACACCATCAGAACATTACCTGCAATAAAATTAAATGTAGCGATATACAATACCCAATCGGGAAACAGTTGCCGAATAAAAGTGAAATTGAAAATGATGTAGAACACAAAAAATACTAACAAAACCGGATACAATAAAAATGTAAAGGAAGTACCGCCGATAAAGAAGTTGAATCCGAAAAAACCCTGCCAACCGATTCTCCTGATCAATGAAACAGGATTGCGCATGTGCACAAGATACGTCTGCATATATCCTTTGATCCAGCGGGAGCGCTGACGAATCCAGTTGAAAGGTTCATTGTTTGCTTCTTCAAGAGTTGTACTGTTAACAACACCTATCTTATATTGCTTATCATATACACGCACACCCAGATCGGCATCTTCGGTAACATTGAACGGATCCCATGCCCCTAGTTCCATTAATTTATTTAATTTAAAATGATTGCTCGTACCGCCCAAAGGAATAGGAACATCCAATGTTTCCAAACCCGGCAACATATAATCAAACCAGTAAGAATATTCCAACGTGAACATTCTTGTTAAAAGGTTTTCATTTTTATTGAAATAATTCAAAGCGCCCTGTAATACCACAAACTCTTCGGGCAGTTTGCGAAACAAAACCACTACTTTTTTTAATTGATCTGAATCTGGAACATCTTCTGCATCATAAATCGTTAATAATTCACCTCTTGAAAAATACAATCCGTAATTACATGCTTTCGGTTTCGTTTTGGGTGCATGAAAAGGAACAACAATGGTCTCGAAATTAGCAGGAAAATCAAGGTTTCTTACCGCATTCAAGGTTTTATCATCATCTTCTTCGATCAATAGTTTCACATCAAGTTTTGCTCTGGGATAATCAAGGCTTCGCAGGTTCCAGATCAATTTACGAATCAGTTTATCTTCTTTATATACCGGCAAAAGAATGGTGTAAACCGGTAATGAAGCTTCATCCACTCTTTTCACATCGGCTTTTGAAACAGCTTCATGCAATTCGGACATGGAGCCTCTCAATGCCAAGTATAATTTGAATAAAATAGAGAAAAGAAAAAATATACTTGATAAAAGATTGATGACAATAATGGTGGGTGAAAAATATAAGATCAGCATGATGATATTGAATGCAATAAAGCCAAAAGCAAATATCAGTTGTGCATTGGTAAATGTTACCAGACCTGAACTTTCTGCATCTTTACGCATTAAACTGAATACCGCTTCCTTTACATAAAATTCTCCTCTTGTCTTATGCGCCAGCCATGTGATATCAAGATCTGATGCGGCAACGAATCTTATCTTCATCCTGAATTTTACATACAGGCTGTTCATCAATTTTTCATCTAAAGGATCTGCTGCCGCAACCAATAATGTTCCGTCTTTTTCTTTACGCAATGGAATGTAAAGAAATGAATTCAAATGTTGTATATCGCACTGATGAATGAATACATCATCCATTTCTTCATTACGAACATCCACTAAAGGATAGTTTTCCTTCTCTAAAAAAGTAACATAATTCTTACGTGTAAGAAACCCGAAGTTCAATGCAGCTTTGATGGGCGCATAACTGTACATTTTGGCAATGGCTTCTACCTCATCTAATTTTTCATGGGTAAAAAAACCTGTTTCTGCCATCTTATGTAATCCGCACCGGGTCATAGTTTTATCATTTTACACGCAAAGAATAATGCTGATTCACAAAAAAATATTTCCTCCTCTTTTATACAATTTCCTGAGACTTACGAACCCTCTTTCTTACAAAGAAGAAACCTAACAATACCAATCCCAATAAAATCAATAGCAGTAAATACTTATAATTCTCCCAGAAGATGGCCAATTTATTTTTTTCGCCCCGATACAACACTAAGTTTGAATCTTCAGGCATTTTAAAGAAATAGTTACTGATGCCATTACTGTTAGCAATTAATACATTGCTCTCGATCTCGGTTAACTGCGTACTCAGATTTTTAATAACACTTGCAAATGCATCTTTATGACTGCTGTCGCCTAAGGAAGTGATCAAAAGAACTGTATTCCCTTTTTCACGGAATATCTGCGCCATACCACTATTGGAAAAATCATTGATGGAATAAGTTAATTGACCTTTGCTGTCTTTATACAATTGAAAGTCCTTATCAAATTGTACAGGTAATCCTGTGAAATTTTTTACGAAAGGATCATTACGCTGCAATAAGGTGATCAAATTAAATCCACGCAGCTCATCCAAAGATGATTTATCTGCAGCCACCAGCTGAGGAATAATTAATTTATTGAAATCATTTTTAATTGGTGCATTTAACTGATACAATAATTCGCCGATAGAAGAAACAATGTTTGAGTTATACAAACTTGGTGATACGACAATTTTGGAAGGCACTTTTCTGAATTCTGCAGGAAAATTAAAGAAACTGTAGAATTTATTTTCACGTTCACCACTGAATGTTAATGTTGAACTTTTCACATTCACAAAAGCAAAGAAATTACTGAATCCGTCTTTACAGATATTTGTTCCCGGATGAAACCTGAACTCAACTTCCAGTGTATTGAATTTACTTAAGAGATAAGGCTTGAGGTCAATATCATCAACAAAATCTGTTCTATCCATCAATGATGCGTTGAACACAAGGTTCTGGTTGAGATAAATATTTAAGAACCCTCTGTCATCGGGCTTCAAGACTGAAAAATGACTGTCTAAATGAAAAGTAAGTTTATTGGGAATGCATTAAATTCACTAAGTGAGAAATTATATTTCTGTCTTAATCCACCGATCCCTTCCATCAATGCCGGGTTTCCTCCTATATCTTCCAAAGCGGTAATTAAAGGGGAAGGATTATCAATAGAAACATTGCTGGGCACACCTTCGCTGATCAACATACGGTCAGAAAATGCACCGCTGATCCTTTTATTACTTGCCAATGTGTTGATGGCTTTTCTGTATCCTGTCTGATCAGAACCCGTAACTACCAAAACTAATTTTGAAGTAAAGCCAACATTCACTCTTGCCATCATGATCAAACCATAACCTTGCGGAATGGAAGGAATAGCTTGCTTTACAGAATAAGGTAATTTGTCGGCAAGACCAATGATAATACCGCTTGGAACTGTATCCTGTGGCTGATATGTTTCGGTACGAATGGGTAATGGTGAATTTTGTTTTAATAAAGTATAAAGAATACCACCGGCAGTAAGATCATCCAGATCTGCAGTCACCGGTGTATACAAAGAATTGAATTCCTGTATCCACTCTTTAATGCTGCGTTTATAAGAAAGAGGCCCTGAAATATTTAAAGCTAAATAAGATGAATTTTTAACTGCTATCCAACACGCAGGGTTATCAACATCTTTACAATACTCATCACCTATACTCATTTTAGCAGATACTTTCAGTTTGATGAATCTACCATCAGGCTGTAAATATTTCCTGTTCATTGGAACAGATACGGTAAACATCGTATCAACTGCAGAAGCAATAATCCTTTGTGTAAAAACAGGCTCATCTTTTAAATAGATAACAACAACAGAATTATTAGGATTCAATACCTGTGAGGCCCGTATATTAATAATAATCTTGCTTTGGTCAACATTGTCATCAGGTTTTACTTTTAAAAAGTAGCTGAGCGATCCTGTAATGCCCACAATCGATGCATCATCATAACCCATAGACTCGAATGTTCGCTGGGATTGAGCAAATACACCGCCGATACTGCTGATTAAAACAAGCAAAAAAAGAAGACATTTAGATTTCATATTGTTTCTATTTATAATTGGGTACAGTTAAATTCTATTCGATAATAATTTCCTGTGCTCTCGTCACTGCTATATGCAAAAGTTCCGCCCATGGTTTCAGTTAGCTTTTTGGCAACTGAAAAGCCCATCTCAGAATCATTTTTCACAGATTCCTTTAAAGATCTAAAAGGCTGTAATTTAGTAAACAGTTCATTCATTTTTGTAACGCCTACTAATTTGCCTTTGTTGATCACTTCAATCACGCATTTATCATTCTGTCTGTTGGTATGAACTGTTATTATCGACTCTGCCTCTGCATAACGTATGGCATTCGTCAGCAATTTAAATAACACCTGATTAAGAAATAATCTATCCAGATATACAATAATCGGTGATGCAGACAAATGCAATTGCAAATTGATTTGTTTAATAAATGCTGCATCTGCCGTATCTAACACCGCTTGTTCCACTTCAGGGCTGATGTCAAAATTCTCCTGCATAAACTGCACTTTAGCCTCATCTCTGTCGGCCGAAGCAGCCAGTTTTTCAGACAGATAATTGAGTTTATCATTACCTGCACTGATGTAATTTAGTATTTCTTTTTGCTCTTCGGAAAGGTTATCGGATTTGTTTTTCAACAAATCAAGCGACATCTGAATGGAGCCCGTAAAATTCCTGAAATCGTGAAGCATAATATTGAGTGTATTATGGCGGTAATCGTTCAGCACTTTCAGTTTTCTGTTGGCATCTTCAATCACATATTTCTGATCGTTTATTTTTTCATTCTGTTCTAATTGACGGTTATTGGCTTCATCAATCAAAATATTCTTACCGATCTCCCTTTTCAATATTGCATAACGGTTATAAGCGATGAGGCAGGAAAATGCAGATACAACAAAATACACACCGCCACCATGTGAGATCAGCAAATTATATTTATCATCCCTTTGTTTATAAGAGAAAAAAACAAAGACGACAAAATAAGACAGCAAACAGCCAAATACCGAATTAATCGGTGGCCAGAAAATAGCAGTGTTGATGAGCAGAAACAAAACAGAGAGAATAAGAAAATACGGCAATACATGGTTTATCGAAATGATTCCGCAAAAGAAAGAATGCATCAGCAGATTGATCACGATAAACCATGTAATGGTTTTAAGATAACTCCAACCAAGTTTGTTTCCTAAAATATAGATGCAATAAGATATCACTGATACGATCAACCTGATCAGCATCAGGTCAATCCATTGATCTCGGAGAAACAAGAAATCAAGTAACCAAAATAAGGGAAGAGAAAAAAGAATCGTCCACATCACCACATTGGCATAATAGATACCTTTCTTATTAAGTTCGTCGGCAAACGTCTCTTTATTTATATTTACTAAAGAAAATTTTAGTTTATTGGGCATATAGGGTATTATGCAGTCTGAAAATCAATTCTTTATTCTGTGAAAATATACATTAAATTAATAAGAGTTTTTTTAGGGATAAATTTCTTGATGTGTGCTACAGTATCCACATTAAGTGCAAAACTAAATGACGATAATCTGGCCGACATCAAAAAAAGTTTGGGCGGTGGCGTGAATATCTCTCTATTTGAACATTATTGGACTAAGCCGGAATTTTTGTATCTTGAAGATATTTCGGCCAAATTAAATAATGTGGCTAAGGCCGGCTTTAAAACGGTAAGAATACCGGTTGCTTTTGATAATTTTCTATCACCGAATTCTTTCAATCTCCAACCGCAGATCATTGCTAAATTAAAAGAGATTTATCATACCTGTTGGGCAAAAAGGCTAAATCTTATTATCACTTATCATTACGGTAAACTCAATGACAGCAATATTCCCGGAGAAACAGAACGTATTACATGGATTTGGAAACAGGTACAGCGTCAATTTTCCGGCGAAGGATATTCGAGCCTGTTTTTTGAATTATATAACGAGCCTGTGATGAACGGTAACCTCTGGAAAAAAACCATCACTACCGTCATCCAGAATTTACGTTATGAAGACAAAAACAGAATCTATATTGTTGGTGCAACAAATTATAACAGTATTGATGATTTAAGCAGCATGGGGAAGCTGCCTGATCAGAAATTGCTTTATACTTTCCATTTTTACGAACCATTTATTTTTACACATCAGGGTGCGGACTGGACAAATAATAAAACGAACATTACAAATCTTCCTTATCCCTATAAAAAAAGCAGGATGCCAACAGTTAATATAACTGAAAAAGGCAGCCCTGTTGAAAAAGAACTAAGCAGATACCCCACAGAAGCAACGAATGATTATATCCGCGGACGGTTTAAAACCATCTCAGAAAAGTGTTTAAAAAATGATATGCCGCTTATTTGCACTGAAGTTGGTGTAATTAAATTAGCCGGAAAAAAATCAAGAAAACATTATTTGAAGGATGTAACGGGTGATCTGAATGATTTCGGTATTCAGGCTGTTTTATGGGATTACGACGATAAATTTTCCATCAAAAGAAACGATCTTCAAATCGAACGTTATTTACATAAGTGGTTGATGAAAAGTAAAAATTAATTCGCACCTTTAATTATCATTATCATCAATATATTATTTATGCAACCTGTTCTCTCCTTACATAATGTCAGTAAACGCTACGGTTCTATTCAGGCATTGAATGATGTTTCTTTTGAAGTGCCTGAAGGAAGTGTTTTTGGCATTCTCGGTCCTAACGGCAGTGGCAAAACAACCATGCTGAGTATCATCCTCGATATATTGAGACCTAATACAGGAAATTTTTCTTGGTTTGGAGAATTGGGAGGATCGCCGGATGGCAGAAAAAAAATAGGTTCTCTTTTAGAAACACCGAATTTTTATCATTACCTATCGGCAGTCGATAATCTGAATATCACACAAGCCATCAGCGGAAGAGGAACCCCTGCAGATATTGATACCGCATTGGAGATTGTTAACCTTACACAACGCAAAAAAAGCAAGTTCAGTACTTATAGTTTGGGAATGAAACAAAGGCTCGCCATTGCGGCTGCATTATTGGGCAATCCAAAAGTCTTGGTATTAGATGAACCTACAAATGGATTGGATCCGGTTGGCATTGCAGAAATAAGAAGATTAATAAAAGAAATGGCAGCAAAGGGTGTAACTATTATCATGGCAAGCCATTTATTAGATGAAGTAGAGAAAGTTTGTACACATGTTGCCATTTTGAAAAAAGGAACATTATTAACAGCAGGAGCTGTGGATGAAGTTTTGGTGAACGAAGATATTGTTGAGATCAGTTCCAATGACCTGCAGCAATTAGAAAAAGTATTACAAAATTTTAGCGGAGCCACAAACATAAAACCGGATGGTAAAACGATTCATGTTTTCTTTCCTGCGGGCACTGCCAATCTCGAAGACGTAAACCGTTTCTGTTTTGAAAAGGGGATTGCATTAAATCATTTGATGATAAAACGCAAAAGTCTGGAGACCAAATTCTTTGAACTCACCAATAACTAATCTTATACAAATAATTTATGCAAGCACTTATAAAAATCGAATGGCTTAAAATAAAAAAATACCCTGCATTTTGGTGGATGCTGGGAATTGTTGCATTAACATATCCCGGCATCAATTATATGTTTCATCATGTGTATGAAAGTGTGATAAGCAGAAAAGATATGGCAGGTAATGTTGCTAAATTTTTATTGGGCAACCCTTTCGCATTTCCGGATGCATGGCATTCAGTTGCTTATTTCTCTTCCTTCTTTGTAATTGTTCCTGCCTTATTGATCATTATGATGGTAAGTAATGAGTATACTTTTAAAACAAACAGGCAAAATATTATTGACGGATGGAGCCGCAATCAGTTCATTCATGCCAAAATGATCGATGTAGCCATCATCAGTTTAATTGTTACCATTTCTTATGCGATTGTTGCAGCGATATTCGGATTTTATTATTCTGACACAGTTCGTGTAACCCGCTGGGCAGAAGAATTACAATATATTCCATTATTTTTTCTGCAAACATTTTCTTATCTCAGTTGGGCTTGCTTGTTGGCATTTTTATTACGCAGGGCATTTATTGCACTGGGCATTTTTATTTTTTATTCGCTCATCATCGAGAATATTATTAAAACATACTTCAAGTTCAAAGACTGGGCTATTCGTGAATTTTTGCCTTTTGAAATTCCTAACAGATTATTACCCATGCCTAATTTCTTAGGTAAAATAAATGAAGCATCCAACGATGCATATAAAAAATCGTTGATTGAAATGAACTGGCATATTTTATACACTTTAATTCTTACATCAGCTATCTGGTGGTTATGTTATTATTTGAACAAGAAAAGAGATTTATAATATCATAAACATTTTTCCTGATCCTTTGTTCGTCTGTTTTCTTGTTGATAAATGATATACTGTACAAGTGTGCGACGCAACAGCAGTTCAATTGAAATGCTGAAGCCGACTAAAAAATAAAATTTTATTCACTCAAAAAAAATAAAAATGAAAGTCAACAGAGTTTTTTGTGTGCTTTTACTTTTTCCATTCATTTCCATTGCGCAACCAAGATTGCCGCAAGGTTATTTTTGGAAGAAACTCAGCAATGGATTAGAAGTTGTTGTAATTGAAAATAATAAAGTGCCTTTGGCCACCATTGAAATAGCTGTAAGAAATGGTGCATACACAGAAGGTCCTGAATACAGCGGCTTATCGCATTTGTTCGAGCACATGTTTTTTAAAGCCAATAAAGATTATCCTACACAAGAAAAATTATTGAAGCGAACACAAGAGTTGGGTGCTATTTGGAATGGCACAACAGATGTAGAAAGAGTAAATTATTTTTTTACTTTTGATAAAGACAGTTTGAATCAGGGATTGAAATTTTTGAATGCGGCCATTCGTTTTCCGATCTACAGACCTGAAGACATGCAAAAAGAAAGACCTGTTGTTGATGGTGAATTTCAAAGAGCCGAAAGTGATCCCGGTTTTCAGATCTGGTATGAAAGTCAAAAAAAATTATGGGGTGATTTAGTTACGCGTAAGAATGCCATCGGCGACCACAACATCATTAATACGGCAACGCCTGAAAAAATGATGATCATTAAAAACAAATATTATTTCCCCAATAATTCATTGCTGGTTATTTGTGGTGATGTAAAACATGAACAAGCATTTGCGTATGCACAATCTATCTTTGGTGATTGGGCAAATAGCGGTTTTAATCCGCATGAAAAATATCCGATACCTGAATTTCCGCCATTACAAAAAACAGAATATTTTATTAAGGAATCTTCCATTGCACAAACACCTTACAGTGTGTATTGGTGGCAGGGACCTGATTACAGAAATGATTCTGCAGGTATGGTTGCTGCTGATGTTTTCTCTACCATTTTAGGTTTGAATTCTTCCAAATGGCAGCAGGCGATCGTTGATAAAGGCCTTGCAACAAATGCCGATGTTAGTTATGAAACCCGCAAATATGTTGGGCCGATAAATATTTTTGCGGTACCCAATCCATCTAAATTAAAAGAATGTAATGCTGAAATCCTCCACCAGGTAAGTTTATGGGAGCAGCCTGATTATTTTACAGATGAACAATTAGAAACCGCCAAACAAATTTTATATCGCAGTAATATCAGAAGAATGGAAAAACCATCTTCTCTTGCAAGTCAGCTTACTTATCATTGGTGCAGTACTTCTTATGAGTTTTATACAGATTATACCGACAACTGCTTAAAAGTAACCAGAGAAGATATCAGGAAATATATTGCGAGGTATATTACCGGAAAACCTTATGTAGCAGGCATTATCATCAATACTGAAATGAATAAAGCTGCAAATGTTTCAGATTTTTTTAAACCTTAATTCTACTTTTTAAACTTACTGATATATGCAACAATTAAAATCATTCATAAAACAAAGTACAGTTTTACTGTTGTTATGTTTTACAGTTTTAGGTATTCATGCGCAGAATAAAAGCCCATACGAATTAACCGTTAACGGTGTAAAAGTCATTGTACAACCCAGCGGCAATAAGATCATTGAAATACAAACACTGATCAGGGGTGGTGTTCAAAATTATGCAGCCAATAAAGCGGGCATTGAAAGCCTTGCCATGAGTGCATTGACAGAATGCGGCACCGCAAAAGATGATAAAAACAGTTTTAAAAATAAATTAGATAAAGTGAGTGCACAGGTGTACGGCTCTGCCGGAAAAGATTATTCCACTTTTACATTAAATTGTATTCAAAGTGATTTTGAAACTGTTTGGCCTTTATATGCTGATGCATTAACTGCTCCGCGTTTTGACGAAAAAGAGTTTGACCGCATAAAACAAGATGCTATCAATCAATTAAAAGCTCAGGCATCGCAACCCGATTACGCCATCAATAAATTAGCGAAAGAAACTGCTTTTGCAGGAAAAGATTATGCTAAAGCTCCTGAAGGAACGGAAGAAAATGTAAAAGCATTAACTGCAACAGAAACCAAAGCATATTATTCTTCCATCTTAACCAGATCAAGGTTATTGATCGTGATCGTTGGTGAATTAGATAAAGCGACTATCGAAAATAAAGTACAGGGCCTATTGGCTGCAATTCCCGCTGGACAAGCATTTACGCTGAAAAAAGAATCATACTCGCCTGCAAAAAATACTTTTACAGAAGAGAAAAAAGATTTTGCCACCAATTATATTCAAGGTGTTACCGGCGGACCATTACCCGGCACTCCCGATTTCAATGCATTCAGGATTGCCATGCAAATTTTGTACGACAGACATTTCCTTGAAGTAAGAACCAATAACGGTTTGTCTTATGCACCGTACACTTATTTTGATGGCGGCGCGTCTCCTTCTGCAAACATTGTAGTTTCCACAACTGATCCCAATAAATATATCGCTGTAGCCAACAAATTGATCGAGAAAACAAAGAAAGAAGGTTTTAAACCCGAAGAATTGAAAGACATGAAAACAACTTATGTTACCAGCTTCTTTTACAAACAGGAAACCAATGGGGCACAAGCTTCTTCTTTGGCAGCAAATGAAATACTGCATAATAACTGGCGCAGATCACTCACATTAAATGATGATATTAAAAAATTAACAACTGCCGATTTAAACAGAGTGTTCAATAAATACATTACCAATATCACTTGGGTGTATCAGGGCGATCCTTCAAAAGTGAATCCTGAATTGTACAAACAAAAAATTGATTCAAAAGAAAAATTACCTCAATCAAAATTAACACAGCAGAAAAAAGATTAGGATACAAGCGAAATTATTCCATGGCATCTTCGTTGTGTCACTCACTTGTACGACATATCTTTTTTCATCATAAAAAATAAAACTGAACGCTGCCTGCGTTCGGTTTTATTTTTTTTTCAGATTCTCAAATGCAGCTTCAATAGTTGGAAATAAAAAATCAAATCCTGTTGATCTTATTTTATCACTATTTACGTTGGTACTTTTTAATACTTCAATACTCATCTCTCCCAATATTATTTTTAGCGCAAAAGCCGGAACAATGACTGGAATAAAAAATCGTCCGCACATTTGTTTGGCTAAAGAAATAATCAATTGCTTATTCGTTACAGGGCTTGTTGCCACAGCATTGTAAGCACCATGCAATTCTTCATGTTCTATAGCATGAATGAACATTCTGCACAAATCATCAATATGGATCCAACTCACCATTTGTGTTCCTGAGCCCATGACAGTTGCCACTCCTACTTTCAAAGGTTTTTCAAATTCAGCTAAAGCACCGCCTTCATTACTTAAAACAATACCGATCCTTAATTTCACCAAACGTTTTTGCAATGCTTCAACAGGCTCAATACTTTCTTCCCAAAGTTTACAAGTATTCCCTAAATATGCTGTATCAGCGATTGCATTCTCTTTAAATCCGTCCTGCAAACTTTCTGCTGTATCCGGGCCATACCAACCAATGGCAGATGCGCTTACCACAGTTTTCACATGATTGGGAATCTCTTTTAATGCTTTTACGATTAATGCACTGCTTTGCGTTCTGCTGTCAACAATTTCTTGTTTTCTTTTTTCGCTCCATCTTTTATCAGCAACACCTGCACCGGCTAAATGAATGATATAATCTGCTTTTGGTATTGCTTCTTTATCGATGGTTTGATTTGATACATCCCAATTTGCATAGGAAACAGATGACGGTTGACGGTTGACAGTTGACATTTGGCGACTCAGAACAATAACTTCATATCCTTTTTCGATCAGCATTTTTGTAAGATGCTTACCAATCATTCCTGTGCCGCCGGTAATTAAAACTGTTGCCATTTTTTTTATTTGAAAGCAAAGATGAGAAATGAATTATGAACCCATCATTTTGATTAATAAAAAGATATTTATTTTTGCTGACCGTTTATGATCAATTTGGTGTTAGGGAATAACTTAATTATTTTAAGCTCTTCGTCTTTTGTTACACGCCCATTGAGTTCAAGGTTTGCTATTTTAATTTTTGCCATCTCTTCGGGAATTATTATTTCTTTCAAAAATGAAATATGCAGGAATTCAATTCTTTCAATTAAATAAATATCTGGAGGGATTGCTTTGACATTGCTTATTGTCAGGTCATCCATTTGTTTTGAATATTTGAAAATAGAATTATCCGGATTAAACTTAGTTTTATTATTGATTGCCCACCCTATTTCAGGCTTCAAAGTGTAATCGTCTTTGTTTTGCGAAAGTCCTATTAAACCCGCCCAGAATTCCATTTTATACGTCTTTTTATTAATCTCATCTTCTAATATAAAAGGAACTTTAACGATCTCGGATGCCAGATTGTTGATCTGTGTTATAGGTTTTAGATCAGTCCTCTTACCTTCTTTCGTGTATGGGAAAAACTTAACGATCCAACCATCGATAGTTGTAGGTGAGCCATACTTTTTTTCAGTGTGTGCTTTAACCATATCCATCCAAAATGCTTTATCGAAATTCCCTTTTTTCGCTTGTATTATTTGCTTGATAATTGGCTCAAGTTCATTGGTCCACCATTCTAATTTAAATCGGGATATATATTTAATCTTCTCAAGAATTTTTTCCCAGTCTTGAGTTGTTCCTTCTATTGTTATTCGAGGAATACCGCATCCGATAATAATCACTTTATAATTAAAATATTCTTTTACAGTTTCCATTACTGTTATCTGACTAACAATTTTTGAGGTTGCAGTTGTTGTAGAAAAATTAGCAGTCAGAATGTTTGTTAATTTCTTTCCTGTATAATCAGAAATCTGATTCACAAATTGAGGGAAAACTCCTTCCCAGTTACTATTTGGATTTCCTAATGCAATATCATTTGCTTCTATAATTAGATCCTTTTTATTTTCAAAATTCACGATATCTTTCCTGAACTCTTCTGCATTATTTGAGATATGCCTTGCGAAACCCTGACTGATCAGCAACCAAATAATATCCGGCGAAATAACAAATGGCCGATGTTGTTGATAAGCAGTTAAAATACCCCGCAAGAATGGATGTTCGAAATAATAAACCAAACTATCCGGAAGTTGGGATCTTTTTTCTATATCAGCTTTTAAAAATTTAAAAACATCATCAGGAGATAACTGAAGCAAAAAATTTTCAGGGCTTGATAATTTTTCAATCTCATAAGTTGTCACACTTTGCGAAAGAACTTGTTCTGAAAAAAGCACTAAAAATATTACAGCAATTTTTTTCATTACAATTATATTTTCTCAATTAATTGCTTTACAAAAATATATATAATTAAATTCAAACGGCAGTACTGTTTTAGTTCATTGCAAATTATTTTCAAGCCTTTACAATAAGATTTAGTCACTGCCTGCTTGAGTTTATAGCATCTTATTCAAAAAAGAACTACAAAATTCTTCACAAAAAAATCCCCTCAATTTTCATCGAAGGGATCCAGAATTAAAAAGCAATTGAAAAAATATTAATCCGGTTTTTTACCATCCAAAAAAGTATTGATGGTAGAAATATGCGTGTTATTGTTTTCATCCTTATTCACCGTGTACTTGCTGTAAAAATTTTCAACAGAAGTCAATGTGTTACCGAACAATTCCATGTTGCGACGAATGTATGCAGGAACACTGTCGAATTCGTTATTAGGATCGGAAGTGTTCATGTTAAAAGAAAGGTTGCGTAATTTTTGAATACGCTCTGCTGCCCTTCTTCTTTGTTCTTCTGCTTCATCCAATTCAACATCCTGCATGCTGATAACAGGTGCCTGTATTTTTTCTTCTTTTTCAGTTATTTCAAAAGTCATTTCGGTAACTGATTCTTCTTTTTCCACAATATGTAGTTCATATTCTGTTTCTTCAACAACAGGTTGTACAGGCTGAATCGCTTGTTCCTGCTGCATTTCAGGCTCTTCATAGATCTTTGAAGGCTTGGAAAGAAAACCGTGAGAAGTAACTGACGTAATTGTTTTTCCCGTCAATGTAATACTGTTGATGTTTTCTTCAGCCACTGCTTTAGGAATATTTACTTCTGCTTCCTGAACCGGTTCCGGTACAATTATTTCTTCTGTTATCTCGGTGCTTAATTCAAAATGTAAAATTTCATTTCCTTTCTCATCTAAGATCGTTTCTTCTTCATCAAGATCCATTGAACCGGTATTGAAAATTTGAATAGGCTCTTCTTCAATAACTGTTTCCTTTAATAAAGGTGTAAAAGAATATTGCTCTTCAACAGGTTCTATTTTTTCTTCAATTGGCTTTGGTTGTTCGGTTAATTTTTCTTCTTCACCTTCCATGCCCAAAGTCATAACGATCTTTTCAAGTTTCGGTTCAGGTTTTTTGACTGCCACCGGTTTTGCAAAAGGATCTTTTGCATCAAATCCTGTAGCAATTAATGTGATGCCGATCTTTTTATCCAATGTGCTGTCGAAACCCATACCTACTATCACATCCGTATTTTCGCCAGCCTGCATGCGCAGATAATTGTTGATCACTTCCACTTCATCCATCGTACATTCATCATCACCTTCTGCACTGTTGATATTGATCAAAATCCATTTAGCGCCTTTAATATCATTATCATTCAACAAAGGAGAAGCGAGTGCTTCTTCAATGGCACGTATAGCACGATTCTCACCTTCTACTTCTGCTTTACCAAGAATAGCCACACCGCCATTTTTCATTACAGTACATACATCTGCAAAATCAACGATGATATGTCCGCGGCTGTTAATAATATCAGTGATACACTTTGCTGCAGTTGCCAAAACATTGTCAGCTTTGCTGAAAGCTTCTTTCATTTTTAAGTTGCCGTATTGCATGCGCAACTTATCGTTGCTGATAACAAGCAATGTATCTACATAAGGTTTCAGTTGTCTGATCCCTTCTTCAGCCTGTTGCATTCTGCGCGGACCTTCAAAACCAAACGGCGTAGTTACAATACCAACGGTTAAGATGCCCAACTCTTTACAAATGTTTGCAATGATAGGTGCACCACCTGTACCGGTACCACCACCCATGCCTGCAGTGATGAATGCCATCTTGGTATTTACTTCCAGAATACTTTTGATTTCTTGTAAGGACTCTTCAGTTGCAGCTTTCCCAACTTCGGGATTAGCACCTGCGCCAAGTCCTTGTGTTAAATGCGGACCTAACTGAATTTTGTTGAGGACTTTGCTTTGCTCAATAGCTTTCGCATCGGTATTACAGATAATGAAATCAACACCTTCAATGTTTTGAGCGTGCATGAAGTTAACGGCATTGCTGCCACCACCACCAACACCAAGAACTTTGATGATTGATGATTTCTGCTTCGGTAAATCGAAGTGAATCATAGTTTACGGTTTAACGGTTAGTAAGTAATGAACCGGTTTTCTATCGGTATCGGATTATATTTTCAAAGCTTAAAGCATAATAGAAAACACTAAATGCATTAAGCCTTATGCGTTAAGCATTCAGCCTATTTAATAACCTGATCTTCTTCTTCCTTGAACAAGTCGATCAAATTGTTTTTGAACTTGTCCCAGAACTTTCCTTTTCTTTCTTTCACATCCACAACAACCTTTTCTTCTGCTTCAACTTTTGTTTCTTCTTTTTCTACAGTTAATTTTTTCGGCACTTCCACTTTCTTAAATCTGTCAGCAAAATCTTTATACTTATGTTCGTAATCACTGTATCCTTTTAATATCAATCCCAAACAAGTTGAATACATCGGTTTCTTCAATTCATCGATATGATTAGGAGCCAGATGTTCGTTCGGTAAACCAATTCTTGCATTTAAATGTGTGATATATTCAGTCAACTGAATTAAATGTTTCAGTTGAGAACCGCCACCGGTAAGGATGATACCACCATTCAATGCTTTATTATCCAGGCCGATTTGTTTCAAATGATAATCCACAAAATCAAGTATCTCAGTCATTCTTGCCTGAATGATCTGCGCCAAATTTTTAACGCTGATTTCTTTTGCAGGCATTCCTTTCAATCCGGGAATGGTGATGTATGCATTCGCTTTTGCTTCTTCGGCCAAAGCACTGCCAAACTGTACTTTCATTGCTTCGGCCTGACTCTTTAATACTCCCAAACCCATCCTGATATCGTTAGTAATATTTTCGCCACCGAAAGGAATTACAGCTGTATGTTTTAAAATGCCTTCATAAAAAACTGCAAGATCACTGGTGCCACCACCAATATCTAAAATAGCAACACCTGCTTCCATATCAATATCACTCATCACTGCGCTTGCACTTGCCAATGGTTGCAGAACCAAATCTTTTGTTTTTAATCCACTCTTTTCAACCGCACGATTTATATTTCTGATCGCATTTCTGTCTCCGGTGATGATATGAAAATTCGCACCAACTTTCACACCATTAAAACCGATGGGTTCTTTGATGTTCTGAATATTATCAACATGAAAATCCTGCGGTATCACATCAATGATCTGATCGCCTGCAGGAATAAACGTTTTTCTTTGGTTCTCTACCAACTGATCAATCTCCCATGCCTGAATTTCATTATCAGGTTCCTGACGAACCATATCACCACGTGTTTGCAAGCTTTTGATATGATGACCTGCAATTCCAACATACACTTCATTTATTTCCAGATCGGGATTACTGTCGTAACAATTTTGTAGTGCTGCCTGAATGGCTTTGATGGTTTGATCAATATTCAACACTTGTCCGTGTTGTACACCATTACTGTTTGCACGACCAAAACCCAATATCTCTAATTTACCATGCTCATTTTTTCTTCCGGCAATAGCAGCAATCTTGGTTGTACCAATATCTAAACCAACAATAATAGGTGCTTCATGTAAACTCATAAAATGCTTTTAGTTGTTATTCGAGGATACGGTTTTATTATTTTCCAATCTTTATATCTTAACTCATCAACTGTTGCCTTCGATTCTTTCAGTGAAAGAATCGCACACTTGTACGTTCTGTTCTCTATTAATCTTTTCCCATCACTGCCTTCGGTTTCTCGTTAGTTACAGGCAGTTTTTTCGGCTGAACTGTAACATGACTAACAGATAACGATTTATTGTTCACTTTATTTTGTTTGCCATCAATAACATTTTTATTACCCTGCATGACCGTTTTCACCTGTTTTGATGCTGTATCTTTTACTGCATTATTTTTTGTTATTGCCGGCAGCTTTACTGCAGAATGTAAACTGTCGGTGCTTCCTGTCATTGTGTTTTGTTTCATCAATTCTTCCATGGCTTGTTTAGCTCTTGCCGAATCAATCAAAGCCTTTTCCACACCGCGTTTCACAGCCACTACCTGATTATTGAACTGTACATCTATCTTCTCATATTTATTAAGGCCGTTCTGCAACCATGCCTGTTTATAAAAGCTGTACAGCCTGTTAAATTTATTTTCCAGATCATCTGCATTTCCTATTTCAATCACCTGATCGCCGATTGTTGGAATGATCTCAAAAGTGGCAGAGGGTGTAATATCAATTTGTGCCACTTGTGCCATCCAAAAACTATCAGCAAGAATAAATTTTCCGATCACCACCACATTTTTCAGCATGACACTATCTGATTGGGTCAAAACTTCCTTATCACTCGGAAAATTTGTAAACACCGGAACCCTTGCGCTCAACTTATCACTCAAAGGCAAACGAATTGCTGAACTATCAACATAAAAAGAACTTCCTTCTGCACTAAAAACTCTTGCCACAGGCTGTCTTTCTTCAATATTCACATGCAACAGTTGATTATTATCAAAGAACATCTCTGCATTCTTGACCCATAAATTTTTCTCCAATGCAGATTCCAAAGCTTTCAGATCGATCTTCGATAGATCCTTGCCAATTATATTTCCCGGACTGTTGATCAGATCCAACACATCTTTTTCATCAATGAAAACATCTTTCTCAGCTCCTGCTATTTCTATTTTCACATCGCTGCAAAGCCTGTGATCTTTTTTTTCCATCGCTGCACCAAAAAGAACTATCGTGCCTGTTCCTATCAACAGCCATAAAGCTTGCATGATTCTTTTTTTCCAGTTAATATTCTTCATTTCAGTTACTCAGTATTTCTTTTATGGGCAAAACCAAAGCATCAATATCGCCTGCACCTGCCATGATCAATAATTTTGGTTGATGTTCTTTTACCCATTTTTTTAATTCTTCTTTGCTCAATACTTCTTTATCCTTCAATTTCATTTTATTTAATATCAATTCACTCGTTACCCCTTCTATCGGCAATTCTCTTGCAGGATAAATAGGTAACAAGATCACTTCATCGGCCAGATCTAAGCTTGTTGCAAAATCATCAGCAAGGTCATTTGTCCTGCTGAACAAATGCGGCTGAAAAACGACAGTCATTTTTTTATTTGCAAACAAACTTTTTACCCCTGTGATCAATGCTTTTAATTCTTCCGGATGATGTGCATAATCATCGATCAAAACATGATCATCATTCTTCAGCACATATTCAAACCTTCGTTTCACACCTTTGAAATTTGCCACTGCCATTTTTATTTTTTCATCCTCTATCTTTAAATACTTTGCAACAGTGATGGCTGCAATGGCATTTTCAATATTGTGGAACCCGCCCATGTGCAATAAAATATTATTCAAACACCATTCTTTTGCTACAATATCAAACAGGTAAGAACCTTTCTGTAACTGCATATTCGCCGAATGAACATCAGCACGAACATCATCATAACTATAAGTACAATGATGGTCGGCTTTTAATTCACTGTTTCTTTTCAAACCATATTTACTCACCAAGCAGCCACCGGTTTTTATTTTTTGTGAGAACTGAATAAAAGCGTTCTCCACTTCATCAGCAGTTCCGTAAATGTCTAAATGATCTGCATCCATTGCAGTGATCACTGCTACATCGGGAACTAATTTTAAAAAACTTCTGTCATATTCATCTGCTTCCACCACCACAACATTTTTTTCATTACTCCAAAAATTCGTGTTGTAATTGGCAGCAATACCACCCAAAAAAGCATTACAACCAAAACCTGTATCTCGAAGTATATGAGCGATCATTGATGTTACAGTCGTTTTGCCATGTGTTCCGCCTACACAAACATTAAAAGAACTTTCAGTGATCCATTGCAACACATCACTTCTCTTCACTACTTTATAATTGTTTTGCTGATAATACAGCAACTCCTTATGATCTTTTGGAATAGCAGGGGTATAAATAACTGCTTCCACTTCTTTCGGCATCAGATCAATTCTTTCTTCATAATGAATATTGATGCCCAATTTTTCCAACTCTTTGGTTAACGGTGTTTCCACTTTATCATAACCACTTACCTCATATCCTTTCGACACAAAATATCTTGCCAATGCACTCATTCCAATACCACCGATACCGATAAAATATATTTTATGTATGTTTTCTAATTTGCTCACTTAATATTTTTCAAAATTTCTAATGCTATAATTTCATCTGCATTGCTAACAGCTAATAATCTTATATTTTGCCGTAATTCTCTCTGTTTGCTTTCATCAAATAATAGATCGATGGCAACAGAAAATAGGTTTCGTTTTACATCTGAATCTTTTACCATCAATGCAGCATCTTTATCAACCAAACTTTTAGCATTACTTGTTTGATGATCTTCGGCTGCATGTGGGAACGGAACAAACACCACTGCTTTTTCTGATACGCATAGTTCCGTTACCGACATCGCTCCTGCTCTTGATATCACTACATCTGCTGCTGCATAAGCGATTTCCATTTCTTTGATAAATTCATTTGCCCAAACATTTTTATATCCGACTGCTTTGCTGATATATGCACTTGAATTATTTTTTCCAGTCTGCCAGATGAGTTGCACTTGTAAATTCTCAATATCCAGTAAATGCGCTGCAATCACTTCATTAATGCTTTTTGCTCCGAGGCTTCCACCAACAACCATCAATGTTTTCTTTGTTTCATCCAAACCAAAAAATCGAACCGCTTCATTTCTTTCAATATTCGATTCGACAATTGCTTTACGAACTGGATTTCCGGTAACAACAATTTTGTCATTTGGAAAAAATTTTTCCATCCCTTCACTTGCAACAAAAATCATCGTTGCTTTTTTCCCCAAAAGAATATTCGATTTACCGGCAAATGAATTGCTTTCATGAATAAATGTTTTTATCCCTTTTGATTGCGCATAACGTAATACAGGAAAAGTTGAGTATCCACCCACACCAATAACAGCAACCGGTTTAAATGCATTTATTATTTTTCTTACCTCAAAAAAACTTTTGATTAACTTAAAAGGCAAGCCTAAATTTTTTATCAAAGAACTTCTGTTAAACCCGGCAATATCAATTCCTTTAATTCTGTACCCTGCCTGCGGTACTTTTTCCATTTCCATTTTCCCTTTTGCGCCCACAAACAAAATATCGACTCCTGGTTGCAATTGTTTAATGGCATTTGCAATGGCAATGGCAGGAAAAATATGCCCGCCAGTTCCTCCTCCTGCAATGATCATTTTTACAGGTTCGGAAAATCTATTACTAATTTTTGTTTCGCTCATTGATCAATATTGTTCTGAACGTTGAAGAGTGCGACGCAACAGTTGTTACATAGCAGCACTTACGTTTGGTACATTATTATTTACTACACCTGTATTATTTACAACTGCCGGAAGAATATCTTTTCCTTCCATTTGTTCTACGTTTCTTGCAACACTTAAAATAATTCCAATAGCGCCGCAAGTGAATAAAAACGAACTTCCGCCCATACTAACTAACGGCAATGTTACTCCTGTTACCGGAAGGAGATTTACATTTACTGCCATGTTGGCAATAGCCTGAATAACCAACGTGAAACTCAATCCCAGTGCGAGAAAGGCTCCGAATGCATAAGGGCATTTTCGAAAAATTCGGATGCATCGAAATAAAAAAATCAAATAAATAAAGATGATGATTGCACCACCTAACAAACCGTATTCTTCAATGATGATGGAATAAATAAAATCGTTATAAGCCTGTGGCAAATAATTTCTTTGCCGACTATTACCCGGGCCTAAGCCCATAAAAATATTTCCATTAGCAATAGCAATTTTTGCCTGTTGTACCTGATACGGCACTTCAGCATCTTTTGCATATCTGAAATCTTGTACACGTTTTATCCATGTACCGAAACGACCGAATGATTTTATTTTTTCGGAAGTTGTTGAAACAGTTGTTGTTTCCTTTTTCTTTCCATCGTAAGTCAGTACAGCAACTGACACAATGATCCCAATTGGGATCATTGCAATTAATATCAACAACAAAATATGTTTGATACTTATTCTTCCAATGAACATCAGCAACAAAGAAGTGGCGCCTGTTAATAATGCGTTCGATAAATTAGCCGGCATGATTAAAGCGCAGATCACCACCACAGGAATCAATGCAGGTAAGAATCCTTTTTTAAACTCTTTGATCACTTCCTGTTTCTTACTCAATATTCTTGAGAGATACATGAATAAAGCAAGTTTCGCAAAATCGCTGGTTTGAAATGTCATGTTGATGATGGGGAGCTTTATCCATCTGCTTCCTTCATTAATTTTTGCGCCGAAGAATAAAGTATAGATCAACAATGGAATCGAAATCAAAAATAATATTGTTGCTACACGAGAAAAGATTGTATAATTAATTCGATGTAAAAAATAGATGATGAACATTCCCACCATCATAAATGCTAATTGTTTGAACAGATACACTTCATTATTCCCTCTGTTCATTTTATATGCCAAAGAGCCTGTTGCACTGTACACCACCAATACTGAAATAATTGCTAGCAATATCACAATACCCCAGATATATTTATCACCTCTGGTGCGTTGCATCAGTTGCGATCGCATTCCTTCGACAGAAGGGATTTGAGAAAATAATTTATCTGTGGTTTCTAACATCTTATAATTCTTTCACTGCTTCTTTAAATTGTTTGCCTCTGTCCTCATAATTTTTAAACAGATCAAAACTGGCACAAGCAGGACTTAATAAAACCACATCACCTTTTGTTGCTAATTTAAAACTTGCAGTTACTGCTTCTTTGGCGCTTTGTGTTTCAACAATGGAAGGAACAATATCTTTAAAGGCAGCAATGATCTTTTTGTTGTCAACACCCATGCAAACAATTGCTTTTACCCGTTCTTTAACCAGATCCGCGATCAACGAATAATCATTACCCTTATCCGTTCCGCCCAATATCAACACGGTTGATTTGTTCATACTCTCCAGAGCGAACCAGGTACTGTTTACGTTGGTTGCCTTACTGTCGTTGATGAATTCAACACCGCGTACCGACGCAACGAATTCCATTCGGTGTTCGAGGCTCTGAAAATCCTTCACAGCTTCACGGATTTTTTCTTTGCGGATGCCAACGGTGGTGGCTGCAATGCAGGCTGCCATAGTGTTGTAGTTGTTGTGCTTGCCTTTTAAAGCAAAATCATAAATGCTCATGCTTACTCTTTCTTCTTGAATACGGAGCATCATCTGATCGCCTTTGATGTAGCCGCCTTTTTTAATTTCATGTTTCATAGAGAATGGTAATGGGTTAGTATGGGTGGTTAGTAAATCAAAATTTTTTGTGACTATCTCATCATCATCGTTGTAGATAAAATAATCGTTTTCTTTTTGGTTATTAATAATTTTAAACTTACTGTTGACATAGTTTTCGAATTTGTATTCATATCTGTCGAGATGGTCTTCAGTTATATTTAACAACATCGCTATGTCAGCACGAAAAGTTTTTATATCGTCTAATTGAAAAGAACTGATCTCGGCTACATACCAATCTTTCGGATCTTCTGCCACTTGCTTTGCAAATGAGTAACCTATGTTTCCAACTAATGCACAACTCAATCCCGCTGTTTCTAAAATGTGATACGTTAATGCAGTGGTCGTACTTTTTCCGTTACTTCCAGTGATGGCAATTATTTTGCTATCACCTTTAAACCTGAATGCAAGTTCAATCTCACTGATCACATCAATTCCTTTTGCACGAATGGCTTTCACCATTTCATTTTTTTCAGGAATACCCGGACTCTTCATCACTTCATTTGCATTCAAGATTTTTTCAGAAGTATGTTTGCCTTCTTCAAATTCAATTCCATTTTCAATGAGCTCTTGTTTATATTTTTCTTTTATCACACCAGCATCGCTCACAAATACTTCGTAACCTTTTTGCTTTCCTAATAATGCAGCACCGACTCCACTTTCTCCTCCGCCTAATATGACTAATCGATGTATCATTTTTGCTACCAGCTTTTGTTTTTCATGTCATCATCGTTACCCCTGATTCTTTCAGTGAAAGAATCGCATACTTGTACAACAGATCATTCATCATCTTATTTTCAATGTCATGATACTTGCCACTACCAATAAAATGGTGATGATCCAAAAACGTAATGAAATTTTATTTTCATGAAAACCTTTCTTCTGATAATGATGATGCAACGGGCTCATCAAGAAAACCCTTCTTCCTTCACCAAATTTTTTCTTGGTGTATTTGAAATAACTCACCTGAATCATTACACTTACTAATTCAACTAAAAACACACCGCAAAAAATCGGGATCAATAATTCTTTTCTAACAATAATGGCTAATGATGCAATGATGCCCCCAATCGCTAAGCTTCCGGTATCGCCCATGAAAACCTGCGCCGGATAAGTATTGTACCACAGGAAGCCGATACATGCACCCACAAATGCTCCAACAAAAATGGAAAGCTCACCAAGATTTGGTATGTACATAATGTTGAGATAATCGGCAAAAATATAGTTACCGCTTACGTACACAAATATTCCCAAGCCTGCACCAATGATGGCACTTACACCGGCCGCTAATCCATCAATTCCATCGGTCAGATTTGCTCCGTTACTTACAGCAGTAATGATGAATGTGACAATTAAAATATAAATGATCCATGTATATTTTTCTGCATCAGTTCCCATCCAACTGATCAACTTGCTGTAATTGAATTCATGATTCTTTACAAAAGGAATTGTTGTAATGGGGGTCTTTACTTTTCTGAAATAATGTGTTGTTCCGTTATTTGTTCTAACAACAATATTTGAATCTTTTGCAAGCTTTTCTCCCTTTTGTAAATAAGTGCGTGCATCACTTGAAAAAATCTCTCTTTCTACTGTTACTGCTTCACTAAAATAAAGTGTAACACCGATGATTATTCCCAATCCAACCTGACCAATGATTTTTGAAATGCCTGCTAAACCATCGCTGTCTTTCTTTTTATATGCCTCACCTTTTTCTTTTGCGATCCTTCTTGCACGTATTTTAAAATAGTCATCTAAAAAACCTATGATACCCAACCAAACTGTACAAAGAATCATTAATCTGATATAAACCTTATGCAGATTGGCAAACATTAATGTTGGTATCAATATGCTCAACAAAATAATGATGCCGCCCATTGTTGGTGTTCCTTTCTTTTGCATCTGTCCTTCTAAACCAAGATCACGAACGCTTTCACCTATTTGTTTTTTCTGCAAGAAAATAATCATTTTATGGCCATAAATAGTTGCTATCAATAACGACAATACAATGGTCATTGCAATTCTGAAAGTCAGGTATTGAAATAATCCTGCTCCGGGAAAATTGTAATGCTCTTGCAACCACGTGAAAAAATAATACAGCATATATTATTTGCTTAATGATTCAAACATTTGTTTTAAAATAGCTTTGTCGTCGAAAGGATATTTTATACCATTGATGTCCTGATATTTTTCATGCCCTTTTCCTGCAACTAAAATGATGTCTTCTCCTTTTGCCAAACTGACAGCAGTTTTAATTGCTTCTTTTCTATCAACGATGGAAATAAATTTTCTTTTTGCTGAACTGCTTAATCCTGCTTCCATATCTAACAAAATTTGACTTGCGTCTTCTGTTCTTGGATTGTCACTTGTGAAGATGGCTTTATCACTTAAGTCGCAGGCTGTTTGTGCCATTACCGGACGCTTCGTTTTATCTCTGTCACCACCACATCCAACAACTGTTATTATTTGTTCGTGACCTTTTCTTAATTTTTTTATTGTTGATAAAACATTCTCCAATGCATCTGGAGTATGAGCATAATCAACTATTCCAATGATCAAATGACTACTGATGATATAATCGAATCTTCCTTCTGCGCCGGTCAATAGACTCAAGGCCGTTAATACTTCTTCTTTGTTTTCATGCAAACAAATAGCTGCACCATAGACTGCAAGCAAATTGTATGCATTGAATTCACCAATCAATCTGAAATGCACTTCTGTATCATTCACCAACATTTGCAAACCGGTAAGTGCGTTATCTAAAATTTTTCCCTTGAAATCGGCAACAGTTTTTAAACTGTAGTAATATTTTTTAGCATTGGTATTTTGCAACATCACTTCACCTCGTTTATCATCACGATTAGAAACAGCAAAGGCAGAAGATGGCAGGCAATCGAAGAAACTCTTCTTTACTCTGATGTACTCATCAAAGGTTTTGTGATAATCCAGATGTTCGTGAGTGATGTTGCTGAAAATACCTCCTGTAAACTGTAAGCCGGTTATTCTATGTTGATGAATGGCATGACTGCTGCATTCCATAAAAACATGGGTGCAACTTTCATCAACCATTTGTTTTAATAATGCATTCAAACTAATTGCATCAGGTGTTGTATGTGTTGATGAAATGATATCACTCGCAATTTGATTTTGCACTGTACTGATCAATCCGCATTTATAACCTAATTGTGTAAATAATTTAAAGAGAACAGTAGCAATCGTTGTTTTACCATTTGTTCCGGTAACACCAACCAGTTTTATTTTAGTTGATGGTTCATCATAAAAATTATGAGCAACATAAGCAACAGCTTCATGTGTATTATTCACTTGAACATAAGTAATGCCTTTAACAAGTTCTACCGGCAATGCTTCGCACAAAATTGATTTGGCGCCTGATGCAATTGCTTTATCTATGAATTGATGTCCATCTACTTTTTCACCGTGAATAGCAACAAACAAAGTTCCTTCACTCACTTTGCGTGAATCGATCTGCACATCTCTCACTTCTACACTTGTGCTTCCCTGCACTTGCTTGAGATGAACTTTGTATAATATGTCCTGTAACTTTTTCAAATCAGTTCAATAAAATATTTATGATCTGCCCTTTTGCAATTGGTGTTCCCGCTGCGATGGACTGATCTTCTACTCTCCCTTTTCCTTTTATATTTAATTTCAATCCAATATTTTCACACAGAAACACTGCATCTTTTAAACCCATTCCTTTTAATTGAGGCATGGTACCTTCATTTATTTTTCTGTTGATCAATGCAACAGAGCCTTTATTGCTGCTCATATTTACCCAATCGTCAGTAAGAGAAGTTGAATCGCTATAATGCAGTTGCATTGTCTTCATCACTTGCTTCACATCCTCTTTCGATCCAACATAATTGAAATAGCTGCTGTCATTTTTATTGGATGAGTTTTTTGTGTAATTATTCTGGCGCACATAATTCAAATACAATCTGTCTGAAATCTCTTTAAACACAGGACCGGCAACATCTGCGCCATGTCTCTTTAAAGCATGTGGTTTATTTTTTATCACAACCAGACAAGTATATTGAGGATCCTCTGCAGGAAAATACCCTACAAAAGATGCCTGATAAATTTCATCAGTATACCCTTTGCTCCCATTTGCAACCAATGCAGTTCCAGTTTTGCCTGCAACTTTATAGGTTGCATTTTTGAAAATTCCTTTTGCAGTTCCTTCTGCACAAACTCCCTCCAAACATTCTTTCAATTGATGTAATACTGCATCATTACAAATCTTTTCATCAATTATTTTCGGTTCGATTACTCTGATCAATTCTCCTTCTTCTTTTACAGCACTTACCAGATAAGGACGCATCATCTTTCCATTATTTGCAATGGCATTATACAGTGTGATGGTTTGCAATGGTGTTACTTCGATATTGTAACCAAATGCCATCCAGGGCAATGTTGTAGAGCTCCAGTATTTGGTACCCGGTTTATAAATCACAGCATTTCTTTCTCCTTTGAGATCGATACCTGTCAAAGTATCTAAATGCATCTGATGCAAATGGCGGATGAATTGATTGGGATTATTCCCGTAATTATTCCAAACCAATTTTGCCATACCTACGTTTGAACTGATTTCAAATGCTCGCTTTACAGTTACATCCAAATTTTCTTCATGCTTCTCACTGTCAAAAACAGTTTGGCCATTTATTTTCCAAACACCGCCTTCCAGATTAACTGTATTATTCAGAGAAATTTTTTTGTCTTCTAATAAAGACAACATCGTTGCCAATTTGAAAGTTGAACCCGGTTCTGAAGGGTTAATGGCGTAATTATAATCCTCGAAATAGGAACCATCATTTCTCTTACCAAGATTTGCAATGGCTTTTATCTTTCCGGTCTTTGTTTCCATCACTAAGGCACATCCATGTTCTGCTTCATTTTGCATCATCATCTTCATCAAAGCATTCTCCGTTATTTCCTGCACAAAAACGTCGATCGTTGTAACAATGTCTTTACCGTTCTCTGCTTCAGTTTCAAATCCACCTTCTACCGGAACGCTTACACCACCTGCAATGTAGCGTACCAGCCTGCTGCCGCTTTTGCCTTTTAATAAACTGTCGTATGTTAATTCCAAGCCCACTTTAAAAGAATCCCTTGCCAATCCAATGGTTCGAAAAGCAAGCATATTGTAAGGATTCAAGCGTTTGCTTTTATCCACTGCAATAAAACCACTTTTATTTTTTCCTAATCTTACCAATGGAAATGTTTTTAATTGTTGATATTCTCGGTATGAAATATTTTTTCTCAAGAAATAAAATCTGTCTTTATTTTTAAATCCTTCACTCAATATTTTTTTATACTCTCCTTCTGTTTGGTCTTTAAAAAGATCTGATAAATCGTAACTCAATGAATCCAGATTATCTTTAAATCTTTTCCCGTTTTTCTCCTGCAAACCATCCGCGCCAAAATCAATGTATATGTCAAACTGCGGAACACTGGTACTTAACATTTCTCCATCTTCGCTGTAAATCGTTCCACGTTCTGATTCTGTTTCTTCAAGTTTTACATGCAGGCTATCACTCATCTTTAGCCAAAGTTTGCCTTCAACCTGTTGTATGTAAAACGCTTTGCCGATAATTACAAATCCGACAATCACTACTGCGATATAACTCAGATACACTCTCCATAATATGTCGCGTTTTACATCCATTCTTTCAAATACTTATTTAGTTTTCTCTGCTTTTAATCTTTGCGGAACTTCGCTGCTTATCTTCAAACCCAATGGCTCTGCAGCTTTCAACACCTGCGATTCTTCGCTCTTAAACATTACTTCACTTTTCAGTGTTTTATATTCGTATTGCAATTCTTTTAATTCATTTTGTGTTTTATTGATGTTGCGAATGGTTTTATCAGCTGTATGACCATTAGCGATATATAAAACTGCCAACACACTCAGAAACAAAAAGAAATTCATGTTACCGGTTATCCATTGATAGCGGAATACTTTCTTCAATTGATTTTTTGATACTGTATTTGTTGTTGTTTCAGCCATTTATTTTTTGTTACCAGCTTTTGTTTTCATGTCATCGAATGTTGCGTCGCACACTTCAACTTTCATTTATCACTCAACATTTATTATTTATAATTTCTCTGCTACTCTCAACTTTGCACTTCTACTTCTGTTATTTTTTTTCAACTCAACATCTGTTGCAGTAATGGGTTTTTTTGTTATTATTTTAAACACAGCATCTTTCGTTTCAGACATGAAGGGGTTATCAGGCATTTCGTCGAAACTGCCTTGGCGGAAAAAATTCTTTACCAACCTATCTTCTAATGAATGAAAAGTGATGATAGCCGCACGACCACCTTGTCTCAACACAGCAGGTAACTGCTGTAACATTTCTTTCAAAGCCCCGATTTCATCATTCACTTCAATTCGTAAAGCCTGGAACACTTGCGCCAAGTACTTGTTAGGATTGCCTTTCACCACGGGACTGATCAGCGATTTGAATTGGATAATATTTTGTGCAGCCAATTGTTTGCGTTGCTGCACAATATGTTTGGCCAATGTTTTGGAGTTAGTTACTTCGCCATACTGTTCAAATAATTTGTGCAGTTGTGGTTCAGTATAAGTGCGGATAATATCCGCAGCACTTAACTCCTGACGCTGATCCATTCTCATATCCAAAGGGCCATCAAAGCGAATAGAAAAACCACGATCACCTTCATCAAACTGATGTGAGCTTACTCCGAGATCAGCTAAAATGCCATCTACCTGTTGCACTTTATGCAACCGTAAAAAACGTTGCAGGTGGCGAAAATTTTGCGGAATAAAGATTACCCGCTCATCAACAGGTACATTTTTTTGTGCATCAGCATCCTGATCAAATGCAAATAATTTTCCATTCGCATTTAATTTTTCGAGTATCCCTTTGCTATGACCACCACCACCAAACGTGCAATCAACATAAACTCCATCCGGTTTAATATTAAGCGCATCGAGTGTTTCATGAAAGAGGACAGGAATGTGATAATTAGAATTTTCTGATTTGAGATTTTTGATTTGAGATTGATTTTCTTTTTGATCACTCATAATTCATAATTCTTAAATCATCATTCATTGTTTTTTCCTGCCATCACTTCCTTGGCTAAATCGCTAAATGCATCCGGTGAAAAATCCTCAAAGAGCTGTTTGTACTTACTAGCATCCCAGATTTCGAATCGATCGAGTGCTGCAGCAAGAATTATATCCTTGCCTAATCCTGCAAATTCCTTCAGTGAAGCCGGTAACAACATTCTTGAAGCTGAATCCAGTTCAATTTCTGTGGCACCTCCTAAAAACTGACGACGGAATTGGCGTACTTTCGGGTCGAAATCATTCAACTGACTAATCTTAGCAATTATGAGTTCCCAACTTTTGATCGGATATAGTGTGAGGCACTTTTCAAATCCACGACTGAGGATGAAACTCGTTTCCCCTTCAGGCAACTGTTTTTTCAGTCCGCCCGGAAGCAGGAAGCGACCTTTCGCATCAACTGTAGCCTCATATTCGCCGTGAAATCCGTTCATTGTTAATAAATATTGTTCAAGATTACCACTTGTTGACACAAAATAACACTTTTTCCCACTTTAAATCCTAATTTGAAGTGATTGTATTTATCCACAGATTATATTTGTCCGAAACTCAATACCAGAAAGAGTTTGAGATGATTTTAAAGAAATAAGCTGTGATTTTGATGTGAATTATTGTGGATAAGCAGGCAAGAAGCCTTTTGGGCTTGAATTCCAGAGAAAGATTTTAGTGAGTACTGCTGCATTTATAAATAGAAATTATCTAAAACCGAATAAGAATTTTGAATTGATATGCTTGCGAAAAATTTATTTATCAAAGACTTTACCTACGATTTATCTGATGAGAAGATTGCAAAATATCCATTACCGCAAAGGGATGAAAGCAAACTTTTGATTTATAAAGACAACCTTATTTCTGAGGATATTTATTACAATCTGAATACCTATTTACCTGAAAATTCATTGCTCATTTTTAATAATACCAAAGTTGTTGAAGCAAGATTATTATTTCAGAAATCTTCGGGTGGAATAATTGAAATTTTTTGTTTAGAACCAGATGAACAATATGCAGATATTACTTCTGCCATGTTGCAAAAGGAAAAAGTTTTATGGAAATGTTTAGTAGGTGGTGCAAAAAAATGGAAAGAAGGATCATTGATTAAAATGATTAATTATGATTCAAAAGAAATTATTTTATCTGCCACCATAGTGAAAAAAAGAACCGATCATTTTTTGATTGAATTAAGTTGGAATGATGATAGAATCTCCTTTGCAGAAGTATTGCATCATGCAGGCTTAATTCCTTTGCCTCCTTATTTAAACAGAGAAGCAGAAAAAAAAGACAATGAAACGTATCAAACAATTTATGCAAAACATCATGGTTCTGTTGCTGCACCAACAGCAGGATTACATTTTACGGAAAGGTTGTTTAAAAAATTAGCTCAGAAAAATATTCAATGCAATTTTGTTACACTGCATGTTGGAGCAGGTACATTCAAGCCGGTAAAAACAGAAACGATTCATGAACATGAAATGCATGCCGAGTTTATTGATGTTTCTTATTCTTTCATTCAAAATTTAATCGAAAACATTGATAAAACAATCGTTGCAGTTGGAACAACTTCTTTAAGAACATTGGAAAGTTTGTACTGGATGGGTGTGAAAATAGTCGAGAGTAGAGAGTCTCTAATCGGTAGTAATCCGGATATTGAAGATATTTCAGTTCATCAATGGGATCCGTACAATGCAGGAAGAACAAGTATTTCAGTAAAAGAGTCTTTAGAAAACTTATTGCAGTGGATGAAACAAAACAATTTAGAAAGACTGATCACTAAAACACAGATCATCATTGTGCCCGGATATAAATTTAACATCATCAAAGGATTGATAAGTAATTTTCATCAACCTCAATCAACTTTACTATTATTAGTTGCCGCTTTAGTTGGTGATGACTGGAAAAAAATATATAGCCACGCACTTGACAATTATTTTCGATTCTTGAGTTATGGTGACGGAAGTTTATTATGGAATAAAAGTTAAGCAATATCCAATGGCATTTCAACAGTAAAGATGGTGCCTTTACCTAAGGTACTGTCCACTTTTATTTTTCCTTTGTGAGCATCAATCACTGTTTTTACATAACTCATACCCAAACCAAATCCCTTTACATTGTGAACATTACCAGTATGGGCTCGGTAAAATTTTTCAAATATTCGTTTTGCGTTTTCTTTTGTCATGCCAATACCATTATCCTCCACACTGAGCACTACTAATTTATTAGAGCTATGTGTCGTAACTTTTATCACAGGATTATCTTTTGAATATTTGATCGCATTATCAATGAGGTTTGAGACCATATTCGTGAAATGAATTTCATCTGCACTGATTAGATCATTTTTAGCGTTAAGTAAAAAAACAACCCTCCCCATTTTCTCTTTTAATTGTAATTCATAGTTATCCAACACATTTTTTACAATATCGTGCAAGTGCAATTTTTTAAAGTTCAATTGCAACTCCTGTTTTTCCATCAAAGCAGCCTGCAGAATGGTTTCTACATGCTTATTCATTCGCTTGTTTTCTTCTTTGATGATTCCTGTAAAGTATTGGAACTTCTCTTTATCATTATACACTTTTTCATTTCTTACTGCATCTATTGCCAAAGAGATAGTAGCCAAAGGTGTTTTCAATTCATGCGTCATATTATTAATGAAGTCACTCTTGATCTCACTTAATTTTTTTTGGTTGAGCAAGGTTTTGAGAGTTACATAAAACGCTGCAAGTATAATAAGCATAAAAATGGCAACTGCTGCGATCACCCATTTCAAAGAATCCCAAACTTGTTTTTTATAATCGGGAACAATGATGATCAGATTTTCAATAGCACTCATGTTTTCAATATCTGATGCATTTCCTGATGTGATAGGAATAATCGTTCTATGATTATTAGTTGTATCCATCAACTCTTCTTCAAAATTCCTCGTATGCATTTCTACCTCTCCCTGATCATTGATAATCGCAAAATCGAAACTGAGTTTTTTCAGCCCTTCATTTTCAAAAGAGTATTCTAATTTCTTATAGATATCCTGTTGTGAGAACCTGTCTTCAATTGAAGGTGGTTTGGCAACTTTAGAAAGGTCAAATCCAAATCGAAAACCGGGTTTACGGGTGATATGCAGGGATGGCAGAGCATGAACAGATTTACTTAAATCATTCGTAACACTTGTTCCCGCATCACTCACTTTATGGAATAACTGAACCTCTCCCACTTCCAAAATATTTTCAAGCCATGAAGCCTGTAACCAAATAAGGCCTAACAGCGAAAGTGTGATCAGTATAACAATGAGGGGTAATGTTCTCTTCATCAACACAAATATAATGCTCTCATAAGCTTACTAAGAAGCATGTCTCAGGTTTATCAACCTTTTAACGAAGAAATTATAAAATATGCTTTGAGATTTGACTGAATATCTTAATTTTCATTTATGATTGATCTGTCAGCAGGCACTTTACTCATCTCCGACCCATTTTTAAAAGATCCCAATTTTTTAAGAACAGTAGTGCTTTTATGCGAACATCAGTTCGAGGGAAGTTTCGGTTTTGTATTGAATAAATTGTATGATCAGAAAATCGGCGATTTAGTTGAAGATCTTGCAGGTGTTAAATTTCCTGTTTATTACGGCGGGCCTGTGCAGGTTGACACTTTACATTTCCTGCATCGCTGTCCTGAATTGATTGATGGCGGCATTTTAGTTACTGATGATACTTATTGGGGTGGCAATTTCGAAACCGTAAGTGCATTACTGAAACAAAACGGTTTACAACAAAATGATATTCGTTTTTATATCGGTTACAGTGGTTGGGGACAAGGGCAATTGGAAGATGAATTAAAAACAAAAAGCTGGATCACTTCTGCAGGTACCAGTAAATTAATCTTTCATCGCTATGCAAATATGATCTGGAAAGAGGCATTAAAAGATTTGGGTGGCGAGTACGAACAAATGATCAACTATCCCATCGATCCGCAATTGAATTAATTTTTTCGTTGAATAGAATTAATGAAAGTGCGAGTGTGCGACGCAGCAAAAGTTGAACAAAGTTTTGCAGTTGGAAACAAAAATTAAACTTTCATTTCAGGAATATCACCGTCAATTATTAATCTTCCTGCCGTTTTATTTTTTATTTCTTCAACAGTTACGCCGGGTGCACGTTCTAATAAAACAAAACCATCTTCCGTTACATCTAATACTGCTAATTCTGTTACTATTTTTTTTACGCATCCAACACCGGTTAGCGGTAATGTGCATTGAGGCAATAGTTTGCTTTCGCCTTTTGGATTGGTATGCATCATGGCAACAATAATATTTTTTGCGCTTGCCACAAGATCCATTGCACCGCCCATTCCCTTCACCATTTTTCCGGGAATTTTCCAATTGGCAATATCGCCTGTGTCGCTCACTTCCATTGCTCCTAAAACAGTGAGATCAATTTTTCCGGCACGTATGATCCCAAAACTTTCTGCACTATCAAACAATGCAGCACCTTTAATTAATGTAACAGTTTCTTTTCCTGCATTAATTAAATCGGCATCTACTTCTTCTTCTGCAGGATAAGGTCCCATTCCCAGAATTCCATTTTCGCTTTGCAATATCACAGTCATTCCTTGCGGGATATAATTCGCAACTAAAGTTGGAATGCCAATACCAAGATTTACATACATGCCATCTTTCAATTCCTGTGCAATGCGTTTCGCAATTCCGTATTTATCAAGCGGCATAAATTATTTGAGATTTATTATTTGAGATTTGATGAACCCAACTTCCATTACTTTATTTAACTGTTGTTGCATTCGATTCTTCCAGTGGAAGAATCGCACTCTTCTGCGTTCTTCACTTTATTCAACTATTCTTAATTACTAATTCTCACCGTTCTTTTTTCAATTCTTTTTTCATAATTAATTCCCTGAAAAATTCGATGAACATACACACCGGCAACATCAACTGCATCAGGATCTATTTCACCGGGCTGTACCAATTCTTCCACTTCGGCAATAGTAATATTTCCTGCTTTTGCCATCGATGTTGAAAAATTTCTTGTTGTTTTTCTGAAAACCAAATTACCTAACGTATCACCTTTCCATGCTTTTACAATGCTGAAATCCGCATGCAGTGCATATTCCATCAAATACTTCTTTCCATTAAATTCTCTTATTTCTTTTCCGTTTGCAATTTCAGTTCCAACACCTGCCGGTGTAAAAAATGCAGGAATGCCCGTACCGGCCATTTCAATTCTTGTGGCCAATGTTCCTTGCGGAACGAGATCCACTTCTAATTCGCAGCTTAATAATTGACGTTCAAATTCTGCATTCTCTCCAACATAACTGCTGATCATTTTTTTGATCTGTTTTGTGTTCAACAACAATCCCAGTCCAAAATCATCAACGCCTGCATTATTGGAAATGCAAGTTAAATTTTTAATTCCTTTTTTTACAAGTGATGCAATACAATTTTCAGGAATGCCGTTTAATCCAAAACCACCAAGCATAATGGTAGCACTATCTGCAATATCATATATTGCGTCATCTGCCCCGGAGAAAATTTTATTCATATAAATCAATCGTTAGTGTGCTGTTCAGTTCATTAGAAATTATCATTCGGCTTTACCACTCATCTTGAATCTTTGCCTTGGACCATAAGAAGAAACAGAGTCCATGAGTATCTTGAATTTATCGGGATGCTTTTCATAAAATTGATAACTGTAATAAAACTGCTCTTTTGAAATATGGTGCAAATAAAAAACCTGTTGGTATAATAAAAGATTATTTTTTGTCTTTAACAAGGCAGAATCTTTTAAGATCAGCAAATTGTTTAATTCCTCTGCATTTAGGAGGTCCCACATTACCACTTTAATGGTATCCAAGGGCAGTACTTCCATTTTTTTATTTTTTCCGTTACAGGAAAAGATAAAAGATGCTAAGACCACAAAAACACAACAAATAAACATCTTCATCGCAGTTCATCTTTATATCGTGATGCATTGGCAACGTCCAACTGACTTAATATTTCAACTGCCTTCGCTTTTTCGTCACTTGATGCATTTTTAAAAATACCGATCAACTCAATAAGCTTTGTTTGTAATAAAAATTCGACAACCATTGTATTAGGCACTTCTTTGTTGAATGCCTGTAATTGTGTTAAAGCCTGTAATATATTACTTCTCGCTTCTGTTTCATTATCATACAGCTTATCTAATCCTGCACGATAATATGTATAAATGACATCGTGCACAATATTGTTTCTGCTGTTGCTTAAATTACCTGAAAGCCAATATCTATTTCGCAACCCGTCAAATGCACGCCATCCGCTGATATTATTTCCTTCGGGTGCATTGTTAACGATGTTTTGTGTTTTTTGATAATACGGATCACCGCCTTTCGGTGAAAAAGAATCATAATCCAATCCAAGAATTATGTTCACATAATAAGCAAACATGGCAGTTAAATTAGCAGCCAGTGCATCTGTTCCCTGTACGCGATTCTCGTTAAATTCAATCGGCTGATACTCGATATATTTAAACGTGAAATCCTGATCCTGAAAATTCACTAATGCTGTTTGATAACTTGCATTGTACACTGGTCTTGCTGCCTGAATGATCAGGGTTGCATGATATACATTGGGTTCTACAATAGACTGAAGATTTAAGAGGAAACTGCATTGTATCTTTTCACTTTCATTAAATTGATCGTTGGTCCATTTACGGCTGTTGATAAAATTGATCAATTGGTTTTGTAAAGTGACAAAAATTTTTTTATCGACTGTTGTGTTAATACGGCTTGCATTGACCGTTACTTTAGCCTGAATTTCCTGAGCATTTGTACAGAAAGAAATAAGTAATACTAAAAATAATATGTAGAATGTCTTCGGCATGTTTTATTATACTGCAAGTAACAAAAAAAACGACAGTACTGCTACTGTCGTTTTGTTATTTTAAATAATTAATAAGATTACCTGAACAGATCGTTCTCGTTGTTCTTACGATAGTAGATTTTATTTTCTACAAACTCTTGAGTAGCAAGGATAGCAGGATTAGGCATTTTTTCGTATGCTTTGGATATCTCTATCTGCTCTTTATTTTCATGGATTTCTTCAAGACTGTCTGTGTGACTTGCAAATTCTTCCAGTTTATTGTGCAGTTCTTCTCTTAAAGAAATATTGATTTGATTGGCGCGACGCGAAACAATAGCGATCGATTCATACAAATTACCTGTCTGAGATTTGATATCAACAAGATTTTTAGTCTCCACCACATTGGATGTATTTCCGCTAAGGTGCCTTCTTAATTTGCTCATTTTTTAAATTTTTAAGATAATTAGTTGATTGAGATTTATATTTACTTACTTCATTTAACAATTTGCTGTCTGCAAATCTTTCAGAAAAATCACTGCATTCTGCCAACACTTTTTCAAATCTTTCTGTTTGTTTGTCTTCAGTACTCAGTTCAGCATATTTATAATACGACTTGATGACCTGTAATTTATATTCATCTGCTTTCTTCGAATCGGGAAAATTTTCCGATACGAGTCCAAATGTAATTGCAGCAGCTTTATAATATCCCAAATTATAATACAGTTGAGCATTATTATAATCTTTCATTTCTAACTTTTCCCTGCCCTTATCAATAATAGCGGTTGCTTCAGCAACTCTTGTTGAAGTCGGGTGCGTATTAATAAAAGCCTGCATCAAAGAAATTGACTTGGTTGTATTGGTTTGATCCAGATCAACCTTCGGTGATTGTTTATAGAAACAATAGGCCCGCATATATTCACATTCTTCTGTTTTATTACTTCCGGGAAATGTTTCCGTAAAATTTTTAAAATAGTTTTCTGCGTTAAGATAATCTTTTTGATAATAATAACAGAAAGCTATTTTATAATACATATCCTCAAAACGGGGAGTACCTTTTACAAACGAGATCATGTCTTCAAATAATACCTGGGCATTATTATACTTTTTTTCCGCATAATATTGCTCAGCCATCGAATACTTATATTCGTTATCATGGCTCTTTAGTATTTGGTTAAACGACTTGCCATGCCCCTTCGCAAACAATTTCTCGATCTTATGAAAACAAGAGGTTAACGTTACAATACAGAAAATAAAAAGTACAACTTTCTTCATAGAAGTGCGCAAAGGTAGTTATTTCGAGGCAATTTATACACTCAAACAATGTAAACAGATTAGTTGTAGTTAAGATTAATATAAAAAACAAGCCCCGCCTTAATCAGGCAGGGCTTTATTATTATTTCAGACAATCTTGTGGATTATCCTTTAGTTTTTAAGTTTGGGTGAGGAGAAGGCACTGTATTAGGACCATCTTCAGTTGTACCCTGAAGGTCAATAGTGCTTGCATCACCGGTTCCACCGTCATAATTGAAAATGAACCTGTTTTCAGCAATACCTTGTTTTTCTACTAAATATTTAATCACCGCGCTAACTCTTTCATAGCTCAATTGCTGTGCAGCTTTGCTTGCAGCAGGATGACCAATTACTTTTACTTTACAATTTGGATTTGCTTTGATCTTAGTTGCAGCTGCAGCTAATAATTTTTCAGCATCTTTTGACAACTTAACTCCGCTTTTAAAGTTTACGCTTGGTAAATCAGACAAAGAACATTCCGCAGCAGCAGGAGCTAATTTCAAATTAGCGATCTGATCTCTTAATTCTTTGCAACAAGCAGGTTCTGGGCATGTTCCAACACCGTCATTGTTTACTGGGAAGCAATTTCTTGGAGTAAGTGGTTCTTTATCTCTGTAATCAGGAACGCCATCGCCATCAGTATCTTTAGAAACACCATGGCTGTCAACAGGAGCACCTGCTGGTGTATTTGGCTCAAGGTCAAATTGGTCTGTAACACCATCGCCATCTGCATCAGGTAAAACAACTTTTGGCAACTTCATGTGCTTTGGAGCATTCAACTCGCTGTAACCATAGTTGTTTGGATTGATCCACCATAAAGGCTGAACATTTTTAGCTTTGTTTCCTAAATTGATATTCAGCTTAACACCTGAATAAAACCAAGCATCATTAGCATTGCTGTATGGGCTTCTATAAGTGTCCAGATAGTCATTATTAGTAAATGTTCCTTTAGATTCAATAGCTAAATTGACTGTGTTGCTGATTTTGAAAGCAACTCCGCCACCCAAATTAACACCCACTTTATTCATCGAACCGTTATTACCGCCGACTGTAAAAGAGTTATAAGGACCGTTATTTTTACTTTGTGTTAAAGTTGTAGAAAATAATTCTAATCCAGTGATCAGGTAAAAATTAACTGTTGGATTCCCTCTGTAATAGCTCGCAGTATTTAAAGAAGTGATTAAATCTGCACCCACATGGAATGAATTGTTTTTGTAAGCGTAAGTAGCACTTGTGCTGTTTAACAAATTGTTTGGATCGTTAAACCCTGTTCCGCTTCCGCTATTGGTATAATAGGAAACATAAGGGCGAACTGAGAATGTATGACTCAATGATTTTCTCAAGGTTAAAGTAGCACCGAAACCCGCAGAATTGTTTAAATCACCTGTTAAAACAGGTACTCCCAATCCTATACCTAATTCCCATTGATCGCGGGGTTTAGCAGGGTATGGAAACTGGTTGTTTAAAAACTCATTGTATTGAGGCATACGTTGTGCAGGAACTTTAGAACTGTCTTTCCAGTTCCAACCCCAATCTGCATTGGTTTGGGCAAAACTGACTGTTTGAAATAAAACAACCAGAGAAGCCATTAAAAAAACATACTTTTTGCTTGCCATAACTAATATTTGAGATTAAAAAATTATTTGAGATTAAAATAAATTCAACAGTGCAAAATTATTGCAAAGCACATGAATTAACAAAATAAAATACTATAAAAGTGCTTCAACCTCTGCATTAAGACAGATATTTGTCGATTAACGTTGCTTCTACTACATTATTGTGAAGGCCTTATACATTATTGTGAAGGGATTGTTATATTGCAACACATTTTATGAATTTAGCACGCCAAGTAATAAAAGACGAATTAAACCATTTTGAGCAGCACTTTCGTGATGCAGTAAAAAGCAGGGTTCCTTTGCTCGACAGGATCATGCAATACATCGTAAAAAGGAAGGGCAAACAACTGAGGCCCATGTTTGTTCTTTTATGCGCCAAATTAGGTGGCGATATCAACGATTCTTCTTATCGGGCCGCTTCTATTGTAGAACTTTTGCACACAGCCTCTCTTGTCCACGATGATGTGGTTGATGATGCAATGGAACGAAGGGGTTTCTTTTCAATCAATGCGCTCTGGAAAAATAAAATTGCAGTTTTAGTGGGTGATTATATGTTGATGAAAGCTCTGCTGCTTTCTCTTGATAAAAAAGAATATACGATTTTACAAATCCTTGCTGCCGCCGTGAAGGAAATGGTTGAAGGAGAATTATTACAAATGGAAAAGTCAAGGAATTTAAACTTGAAGGAAGATGTTTATTATACAATCATCAAAGGCAAAACAGCTTCTTTATTAGCATCGGGTTGCGCCTCAGGTGCCGCTTCTACTTTTAAAGATGAAGCATCTATTGAAAAAGTGCGGTTGTTTGGAGAAAATGTTGGCATCGCATTTCAAATTAAAGATGATCTGTTTGATTACGGTAGTGCCGATATCGGAAAACCTACGGGCAATGATATCCGAGAAAAAAAATTAACGCTTCCGCTGATCTACACTTTAAATAATTGTGATGCCGATACCCGTAAAAAAATTATTTATATCATCAAGAACCAAAACACTAAAAAAGATAAAGTGAAATTTGTGATTGATGAAGTTAAAAAAGCCGGGGGTATCAAATATGCAACTGAAAAAATGTTTGCATACAGGGATGAAGCATTGTCTCTTTTATATGAATTCCCCGATACTGAATACAGGCGAGCTTTAGAAGAATTAGTGCGTTACACTACCGACAGAAATTATTAATTTTTATTACCTGTTTTATCAAACCTTCATTAACTTTAATGTGTTGAATAAAGAATGAACTGTACAAGTACTTTGCCGCATAAAGCTATAAAGTACAAGTGTGCGACGCAACGACAGTTCAATAGTAGCAATACAGTTTAGTCAATAAAATATTCGATCAGATTCATGCAAAAAAGATGGAAGATATTAGAAGCAGATGAATTGAAAGCACAAGCTTTGTATGAATCTTTGAAAATCAATAAAACGCTCTGCAAAATTTTAGTGCAGAGAGGTCTAGATGATTTTGAAAAATCAAAACATTTCTTTCGTCCGCAATTAACAGATTTGCATTCGCCATGGTTGATGAAAAACATGCGAAAGGCAGTGGACAGGATTTTAACTGCATTCACAAAAAACGAAAAAATTTTGGTCTTTGGTGATTATGATGTTGATGGAACAACAAGCGTGGCAAGCATGTTTCAATTTTTGCAAAAAGTTTATCCTGCTGTTGATTTTTATATTCCGCATCGCTATCGCGAAGGTTACGGCATTAGTAAATTAGGAATTGATTTTGCAAAAGAAAATAATTTCAGTTTAATTATTTCGATCGACTGCGGTATAAAAAGTGTTGAATTGATTGCTTATGCAAAAACTTTAGACATTGATTTTATTGTGTGTGATCATCATCTTCCCGATAACGAATTACCCCAAGCAGTTGCGATATTAAATCCCAAACAAAAAGATTGTAATTATCCTTACAAAGAATTGTGCGGATGTGGTGTTGGGTTTAAACTGATGCAGGCATTGAGCGAAGAATTAAAATTAGACGACGCCTCTTATTTGCAATATTTAGATCTGGTAGCAACAGCCATTGCTGCTGATATTGTTCCCATCACCGGAGAAAACAGAACACTGGCATTTTATGGTTTAAAAAAAGTAAACGAAAATCCTTGCGCAGGAATTAAGGCTTTAATGAAACTGGCTGCTGTTGAAAAAGAAATGCATATTGTGAATCTTGTTTTCATCATCGCACCAAGAGTAAATGCTGCAGGAAGAATGGATGATGCAAAAAAAGCAGTGCAATTATTTATTGAACAGGATGCAACGAAAGCAATGGAATTTGCAGAAATGCTGCACAGTGATAATACCGACAGAAAAGAAGCTGACAGCAGCATTACAGACGAAGCGCTCGCCATTATTGAAAGTGACGTTACATTGATCAACAAAAAAACAACAGTCGTATTTAAGGAACACTGGCATAAAGGTGTTGTTGGAATTGTTGCCAGCAGGTTGATTGAAAAATATTATCGCCCAACAATTGTATTAACCAAAAGCGGTGAATATGTCGCAGGCAGTGCCAGAAGTGTGGCGGGATTTAATTTGTACGAAGCCATTCATGCATGCAGAGAACATTTGATCGGATACGGCGGACACTTTGCAGCAGCAGGTATGACTTTGATGCCGGAACATGTTGATGCGTTTAGTGATGCATTTGAAAGTATAGTTGCTGCAACAATTCCGCCCGAATTATTAATTCCTGAAATAATCATTGATTCAGAAATTTCTTTTGCTGAATTAACTCCCAATTTTTACAGCATACTTTCTCAGATGGAACCTTTCGGCCCGGAAAACATGAAGCCTGTTTTTATAGTTAAAAAAGTGATGGATACCGGTTTTTCTAAAATCGTGAAAGAACAACATATCCGTTTTTTAGTAAGACAAAACAAAATCGCATTTACCGGAATCGGATTTAATATGGCCGAAAAATTTTCTATTCTGCAAATGCAACAACCAATCGACATTGTTTTCACTTTAGATATGAATGAATGGAATGGCGAAAAGAATCTGCAATTGAAAGTGATTGATATAAGATTGAGTGAATAAAAAAAGGATAACAACTTTCGCTGCTATCCTTTAGTTTTTTAAATTTATTTTTTAGTTTTTTCTAAAATTTTACTTCATTAAATCAACACTTCTGTTGATAAAGTTAGTCAACTCGGCTCCTTTTAATAATCCTTGTGACAATAAAGCTAAGTCAGCCAAACTTCTGATTTGTTTTCCTTGCTTGTCAGCATCTGTTTCTTTTAATAATGTTTGATAGATAGGATGATTGCCGTTTACAGTCAATGTTACTTCATCAGGCATGGTTGCGTAGAAGGCAGTCATGCCTCCACCAACCCCGGCCATATCTTTCATTCTGCGCATAAACTCAGGTCTTGTTGCAACAACAGGTGCAGCATCAGTGCTCAAGCCTTTTACTTCAACAGTAACATGTAATTCAGGAACAGGAAATTCAAATAGTTTTTTCAAATTTTCTGTTTCATCTTTTGACAGAATACTTTCACTTGTTTCTTGCTTATCAATCAAATTATCAATGATATCTGCATCCACCCTTACAAAATGAACATTCTCCCATTTCATTTCCATATTATTGATAAAAGCAGCATCCACCAAGGTTTCCATCTTTACTACCACATATTGTTTTGCAACAGCAGCCTGTATAAATGCATCCTGCTGTACAGGATTTGTTGTGTAAATGATTACTTGCTTTCCTTCTTTATTTTTCTGCAGCACTTCCGTTGCAAGTTTATATTCATCGAGCGTATAGAATTTACCTGCGGTGTCTTCCATCACTAAAAACTTGTTGGCTTTTTCTAAGAATTTATCATCAGTCATCATTCCGTACTTCACAAACAAACCAAGACTTTCCCATTTCTGTTCAAATTCAGCTCTCTCTTTATTAAATATTTCTTCCAATTTATCCGCAACTTTCCTCGTAATATAGCTATTGATCTTTCTCACATTAGGGTCTCCCTGCAAATAACTTCTGCTCACGTTCAAAGGAATATCCGGGCTGTCGATCACTCCATGCAACAGCATTAAAAATTCAGGAACAATTTCTTTCACTTCATCAGTCACAAAAACCTGATTGCTGTATAACTGGATTTTATCTTTCTGAATTTCATAACTCTGTTTGATCTTAGGGAAATATAAAATACCGGTCAAATTAAAAGGATAATCCACATTCAAATGGATCCAGAATAAAGGCGTTTCTCCAAAAGGGTATAATTCTCTATAAAATTTTTCGTAATCTTCTTTAGTTAATTCACTTGGTTTTTTAATCCAGATTGGATTGGTGTTGTTGATCGATTTTTCTTCTTCGTCTTTTTTCTTTTCTTCTGCAACATCAGTAAAGTAGATCGGTATCGGTAAGAACTTACAAAATTTTTCCAAGATACTTTTAATGCGATGGGCTTCTAAAAATTCTTTGCTTTCTTCATTAATATGCAAAATAATTTTGGTGCCTCTTTCTTTCTTTTCAACTTCATACAATTCAAATTCGGGGCTCCCATCGCAACTCCAGTAAACCGTTGCCGCATCTGCATTATAACTCTGCGTTAAAACTTCTACCTTTTCACTCACCATGAATGAGCTGTAAAAGCCCAAACCAAAATGACCAATGATATTGGCATCTTTATATTTTGTCAAAAATTCTTCAGCTCCGCTGAAAGCCACCTGATTCAAATATTTATCAACTTCTTCTTTCGTCATCCCAACACCTCTGTCCGAAATGGTCAAAGTTTTTTCTTTGGCATCCAAAACCACATCAATTCTCAGATCACCAATTTCACCTTTCGCTTCGCCAATACCTGTCAATGTTTTTAATTTCTGTGAAGCATCCACTGCATTACTCACCAATTCACGAATAAAAATTTCGTGGTCGCTGTACAGGAATTTTTTAATAATCGGGAAAATGTTCTCAGTTTGAACACGTATCTGTCCTTTTTGCATAATAGAATTTTTTTGTTACCAGCTTTTGATTAAAAATGACACGATGGTTGCGTTGTTCCGAAGGAATCCCATTGGGACACACTTGTACTGCAACAACCACTTCAGCATGTCAAACACAATACCAAGCCTGTTAATGCTGACATGATGGCAAGTTATTTAAACCAAAACTGCCCGTATTGTTACAGGCAGTTAGTTTTAATTTTAATCATTTTCTAATGTGTGTTTCCGATAATGTTCACACTGTTCAAACTGAATGTGCCGCTGACCGATTCGGCATTAAACCCGTAAAAACGAAGCTTAACAGGATTGGTCAAATTAGTGTGATTGCTTCCAAATGTAATACTGCAGCCTGTTTGGGCAGTCGTGGTTCCACGGTCAACCACTTGAAATATATTATTTGAATTTGCAATGATGGCACTATTTGCCGGACTGATGGATGCTATAAGATTATTGGCAAAATTGTCAATGCTTGAACGGACAGCCCATTGCCTTACACCGGTTGCAGAACGCTGGATAGTGAATGAAAGGGCATTTAAATCCAACTGATAACCTGATGCAGGAGTGATCGTTACTTCAAAATACTGTGTGCCAGATAATGTTCCTGTAAAATTATTCGAACCGTTTGTTGCACCCAAAGGCCAAGATGAAAATGAAAACCTCCCTGCTGCTGAAGAGTTTGATCCCACACCAACAGCGAGAAAAGAACCGAAAGTTATTCCTTCTGCAGCTGGCACTTTTGTCGGGTCAGTTGTTCCCGATATTGTGGTAACATCAGAAAAAGTATAAGCAGCAGTAAAGCTTTTATTCAGGATGCATCCTGTTGCTGCAGTAACATCTTTTGTACTTCTGGTCTGAAATTGAAGGGTTGAATAAATATTGGCATAACCTATCCAGTTTTGACAGCTTGTTGGCAAAACACTTGCTGCAAAAGAAGCAGATGGAGCAGTAAACAATGTTGTATTTCCTGTTGCATCAGCCAATGTTTTATAACCACTGTAAGTTGTACCTGAAGTTGAGGAAGCTTTTGCATTATTTATTTGTATCAAAGTATTTTCGATCGCTGAAATATTATTGATGAGTTGTGCAATGGTTACAACTTTAGGCGTAATAATCTTATTTGTTCCTGATGCTTTGCTAGGCAAAGAAGTAGCCGGTAAATTCACTTCCATCATGCCTTTATAATTGGTAAGTGTTCCTCCTGTAAGATCAATTAAAACAGAATCGCCGGGATTAAATTTTGCTGTGGACGAAGTACTTCCAAAATAAAGATCAATGCCGCTGTTTCCATCCTGAATGATCATATTTCCTGCTGCAAGATTGGATGCATTGGAAATAACAATCCCGCTGATCGCAACGGATCCCAATAAAATATCCGTGCCGGAATAAAAGTTTCTTAAAGTGGTAATACTTATTTTACTTGCCGAACAACGTTGCGCAATAAACTTTGCATCACTTGTATCTCTTAAAATCAATTCAGGCGTTGTTTTATAAACAAAATAAAGCGCTGTGATCAGTCCTTTACCCGTCGGTGTCTTAACACCTGCAAAATTTGCATAACCGCTTGTATAAACAACAGTTTTATTCCCAGAACAGTCAGTGATCGTTCGGTTTACAGAACTTTTAGAAGCTGAAACATCGGCATAGGTCAAAGCAGTATCTGTTGCAGCAAATTGCACACTGTCTTTTATTTGTATCAACATACTTTGCAAACTGTCGTTTAACTGATTAATTGATATTCGTCTCGGGATGATGGTATTTCCTAAACTTCCTTTCACAAGAAAAGTATCAAACAATGTTGTTGGAATTGCAGCTAAAGACGGACTGGATGGTGTACTGTTGTCAATCATCCCGATTTGAATTAAGCGGTTATAATCACTTATGTATAGTCCTTTGCATTTAATAAAAACTTTTCTACCCACCGGATAATCAACATATAAATTACCTCCACCTAAATTAACAGTAATGCCACCAGTAGAATCCTGGATACAAATTTGTTTATAGAGATTGCTTGATTTGTCATCCCCAACAACAATCCCCGAAATAATCATATCGGTATTGATTTGTTCCAAGCCGCCCATGGTGTGCATTGCTTTTAATGCTTTGATAGAATTATTGGCAGAAATATTTGGTGCAATAAAAGCTGGTGGCTCATCAAATTTTCTTTGGCAGGAAATAGTTCCTGACAAAACTAAAATGATAGCAAAGATTCCCTCCATGAAAAAAATCAAGTCCTTTTTCATAAACCTGTTTTAATTTTTTAAAATCTGATAGTAGTGCTGAATATAAAATTCAGTCCATGGTAATAATAAAATTTAGGGGGGTATTTGCCTGTGTTCAGTGTGCTGAAGTCAAAACGCAACTGCTCTGATGCACTTGATTCGATATTTTGATTATTGAATAAATTATTTATACTTCCATGCAGGAATAAAAATGTTTTATGTTTATTTCTTTTTTTAGAAACACGCAAAGAATATCCACCCGAAAGGTCAACAGTAAATTGATCTTGTAAAGCAGTTTGCTGAATAATACTGTTCCATTGATCGCTTTGATAAATCGTATTTTGTACCGCACGATAAGTACGGCGAACAGGATTGATGTCCATCCATCTATCTTTAAAATAGTTACCCGAAATATTGATATAAAACTGATTGGCTGTTTGATATTGAAATCCTGCACTGTAAGCCTGTTGAGGCATTCCGCCGATACAATAATTTTTAAGATACAAAATATCTCTTGCAACAATTGACGCAGTATTGTCAATGGTAACAACAGCATTAGGTCTGCTGTCATAAGAATACTTGCCAAGCGCCGCAGCAGCTCTCAAACTCAAACCTGCAAAAAGTTTTGCATCGATTCCAAATTCTGCTCCGCAGTGCAGTTTTGAAATATTACTCAGTGCATAATTTACATAATTCAGCAGGTCATCATCATAATAATTGATCACATCAAGCTGATGATCGAATCTTGTATAATATGCGGTAGCTCTCAATTTTAATTTGGGTGCGTGCAAAATATATCCGGCTTCAGCAGTTTGAATATTTTCATTGTCCAAATTATTCTGTATTTCATTTCTTGTTTTAGCAGAAACAAAAACGTTTTGCGAAGAAGGTGATTTACTAATAAAAGCAGTATTAGCATATAAATAATTTCTTCCATTTATTTTATAAGTGATTCCAACTTTAGTGCTGTATCCTACAAATTGAAGTCCGGGCGAGGCACCATAAGAATTATTTGGGAACAACCCGCCTTTTACATTTCCGTTTCTGCTGAATTTGGTATCAGAGCCTTCCACAGCTATAAAAAAATCAATCCTTTTAGATGTAAAGGCTGTCTGAATCCAGCCTTTTATTTTTGTGGTGATGATATTATAATCCCATCCGTATGAATCGTTTTGTGAAAGGATTCTGTTGGGACGATTGAGATCATTTTGATTGGCAATGCCATTTAAAGGATATGTTCTTTCTGCGAACTGATTGAGATCAACAAAAAAATCACCCCCCAACAAATCATCCAACTTTTTATAATAACGGGAATTTTGTGATTGATAAGTTGCACCCACACTGAATTGCAAATGTTTTCCAATAACTGTATTGAAGGTTGAATTGAAATCAAATTTTGTTGTGTGCGAAATATTTTCTGCCAATACATAATGTGATCTTTTTCCTGTTACACTATTGCCGGTTATTCCATTTGCATCCTGAATGGTTTCTATACTTCCTCGATTCACATCATACAATCTTTGCCAGTTGATCTGACGGGCATTTTCATCATGCAGCATTGTTTGCTGCACTAAGAATTTTTGATAAGGATCTATTTGATAGCTTGGTAAATAGCGGTAATAATCAGGACGAGGATCGGATGCATTGTACCAATCTAAAAATGTTGAGCCATGATCACCGGAAGAATAAGCCAATGCAGTGATCAATGATGTATTGTTACTCATTTTATATTCATGCGAGAAAATAAAATAAGGTTGATTTATTTTTGCAACATTAGCATTTCTTTTCTTTCCGTTTTGATAGCCCCAGAAAGGATTATAATAATGAGTACCCGCCAGAGAATCCATTTCTGCAACAGCAAAGCCCTGTCTTCCGTTTTCAGAAATATTTGCAAATGCAACAATCGATAAATTATTTTTTAATCCGATTTTTTTACCCAATCCGACGAAACCATTCCAAGCATTTGAATAAGTTCCGGGAACATACCCTTCATCAGCCCATCGCCTGCTTCCGGAAAAAACAAATGACCATCCCTTTTTATTGATACCGGAGGCATGTGTAAAAGACATTTTGTGCGTATATATTCCATCAGCAAATGCATAAGAGAAAGAATTTTGTTTTCTTTGTTTTTCCGGCTTATTATCAATTTGCGTTGAAATACCGATACCGCCAAATGAAAAACTATTATTTTGTAACCCGATAGAAACTTCTCTGTTTCGAACTACATCATTTGACAACCCATACAACAAAGAAGATAGAGCAAAACCATTCTCAATATTTTCAAGAGGCATCCCGTTTATATACATTATATTATGATCAGCATCATATCCTCTGAAACGAAATCTTACAGGGCTGAAATTAAAAGATGCCTGAGATAAAAAAGGATCAGAGGTTGCAGTAACTGAAGAAGCGATGTTTTGAAAAGGCTTGCTGTTTATTTCACTTTCATCGAGTGAAACAACAGGCAGGTTCTCTATTGTTATTACTTTTTCAGGACCCGAAATAAATGGATCCTGCTTAACCAAAGAGTCTCCGATCTGTTTTTGAACTGATCTTTTGGTTTTTTGTGCAACTGATTGTATTACAACAGCAAAGAATAAGACACCTGCGAATGCCGCTTTTTGCATAAATAAATTTCAATGAATAAGCTAATTTAATTATTTATTTGTTTTGTAATATTATTTTTTATAAATATTTTTACAATAACTAATACTATATGAAGATTTTTCCTGAAAACGTAATCCTGAAAACGTTGTGGTTATTTTTTTGCGTACTATTATCTGCATTCACAACAGCACAAAAAAAACAGTTATATAAAACTGCCATTGTTGCTTTTTATAATTGTGAGAATTTTTATGATACATTGAATGACCCGCTAACCAGAGATGATGAGTTTACTCCAAAAGGAGAAAAACATTATACATCAAAAATCTATGCCGACAAATTAGAAAAAATAGCAACTGTTATTTCTAAGATAGGATCAGACGATGACATACAAAACCATGATGGTCCTGCCATTCTTGGTGTTGCTGAAGTTGAAAATAAAAATGTGTTGACTGATTTGATTACACATCCTGCTTTGAAAAAAATAAATTATCAATACATTCATTATGACAGTAAAGATGAGCGTGGAATAGATGTTGCTTTGCTGTACAATCCAAAATATTTTATTGTTGAAGCAAGCAAACCGATCTATGTAAGAATGCGTGGTTATTATTACACAAGAGATATTTTATGGGTAAAAGGGAAATTAGACGGAGAAACTATTCATGTTTATGTGAATCACTGGCCTTCCAGAATAGGCGGTGAAGAACAGACAGAAACCTCAAGAATAATTGCAGCCCGTGTTTTAAAAAATCATATCGACAGCATTCTCAAAGCTGATGGCTCTGAGAAAATAATCATCATGGGAGATTTCAACGATGATCCAATAAATAAAAGCATCAATGATATTTTAAAAGCCAAGCAATATGCAGATGATGTTACTTTATTTGGCTTATTTAATCCTTTTGCTGAATTGTATAAAAAGGGAATCGGCAGTATCTTAAGCAGAGATGTTTGGTCATTATTCGATCAACTCATTCTCTCTTATCCTTGGCTCAACAAAAAACAGGAAGGATTCTTTTTTTATCAGTCTCAGGTATTCAATCGGTCTTTTTTAACTGAAAACACGGGTCGTTATAAAGGTTATCCCATGCGAACCTGGGATGGCAATACCTACCGTGGAGGTTACAGCGACCACTTTCCATCATACGTTGTTTTGCTAAAAAGAGTTCATTAACAAGTATTTATCAGTATTTTATGAATGGTCAGCATAATTTTCATGGCATCGTTTGCTGCCATAATTTATCAGAATTCCTTCGGGACTCGGTTCACAGCCACCTTTTCATGGTAGCAGTCAGAATAACTCAAAATTTTTGTCAATAAACACCCTTTTTCTCGCTGCAAAGCCCTACTTTTGCAGCCCCAATTCTGTCTTGGCAGAATCGTTCATTCCGGATAAGAATGGATGTCCATTGGGAAAAACCAATTAATTAAATTAAAAACAGGTAAATGAACAGTTACGAATTGATGTTGATTTTTACACCTGTGCTTTCTGAAGAAGACTTTAAAGCTGCTCAGAAAAAGTATTCCGACTTTATCACAGATCACAGCGGAACTATTGTGCACAGTAATCCATGGGGATTAAAATCATTAGCTTACCCTATCCAGAAAAAAACCACAGGAATTTACTGGGTATTGGAATTTACAGCGAATGCTGATTTCAATGAAAAATTGAAGATTCAGTTATTGCGTGACGAATCAGTGATGCGTCACATGATCACCAAACTCGATAAATACGCCGTCGAGTACAACTACACCAAAAGAAATGGCGGATTTAAAGTAACCCAAAAAGCGGAGGCATAACCATGGCAAAGAATGAAATCAAATACCTGACAGCCATCAAACAGGAAAAGCCCAAGAAAAAATTCTGCCGCTTTAAGAAATATGGCATTAAATACGTTGACTATAAAGACATTGATTTCTTAAAGAAATTCATTAACGAACAAGGCAAAATGTTGCCTCGCCGTTTAAGCGGAAACTCTTTAAAATATCAGCGCAAAGTAAGCGATGCTGTTAAAAAAGCTCGTCAAATGGCATTGTTACCGTACGTAACAGATTTATTGAAATAGAATTTTAAATTAGTAACCTTCCCTAATCCCGAGTAATGTCGGGAGACAGTTCAAGCAACTGGGCTCTTGGGAACTAAACCAAATAATCATGCAAGTAATTTTAATTAAGGATGTAGATCATCTGGGCGGAAGTAATGAATTAGTAAATGTAAAAAATGGTTACGCACGTAATTTTCTGATCCCCGGAAAATTTGCCATTGAAGCCAATCCTTCTAATTTAAAACAATTGGAAGAAAAGCTGAAAGTGAAAGCTAAGAAAGAAGCATCTATGTTAGCTGAGATCAATAAAGTAATCGAAGTGTTGAAATCCTCTCCTGTGAAACTCTCAGCAAAGACCGGAACCAGTGGAAAGATCTTCGGCAGCATTACTTCTTTACAGATCACACGTGCCATACGCGATCAAAAAGGTTACGAGATTGACCGCAGAAGAATCAATATCACTGATGAAGTGAAAGAATTAGGCACTTATAAAGCTTCTATTGATTTCGGAAACGGAAATTCAACTGAAATTGAATTTGAAGTAGTAGCTGAATAATTGTATTATTTGATCAATATTCTAAGCCTGCAGCAAATTGTTGCAGGCTTTTTTATGCCTAAACCTGAATATCAAAACTTTCTGCATTATTTGCCGACAGCGGATTTGGGGGATTTTGCGATATAATAAAAAAATTTGGAAAATCAATAAAAAAACTATCTTCGTAAGTCCAATGACCAGTTCTTCCATATCTCTCGAAGGTTTTTTACGTAAATGCTTCAGGGTTTTTGGTTACTGTTTTGATCATTGGTTATTATTTATTTAATCAAACAAAGACATGAACATTTACGTTGGAAATTTAAACTGGAACATGACCAGTGAAGACCTGCAAGAATTATTTGCTCCTTATGGCGAAGTAACTTCTGCAAAGATTGTTACTGACAAATTCAACAACAACCGTAGCAAAGGTTTTGGTTTTGTTGAAATGGCTGATGATGAAGCTGCACGTACTGCTATCAGTGCATTGCATGACACAGACATTCAAGGTCGCAAGATTGTTGTAAACGAATCAACTCCACGCCCTGAAGGTGAAAGAAGAGAAGGCGGCGGCGGTGGTGGATTTAAGAAACGCAGCTTTGGTGGCGGCGGCGGCGGAAGTCGTGGCGGTTACGGAGGCGGTGGCGGTCGCAGTAATGGCGGCAGCGGTGGCGGTTATAACCGTGATCGTGGCGGCAACAGCGGCGGCGGCGGTGGATACAACAGGTATTAATCACGCAATTCCATTAAAAAAATTCAATCCCGCAATTAGTTGTGGGATTTTTTATTTTATATCAATGGATGCAGATTGTTGGTGAAGTACAAGAGTGCGACGCAAGAAAAGTTCATAGCAGATTTGCAGCTGGTTACACAATAAATTGAACAATTAATCTTTGTTAGAAATTGTAAACATTATTTTTGCCACGAAAATTTTTTATCATGTCAAAAGTGAAAATTGGTTTGATACAGATGAGTTGCGTGAAAGATAAAAGCAGCAACGTATCGAAGACCATTGAAAAAATAAGTGATGCCGCTGCAAAAGGCGCACAAATCATTTGTTTGCAAGAACTCTTTACTTCTTTGTACTTCTGCGATATTGAAGACCATGATAATTTTCTATTGGCCGAAGCTATTCCGGGCCCATCAACAGATGTATTAAGTAAAATTGCCAAAGAAAAAAATGTGGTGATCATTGCATCATTGTTTGAGAAACGTTCGAGCGGATTATATCATAACACCACAGCAGTGATTGATGCTGATGGAAAATATTTAGGCAAGTATCGCAAAATGCATATTCCTGATGATCCCGGCTTTTATGAAAAATTTTATTTTACTCCGGGGGATTTAGGGTATAAAGTTTTTGAAACAAAATATGCAAAATTAGGTGTGCTGATTTGCTGGGATCAATGGTATCCTGAAGCTGCAAGAATTACAGCTATGATGGGTGCAGATATTTTATTTTACCCCACCGCCATTGGTTGGGCAAAACATCAGGATGAAACAACGAATACAGAACAATACAATGCATGGCAAACCATTCAACGCTCTCATGCAGTTGCCAATGGTGTGCATGTTGTTTCTGTGAACAGAGTTGGTGAAGAAGGCAACATGAAATTCTGGGGTGGCTCATTTATTTCAAACCCTTTTGGTTCACTATTGTTCAAGGCTTCACATGATCACGAAGAGACCATTGTAATAGAAATTGATTTGGAAAAATCTGAATATTACAGAACACATTGGCCATTTTTGCGCGACAGAAGAATTGATTCTTATCACCCTATTACAAAAAGATTTTTAGACGAAGACTAATGCAACAAACACCAAAAGAGCTTGGCTATTTTTTTCCGGCAGAATGGCATCCGCATACAGCAACATGGCTGAGCTGGCCGCATAAAGAAGCGAGCTGGCCTGGGAAAATCCATACTGTTTATCATCCATATGTGCAATTCATCAAAGCAGTAAGCGAAGGTGAAAAAGTTTGCATTAATGTTGCCAATGCTGCAATGGAATTATTTGCAAAAGAACATTTAGCTGCACAGCATGTTGATCTGAATAAAATAAAATTCTTTCATCACCCCACCAATGATGCTTGGTGCAGGGATCATGGTCCTGCATTTTTGATCAATCCAAAAGAAAAAAATCTGTCTGCCAGCAGGCAAGGAAAAGTTATTGTAGACTGGAATTATAACGCTTGGGGTAATAAATATCCGCCGTATGATTTGGATAATGTAATACCAACATTGATAGGCGAAAAATTAAATTTACCTGTATATCATCCCGGCATTATCATGGAAGGTGGTTCTGTAGATTTCAATGGCAATGGAACATTAATAACATCAACAGCATGTTTATTAAATCAAAACCGTAATCCTACATTGAACCAATCACAAATAGAAAAATATTTACAAAACTATTATGGTGTTGAACAAATCCTTTGGGTGGATGAAGGGATTATTGGTGATGATACAGACGGTCATATTGATGATACCGTTCGTTTTGTAAATGAAGACACAGTGATTGCTGCTGTTGATGAAAATATGAAGGATGAAAATTATCCTTTGCTGCAACATAATTTAAAACAGTTGCATCAAATGCGATTATTAAATGGAAAGCAATTAAACATTATTGAATTGCCGATGCCCGCTGAGCATGTTATTTGGGAAGATCAGCGCCTGCCTGCATCTTACGCCAATTTTTATATTGCCAATGCTATTGTTGCTGTTCCTGTTTTTAATGATGCAAATGATGAACGAGCATTGAATATTATTCAGCAATGTTTTCCTGAACGAAAAGTTATCGGCATTAATTCAACAGATGTGATCTGGGGATTAGGAAGTTGGCATTGTTTGAGTCAGCAGGAACCCACTGTTTAGAATTTTGTATAATTTTAGTATCTAAATAACTAACGATGCTGAAATTATCATCACCCATTGCCGGTTGTATGCGCTGGGGAAAATGGGGTGCCAATTATTCAACTGCAGCTTACAGAAAAATGATCGATGCCTGTTTGCAACATGGCATTACATCTTTTGACCACGCTGATATTTATGGTGATTACACAACCGAAGAAGAATTCGGCAATGCCTTAAAAGAAGCCCCTGCCTTGCGTTCTCAGATGCAGATAATTACAAAATGCGGCATTCAGATGCTGACAGGAAATCGTCCGCAGCATCAAATAAAATCTTACAACACTTCTGCTAAACATATCATTCAATCAACGGAAAGATCCTTAAAAAATTTCGGAACGGATTATCTCGATATTTTATTTATTCATCGCCCGGATCCATTATTAAATCCAGTAGAAGTTGCAGAAGCCATCACGCAATTAAAAGAAGCGGGCAAGATCAAGCATTTCGGTGTATCTAACTTTTTACCGCATCAAACAGAGGCGTTAAGGAAATATATTTTAATCGAATTTAATCAGATAGAAATATCCATCATTCATTTAACCTCATTCATCGATGGCACATTAGATAATTGTTTACAGCATAATATCATACCGATGGCATGGTCACCATTGGGGGGCGGCATGTTTACTGACGAAACACATCATCGCTTCAGAAGTATTACTGCCACTGCAACAGCGCTTGCTGAAAAATATCAAACAGGTGTAGATCAAATATTAGTTGCATGGCTGTTAACGCATCCTTCAGGAATTATTCCTGTAGTTGGCACAACAAAAGTCGATCGCTTATTGCAAGCCAAACAAGCAAATAATATTCATTTATCGAGAGAAGATTGGTTTAAATTTTGGATTGCTTCTACCGGTGAAGATGTTGCATAAAATATTTTTGTTACAGGCAGAAGTATTTCATGGTATCAACTGTTGCCTTCGGCTCTTTCGGTGAAAGAGCCGCACACTTGTACTTTCAAATATGACTGAACTTGTTTAACCCCGAAGAACACTCTTTAATTAATCATCAACATCTTTTTTATTATTCACTTTTACAAACGCAGCTCTTGATGGTGCAGGTGGATTTATGCCTTTAATACCCTGCCATAAAATTTCATTGAAAACCAGATCAGGCACTTTATCCTCTTTCCCCCAATCAAATTTTTCGCTGAGTGCGGCCATCTTATTTTGACCATTCTTTTCATTCAGATCAATATTAGAAGGCAAATGCTTATAGGTTGTGAAATCAGGGTTCGCTGTAAAGCTTTGCCACATAGGCATTGCAGCTGCATCATATTGTGTCATCGGCGGCATTCCCAAAATTAGTTCCATTGTTCTTATCATCGATGAAGTAGAATACATGGTATGATCTACATAATTTCTTTTGATATAAGGACTGATCAGATAAGCCGGACTTCTATGTGCATCCACATGATCCGGGCCATTCTGTGCATCATCTTCCAAAATAAAAACAGCAGATTCTTTCCAGATAGGACTCTCACTTAAATGTTCAACAAATAATCCAACAGCCAGATCATTGTCTGCAACAAAAGCATACGGTGTTGGTCTGTTCTTTCGCAAACCTTCTGTATGATCATTTCCAAACCGCATGGTATTAAAATGCGGTACCGCATTAATTACAACCAATGAATCAAATTCTTTTTGCCATTGATAAAATCTTGTGGTATCACGAACATCCAAATTCCATCCGGTATAAGTTGGAGAGGCATGCCCTTTTAATGCATCAATATTGGCTTTTGCATAATCAGCAAACTCTCCGTAAGTTCTATAGCTCACATGATTCCTTTTGCAATTATCCCAGATAAATCCATTTTTATTATTGGCAACAGCACGTAAACCCTCACCATCATAACTGCCGCCTCGACCTCCATAACTGGTAGGCCATGTCTTTTCCAAGTAATCAGTTGCATAAGCACCCATGCTCCAGTTATGCCCGTCTGCACTCACTTCTGCATCGCAATAAAAATTATCCAACAACACATAATTCTTTACGATCGAATGTAAATTGGGTGTGATCTTTTCACCAAACAATGTTAAACTGGTATCACCGTTACCGCTTTTCACATCACCCAAAACCTGATCATAAGTCCTGTTTTCTTTAATGATGTAGAATACATATTTAATAGGTGAAGTATCACCTACTTTCATAGGCACAGGATTCCCTTTTTCACCCGCAGCATTCAATTCTATATTTTTTGAATACGGTGTGTTATGATACACTGCCTGTGAGAAAACACTCAATTGTTTTTCAGAAGGTTCATCAATAATGCTTAATGTGCCTGTAAATAATCCGGCAATATATTCTACATTCTGGCTCCTATGCGGATCTCCTTGTTGATAAACCACAGCCTGTCTTGCATTATAAGGACTTGGTCCTTTTGGATTTGCTTTTGATGTAAATCCTTTGCCGTTACTTACAAATATTTTTTTACCGATCACTTTTACATTTGTGGGATACCAACCCACCGGAATAAATCCTTTTGATTTACTTTTTCCCGGAATACTAACATCAAAAACACTTAAACAATTATTATCTGCATTGGCAATGTATAGTGTTTTTTCATCTGCACTTAAAGCAACACCGTTACTGGTGGAACCGCTTGGTGAATTGGGATATAATGCCGCATTCAATGTCTCGATTACTTTTTGCTCAACGGTATTAATTACAGAAACGGAATTATCATTGGCATTGGCAACATATAAATATTTGCCATTTTTGCTTAAAAACATTTCGTTGGGATTATCTCCAACAGCAATTTCATTTTTTATTGTATGATTCAATACATCAAACAATAATACCTTATCTCCGCCCCATGAGGAGATGTACAATATCTTTTTATCCGGAGAAAGTAAACATGCATACGCCTCTGCGCCCAATTCAATTTTGAAAAGAATATTTTTCGTTTTCAGGTCAATGATGTACAAAGAATTATTTTCTTTGGTCACCACATACAATATTTGTTTGGCATTGTCAATTTCGATTCCGGATGGCCAAATCTTTTCGGGCCAGCGTTTACCGAGAATGATGCTGTCAGAAATTTTTAATTTATTTTTGACGATTTCATATTTCAAGATCATATTATCGTTACCTCCTGCAGCATATAAATTTTTCTCATCATCACTGAATTTTAATCCATACCAACTTTTGGCAATAACGATATTATCCAATTCTTTTTCGGTAGCAGCATCTATCAACTGAATGGTCTGTTCACTTTGTCCATTATTGGTAACAGCCATTAATTTTTGGCTTTTGCTTACAGCAATATTTAACGGAAGATCGCCCAGCGCCATACTTTTTCCAACAGGAGTTAAACTCCATCCATTGGGAAGATGAATTCTTTTGCTTTCAATTTCCTGTAGAGTTTGAGATTGAACAGAGATACCGGTTACTAAAAAAATGAGGATAATGATCTTTCTCATGAAGCTTTGTTTTTGTAAAGCTAATATATGAAAGGGATACGGGGAAGTTATTAAAAGATGAAGCAGTTTATATGTTCAATACCTGAATAAAAACTGTTTGGGCAATACTTCCACCTTTAATTCTTTGGCAAATAATAATTCACCATCCACCTGCACAGGAATTTCATTATTACATTGTATAGAAAATTTTTCACCCAAATGATGAACGATAAAAGGCAAATGCAGATGTTTTCCTTTTTCTATAATGGGCAAATATTTCAATCTTTTCAGCACCGGTAATTTTTTACAAAGCACCATATCTAATTTTCCGTCGTTGATTGCTGCATGTGGAGCCACAAAAAAACCGCCGCCTGCTCTGGAAGAATTATTGATCATCACCAATAAAAATTCTTCAGTCCATTTTTCTTCATCAGCAGTAATGATAAAGGAGTGTTCTTTAAATGAAAATATTTTTTTGATCACTTCTAATAAATAGCCAAAATGCCCGCCTATAAAACGGATGGTGCTCATTGATTCAAGAACAGCCCCATCAAATCCTACTCCCAAACAATTTATAAAAAGCGTTTCGTTGAATTTTCCGGCATCGACATATTGGGGTGTGCTTTTTAAAATAAGTTCAAGTTGTTCTTCTTTTGAGATCTCACCATACAATTTCCAGGCAAAGTCATCCCCTGTTCCGCCTTTAAAAAGTGCAAGTGGCAATTGACAATCAGGATAATGGTTGATGAAATAGTTGATAGTACCATCGCCACCAATGATCCAGATATCGGAGAATTCGTCAAAAGATGAAGGCCATTTTTCGTTGAAAACAGTGCATGCAATATTCTTTACATGCAATTGTCGTTTAAGCCAAGTAGATAATTGGATAGCTCTACCTTTTCCGGCAGCAGGGTTTTCGAGTATGGCAACGTTAGAGATCTGCATCTGTTAGTTAGGAAAAGAAAGCTAAATCAATCGGTTCATAAAAACAAAAAACCCAACCAGAAATAAATCTGATTGGGTTTAAAAAATACGGCAGCTACCTACTCTCCCAGGGACAAGGCCCAAGTACCATCGGCCATGAGGGACTTAACTTCTCTGTTCGGA
>Ga0316225_1000139_pt1 | contig 105913 bp, 82 predicted proteins | sample TBH18015metaG_FD_206010 | JGI IMG/M metagenome (GOLD analysis project Ga0316225, IMG submission 206010) | Freshwater microbial communities from Trout Bog Lake, Wisconsin, USA - TBH18015 | ecosystem: Environmental > Aquatic > Freshwater > Lake > Hypolimnion/Profundal zone | place: USA: Wisconsin... | reverse complement strand
TCGGACGAGGTCAAGGACCTGCGTTCCGAGGCCACCACGCTGAAGGAAGTCGTGGCAGAGCAGGCGCTAGAAATCCGCCTGCTTAAAAAAAGCATGATCGGGGATGGGGAAGACGACGCATGAGATAATCTACGCCCTCAGTTGTCCCAATTGTTTTGACGACACACACCCAGTCTCGCATAAATCGAACCGCTTCCGGGTGCGGAATTCTTGTCACCGTTCGTAGCGGAGTGCGACAAATTTGGTGCTTGCGGCGATGCGATCACCGGAAAATTTCCGCGCGATAATTCGGATTTATGATTGCTGGGTACCCAGTAATATTCCGATCTATATTTCAGTCAGAGACCGAAGTCGGTCCTACGATGTGACGGTGGGTTCATTCGTGAATCTGCGATCCGCCCAGTTCGAACCAATCTCTGTCGGATTCGAACTCGTCTCTGGCAATCGCGGCCGAACATTCATGGAAAAAGTTTGCGGCGGGCAGAGACAAGCCGCGCATCAGCGCGGGTCTTCGCCATCCAGGTGCTCCCGGCCCGCTTCCTGAGACCAATAGACTTCAAAAAAGGCGGCAATCGCGCCGAAATTAGCGGGTTGCCGGGAATAATTTATCCATTGTTTTTAAGTGCTTAGTGAGTGGTGGGCGCGACAGGGATCGAACCTGTGACCCCTTCCATGTCAACGAAGCCGGTATAACGGGATTTGGCACAAAGCCGGGCTATTCTGGTGAAAGCAGCCTGGAACGTCCCCTGAACGGCCCACGAACATCGTAGAACGTAGTCCCACTGATTTCCCACAACCGCCAGGGATATGGCTGGGCGGCAGAGGCTAAATGTTTGCGGTGAAAGCATTATTGGCTTGGCGGGTGGCTACATTTGCATCCAAAGCTGTGCGGTGGTCGCCCACGAGATTGCAGGCGATGGCGCGTTCTGCAAACCTCTTTCAGAGGGTACTGGCGTCGAAGGGGTAAAATGGCGCACGACCACAAATCGTAGGCCGCTGACCCCATAAAGATGGGTGTAGGGGCATGGGGAAGCAGCGCAAAAAAAATGCGCGCGGTAGCAAATTAAAGCGAGTTATCAAGGTTTCGACGCGAGAGGCGAATTTAAAGCGCCGACTGCGTATTCACCTAAAATCGCTTGGTTTCAAAAAATCGAATGACGGGCGGCTTCTCCCACCTGGCGAGGGCAAAGATGCCATTCGTGCGCTTCATCTCGCGCAGCGTACTGACAGGATCAAGGCGAGCCGTACATTCATCGACGCAAAGCTACCCGACCTCCTCAAATATTTCGCGTCGGTTAGCGAGATTGACCCGGCGCTCGTCAAACCGAGACTGGAACTCATCAAAAGCGGTGGGTGGCAGAGCGAACTATTCCGATTGGCCTCTCTTACTTGGGCCGTGCCAGTTTCAAATGGATTCGGCAGACGGCTTCGCTATCTAGTTTGGGACGGCCAGAATAATAAGCTCATCGGCGTAATCGCTATCGGCGACCCGGTGTTCAATCTGTCTGCCCGCGACAATCTCATTGGGTGGACAGGAAAGCAACGAGCGAGCCGACTGGTTAACATCATGGATGCTTATGTCCTGGGCGCACTGCCACCCTACAATATGCTGCTCGGTGGTAAACTCATTGCGTCGCTCATACGCACGCGTGATTTATATAAGGACTTTGCCAAAGCCTACGGCGATACGACGGGCATCATTTCGCACAAGAAAAAGAAAGCTCGTCTGCTTGTCGTCACCACGTCCTCTTCTCTTGGGCGGTCCTCAGTTTATAACCGCGTGAAATTAGGCGAGACACTTTATCTCAAGCCTATTGGCTTCACACGCGGCTTGCCACCTAGCGGCACGGTTGAAGAGCTAGACATCATCGATACGGCACGTCCAAATAATTACTACCGGGGCCGGTGGACAAAGCCACGAAATCACAGCGGCACGTACATCGCCCGTCGAGATCGGGAATACGGTGCTGCGATTTGGGGCCTCCCAATCGCGCTAACGCAGTACGCGCCGGGAAAGCAAATTTGGATTTCGGGCAAGTGTTATACGTCAGGAGCAATCTATTCAGTTATGTCTGCAGACCGCTTCCAAGCGTGGGAAGCAAAGCGCATTTATCAGGAATGCTCGATTTGCGGTTTTGCAAAAACGGATACTATTGAAAACATTCCGCGCGGGACTAAGGGCGACTGCGTTGCCTGCGGTTCTACTGATACCTTCGGCCCAGCTCGGTACTGGTTGAGACCGCCCGGATTTGCGCACCCAAAGGATACGCCGGAAGTCACGTCACCGGATGAAATCCCGGAGACTAGCTACGCAACTAGAGCCAAGCTCACCATGGAAACCCCAGCCGATACATCCAGGTGGGCAGCCGTTAGTGAGCGCGTCCGCATTCTGCGTGAACGGCAGCACCTCCTGGTTTCCAATACTGGCCCAAAGAAGGAAGGATACTCGTATTGTACGAAGTGCGGGCGCATCGAAGCAACCAGCGAGCAGACCGCCACATTGTTCGCATCTCATAGCAAGCCGTATATCGATGACAAGGAGCCAATGTGCGAAGGGACTTGGACTTCCGCGCATATCGTGTTGGGCACCGACTTCATCACCGATATAGCATTGCTTTCGATGACAGTGGCAGCTCCGCTTCGTTTGCGGCCAGGGCAATATCCCACGGATGTTGCGTTGCGGACGGTAAGTGAAGCAGTGGCCAAAGCCGGTTCGCAGATGTTGGAAATTGAGACCGGAGAGTTGATGGCCGAGTATCGCCCCGCGCTTACACCAAGCGGGCAGTCGGGATTGGAGGCCGAGGTTTTCCTTTACGACACGCTTGCTGGCGGCGCGGGCTTTTCAAGCCAGTTGGTTGACCGAGGCGAGGAATTGATGCGTCGTGCATCAGAGCTTTTGAAAAACTGCCCGGGACATTGTGAGACGTCCTGTTATCGGTGCTTGCGCAGCTTCAAGAACAAGTTTGAGCATTATCTGCTCGACCGCCATGTTGGTGCAGAACTTCTTGATTATCTTGTGACGGGTATCGTTCCCCAGTTCGACCGGGCGCGCTTGAAAAAATCCACGGGGCAGCTCTTCGCCGATCTGCTTAGGCAGGACAAGCCCGGCATGACTTTCGAGCGCGACAAGGAAGTTACGGTGGGCGGGAAGAAATACATTGTTCCGATCCTGGGCACGAAGGGTACGAAACAAGTGGCCATAGGTTTGTCGGGTCCGCTGACACCGGATTTCCCCGCTGATGAAGCATTGGTTCTATTGAGAAAGACCGATTTTCCGGTATTCGTAATCAACGAACTGCTAGTTCGCGGAAGCCTTCCGACGGCGACGCTGTCGGTTCAACAGTCTGCTTTCTAAAGCCGGTCAGTTCTTTTTTGGGGGCGTTGCTATGGAATTGCTTAAGATATCGCCAGCTGGACTAAGATCGCTCGGACTTGACGAACGGTGGCTGCAACAGAAGATTCAGGATGACCCAAAAATATTAGGCCTGGGCGACCTGGAAATTGCCGGTAGGGAGCATCGTCAGGCTGTTGGAGGGCGTCTAGACTTTCTTATGCGCGCGCCTGAAGAAGACGTGTTCTACGAAGTAGAGCTAATGCTCGGCGCGGTAGACGAAAGCCACATTATTAGAACAATAGAATATTGGGACTTGGAGCGTCAGAGACGACCGAATTACGAGCACAGGGCGGTTATTGTCGCCGAAGAAATCACCGCTCGTTTCTTTAACGTCCTCCGCCTTTTGAATCGCGCTGTTCCTCTTATTGCGGTAAAGCTGAGTGCGTTTGTGGTCGATGGTAAAGTTGTTCTCCACCCCGTGACCGTTCTGAATATCGTTGAGGAAGGGGGCGACCCTTATACTGCCGATCCGGTGGAACGGGTTGACCGCTCTTATTGGGAGAAGAAGTCTAGTTGGACATTGGCTATGGTAGATAAACTCTTCGCCTCACTCCGAGAGACGAGTCCTGAGGCAAGATTGACATACAATCGCCATCACATTGCCATCGGATCGACTGGCAGAAACTTTTGTTGGTTTCATGAGAGAAAAGCTATCGATACGTGTCATGTAGTTCTTCGTGCGTCCCCAGATGCGCGAGACGCGATATTGGACAGCTTGCTAAAGGATGGCGTTGACGCGACGGCAGGTGATGCAGAGTGGATAAAGTTGGGCATCACCAAGTCTTCTTTGGAACAGCATTTCACTGCAATCAGTAAGGCTTTGTCGGACGCGGAGTTGGCTTCGCACTGATCGTAGTACTCAGCGACAATTTCGGCTTACCTGCCGACGGCGGCCACTCGGCAACGACCACCAGCGCGCAATCGTGCTGAATCAACTATATAGCCAGTATACAAAAACCCCTCCCCAATGCGCGGGTCGTCTCAATGCTTTCAGCTCTGGCATGTATTGGCTTCGGCAGCTTCCAGTTCGTGGGATCAGGAAATCCCCATCGCATTGAAACTACCCGCCGCTTACTCGCTTCGCGGTCCCAGATAATTACGGGCAAATTGCTCATTACCCGGAAGGTGATTTCCCGGTCATTGTCGCTGGGCTGCACTTGGTCGCGCGTCAAGGGCTGAGAAAACGCAACTACTTCAGCCCATGATGCCATTGCTGTGAACTTGCCACACATCTGCGCCGGCCCCGGCGGGCCTCCCTCAAATTCCGATAAAGCGTCGCCCGAAGGATAGCGTGTAAGGTATTCAGCTAATACCCTGGCGTCCCTCGCTGGATAACTTTCTGGGATGAGTCGTTTGCCCCCCATGCGCATTTCTTTGCCCGCGGGAAATGCCTCAATGCCGTCGCTGTCAATCTTAGGACGGAAATAGAGGGCTCCCAGCTTCCCACAGACAGAACAGCGAAATCGCTGCCCAATCGGAGCATTCTTTCCCCAGCGGATACGGTCAATACGGGCCGGAATACCTCGCCGAGGCTGCCCAGGCCCTGGAAGCCTGGATAGCCAAGTTATTCAAGCTTGCCGGCCTAAATTCCCACGGAATTCCCGCAACTTCGCGGGTGACAAAGCGGAATGCCGCTTAAGTCGTTGAAAAGTATGGTGGGCGCGACAGGGATCGAACCTGTGACCCCTTCCATGTCAAGGAAGTGCTCTCCCGCTGAGCTACGCGCCCCACCTGCGGAGGTCGGCTTCTATAACCGCCCGGCCCCCCAAAGAAAAGGCACGAAAAGGCCTAGAAAGCCGGTATTTCTGAAGGAATTGCCGTCCCGGCGGACGTTTTGGCCCGCCGGGAGGCAAATCGTCAGGCGATGCTGGTCTTGTAGAGCTTGATCAGGTTGGTCCAGGCGCGCTCCGCCTCGGGCTTGTTGTAGATGGGCTTGCCGGGACCGGCGGCGGGCATGTCGGGCACCGTCCAGCCATGGGCCATGCCGGTATAGACCACCACTTCCGCCGGGACATGGGCGGCGGCGAACGCGGCCTTCAGCTTGTCCTTGGCGTCGGGCTGCTTGTCGTCATCGCTGGCGGCGATGGCGAGGTACATGTGCGCCTTCATTTTGGGAATCAGATTGTGGGGGCTGTCGGGCTTGTCGGTCACCAAGCCGCCGCCATGGAAGGTGGCGCCAGCGCCGACGCGCGTTGACAGCGCGACGGTCTTGAACACCAAGGGACCGCCCATGCAGTAACCCTGGGTGCCGATCTTCTTGGCGGTGTCCACTTCCTTCTGGCTGTCGAGCCAGGCGATGTAAGCACCGGCGTCTTTTTCAATCGCGCCGGGAACATTGATCGGGCCGGTCCACTCGGCGGTCTTGGCGCGATTCGCCGGATCGTTGAAATCGAATTTGCTGGCATCGGCCACCACCGGCGACTTGGTGTTGCGATAGAAAGGATGCGGCACCAGCACGCTGTAGCCTTCGGCGGCCAGGCGGCGGCCCAAAGCGCGGAAAGACGGGCGCAGGCCGAAAATGTCGGTCCACACGATCACGGCGGGATGCTTGCCGGTGGCGGGATGGAAATAGGCGGCCTCGGCGGTGCCATCCGGCGTTTTGATGGTGACGTCCTTTTCCACCACATCGGCGGCAGCGGCGCTGCCGGCGGTGACGGCAAGGCCTGCCATAGCGGCCGAGCCGGCGGTGAAGTCGCGGCGCGAGACGGCGCCCATGTCGTTGCTGTCGTCCTGTTTGTCCATTTTTCGCTCCCGAATTTTTGTGAAATTCCGGGCGGGAGGTTAGCGCAAGGACACGGCGCGGGCACGGGGTTTTGTTAAGGGGATGTTGGATGACCGGCTCAGAGCCGGCCAAGGAGGATCAGGCGGCAGCCAGCATCCGGTCCACTTCCTGGACGATTTCGCGCAAGTGAAAGGGCTTGGAGAGGACTTTGGCCTGTTTGGGGGCGCCCGAGGCAGGGTGCAGCGCCACGGCGGCGAAGCCGGTGATGAACATGATCTTGAGGGCGGCGTTGAGCTCGACCGCCCGTTTGGCCAGCTCGATGCCATCCATGCCGGGCATCACGATGTCGGTCAGCAGCAGGTCGAAGGTGAAGCCTTTGACACATTCCCAGGCGTCGCCGCCATCGCCGAAATCGGTGACGGCATGGCCGGCCTTGACCAGGGCCGCCGCAAGGAACTTGCGCAGCGATTCATCGTCTTCCGCCAAAAGGATATGCGCCATGCCAGCCCCTGCCCGTCCCTACCTTAAAACCATATCCGGCAAACCGTAAACCACGGTTAACGGCTCTGCTTGCACCCAGGCCACGCTTGGGCTTGTCTGTAGCGGTGATTTGACGAGTTTGCCCGCGATGGCGCCTGCTTTGCCGCCCGATTTTGCCGTTCCGGCCTCTGCGCTGGAAGGTGACGCTGCCTTGGCTCTGCTGTGTTCGGAGCCGTTCCAGACCCTGCGGCCGGCCCGCCACACCATTCCCTTTGTCTTCGCCTCGCCCCATTCGGGCCGGGTCTATCCCCGCGCCTTGCTGGAAAACAGCCGCCTGGATGCCCTGACCCTGCGCCGCTCCGAGGACGCTTTCGTGGACGAGCTGTTTGCGAGCGTCCCCAAGCTGGGCGCGCCCCTGATCGCCGCCCGTTTTCCGCGCGCCTATTGCGACGTCAACCGGGCGCCGGGCGAACTGGATCCGGCGATGTTTTCGGGGCCGCTGAACATGCCGGTGGATCCGCCAAGCCCGCGCGTGCTGGCGGGGCTGGGCGTCATTCCGCGCATCGTGCGCGACGGGGCCGAGATCTATCGCGGCAAGCTGCGGCCGCAAGACGCCCATCTGCGGATGGACCAGCTTTACCGGCCTTATCACGCCACCCTGATGGCGCTGGCGGAAGAAACGCTTGCTCTGTTCGGCACCGCCATTGTGGTGGATTGCCATTCCATGCCTTCGGCATTGGGGGCGCCTGATATTGTGCTGGGCGACCGCTATGGTGCGTCGGCTCCGCCGTCTCTGACCAATTGGGCCGAAAACGCCTTTGCCCGCGCCGGTTTCAGCGTTGCGCGCAATTCGCCTTATGCCGGCGGATACACCACCATCCTGCACGGCCGCAGCATGGCCGGATGCCATGCGCTGCAGATCGAAATCAATCGCAGCCTTTATCTGGACGAAGACAGCCTGCAGCGCCGCGCCGCCTTCGACAGCGTAAAAAACCGCGTGACCGAAGCGCTGACCAAACTGACCTCCATCGCCTTCACCCGCCGCGGCGGCCTGCCCCTGGCGGCGGAATAATCAAAACAACACAGACGGGCGCGAGGGATTTTCGTTCCTGGCTAAGAGCGTCGCGCGCAGCGTGCGTGAGCACGTGAGCACGCGCGATGACGCCAGGGGCGGAAATCACCGCGCCGGCCAAAAAAAATGGCCGCTCCGAGGAGCGGCCAAGTTCAGGGAGGAAACGCCCAGGAAGGGCGGCGGCTTCGCAATCGAAGATCGCAATACCGCGCTGCAACAATATGCCGACAAGAAGCCTTGTCTGCAAGCCCAAAGTATAAAAAATTTCCCGGTATTTTCCGCGAAAAACATGGAAATTTCAGCCTATTTTTCCAGCCCCTTGGCGCTTTCCGAGGCATTTGTGCAGCGCAGTAAAACCCTAGTTCCCCACTGGAGATAGGTAGATTCACATCTCTGTCGCCCCGGCGAAACAAAAGATTCGCGCGAAGCATCTAGCTAGCGGCAACGGGTTACGAGGAGAGACGCGATGGACAATATGTTCGAAGCGCCAGGTGCCTTCCGGTTCGACAAGGCCGGCTTCCATCCCCAGAGTCCGGGGCGCGGGGGGCGCCCCCCACTTGATCACCGCACCGACCAGCGCCCGGCGCGCCATCATCGCACCATCTTCATTTCCGACACCCATCTGGGCACCAAGGGCTGCAAGGCCGAGATGCTGGCCGACTTCCTGGCGCATAATGAATGCCAGACGCTTTTCCTGGTCGGCGACATTGTCGATGGCTGGCAGCTGAAGCGCCGCTGGTTCTGGGATGCGATGCATGACGCGGTGGTTTGCGAAATCCTGCGCAAGGTCGATGGCGGCACGCGCGTGATTTTCGTGCCCGGCAATCATGACGAATTCGCCCGCAGCTATGCTGGCCGGCTGTTCGGCGGCATCGAGATCATCAATGAGACCATCCATGAGACGGCGGACGGCAAGCGGCTGCTGGTGCTGCATGGCGACCGCTTCGACGGCGTGGTCACCAACGCCAAATGGCTGGCCCATTTCGGCGACTGGGCTTACGGCATCATGCTCAACTGGAACGACAAGCTGTTCAAGATCCGCAAGGCGCTGGGCCTGCCCTATTGGTCGCTGTCGGCCTGGCTGAAGCACAAGGTCAAGAACGCGGTCGAATATATCTGCGCCTTCGAAGTGCTGGTGGCGGCCGAAGCCCGGCGCCGCGGCGCCGATGGCGTGGTTTGCGGCCATATCCACCATGCCGAAATCCGCATGATCGGCGATGTCCTTTATCTCAACGACGGAGACTGGGTTGAAAGCTGCAGCGCCCTTGTCGAAGATGCCCGCGGAAATATGGAGATTCTGCGCTGGGCAACCCCAACTCAGAGAAGCGCCGACCACACCGGCCAGGCCAGCGCGCCTGCGCCGGCGTTTATTCCCGCTTAGGTCGCGGCGCCTCAAGCCAGGGCCAGTTCCCGGCGTGGCCGCGCATTTGAAAATCCTGATTGTCACCGATGCGTGGCGGCCCCAGATCAATGGCGTGGTGCGGACCTTGGAGGTGCTGGGCGCGGATCTGACTGCGCTGGGCCATGAGGTGCGCTATGTCACGCCCGAAGGGCGCTTCACCGTGCCGATGCCGACTTATCCGGAAATAAGACTGGCATTGTTTCCCCGCACCCGGCTGGAAAAAGAGATACGCGATTTCGCGCCCGATGCGGTGCATATCGCTACCGAAGGCACGCTCGGGCTTTGCGCGCGCGCGATCTGCATCAAATACGGCATCGCTTTTTCCACCTCGTTCCACACGCGCTTTCCTGAATATGTCCATGCGCGCTTTTCGTTCGTGCCGGAATCCCTGGTTTATCGCTGGCTGCGCTGGTTTCACGGTCCCGCCACCGCGATGATGGTGGCGACGCAAAGCCTGAAGCGCGAAATGACGGCGCATGGATTTCATCACCTGCGCATCTGGTCGCGCGGCGTGGATGTGGCGCATTTCCATCCCGTGGAAGAGGCGCGCCTGCCGTACGAAGCGCCGATCTGGCTTTATGCCGGACGGGTGGCGGTGGAGAAGAATATCGAGGCGTTTCTCGCCCTGGACCTGCCCGGCACCAAGGTGGTGGCAGGCGACGGGCCGGCGCGGGCAGCGCTGGCGGAAAAATATCCGCAGGTGGTCTTTCTGGGGGCGCTGTCGGGTGAGGCGTTGGTGACGGCCTATTCCGCCAGCACTGTCTTTGTCTTTCCCAGCCGCACCGACACGTTTGGCCTGGTGCTGCTGGAGGCTTTGGCGTGCGGCCTGCCGGTGGCGGCCTATCCGGTGCCGGGGCCGCTGGATGTGGTGGGGCCGCAGGTCCCAGGGGCCGCTGCCGTGGCGGCCCTGGACGAGGACCTCAGGGCGGCCTGCCTGAAGGCCCTGGCGCTTGCCCAACCTTCTCAGAGTGGGGGCCCCCAGGCGCCCCAGGGGCCGCGGGCGTTTGCCCTGAACCACTCCTGGCGGGCCTGCACCTTGCAGTTTCTGCGCAACATCGTGGTCGAGCCTGATCCCGGCTAGGCGTTAAGCGCCTCTCCTTAAAGGGCTTATCTCGGCTCCGGCTCTGCGCTAGAACCAGAGGAAAGCAGAGGTTCCTTCAGCCCCATGGCGTCCGCCCCCTATCCAACGAGCCGGGCCCAGCTTAACCGCCAGGAAATCGCGTTCCTCGGACTGACCATCCTGTTCTGGGCGGCTTTTGTGGTGGTGCTGGGCAAGGACACCAGCTGGGACTTCCGCAATTATCACTGGTACGCGCCCTATGCCTTCCTGAACAACCGGCTGGGGCTGGACGTCGCCGTTGCCCATCAGGCCAGCTATTACAATCCATTCCTCGACATTCCCTTTTATTGGCTGGCCACCCACACCCATTCCTGGATCGCGTTGGCTTCGCTGGGTGCGATGCAAGGCGCCAATATCGTGCCGCTTTATTTCATCAGCCGCGAAGCGCTGCTGCCGGCGACGCGCAAACTGGCCGACCGCAAACTGGCGGCGGGGGCATTGGCGCTGGTGGCGCTGTTCGGGGCACTGACACTCTCGGAATTCGGCACCACCTATTACGACAATGTGATGAGCGTGTTCGTGTTCAGCGGGCTGGCCGTGCTGATTGTGGCGCGGGACAGTTTGCAGGATGGCCCGCCGCTGCGCGCGGCTTTGCTGGCGGGACTGGGCGGGCTTGCCACCGGTATGGCGATGGGACTGAAGCTGCCGGAAGCGCCCTTCTGTGTCGGCTTTGCCGCCGCCCTGTTGGTGCTGGGCGGCAATCTGCGTCAGCACATCGCCCGGCTGGTCGGCGGCGGCATCGGCGGCGGCGCCGGCTTTGCCTTGTTCAGCGCCTGGTGGATGCTGAAGATGAAGGCGCTGACCGGCAATCCGCTGTTCCCCTACTTCAACGACTATTGGCGCTCGCCGCTGGCGCTGGCGGCGCCCTATCGCGACCTGCGCTTTGTGCCCACGCATTTTTGGCGTGAACTGTTCTTTCCTGTGTTGTTCTCAGTGGACTGGCATGTCGCCGACGATCTGGGCTTTCAGGATTTTCGCGTCTGCATCGCCTATTTCGTGGTGATCGCAGCGCTGGCGTTGTGGGCCGTGCGGCGGCAGAACCGCGATCCTCTGGTGGACAATCGCACCGCGCTGATCCTGTTCGCCTTCGCCGCCGTCAGTTATTTCGCCTGGCTGAAATTTTTCGCCATCTATCGCTACATCGTGGCGCTGGAAATGCTGAGCCCGCTTCTGATCGTCTCCGCTGTGGGGCTGTTTCCGGGCGGACGGCGGACGCGTTACCTGATGCTGGGGGCGCTGGCCTTTGCCGTGCTGGTGACGGCGCGCAGCGATTTCCTGGAGCGCGCACCGCTGGAAGATCCCTATATTCAGGCTGCCCTGCCGCCCGTTCCCCGGCCCGACCACGCCATCGTGGTGATGACGGGCGATGCCCCCATGGGCTTCATCGCCACCCAGTTGCCGCCGCAGATTCCGGTGCTGCGGATTGATGGCTGGATGGTGCAGCCGCGCGACGGCACCAAGATCACCCATGACATGAAAGCCCAGATAGGCCGCCATATCGGCGCGGGGGGCGATGTTTACCTGATCGCCGACGCCACCGACATGGCGCGGGCGCGCGACGCCCTGGCCGACTATAACCTTGCCATTCGCTGGACGGAGTGCCAGCAATTCGACACCAATCTGGTCGGCACCTATCAATGGTGCCCGCTTGCCAGAAAAAGCTGAGTGACAAAAATCATGATCCCGCGCATCGCCGTGCTGGTGCCCTGCTACAATGAAGAGGCCGCGATCACCACGGTGGTGCGCGACTTCCGCGCCGCGCTGCCCGGCGCGGTGATCTATGTCTATGACAACAATTCCAAAGACCAGACCATGGCGCGGGCGCGCGAAGCCGGCGCGGTGGTGCGCAGCGAACTGCGCCAGGGCAAGGGCAATGTGGTGCGCCGCATGTTCGCCGATATCGAGGCCGACATTTATGTGCTGGTGGATGGCGACGACACGTATGACGCCGAGGCCGCCCCGCGCATGATCCGCAGCGCCATCGAAAACGGCGCTGATCTTCTGACGGCACGGCGCATTCATACCGAAGCCGCCGCCTATCGCACCGGCCATGTGCTGGGCAATCGGATGCTGACCGGCCTGACCGCGCTGCTGTTCAATGTGCATCTGTCGGATATGCTGTCGGGCTATCGCGTCTTTTCCCGCCGCTTTGTCAAAAGCTTTCCGTTTACCGCCGAAGGCTTCGGCATCGAGACCGAGCTGACGGTGCATGCCGTGCGGCTGATGATGCCGATGGCGGAGATGGACACGCGCTACAAGGAACGGCCCGTGGGCTCGGTCTCCAAGCTCAACACCTGGCGCGACGGCTTCCGCATTCTGTGGACCATCGGCTATCTGGTGCGCGAGGAACGGCCACTGGTGTTCTTCTCCTGCATTTTCGCCTTGCTGGCGTTCGCCTCGCTGCTGACCGGTGCGCCGGTGGTGACGGAATATCTGCAGACGGGCCTGGTGCCGCGCCTGCCCACGGCGGTGCTGGCGACCGGCTTGATGCTGCTGGCGTTCCTGGCGCTGATGGCGGGGCTGATCCTGGACACGGTAACGCGCGGCCGCTGGGAGCAGAAACGCATGGCCTATCTCGCCATTCCCGGGCCGCAGGATCTGACGCCGCCATGAGCGCCGCGTGAGCTTTCTTCGGTATCTTTTCCGCCACCCCTTTGTGCGTTTTGCGCTGGTGGGGGCCGGCGGCTATATCGTGGACACCGCGGTCCTGGCGCTGGATACCAGCCGCCTGGGGCTGGATTTCGCGGCCGGCCGCGCCTTTTCGATTTTCGTGGCCATGTGCTGCACCTGGCTGGGCAACCGCTATCTGACCTTTCCGGAACGCCGCGCCCATGGATTGTCCGGCGCGGCACAGGAATGGCTGAAATTCGTGGGCGCCAACCTGATCGGCGCGGTGGTCAATTACGGGGTCTCGTTGTTGCTGGTGCACTACGCACCCACGCCGTTCAGCAACAAATATGTCGCCCAGGCCTGCGGCGTGCTGGCCGGCCTGGTGTTCAACTTCACCCTGTCGCGCATGATGGTGTTCAAAACGCCGCCGGCCTGACCGCATGGATTCAGGCGCGTGGACCCGCTAGCTTGGCGCATCGGCTTGCGACGATTGGGGCTTGGATTTGCCGTTCTGGCGCTGCTGGTCGCGCCGGCCTCAGCCGCTTCCAGCTATGTCGTCCGCCAGCAAGCCTGGAGCGCCGGGGATGAACGGGGCTGTGGCGAATTCATTGCCGCGATAGGGACCTCGGGATGCCGCAGCGTGGATTCCTGTCTGCACAGCAGCGCCAATATCTTTGCCGCCAGCGATCCGCGCGGGGCGCATTTTCTGTCCGACTGCGCCGATCTGCCTTATGTGCTGCGTTTCTATTATGCCTGGCACCGGGGCCTGCCTTTTTCCTACGTCTCCGACGTCAACCCGCGCGGTCATGCCAGCGACATCCGCTATTCGCCCCGCGGCAACGAAATTTCTGCGCGGCACGATGTTTTAAGCGGCGCGGATGCGTTGCGAACGCTTGAGATTTTGCGCGATGCGGTGTCGTCGGCCACCTATCGGGTCCATCCGGGCCTGGAAGAGCCGCGCGAGGGCGATTTTTACTCTCCCGCCATCGGCCCCAGATCCATCCATCCCGGCACGGTGATCTATGATCCCAACGGCCATCTGGCCATCATCTGGAAGATCGAGGCGGATGGGCGGCTTCGCTATATTGATGCCCATCCCGACAATTCGCTGACCCGCGGTTACTACGATAAGCGCTTTGTGCGGGCATCCCCCGGCATGAGTGCAGGCTTCAAAAATTGGCGGCCGTTGCGGTTGGAAGGCGTCCGGCGCCGGGACGATGGCGTCTTGATCGGCGGGCATGCCGTGCTGGCGCGCAATGACGAAATCGCCGATTTTTCGCTGACTCAGTTTTTCGGCACGGGCGCGCGACCTGGTCAGGATGGCGACTGGAAACAGGGGCGCTTTGTTCTGAACGGCCAGGCGGTGGATTATTACGACTATGTCCGCAGCCAGATGGCGGGTGGGGCGCTGCATTTCGATCCGCTGAAAGAAGTGGCGGACATGGTCACCTCCAATTGCGAGGATCTTTCCTATCGCGGCGATGCCGTGACCCTGTCGCTGCAGGCGGGACTGCAAAATCAAAGTGAACCGGCGCGCCTGCCGGTCAATATTTACGGCACGCAGGGCGACTGGGAGGATTACTCCACGCCCTCGCGTGACGCCCGCCTCAAGACCGCCTTCAAGGAACTGCGCGACAATGCCGAGCGCTTTATGACCTTGTACCGCGCCCGCGATTCAAAGCTGGTCTATGGCGGCGGCGATCTGGCGGGTGACATGCTGGCGGTTTACGACCACGCCGCGGCGGCTTGCCCCGCAGGCTATGTCCGCAGCGACGGCGCCCATGTCTCGTTCAGCTATGAGGAAGCCCGGCAGCGGTTGTTCCGCCTGTCCTTTGATCCCTATCAATGCGTGGAACGGCGTTGGGGGGCGGAAGGCGCCGAGCTGGCCAGTTGCAGCGATGGCGCGGTCAAGCAGGCCTGGTACCGGGCGGAGCAACCTCTGCGCAATCAGATTGACCGCACCTATGAGGCGCGGATGGACTGGTCGCTGGCCGATCTGCAAACGGGTGATCCGCGCATCGGTGCCGCCCAGCCACCCGATACCGACACCCGCGCTTATCTGTTGGCGCAAAAAGAAAAACCGGACGCCCGTTTTTCGGGCGCCCGGTTTCCTTAAGTCAGACGCAGAAGCTTACTTTTTCTTCGCGGGAGCGGCGGCAGCGGCCGGAGCCGAGGCAGCAGCAGCCGACGGATGGGCGGCATACAGCGCATAGAGATGGGCGATCTGCGCTCCGTTGCTGTCGCCCTTGTCGGCGTTGAGGGTCTTGATCGCGGCGGCGGACTGACCGGCGGCAACCTGGACCAGGCCGAGCGCGACCACGGCGCTGTCCTTGTCCTTGAGGGTCTTGCCCTGCGCGGACTGGCAGGTGGCGACGGCGTCCTTGGCCTTGCCGTTGCTGTATTGCTGCAGGCAAACCTTGACCAGCGCATCGCCAGCCGGGTCCTTGTTGGCCGCCGCCAGCGCGGCATCCATACCCGAAGTAACCTGGCCAGCCTGCTGCTTGGCAAGCGCCTGGAGCTTCTTGGAACGGTCGTCGTTCAGAAGGCCAGCGGCCGTGCCCTTGTCGAGGACGGTGGCGGCTTCCGCCGGCAGGCCAAGCTGCAGGTCCAACTGCGCCAGGTTGATATAGTCATCTTTGCCGGACAGCGTGCCCGTCAGATACTTGAGGCGCATCAACTGCAGCGACTGGGGATCGGAAATATTCTTCTCGCCCTGAGCCAGCTTGATCACCTGGGTCCAATAGTCGGCCTTGCCGGTGCGGGCGACGAGCTGTTCCAGCGCATCGCGCTGGGTGGCGTTGTCGTTCAGGTCGAAGGCGCACTTCATCTCAAGCTGCAAGGTCGCTTCATCGGCAGCGGCGCCGGCGCCCTTGATGTACTTGATGCAGCCGGCCTTGTTGCCCGACAGGTAAAAGGACTGGGCCACAACGGCGGCGCTGGTGGAATCCAGAGCGCCCGCCTTGCTCAGCGCTTCGCCATCGGCGATCACCCCGGAATAATTCTTGGCGGCATAGTCGCTGGCGAGCTTGTTCTTGGCAGCGGCCGCGCCACCGAGGCTGACATCGCCCGACTTGGCGCCGATATAGGACTTGACCTGACCGATGGTGGAGGTTTCCTCGCCGGTCTTGTCCGAGACGGCGCTGGCCTTGTCGACCAGTGCCATGGCGCCCTTGTAGTCGCCCTTGGCGGCCAGGGCCATCGCCTGCTGCAGCGGCTCACCGACAGCGGGGCGCACGGCAGCGGCGGCCGGAGCCGTCATGAGAAGGGTCGCGCCGCCCAGTGTGGCGGTGCCAAGGAGAAACGCCGCCGCTACGGCGTGGAACTTAATTTTCGTCATCTCAGGAACCTCACTTGAATTTGAAGCGGGACCCGAGCCGTTCGGCTCAGGTCCCTGCTTATGAACTGCCCTTCACTTGGGCTTATTATACCGATTATTGGTTGTACTGATCAATCCCGGTAAAGCCGATATGCGTGACGCCCAGATGCTGGGCATCGGCCAGCACCATCGCGACAGCGTCATACTTGGCAAGACGGTTGGGGTCGATCTGGATTTCCGGCGGTGTCGGCTGATGCGACGCGTCGTACAATCTGGTGTCCAGAGTGGGACGATCCACCTTTTCGCCGTTCCAGCTGATGGAACCGTCGAAATCGACGCCCAGGGCGACGACCACGGGTTCCGTGGTCGGCGGCGCCTGGTTCGGACGCGGCATGTCCAGCTTCACGGCGTGAGTCTGGATAGGCAGGGTGAGAATGAGCAGAGTCAGAAGCACCAGCATGACGTCGATGAGCGGGGTGGTATTGATGTCCACCAGGACTTCGCCGTCAGCCTGTGATGATCCCATTGACATGACAAATTACCTTTTTAAAGCGCTGTGCCGGTTAGGTCCGAGATTACTGCAACGCTGGCGGCTGGGTGAGGAATCCGACCTTCAGGATACCGACCTGCTGGCAGATTGCGATCACTTTGCCCACCGCTTCGAACCGGACATCCTTGTCGCCGCGGATGTGAACTTCCGGAAAGAGCTTGCCGGCCGCATTCGCCTCAATTTCCGCCTGGATCAGACGATACTTGATGTTGGGAATGTCGATGACCGTCGTGGTCTCGCCGTTCCAATACATGTTCTCGTCTTTATCCACGTGGATCACAATATTTTCCGGCTTCGTAACCGTGACGATATTGCGATACGGCGGCAGTTGCAGCGGCACCAGCTTCGCGGCCACCGGGATGGTGACGAGGAAGATGATCAGGAGAACCAACATCACGTCGACCAACGGGGTCGTGTTGATGGTGGTGTTAAGACCCTCTTCCTCTGCCTTCGCGGCATTCATGACATTGACGGACGACATAAGGCAAACTCCGCGTGTTGACTGATCTCGTTCTGATTACTTCTTCGAGACGAGATAGGTCTGCAGGTCGCCCGCGAAGCCCTTGAGCTTTTCGGCGATGACCTTGTTGCGACGAATCAGGTAGTTGTAGAGCAGCACCGCGGGAACCGCGACGGCCAGACCAAGCGCGGTCATGACCAGAGCTTCACCGACCGGGCCGGCAACCTTATCAATCGAAGCCTGACCGGCGACGCCGATGGCGATAAGGGCCTGCAGAATGCCCCACACCGTGCCGAACAGACCGACGAACGGCGAGACCGAACCAACCGAACCCAGGAACGCAATGCCGCCAGCAAGGGCCGCATTCGCATCTTCGAGCTGGTGGGAAATCTGCATGCCGATCCAGTCGCTCACGCCAACCAGCGAAGTGGTGTTGGTCGAGGCCTTCACGCCGCTTTCCGCAATGGCGCGGAACAGGGAGTTCTTGGGCAGACCTTCAATGCCTTCGTTCAAGTTGGAAGCGGCCCAGAACTTCTTCTCGAGAAGCTTGGAGTGGTTCAGGACGCGCTGCTGTTCGATGAACTTGGTGATGAAGATGTACCAGGTGCCGGCCGACATGATCGCCAGAACCACGATGATGAAGCGGGCAACCATCGAGCCGGTCATCCAGATGTGGGTGAGACCATACGGGGTCGACTGCTCGCCAGCGGCGATAGCCGCGGCGGCTTTGTTGTCACCAGCCGGGGCAGCGGCCGGAGCAGCGGCGGGAGCCGCGGCGTCAGCAGCAGGAGCCGCAGCAGCGGGAGCGTCCGCGGCCTGGGCGAAAGCCGGAGCGACGCTAGCGACGCTCAGGCCAGAAACGAGAACGATGGCCGCAGCGATCGTCAGAATCTTAGAGATCATTTTCCATACTCCGTTTTTTTTAAAGAAAAGATTGAGAATTCGAGTTACTGAGCGTTCTTAAGGTCCCATTTCACGGAAACTTCCGTGGTGGCAGCAACGGGTTTGCCAGCCTGAGTCGGGGGCTGCCAGCGCCAGTTGGCTTTCACATATTCAACGGCGGCGGCATCAAGACGGGTCGAACCACTGCTGGTCACGACCGTGCATTCGGTGACCTTGCCGGTGGTGTCGATCGCGACCTTCAAAAGGGTCGTACCCTGCTCGCCCATACGCTGAGACAGCGCGGGATAAGGCGGCAACGAGTGCGTCTTTTCGATTGCTTTCAATTCGGTCGGCGGCGGTGGCGGCGGCGGGGCCGCGACAACCGGGGCAGCAACGACCGGCGGCGGGGCCGCGATCACGATTTGCGGCGGCGGGGCGGCAACGCTCGGCGGCGGACGCACCATGGAGGGCGGCGGCGGCGGCAGATCCTTGGGCGCGGCCTTCTTGGCGACGACCGAGGCGCTGATGTCCATCACTTCCTTGCGGAGCTGGTCGTTGGACAAGCCGACGATCAGCGCGCTGATGATGACCACATGAATGCCTATCACGAGGCCAAGGCTGGTGACGCGGCTCTGCTTCGATTTCGCAGCGACGGCTGCTAACTCATGCTGTGGACGTTCCATGTGTTCTCGCTCATTTAGACAGATAAACAACCTGACGGAGGCGCACTGCGCAAAACCGAAAGGACCCCCCCAACCGGCGCCTTTTTAATTAAGCGCTCTTTTCCACCTTTTAATCAGGCGTGGTTGCGCTTTGCAAGGGGATTCAGATTTCAGCCGACAGACCACCTTATTGTTCGCAGCGAGATCGATGGAAATCAGACCTGTCATTTCTGTCCGGCTGCGATCACATACGCCCGAACAGAGATTTCCATACGCACTCACTCACCAGACACACACCAGACGCATAGCGCCCGGCTCAAAACCCAATTTGTCGAGATCGATCATCCCAACTTGGCGCCGTTTATTCTGACGCTTCTTGCGGCGGACGTTAAAGCAATCGCAACCCGGCTTGGCAAGAGGGATTGAGCCTTTCCAGCCAGGGCGGGCGGATACCTCCGGCTTGTTTGGAGCCTTTTCGCAAAATGCTTTCAGGCTGCTGTCAGCGTTTATTTCGCAAGCGCAGCATAAACAACCCGCTTGGGAACAGTGCACAAAAACCAATGAAACCGGGCCTTGGGTGAACAGTGCGGGGAACGATGCGGACCCCGGGAACGATTCATGCGTGGAAATCTGCGGCATTGTGAAGGAACTTCTAGCGGCAAAAGCGAGACATACGGCGGTGGCTGTACATGACAGTTTTTTTTCAAATACAGCGTCACGGCCAGGCCATTTCGCAGGCGCAAACAACGCTGCTAATCTGACGGAAGGCGGCTTTGCAAAGGGCCGTCCCAACCACCCGGAAAGTTGTTCAACATGCGCTATCTGCACAGCATGGTGCGCGTCGGCAATCTGGATGCGGCGCTGGATTTCTATTGCGCCAAGCTCGGCCTGAAAGAAGTTCGCCGCCATGACAATGCCAAGGGCCGCTTCACCCTGATCTTCCTGGCGACGCCGCAGGATGCAGCAAAGATCACGGGCGAGAAAACCAGCGCCTTAAGCCCGATGCTGGAACTGACGCACAATTGGGACGAGAAGGATTATTCGGGCGGCCGCAACTTCGGCCACCTCGCCTATGCCGTGGAAGACATTTACGCGTTTTGCGAAAAACTGATGCGCGCCGGCGTAACCATCAACCGCCCGCCCCGCGACGGCAACATGGCCTTCATCTGCTCCCCCGACGGCATCTCCATCGAACTGCTGCAACAAGGCGATGCACTACCGCCGCAAGAGCCGTGGCTCTCAATGCCCAATACGGGCGTCTGGTAAAGCGAACTCGGCGCGAGGATTTTTGTGATCTGGGCAGGAGCGTCGCGCGCAGCGTGCGTCAGCACGTGAGCAGGCTTAGCTTTTCTTAGCGAGCGAAAGCGAGTTTAGAAAAGCTTGCCCTAGCCGAGCGCAGCGAGGCGCGCGCGACGCACCCAGAGCGCAAAAAGACCGCGCCCCTAAATACGACCCAACAATGTAATGGTGCCGACCTGGGTCGTGGAGGCGTTGTTGCCGCGTATCCAGTCATAATTGATGCCCAGATTCCACGCATCCGTGCCGGTGCCCAGGCTGAAGCCGCCCAGGATATTGCTGGTGTCCGGATCGGGTCCGACAAAGGTGAAGCTGTTGGCGGGCGCATTGATGCCGCCGGTCGAGGCGAAGGCCGCTTTGAGCTTCACAGGCGAATTGGCGAGGTCGTAGCGGTAGCCGAGGCGAACCTCCGGCGAGATGTCGGCGCCGAACAGCAGGAAATTCTTCTTAACATCCAGGCCCAAAGCGGTGCGCAGCGAGCTGGCGTAATAAGGCGCGACCTGGAGGTTGAAGCCATCGCCGCCGCCGGCCTCGGTATAGCCTTCTTCGCGCATGGTCAGGCCGTCCAGACTGATATGGGGCGTGAAGTCGAAGCCACCGTAGTTGAGGAACACACCGGTGGTGCCGCCCGCCGCACCCAGCAGGGCGGCACGCTTGCCGTCCGCGACGCGGTTGACATTGCCGATGCTCAGGGAACGCTGGCCATCCAGATTGCCGTAACCGACATCGAGCTTGGTGTCGAAGAAGACATGCCTGCCGTGCCAGTCGGTATAGCCGGTCAGCATGTACCATTGCAGGTTGGTCTTGCTCTGGCGCGGCAGGGTTTCGATCACATCGCTGGAATAGAAGGTGAGTGCACCGCCATACCAGCCGCTGCGCGACGAGCCGGCATCCATGCCCAGCGAAAAGCCGAAGCCGTGATCCTTGTAAGTGGTGAGATCGCCTTCGCCGTCGAAACGGCCCTTGTTGTTGATCATGCCGGCGAATTCCTCACCCCATAGGGTCATTTCGCCGGTGCCGGCGCCATAGGAGCGCAGCAGGCGCTGGCGCGCGGCCACCGGGCCGGTCGCCTGGTCGGTGATCAGGATGGCCACCTGGCGGGCGCCGCCGGAAACGTCTGGCGCGAATTGCGAGAAGATCTGCTGCGCCTTGGCCTGGCTGGCGGCGATGTTGATGCCGCTCAAGACGCCATTGTTGTTGTTATAGACGGTCAGGCTGGTGGCAATCTGGGTGCCCAGCTCGGGATCGTTGGCCAAGGCTGCCGCCGTGTTCGGGAACAGCTTGAGTGCCGCGCCGGACAAATTAAGGCCGGCTGTGCCGTCGGCATTCTTTGCGCCGGTCGAGCGCGGCAGCAGGGTCAGGGTCAGGGTGGTGGGCGTCACCGCAAGAGGCGTCGGCACGGAAGAGCCCGCCTCGTTGGGCGATTCAAACAGGAACGGGATGACCTGGGACAAATTGACATTCTGCGTGGCAAGACCCGCATCGGACAGACCGCCGGCGGCGCTGATCAGCGTGATGACCTGCTTGGTGGGCGCACTGGTGCTGGCCGCGGTTGTGCCCGAAGAAACAAAGCTGCCGAACTGCAAGCCGATCTGCGAGGTGGCGGAGAGCGTTGCGTTGCCGCTGGCCAACAACACCGGAATGGAACTGGAACTGTTCTGCGAAATGGTCAGGCCCAGAACGCCGCCGCCGATCGTCACGTTGCGGGCGTTGGCGGAGCCGCTGATCTGGGTGTTGGCAATATAAAGCTGGCCGTTATTGTCCACCTGGATGTCCACGCCGCCGGGCGCGGAGGAAATCACGCTGTCCACATAACCAAAACCGCCGACATGCAGCACATTGTTCACGCCCGAGCCGAAGCTGAGCAGATTGGGATCGGTAGTGGGGGCAAAGCCGAGCGTGTTGGTCAGCACCACGCCTGAAACCTTAGCGTAATTGAATTGCGTGTTGGTGACCGCGGTGCCCTGGACGGCGGTGATCGCCGTGTTGGCGTTGCCGGTGCCGTCGCCATTTCCGGTGCCGGTATTGCCGACATTCAGCGTATTGCCGCCGCCGCCGGCGTTGAAATAGATGTCGCCCTGGATGGCGCCACTATTGTTGATGGTGGCGAAGCCTTTGGTGCCGCCCAGAAGGTCAATGGCGCGGGTGCTGTAGGACACCACGGCGTTCGCCCCCGGATTGAGCTGCGTCACCTGGGCGGCAATCGTGCCGGCATTGTTGATTGTCTTGAGGGTGTCGGACGCATCCACGATGGCAACGCTGGACTGGGAGAAAGGCGTCTTGGCCGTGGCAAAATCCGACGTGGGCGCCAGGGTATTGGTGGAGACGACAGCGGTGATTCCGCCATGCTGCAGCACATCAATTTCGGGCACCGACGCATTGCTCAGAATGCCCAGCGCAGTGGCGTTGCCACCGCCCAGGCCGGAGACCTGGGCCGTAATCGCGCCTGGGGTAAACGTCGCGGCGGAGGTGGCTTCGCCCGACACCACGATGCGCGGAACGGTGGCGTAGCTGCCGATTGTAATAGTGTTCGCCGAGCTGCCGGAATCGGTATTCACCGAAGTGGCGGCGGTGGACGAGATCGTGCCGGTGTTGAGCAGGCCGCCCGCGATGAGCGTGTTGTTGACGGGCGATGAGCCGTTGATGATCAGCGTGGTGGTGCTGACATCCTGGCTTTCCGGCGTGGCGCGGATCGCGCCGCGATTGATGAAGCCATAACCGGCATTGGTCGTGCTGGAGCCGTCCACGGAATCGATCGAGAGCGGCACCGCGCCCAAGACAATCGGGCCGCGGACCGTGGCCTGGGTGGCGGTGATGCTCTGGGCCGGATCAATCAGGAAAACGGGATAGGCGATGCCGCCGACCGTGGCGCCGTTGCCGTTGATCGAGGCGGTGACGATGTTGCTGTTGGCGGTGGCGGGACCGTTGTTGAGAAAGCCGCCCGCGATGGAATTGGCGATGATGACAGCCGAACCGCTTTCGGGATTGACGACGTTGGTCTTCGTGCTGGGATTGAGGGTGCCCAGCACGGTGATGCCGCCGCCATTCACGAAGGCGCCGACATTGCCCAAGGTGGTGCCGCCGACGACGGCGGTGCTGGCGGTGGCGCAGGTGTAACCCAGGCTGGCATTGTTCACGCAGGGCGAGATCGGCCCCAAAATTACCACGCCGCGCGCCTGACTGGCGACATTGTTGAGGTTCGAGGTGTTGTCGAACACCAAATTGCCCTGGATGTTGCCGTCAATCTCCATCGCCGTGGCGCCGGCCGCCGTCGAATTCTTGGCGGTCGAGAGCGTGATGGGGCCACCGAAGCCGACATTGCCGTCGATGGTGGTGCCCTGCTGGAGAAAGAAAACATAGCTCTGGTCGCCCTGCACGCTGATGGCCGAACTGCTCACGGTAGTGGTCGACGTGCTGGTGCCCACCAGGGTGGACGCTGCGACTTCGCTGAACTTGATCGGACCGAAAAAGGTATTGCCGCCAGCAACGACCAGCGCGGCCTTGCCGTTGCCGTTGCCGGACAGGCCCAGGCCGCCCACACTGTAGATACCGGTCGCCGTGACCAGATTGCCCTGGCTAGTGTCCACCAGAATGCCGGTGGCGTTGCTGGTGTTGACGTTGACGATAGTGCCACCAAGATTGCTCAGCGAATTGTTGGAATTGATGGTGACGGCCGGAAGCGAGGCCTTGAGGTCAATCTGGCCGCCCGCCTGGATGGTGATATTGCCGACACTGGATGTGGTCTGGGCGGATTTGTTGTCCGTGGTGATGTTCGTATCGGCCCGTGCCGCCGAATAGACGGCGGGCATGGCCAGGATCGCGGCCATGGCGGCGGAAAGCATCAAACGCTGCTTGGTCAAAATTCGATCCTTTTTATCGCCGGCCAAAGGGCGAAGCGGTCACGCCCGCGTCCAACCCCGGTTCTGGCTTCGTCTTTTGGCCCGCTCCAGGGCTTCCAAGGCGTTTTTGCTTAATCCGTCCCGATCCTTCAGGTCAGCCGGCCATCGGCCGGTCCGGACTGCTCTCCCAGAGCCCCCCTTTGTTACCCACTAGCTGCCCCGGTTCAACAGCAAATTTTCACGCTTTAATCGGGTGTTAGCCACCCCTGCACCAAGATGAGGGGTGAAAAAACCTTAACGGGGCACGTTTTGCCATGACCAAGGCTCGGCATACCGGTTTCGCCCGCCTGACCCAGAAAGAGGTCAGCCTGGCCATAGCCCGGCATGAACTGCTCTATTCCGGCCGGGTCGGCGGGGCGCGGGCTTCTTTTGCGTTCTGCGACCTGTCCGGGCTGGACCTTTCGGGCCACAACCTGGCGGACGCTGATTTTACCGGCGCTGTGCTGGAAGAGGGCAATCTGGCCGGGGCACGGCTGGATTCGGCCAGTTTTTTCGGCGCCGACCTGCGCCGGGCCAATCTCAAGGGCGCCAGCATCCGCCGGGGCGACCTTCGGGGCGCCTCGCTGCGCGGCGCAAACCTGATTGGCGCCGATCTTTATGAGGCGGATTTCCGCGAAGGCGCCATTGCCGCCAAAGAGCGTTCGGGCAATCTGCGCCTGTTGCAGCATGATATCGGCCCCTCGGAAATGCCCGCCGCGATGCTGAATTCCGCCAACCTGGAGCGCGCCAAGATGACTGGCGCCATGGCGGTGCAGGCCGATTTCACCGATGCGATCATGAAGGGCTGCCGCTTGACCCGCGCCAATCTGCGCCAGGCCAAGTTGAACGGCGCCGATTTGGAAAATGCCGATCTGTCGGGCTGCAACCTCACCGGCGCCGACCTGAACGGCGCCATCCTGATCGGGGCGCGGCTCGACCTTGCCACCACCCATGGCGCCGACCTGACGAAGGCGCTGATGGAGCATAAGGAACCGAACCCCGCCGAAACCATGCGGATCGAGACGATGCTGGAACGCCATACGCGCTGGGCCGAAACCGACGGACGCGAAGGCGCGCCCGCCGATCTCACCGGCCTGGACCTGCGCCGGGTGGGCAAGCTGTCCCATCGCATCCTGACGGCGCTGATCGCGCCGGGTGCCATCTTGTATGGCGTCAATTTCGAAGGCGCCTCGCTGCAGGGCAGCAACCTGGCGGGCGCCGACCTGCGCTCGGCCAAGCTGGGCGGCGCCGATCTGCGCGGCGTCAACCTGTCGGGGGCCAAGCTCAATCATGCCGATATGCGCGACACCAAGCTGGGGCCGTTGATGATTTCGGATTCGCGCCTGTTGCCCGCCCGGCTCGACAATGCCGAAGCGCGCTATGCCGATTTCCGCGGCGCCGATTTGAACCGTGTACGGATCAATGGCAGCGATTTCGGCTATGCCAACATGCTCGATGCCGATCTGCGCGATGTGGACATGACCGGCGTTGAACTCAGCGGCACCAAGCTGCCGATGCGGTTCGCCGAAGCGGCGCAAATCCCCGCCTGACAAGGCTTTAAGCGGATTGCGCCTGTATCTGGGCGGCGCCCGTCTTGCTGCGGATGAACTGGCCCAATCGCGCCAGGGAAACCTTGGCTTCATTCGTCTTGAGATCGGCCTGAAACAGATGGCCCATGCCATCATAGATTTCCACGCTCACCGGCGTGCCGGCATCGGCGGCGCGGTCGCCCAGCTTGGAGGCATCGTCGCGCAGGATTTCGGTGGCGCCGGCATGCACCATGATGGGGGGAAAATCCTTGAGATTGGCGAAAGCCGGCGAAGCATAGGCATCAGACGGATTGGATTTGCGCAGATAATGGCGCGCGCATTGGAACAGGATTTCCCAATGCAGGACGGAATCGGTTTTCTGATTCTGCAGCAGCGACCAGCCTGACAGCGACAGATCGGCCCAGGGCGACATGGCGACAATGCCCGCCGGCATCGGCAGCCCGGCATTGCGGATCGCCAGCAACACGGCGAACCCCAAGCCGCCGCCCGAACCATCGCCCGCCAGAATAATGCCGCCAGGCTGGATGCCCGAAGCCAGCAAGCCGCGATAGGCGTCAATGCCGTCGCGCACCGCAGCGGGATAGATGCATTCGGGCGCCAGGCGGTAGCGCACCGCGAACGCCGAAGCTTCACCGGCTTCCGCCAGCCGTCCGATCAGGGTGCGATGGCTTTGCGGCGAACCGGCGATATAGCCGCCGCCATGGAAATAGAGCAGCACCCGCCCCGGTGCGGCCCTGGCATGACGGGTCCATTCGCCGGAGATGGGACCAAGCTGGCCTGGGGTGAATTCCAGTTCCGCCGAGGGCGCGCCGAAGCGGTCGAACAGAGCGGTAAAATGCCCGCGCAGCTGGTCAATCTCGCTGATCACCGCGCCGCTTTGATTGCGAGTCCACAACGCCATGGGGAAAGCCGGTGCGATTGCGCCGCCAGCGTAACAAATATGTCAGGCAGCAAAAAGGCGGGACACACGAAGATGCCCCGCCTTCTGCAATCTAAGGACCAATACTGCCGCGATGGTTAAGCGGCGCGCACGCTTTCAATGGTCCGCGGCGCGTTATCCTGGGCGCCGGAGGCATTGATGGCGATTTTGCGGGGCTTTTTCTCTTCCGGCACGATCCGCTCCAGATCGATATGGAGCAGACCATTCTCCAGCCGGGCATCGCGAACCTCGACATGTTCGGCAAGCTGGAACTGGCGCGCAAAGGCGCGGCCGGCAATGCCCTGGTGCAGATAGGCGGACTTGGCGCCGGCTTCAGCGTCGCGATTGCCTTCCACGGTCAGGACGCCATCGCGGACCTCGATAGCAAGATCCTTTTCGGCGAAGCCAGCCACGGCAAGCACGACGCGATAATGGTTCTCGTCGCTGCGCTCGATATTGTAGGGCGGGTAGCCCTGGGCGTTGCCGTCGGCCTGATCGAGCAAATTGAGCAGACGGTCAAAGCCGACAGTGGTGCGGTAAAAAGGGGAATGATCCAGACGCATAATACAACCTCCTAGAAGCGTTGATCCCGGCGGGGTTCCGCGCGGAAGTTCCGGTGCACATCGGCCCCCGGAACGCGCTTTAGGTAGGGCCGAAAAAACGCGCTTCAAGACCCTTGAATTTGCAGCAGGTGACGCCATGCCAGGGCCCAGAACAGCGCCATGGCGGCATAAATAATCAGGTCCATTTGCAGCCGGCTGAAGGCGATGCCGGTGACAGACCGGGTCAAGGTGCGCAGCCAGGCGCCCTCTTCCGGGTTTGCCGCGCCGACCCGCCAGCGGCGATGGCGCAGCCAATTTTCCAGATTGTTGAGGATGCAGTTGCCGCCATTGAGCCACCAATGGAGCATCGTGACGGGCAGAAAACCGAGATAGAAAATCAGCGCGCCGCGCCACGGCAGGATCCAGCCCAGCACGATAAAGGCCAGGATCATCAGATGCAGGATGAAGCAGAATTGCCCCAAGGCATCGCGGCGCAATTTGACAGGTTCGGCCATGCTTTTCCTTTGACCGCAGTGTGACCGGTCCCGCCGCCCGCTTCAACGCGGCAAGCTTAAGCCCTAGGCTCCGGCCATGATTCCGGCGCACGATTGTTTTGAGCCTTTGACGGTGATGGCGGCAGGCACACGCCTGCGGGCGGCGCGCTTTGCCGCCGACCCCGAGGCGGCGGCGCGCGGGGTCTGCATTCTTCTCAATGGCCAGACCGAATTTATCGAGAAATATTTCGAGGTGATAGACGAGTTGCGCGGCCGCGGCTTTGCCGTGGCGGCGCTGGACTGGCGCGGCCAGGGCGGTTCCGCGCATTTGATACCGCAGGCGCCGCTCAAAGGGCATATTGACGACTTCGCGGAGTATGACGCCGATCTTGAAGCTTTCCTGGCGCAGGTGGTGATGCCGATGCTGACCGGCGATAACCGGCCCATCGCGCTGGCCCATTCCATGGGTGGCCATATCCTGCTGCGCTATCTCAGCCGCCATCCCGGCCGTATCAAGGCGGCCGCTTTCTGCGCGCCGATGCTCATGTTCTCGACCCGTGGCCAGCCGGCCTGGCTGGTGCGCTTTGTGACATGGGCCATGCGCGGAACTGGGCATGGCCGCGATTTCGTCTGGGGCATGGCGGCGCGTGATCCGCTGCAAATGACGTTTGCCAATCAGATCGTGACATCAGATGCGGCGCGCTTCCAGCGCAGCAAGGACTTCCTGATGCGCCATCCGGATCTCAGACTGGCGGGACCCACCTGGGGCTGGGTGGCGGCTGCGTACCGCTCTATTGCCGGGCTCAAGCCCAAGGGTATCACCACCCCGGTGCTGATATGCGGCGCAGGCAAGGACCGCGTGGTGGTCAGCGCGCGCACGCGGCGTTTTGCTGAGGCCATGTCGCAAGCCCGGTATCTGCAGATCGAAGGCGCGGAGCACGAAATCCTGATGGAGCGCGATGTGTTTCGCGCGCGCTTCTGGGAAGCGTTCGATATTTTCACCGCGAGACAAAAATAAAACCCCGACGGTTGCCCGCCGGGGTTTTCGTTGCACTTTCTATTTTACTGAGCCGGGGCCGGCGCAGGCGCAGCCGGCGTGGCCGGGCTGCTTTCCGACGGCGCCGGAGCCTGGGCCGGCGCATCCGCCGGCGCAGTCAGGTTCGGCTGCACGGTGGCCGAAGGCAACGTCACGCTGGAAGAGCCGCTATTGTTGGCCACTTCCGGTGTGGGCTCGTTGGTCTGTCCCGAAACATTCGGCGCCGTGATGGGCTGCTGCATTGCCGATTGCTGGGGCGCAGGCGCCGTTTCGGGCGTCAAGGTCATGGGCTGGTTGATGACAGGATCAGCCGAGGCTGTGCTGGTAGCCGGAGCGGAGTTGCTCTGCGGTTCAACGCTGGCCGCAGGCGTGGCAGTCGCATGCGCACTGCTGCGCACCGAAGCCTTAGGCGTGCTGGTGACAGGCGCGGTGGCGTCAGGGATGGTCGCAGGCGGCGGCGTCACAGGCTGCACGGCAGCGACAGTCTGGTGCTGAGCGGGCTGCAGCGCGGCCGTTTGCGGGGCATGATTGGCCGTGGCGGATTCATAGGCGTAGATGCTGCCGCCAACCAGCAACAGGCCCACCAGCACAGCGCCGGCAATCTTGGCGGTGTTGTTGTCGGACTCATCGTCATCATCATTGCTGCTGGTACGAAACGTGCGGATCGCGTCATCCGCAACCGCTTCGCGCTCGGCTTCGTCCAGCCGCAGCGTTTCCGCAGGCAACACATCTGTACGCGTGTCCAAGACAGCGGGCGCGCCGATATCGGCGCCGTCGTTATTTTCGAAGTTGAAATTGCGCATGTTTTCTCCGGCCTCTGTGATTGTTGTGAGGAGAAAACGAGCAACAGGCAGCAAGGTTGCGATGCTGCAACAACAAGGGCTGAAATGCGGCAGCCGTTACGAAATCGCTATGCAATTTGGGAAAGTCTGTCTTTTTCCCGCCATGTTTCGGCGCGAAACCGGAACATGCGCTACAGCGCGAGAAGCTTCATCGCCGCCTGATGCACGCGCTTGTCACCGGCCGCGATGATGGTTTTGCCGGACGCGGCCGAACCGCCATCCCAACTGGTCATCACCCCGCCGGCGCCTTCCACGATCGGAATCAGCGCCGCCGCATCCCAGGCGTGAAAGCCGGCCTCGATCACCAGATCAACAAAGCCCAGCGCCAGGGCGGCAAAGAGATAACAATCGCCGCCATAGCGGGTCATGCGCGTTTGTGCCTGGACGCGCGCAAAGGCTTGCTGTTCGGATTGCGAAAAATAGGCGGACGGATCGGTGGCGCAGAGGATGGCGTCTTTCAAGGCCGGACATTCGCGCACCTGCAATTTGGTGCTGCGCCCGGCCTGGAGAAGATGCGCCGCGCCGCCTGCGCCGACAAAGCGCTCGCCCAGAACCGGCTGATCGAGAATGCCCAGAACGGCCTGCCCCTTGTCTTCCAGCGCGATCAGCGAACCCCATTCATGGCGGCCTGTGATAAAGGCGCGGGTGCCATCCACCGGGTCCAGAACCCAGCGATAATTGCTGGTCCCCGGCGTCTCGCCATATTCCTCGCCCAGGATGCCGTCCGCGGGACGTTCGCAGGCGATGAGTTCGCGCAAGGCGCGCTCGGCGCCGCGATCCGCCTCGGTGACGGGATCGAAGGCATGGACGCCATCCTTGTGCGTCACCGCGATGGGATGGCGAAAAAAGGGCCGGATCACCGCGCCGCTGGTATCGGCAAGGCGATGGGCAAACGCAATCAGGTCGGCGTCAACGCTCATGGCTCAAGACATGCCATGAAACGCGCTGTGGCAAAAGACGCCCTAAGCGTCAGCCGATTGCTTGGCGCGCTTGCGTTCATGCGGCTTGAGGGCGCGCTTGCGGATTCGGATGTTCAACGGCGTGACTTCGACCAGCTCGTCATCCTGAATATAGGCCATAGCCTGTTCCAGGGTCATCGGCACAATCGGGGTCAGCTTGACCGCTTCGTCCTTGGAGGTGGTGCGGATGTTGGTGAGCTGCTTGGACTTGAGCGGGTTGACGTCCAGGTCATTGTCCTTGGCATTCTGGCCGATGACCATGCCTTCATAGACCTTGGTCCCGGTGGTGATGAACAGCTTGCCGCGCTCTTCGATGTACCAGAGGCCATAGGTCACCGCCTCGCCCTGCTCGGTCGAGATCAGCACGCCATTGGTGCGGCCGCCGACGCTGCCCTTGTGCGGGGCATATTCCAGGAACATGCGGTTCATCACGCCGGTGCCGCGCGTATCGGTGAGGAATTCGCCGTGATAGCCGATCAGACCGCGCGCCGGGGCATGGAAGACAATGCGGGTTTTGCCGGCGCCGGTGGGGCGCATATCGGTCATTTCGCCTTTGCGCTGCGAGATTTTATCGATCACCGTGCCGGTATAGGCGTCATCCACGTCAACAGTGACTTCCTCGATCGGCTCCAGCTTCTCGCCATTCTCGGTCTTGAACAGCACGCGCGGACGGCTGATGGAAAGCTCGAAGCCTTCGCGGCGCATCGATTCTATCAGAACGCCGAGCTGCAATTCGCCGCGGCCGGCCACTTCAAAATCGCCATCGCCGGTTTCGGTGACCTTGAGCGCGACATTGCCTTCGGCTTCGCGGAGCAGGCGCTCGCGGATGACGCGGCTCTGCACCTTGTCGCCTTCGCGGCCGGCATAGGGGCTGTCATTGACCGAGATGGTCATGGACAGGGTCGGCGGATCGATGGGGTGGCTGGGAATGGCCGTTTCCACGGTCAGATCGCACAGCGTGTCGGCAACCGTAGCCGTTTCCAGGCCCGCGATGGCGACCAGGTCGCCGGCTTCCACACGCTCCACCGGCACGCGGGCGAGGCCCCGGAAGGCCAGCAGCTTGGTGACGCGGGTCTTTTCGATGATCTCGCCGTCGCGGCTCAGCGCCTTGATGTTGCGGCCCATGGTGATGGCGCCCGATTCAATGCGGCCGGTGAGAATACGGCCCAGGAACGGGTCGGCTTCCAGGGTGGTGACCAGCATCTTGAAGGGATGTTCGTCGCCGGCCAGCTTTTGCGGCTTGGGCGGCGGCACGTCTTCGACAATGCGCTTGAACAGCGGCGACAGATCCTTGCGCTCGTCTTCCAGCTCATTCACCGCCCAGCCATTGCGGCCCGAGGCATAGAGATGATGGAAATCGAGCTGGTCGTCATTGGCTTCCAGTGCCAGGAACAGATCGAAAATGGATTCCAAGGTTTCTTTGGGCATGGCATCGTGACGGTCAATCTTGTTGATGACCACGATGGGCTTGAGGCCCAGCTTCAGCGCCTTGGCCAGCACGAATTTGGTCTGGGGCATCACGGATTCCGCCGCGTCCACCAGCAGCACCACGCCATCCACCATCGAGAGGATGCGTTCGACTTCGCCGCCGAAATCGGCATGGCCGGGGGTGTCCACGGTGTTGATGCGTGTGCCCTGCCATTCGACCGAGGTGCATTTGGCCAAGATGGTGATGCCGCGCTCACGCTCCTGGTCGTTGGAGTCCATGGCGCGCTCTTCCATATGCTGGTTTTCACGCACCGAGCCGGACTGCTTCAGCAGTTGGTCCACAAGTGTGGTCTTGCCGTGGTCGACATGCGCGATAATCGCAATGTTGCGAATTTCCATGAATCAAACGTCTTTCGGTTAGCGGGCGCTTCATAGAGCGCGGCGGGGGCATTGCCAAGGAAGCAGTCCAACTGTCTTGCGGTTATTATTTTATGCATTCATATCAATGGTTTAATTGCCGTCCGGCGCCCCGCCGACAGGGGTGTTGTCGTGGCGCCGGGACAATTGTGAGAAACTTTTGCCGTAGATTAAGTGGCGCATCCGCTGCTGGGGCCGGCGGTAAGCGCCCGGAACGGTTCATGTTTTTACCGCGTAAATCGGAAAATTCGGCGGAAGCGCCAATTTCCCATCCTGTCTTTTTTCTGTGCGTTTGCCCCGTACGTGCCGCTAGTGTGGGCGGTGTCACTACCGATACGCGCAAAGACGTATCGCACTCTAATAAGAAATAGCCCGGCTGGGACGGGGGAAACGCGATGAACATGCAACAGCAACCGAAGAATCTCGACCAATCCCTGGAGCGCACTGACGTCGCGTCCTCGGTCCGCGTGTATCTGATCGGCGGCGTCGCCCTGGCGCTGCTGATCGGCGGCTACTGGTATTTCAACCAAAGCGGGGCCAAGGCGCCGGTGCGCCGTCCCGCCATCCCGGTGCAGGTGTCCGCCGTCACGCGCGGCGACATGGCGGTGGTCGAGCATACGCTGGGCACCGTGGTGCCCAACACCACCGTGCAGATTGCCTCGCGCGTCTCAGGCACCATCGACTCCGCGCCGTTCAAGGAAGGCCAGGTCGTCAAGAAGGGCGATCTTCTGTTCGTGATTGATCCGCGGCCCTATGAGGCCGCCTATAAAAACGCGATGGCGACCTTGGCCTCGACCAAATCCAAGGCGGAACGCTATCAGCGCCTGGCGCAGCAGAACGCCATTTCGCCCCAGGATGTGGACGACGCCCAAGCCGCCTATCTGGAGGCTGAAGCGGGCGCCGATACGGCGAAACTCAATCTGGAATTCACGCATATCCGCTCGCCCGTGGACGGCAAGACCGGTCCCATGCTGGTGCAGCCTGGCAATACCGTCATCGCCAACCTGACCACGACGCCCTTGGTCACCATCGACCAGATCCATCCAGTCAAGGTTTCCTTTGCCCTGCCGCAATCCGACCTGCCGCGCATCCAGGCGCGCCAGAAGAGCAAGGGCCTCACCGCCATGGTGAACTTCCAGGACCAGAGCGGCGCGCCGCTGTCGGCGCCGGTGGATTTCATCAGCAACGCGGTCAACAATGTCAGCGGCACAATCGAAATGCGCTCGGTCTTCAACAATGAAGATGACGTGCTGGTGCCCGGCCAGCTGGTCAACGTCACCGTGCAGTTGAACAATATCCCCAACGCGCTGACCGTGCCGGATGCGGCGGTCAATATCGGGCCCGACGGAAATTTCGTTTACGTGGTGAAAGACGGCAAGGCGGTGACGAAACCCATCACCGTCCTGTTCGATGACGGCAAGAACACCGCCATCACCGGCGACATCGAGCCGGGCGACCAGGTGGTGAGCGAAGGTCAACTGCGGCTGGTACCGGGCTCGAAAGTGGTTGTGGAAGGCGCCGTCAAGCGGCCCGTCAAGGGCGGCAAAGGCAAAGGTAAGCGCGCCGGCGGAAAAGAAAGCTAAAGCCCATGAACATCTCCAAGCGGTTTATCGAATATCCGGTGATGACGACCTTGCTGATGGCGGCGCTGCTGGTCTTCGGCATCGCGGGTTATTTCAAGCTGCCCAACAGCGAATTGCCGAACGTCGATTTCCCCACCATCCAGGTCACCGCCAATCTGGCGGGCGCCGATCCGGAAACCATGGCCTCTGCCGTGGCGGCGCCGCTGGAAGCCTCTTTCGCCACCGTACCGGGCATCGCCCAGATGTCGTCCACCAACACGCTGGGCAAAACCTCGATCACGATGCAGTTCGAGCTGGATCGCCCGATCGATGCCGCGGCCCAGGACGTACAGGCGGCGATGACGGCGGCGGCGCGCCAATTGCCCAAGACGATGATCAATCCGCCGACCCTGCACAAGACCAATCCGATTGATCAGCCGATCTTCTTCCTGGTGCTGACCTCCAAGACTCTGCCGGTCACCACCATCGAGCGTTATGCGACCCTGATGTCGCGCGAAATCTCGGTGCTGGACGGCGTGGCCGATGTGCCAGTGCAAGGCGTTTCCAAATATGCGGTGCGCGTGCAGGCCGATCCCAGCGCCCTGGCGGCGCGCGGCATCGGCATTGATACGCTGGCCAATGCGATCAACGCGGCCAATGTGGACCAGGCCACCGGCGCGCTGAACGGCTCTGATGCCAAGGTCATCCGCACCGATGGCCAGCTCAGCGACGCCAATGAATTCCGCAAGCAGGTGATTGCCTACCGCAACGGCGCCCCGGTGCGGCTGGGCGATGTCGCCAATGTGATCGATTCCAGCGCTGATATGCGCACAGCGGAATGGTACCGCACCCAGCGCGCCGTTTCGGTGTGGGTGCGGCGCCAACCGGGCGCCAACACCATCGAGGTGGTGAAGAAAATCCGCGAATTGATGCCGCAATTCCGTGCCGCCCTGCCCGCCGACATTGCCATGGAAGTGCGCCATGACCGCAGCCAGAGCATCAGAGTCTCGATCGACAATGTCGAAGAAACGCTTCTGATCGCCGCCGCGCTGGTGGTTGGGGTGATCTTCCTCTTCCTGCGCAAGGTATCCGCCACCATCATTCCGGCGCTGGCGCTGCCACTTTCCATCGTCGGCACTTTCGCGGGCATGTCGATGCTGGGCCTCAGCCTGGACAATCTATCGTTGATGGCCATTACCCTGTCGGTCGGCTTTGTCGTCGATGACGCCATTGTCATGCTGGAAAACATCGTCCGGCACATTGAAATGGGCGAGACGCCGCGCCAGGCGGCGCTGAAAGGCTCGGCCGAAGTCTCCTTCACCATCCTGTCCATGACCCTGTCGCTGGTGGCGGTGTTCATTCCGGTGGTGTTCATGAGCGGGCTGGTGGGACGCCTGCTCAATGAATTCTCACTGACCATCATCATGGCGATCCTGCTCTCGGGCGTGGTTTCGCTCACCTTCACGCCCATGCTCTGTGCTCGCATGCTGCGCGATGAGCGGGGCGAGAAGCACAATGCCTTCTTCCGCGCGAGCGAGAAAACCTTTGACTGGGTGCAGCGTGGCTATGACCGATCGCTCGCCTGGAGCATGCATAATCGTCCGGTGATCATGGGCGTGTTCGTGCTCAGCATCGTCATGAGCGTGGTTCTGTTCCGGGCCATGCCGCAGGATTTCATGCCGGCCGACGACCAAGCACAGTTGGGCGTGGCCATTCAGGCCCAGAACGGCACCTCCTTCGAGCGCATGGTCGCCTATGGCCAGATGGTCAGCAAAATCGTGCACCAGAACAAGAATGTGAATGGCGGCATGCTGGACGTGTCGTCGCCGGGCGCCGGCGCCAGCTCCGCCAGCATCAATGTCATGCTGAAAGAGCGCGGCCCGGATCGTTCGACCCCGGCCGACCAGGTGGCGGTGGAGTTGCGCAAGAAGCTCAACAACCTCACCGGTCTGAACGTCTTCGTGACCTATCCGGCCACCTTTAATATCGGCGGGCGGTCGTCGCGCTCGACCTATCAGTACACGTTGCAGGGCCTGGACCTGACCCAGTTGCAGCAGATGTCGAACCTGCTGGAAGACCAGCTCAAGGGCATGGACGCCTTTGTCGGCGTCAACAGCGACTATGACAAAGCCACGCCGTCGGCCGATGTGCATATTGACCGCGACCGCGCCGCCGCGCTGGGCGTCTCAGTGCAGCAGATTGAAAACGCCATGGGCTATGCCTTTGGCGGTCAGCAGGTGTCGCAGATATTCGCCTCGTCCGACCAATACTCAGTGATGCTGGAATTGCTGCCGCAATATCAGAACAATGCGGCTTCGCTGAATTCGCTCTACATCACCGCCGCCAACGGCCAGCCGGTGCCGCTGAGCGCGGTGACCACCACCACGCTTCGGACCATGCCGCTGAGTGTCAATCATTCCGGGCAGCTGCCCTCGGTGACCGTCTCGTTCGACTTGGCGCCGGGCTATTCGCTCAGCGACGCGGTGAAAGGCATCCAGCAGGCCAGCGACGCCATCGGCATGCCGCAAACAGTGCAGGGCTCTTTCCAGGGCATCGCCAATGCCTTCCAGGAATCCATGGCGGACATGCCGGAGCTGCTGCTGATCGCGTGCCTGACCGTCTATATCGTGCTGGGAATCCTGTATGAGAGCTTCATACATCCCTTGACCATTCTGTCGGGATTGCCATCGGCAGCAGCCGGCGCCCTTCTGACCCTTTATCTGGCGGGTCTGCCGCTTACCATCTATGCCTTTGTCGGCATGATCATGCTGGTGGGCATCGTCAAGAAGAACGCCATCATGATGATCGACTTCGCCCTGCACAAACAACGCAGCGAAGCCGGTGTGACCGCAGCGGAAGCCATCATGGAAGCCGCCCGCATCCGCTTCCGTCCTATCATGATGACCACTTTGGCGGCGCTGATGGGCACTCTCCCCATCGCCTTCGGCACCGGCCTGGGCGCCGAAGCCCGTCACCCCCTGGGCCTGTGCGTGGTGGGTGGGCTGCTCTTCTCGCAGTTGCTGACGCTCTACATCACGCCGGTGATTTATACCCACCTGGACCGGCTGAGCGAGATCCGGCTGTGGGGACCGGGGCGCAAAAAGCCGTCCCAGGCACCGGCTGCCGCAGAGTGAGGCACGACCGGCCAGTGGGCCGGGCAAATCGGTTCAGTGAACCGATTTGAGTGCCGAACGCGCCGAGCTTGGGCGAGGCGCAGGCGCGAGCCAGTCCAAACAAAAAGGGCGCCCTGGTGGCGCCCTTTTTGTTGTCCGCCGTGGCCCGCGTCGCTGCCACAGGCGATATTTCCTTTTAATTTCATGGTGTTAATGACAAACGTCGCCGAATACATCGCAAATTGTGCTCAGGTCCTGAGACAATTGTGAGAAACTTTTGGCGTAAAAGAACTGCAATCGGGGCCGTCATGGCGGTAAAGCCCCGAAATAACTATATTTTTTTGTTGGCCAGAGGGCTCCACTCTCCGGCAGACACAAAAAAGGCCGGTTAAGTTATCTGAGCGATTTCGCGACGTACTGCCGATAGTGTAGGCAGTGTCACTGTCGGAAGAGCGAACATAAGATGGCTGAACCCTAACTGGATCGCGCCACGCCGGGCGCATGAACCGGACATCTGAAGACAGGAAGTCAAGCCGATGAATGTGCAAATGCCGCCGACGCGGGGAGATCAGGATTTTCAGCAGGACGAGCATCGCTCGCCGCTGCGCAAATATCTGGTGGCCGGCTTAGCCCTGCTGCTCATTCTGGGCGGCTATTGGTACTACACCAACCATGAGACTGCCGGGAATGCCGGGCGCCGCGTGCAGACCGCAGCACCCGTCAAGGTCGCCGTTGCTCATCAGCGTGACATGGCGGTGATCGAGCGCACCATCGGCACCGTGGTGGCCAATTCCTCCGTGTCGGTGACGGCGCGCGTGCAAGGCCAGTTGACCAAGGCCTTTTTCAGCGAAGGCCAGCTCGTGAAAGCGGGCGACCTGCTTTTCCAGATTGATCCGACACCGTTCCAGGCGGCCTATGACGCCACCCTGGCGACCCTGGCTGGCGCCAAGACCACGGCTGAGCGTTCCGCCACTCTATTGAAGCAGAATGCCATCGCGCCCCAGACCAACGACAATAACCAATCGCTTTACCTGCAGGCCAAGGCCAATGCCGAAGCCGCGCGCCTCAATCTGCAATTCACCCAGATCCGTTCGCCGATTGACGGCAAGACCGGTCCCATTCTGCTGCAGCCGGGCAATCTGGTATCGGTCAACGGCCTGACCGCGCCGCTGGTGACCATCACCCAGATTCATCCGATCAAGGTTTCGTTCAACCTGCCCCAGGTTGATCTGCCGCGCATCCAGGCGCGGGCCCAGCAGCCCGGCGGCCTGACTGCGCTGGTGCAGCTGCATGATGCCGGCGGCAAGGATGTTTCCGCGCCGGTGAACTTCATCAGCAACATGGTCAACGCCACCAGCGGCACCATCGAACTGCGCGCCACCTTCCCCAACATCGACTCTGCGCTAGTGCCGGGACAATTGGTGGATGTGGTGGTCGAACTCGCGACTTTGCCGAACGCCATCGTGGTGCCGCGCGAGGCCGTTAATACCGGCTCGACTGGCACCTATGTCTATGTCGTGACGCCGGAGCGGGTCGCCATGGTGCGCCCCGTCAAAGTGGCGTTCGATGACGGCGTCAATGACGCGGTGATCGGCGAAGTACAAAATGGCGACCAGGTGATTGTGGACGGCCAGTTGCGCGTCATTCCCGGTGGCAAGGTCTTCGTCGGCGGCCAGGGTGGCCGCAATGGCGGCGGACAAGGTGGCGGCCCAGGTGGTGTCAAAAGTGGCGGCAAGGGGCCGCGCGGCGCGGGCAAAAAGACCGGCGCGCCGCAGAATGCAGGCTAGGCCATGAATCCGTCACGGATCTTCATCGACCGGCCCGTCATGACCACCCTGGTCATGGCGGCCTTCATCATCTTCGGCATTTTCGGCTATCTCACCCTGCCGGTCTCCGACCTGCCCAATTTCGATTTCCCCACCATCCAGGTGAACGCCAACGTGCCCGGCGCCGATCCTGAGACCATGGCGTCCGGCGTCGCCGCGCCGCTGGAAAACGCTTTTTCGACCATCAACGGCATCGACTCGATGACCTCGTCGTCGCGTCAGGGCCAAACCAACGTCTCCATTCAGTTCAGCCTGGACCGCAACATTGACGCCGCCGCCCAGGACGTGCAGGCCGCGATCAGCGGCGCCTTGCGCCAATTGCCGCGCAACATGCCGGTGCCGCCCACCTTCCGCAAAGTCAATCCAGCGGACCAGCCGATCATCTTCATCGCTTTGTGGTCGGACACGCTCAAGCCCTCGCAGCTCGACGAATATGCCGAGACCATGCTGGCGCGCCAGCTTTCCACCATTGACGGTGTGGCCAATATCGACGTCGGCGGCTCGACCAAATATGCCATCCGCATCCAGGCCGACCCCTCCGCTCTGGCGGCGCGCAATATCGGGTTCGACGCGCTGCAGGCCGCCGTGGTGGGCGCCAATGTCAACCAGGCGACCGGCTCGCTGAACGGCGCCACCCAGTCGCAGGTGATTGACACCAGAGGCCAGCTCAACAACGCGCAGGAATTCTCGCGCCAGATTTTCGCATATCGCAATGGCGCAGCGGTGCGCATTGGCGATGTCGCCACCGTGGTTGACGGACTGCAGAACCCTTATTCCCAGAGCTGGTACCGGGGCCAGTCGGCCATCGTGATCTCCATCCAGCGCCAGCCCGGCTCCAACACGGTGGAAACCATCAAGCACATCCGCGCCGTGCTGCCCCAGTTCCAGCAAAGCCTGCCGCCCAGCGTGCATCTGGAAATCGCCTATGACCGCAGCGAAACCATCAAGGACGGCATTGACGATGTGCAGCTGACCTTGCTGATCGCCGCCGTGCTGGTGGTGCTGGTGATCTTCGCCTTCCTGCGCAATGTCTATGCCACGATCATTCCGTCGCTGGCCTTGCCCATCGCCGTGATCGGCACATTTGCCGGCATGTCGCTGATGGGCTTCAACCTGGACAACCTTTCGCTGATGGCGCTCACCTTGTCGGTGGGCTTCGTGGTGGATGACGCCATCGTGATGCTGGAGAATATCGTCCGGCACATTGAAGACGGCATGCAGCCCTATGATGCCGCCGTGAAGGGTGCGGGCGAAATCGCCTTTACCATTCTGTCCATGACCGTCAGCCTGGCCGCGGTGTTCATCCCCATCGCCTTCATGGGCGGCGTGGTCGGACGGCTGCTGCACGAATTCGCCATCACCATCATTATCGCCATCGTCTGTTCCGGCGTCATCTCGGTGACCCTGACGCCCATGATGTGCGCCCGCGTTCTGCGGGCCGAACATGGCGAAGCGCAGAATGTTTTCTACCGCGCCAGCGAAGCCGCCTTCGACTGGATGCTGCGGACCTATGAAAGCAGCCTGCGCTGGTCGCTCAGCCACCGCCGCTTCATCCTGGGCGTGTTTTTCGCCAGCGTGTTGGCCTCGGCGGGCCTGTTCTGGATCATGCCCCAGGACTTCCTGCCCAGCGATGATGTCGGGCGCATCAACGGCCAGCTTCAGGCGGCCAACGGCACCTCCTATGCCCAGATGAACAATTACGTCGCCCAGGTGCGCAAGATCATCGCGGCCGATCCCAACATCGAAAGCGTGCAGGCGGGCATCCAGGGCCAGAACGGCTCAGCCGGAACCAATTTCGCGTTCCTGAACCTGATCGTCCTCAAGCCGCTGGGAATCCGCAAACTCAACGCCGACCAGGTCATCCGCGAACTGCGGCCCAAGCTGAACCGCATCACCGGCGTCAATGTATTCCTGTCCAATCCGCCGCCGGTGCGGCTGGGCGCGCGCGGCGGACGCGCCAATTACCAATACACATTGCAGGGCCTGGACCTGGATGAATTGGCCGCCGCCTCCTCCCGCCTGATGGATGAGATGCGCAAAAACCCTGCCTTTGTCGACATCAACAGCGATTACGACTCGGTGATGCCGTCGGTGCATGTTGATATTGACCGCGACCGCGCCGCCGCATTCGGGGTTTCGGTGCAGCAGATCGAAAATGCGCTCGGCGCAGCTTTCGCCAGCAACCAGATCTCGCAGATCAATATGCCGTCCAACCAGTATCAGGTGATCCTGGAACTGCTGCCGAAATACCAGGCCAATGTGACGTCGCTGTCCCAGCTTTACATCACCTCGACCAGCGGCACGCTGGTGCCACTGGCCGCGGTGACCAAGATCAGCAACTCCACCATGCCGATCAGCGTCAACCATGCTGGCCAGGTGCCCGCCATCACTGTCTCGTTCGACATGTCGGCCGGCAAGGCGCTGTCCGATGCGGTGAGCGGTATCCGCGACGCCTCGGCACAAGCCAATATTCCCGCCGACATTTCCGGCAGCTTCCAGGGCACCGCTGCCGCCTTCCAGCAATCCACCCAGAATATGGGCCTGCTGCTCTTCATCGCGATGCTGGTGGTCTATATCATCCTGGGCGTTCTCTATGAAAGTTTCATTCACCCCTTCACCATCCTGTCGGGCCTGCCCTCCGCAGCCATGGGCGCGTTGCTGACGCTCTTCGTCTTGGGCTTCCCGCTGACGCTCTACGCCTTTATCGGCATGATCATGCTGATCGGCATCGTCAAGAAGAACGCCATCATGATGATCGACTTCGCGCTCAACAAGCAGCGCACCGGCACTGGCGTCACCGCCGAAGAGGCCGTGTACGAAGCTGCCGTGATCCGCTTCCGCCCCATCATGATGACGACCATGGCGGCAATGATGGGCACCATGCCCATCGCGCTGGGCGTCGGCGCCGGCGCCGCCTCCCGCCGGCCGCTGGGCCTGTGCGTGGCGGGCGGATTGCTGCTGTCGCAGCTTCTGACGCTCTACATCACCCCGGTGATCTACATTTATATGGACCAGCTGGGCCAAGTGAATCTGTTCGGTACCAAGAAGCGCAAAAAACCCCGCGCCCCGGCGCCCGCGCCAGCCGAGTAGCGGCTTCTGTCATTTGAAAGTGAAAAGGGCGCCCTCACCGGCGCCCTTTTTGTTTGGCAGGGCGCTACAGAGGTTCGCCAATTGCCTGGGGCCGGCTTCGGTCAAACACTTCCGACAGCAACAGCCCCGCAACAAAGCCGCCCATATGCGCCTGCCAGGCGATAAGACCGACCTCGCCGCCCATCCCAAACCCGGTCATGCCCGTTACGATGTTGAGCACTGTCCAGACCAGGCTGAAAAACAGGATCTGGCGCGACCAGAGCGGCAGCATGGCGGCCTCGGCAGGGGGGCCAGCAGAGGCCCAGGGCGGGCGCTCGGTCGGCAACAGCCGGATGCCCGCCGCCATCAGTCCTGAGATGCCACCCGAAGCGCCAATCACCGGATCCAGCGAGCCCCAGTTGAACGCCAAGTGGGTTGCCGCCGCCGCTATGCCGCACAGGATAAAGAAGAGCAGGAAGAGGGGTGTGCCAAAGCGGCGCGCCACGATGGGACCGAAGGCCAGCAGCCACAGACAGTTGATGGCGACATGGGTGTAGTCATTGTGAAGCGCCATATAGCTGACAAAAGGCAGGCCGCGATCAAACAGACTGCCGGGGTCCATCCCATGTTGGGACAGAAAACTCGCGCTGTAGCGTGCCGGAATGAATGCGAAACGGCTGATCCATTCCAGCGACAGTGCCGGCGAAACCACGGTTCGGGCGGCGTGGGCGGCCACCAGGGCCCCGATCAACAGCGGCACCACTGCTGGCGCGCGGAAGATGGGCTGACGGGGCGCGTGCGGCGTGAGAAATGCCATGGCGTATATCTAGGAGGTTCGGGCCCTGGCGCAAATGCTTCGGTTTGGCACGGGCCTGCCGGGGCGCAGCAGGCTTGAACGGCAGCCTTCCTCACCCCGTTAAGAAAGGGGAAACCAATGCGAAACGGCGGGTTTCCGGGCTTTTTGCGGCAGGATGTGCCGGTACGGCACGGCAATCTCTTAATAGGCGATTAAGAACTGGCACGGCGGTTGCTGTGCTCTGGATGACCAAATTCGGAAGTCATCGCCATGCTTCATTCCAAGACGTTTCTTGCCCTGACACTGCTCGGCGCCTTCGCGGCGACTGCGGCGCAAGCGCAGAGCTGGAACAATTCGGCCAATTACAATGGCTATGGCGCCGGCACGCAGAATAGCGCCTCCAATTATCAGCTGCGCGATCCCAACGGCAATCTGACCCTGGTCAATGGTCAGTTTGAGGGCGCGTCCTATTCGTCCCAGTCTGGATCACAAATGGCCTCTTCCCACTCCGGTGGCGTTGGCACGAGCGGTGCAGGTGCACAGTACGGCCAGGCCTCAGCAATCGGTAATCAGCTGAACGTGGTCGTGCTGGGAAGCCACAATACGACCGTCGTGGACACCACCCAGATCAACAACGGCAATCAGACGGCAAATGTCGATCTGAATAGCCACTAAGTTTTGAAGAAAGAAGGGACGCCCCTCCCATGACTCGCCGCGGACGCAAACACCTCATCAAGCCGTTGATCTTCATCCTCGCCGCAATGGCGCTGGAAGGATGCATCAGCCCGTCGGCCGACAGTGTCGGGCGCTACACATCCCCCATCGGCGGCGCGCCGGTGATCTCCAACGAAACACCTTATTCCTCGGCCCTGCGCTGCATGAGCGGCATTGTCGGCCAGCATCCGGTGCGCATCGCGGTCGGCCAGATTTCCGACTATACCGGCAAGACGGAATCCGACGGCTCGGGCCGCAAGGTCACCGCCGGCGCCGCGCTGATGGCGATGACCGCCTTGTCCAAATCGGGCGTCCATATGGTCGAGCGCTTCGACACCTCGGTCGCCGAAATGGAACTGAAATATTCCAACAACAAGCTGATCGCCAACGACCAGAACCCGCAGGGCGGCGACTATCGCAAGATCATCGCTGGCGCCATTCCCGGTTCCGACTATTACATCGTGGGCGGCGTCACCGAACTGAACTTCAACATTCGCTCGGAAAATGACAGCGGCAATGGCGGCGGCACGGCCACCAAGGCCACCACCGGCACCCTGGGCGGCAGCCTCTATGTGATGAATGTCGGCCTGGACATGCGCCTGGTCAACACCAACACGCTGGAAGTTGCCGACGTGATTTCCTACCAGAAGCAGATTGTCGGCCGTCAGGTGACGGCGGGCATCTTCGACTTCCTGGGCACCAACTTCTTCGACGTCAGCGCCGGTGAAAGCGCGCTGGAGCCGATCCAGCTGGCCGTCCGTTCGGTAATCGAACGCGCGGTGCTGGAAATGGTCACTCGCATCTACCGTGCGCCCGGCGGCGCCTGCGCCTCGCCGATCGGCACCTCGTCCGATCCGCTGGCCGATGCCGCCGACCGTCCCTATCCCTATGCGCAGCAGGCTTATGCCCAGCCCTATCCGCAGCCTTATCCGCAGCCCTATCCGTATCAGCAGCCCATGTACGCTCCCATGGCTTACAACCAGAACTCCTATAACGACGCGTCGCGCCAAAATCCTTATCGCGGCTACGGCTCTGGCGACCCTGTCGGCGATGTGCGCCTGCGCGGCGGGTACTGAGTACGGTCGCTGAAACGACGAGCTTTCAAACCAAATTTTGCTTAAAACCAGGAGAACTCAAATGACCTTTCGCGCCAAAATTCTGATCGCAGCTACGGCTCTGGCGACCCTGTCGGCGACGTGCGCCTACGCTCAATCCGGTTACGGTACCTGGAACGACGGCGCGATGGCCGGCGGGATCGGCAGCCAGATCAATACCAATCAGGTCAACCTCCAGACCAACTGGTCGAACATGACCGGCAATATCGACACCGTCGCGGGTGATGCCGTGATGCAGGGCGCTGCGGGCGGCAACCTGATGGACATCACCACCATGAACAACACCATGGTGAACAACACCATGGTGAACAACAGCCAGATCGTCGGTCCGGGCGCGTCCATCGGCTCGAACATTGTCGGCAACATCAACAATATCGGCGGCAGCGTCGGCATCCAGAACCAGGCGGTTTGCAACGGCGTCAGCGTCTCGACCGACCCGACCCTGTCCGCGACCCATTCCTACCAGGAATGTAACGCGGCCGATCCGTCCTCGATGATCAAGGCCAATGTCACCAACATTTACGGTGACGCGGTGTTCCAGGGTTCCTCGCTCGGCAATACCTTCGAGGCGGACTCCAATGCCCCGAACATGCCGATCTTCAACAAGCAGATCAACAATTCGACCATCGCTTCGACGGTCAATGCCAATGTCTACAATATCGGCGGCTCGACCAGCATGACCTCCAGCGCCATCGGCAATACCGGTCAGATCATCCACTACAGCACCAACTAAGCCCCAAGCGCAGCGGGGTGCTCCACGCCCCGCCGCGCTTATCCTAGGTTCCGCGTCGGCATCCCTGGGGCAAACGGGAATGCCGAGGGATAAGGGAGGACCGTCAGGTCCTCCCTTACTTTTTTGGGCCGGCCCAGCCTTCGCGCCGACGGCGCTCGGCGTTCGGTTTGCTTGGCCGCAAACCTCACCCCTTACTTTTTGCTTTTTGCGCAGGTTGGCGTTATCTGGAGGTCATGGCTGCCTTGCCGATTGACCTGGACGCCTTTGATGCCGCGCCGCTGACGCGCGAGCCGTTTCCATTCCTGATGCTGCCCCGCTTTGTGAAGCCAGAAGCCATGGCGGCGATCAATGCCGATTATCCTGAAGTGAATCATCCCGGCAGCTTTCCGCTGCCCACTTTGCAATATGGACCGGCCTTCGCGGCTTTCGCGGCGGCGATCCAGGGGCCGGAATTTACCCGCGCGGTGGAGAAAAAGCTGGGCGTAAGCCTGGAAGGACGCCCCACCATGGTGACGGCGCGGGGCCAATCGGCGGCGCGCGACGGCCAGATTCACACCGACAGCCGCACCAAGCTGATCACGGTTCTGATTTATATGAACAATGCCTGGGAGGCGAAGACCGGCAGGCTGCGGCTGCTGCGCGGCCCGGACAGCCTGGAGGATGTCATCGCCGAAGTGCCGCCCGAGGAAGGCACCTTGCTGGTCTTCAAGAACCAGCCCAATGCCTGGCACGGCTTTCATGCCTTTGAAGGCCCGCGCCGGGTGATCCAGCTCAACTGGGTGACAGGCATGGACGTGGTCAAGCGCGAACAGACCCGCCATCGCATCAGCGCTTTTTTTAAGCGTTTGCGTGGAAAGTCCGCTCAGCCGGCTATGTAGTTGTGCCAGGCACCGGTGAAATCGCGGATGCGGTGGCCGCCGGCTATTTTCTCGACATTGGCGGAATCCAGCGGCACTTTGCCGAAGCCGCCGGGGATATCCAGCACATAAGTGGGCTGGGCCAGGCCCGACAAATTCGCCCGCAACTGGCGCACCAGCGCCAGCCCTTCATCAATGCCGATGCGAAAATGCGATGTGCCGCGCGCCAGATCCGGATGATGCAGGTAATAGGGCTTGATGCGGTTTTCGACGAAAGCGTACATCAGGGCCGACAGGCTTTCGATATTGTCATTGACGCCTTTAAGCAGCACCGACTGGCTGAGCAAAGGAATGCCGGCATCAATCAACCGCGCCAGCGCCGCTTTCGCATCGCTTGAGAATTCGCGGGCATGATTGGCGTGGATCGCCACCCAACTGGTGACACCAGGCGCCAGCAGGGCGGCGATGAAGTCGTCACTCACCCGCGCGGGGTCCACCATCGGCACGCGGGTATGCCAGCGGATCAGTTTGACATTGCCGGTGGCGGCCAACCGCTGGGTGATGTCGGCGGCACGGCGCGGCGAAAGAATAAAGGGATCGCCGCCGGTGAGAATCACTTCGCGGATTTCCGGATGATCCTGGATATAGGCAAAGGCGCGGTCCAAATCTTCTTGGGTCAAGGCTTGCGCTTTTCCCGGCCCGATCTGTTCGCGGCGAAAACAGAAGCGGCAATAGACCGGGCAGCTGGACACCGCCTTGAACAGCACCCGGTCGGGGTGGCGATGCACAATGCCGGGGACGGGGCTATGCGCCGCATCGCCAATGGGATCAAGGCGCTCGGCTTCGGTTTCGATCAACTCCGCGAGATCGGGCAGGAATTGGCGAGCGATTGGGTCCGACGGGTCCATCGGATCCATCAGGCCGAGCACCGTGGGCGAAACCGCCACGGCATATTTGCGGGCAACAAGCGCCAGCGTCATGCGCGTTTCTTGGCGAAGTTGGGCAGGAATACGGTCAACAGTCCGATCACCGGCAGGAAGGCGCAGACCTTATAGACGAAAGTGATGCTGGTGGCATCCGCCAGCGCCCCCAGCACAGCGGCGCCGATACCGGCCATGCCGAAGGAGAAGCCGAAAAACAGGCCCGACACCATACCGACGCGGCCGGGCAGCAATTCCTGGGCATAGACCACAATGGCGGGAAAGGCGCTGGCGACAATCAGGCCGATGAACACCGAAAGAATGCCGGTCCAGAACAAATTGGCATAAGGCAGCATCAAGGTGAAAGGCAGCATGCCCAGGATCGAGAACCAGATGACGTATTTGCGGCCGATCCTGTCGCCGAGCGGGCCGCCGACCAGCGTGCCCACGGCCACCGCGCCCAGGAAGAAGAACAGATGCACCTGGGCATTCTGCACCGACACGCCGAAGGTGTGGATCAGGTAGAAGGTGTAATAGCTGCTGATGCTGGCCAGATAGACGAATTTCGAGAACACCAGCGCCAGCAGCACGGCCAGCGACACCGCGACCTTGGCTTTGGGCAAGCCAGAGTCTTTCATCGTCTGATGGCTTTTGATGCGCGCCAGACCGTGATGTTTGTACCAGGTGCCGATCTGAAACAGGATCACAATGCCCAGCAGCGCCAGGACGGCGTACCAGATGATCGAGCGCTGGCCATAGGTCGCCACCAGAAATGCCGCGGTCAGGGGGCTGAGCGCCTGGCCGCTATTGCCGCCGACCTGAAACACCGATTGCGCCAGGCCGTAGCGTCCGCCCGAGGCCATGCGCGCGACGCGCGAGGATTCCGGATGAAACACCGCCGAGCCCAGGCCAATGAAAACTGCCGCCATCAGCAAGACCGGATAGCTGCCTGTCACGGACAGAATCAGCAGACCCGTCAAAGTGAAGATCATGCCGGCCGCCAGCGAATAGGGCCTGGGCCTCAGATCCGAGAAATGTCCCACCAAAGGCTGCAGCAGCGAGGCGGTGAACTGGAACGCCAATGTCACGAGCCCGATCTGCGCGAAATTGAGATGGAACTGCGCCTTCAGGATGGGATAGAGCGCCAGCAACAGCGACTGCATCATATCGTTGAGCAGGTGGCAGAAACCCACGGCGAACAAGACGGCGTAAGCCGTGTGCTGGGCGGGGTTGTGGACGTTGGCGGTGGTATCGGTCATGGCGCGGGGAAACTGCGATCCGGCATGCGTTTTGACCAGCCATGAATCTGCAGGCCAGTCATGCGAGCGGAGTCCAGATGACGGAATCGACGCTGGGCGCGCCCGCCGCCAGCATCACCAGCCGGTCGAAACCCAGCGCCACGCCGGAGGCCGGTGGCATGATGGCCAGGGCGGCGAGGAAGTCTTCGTCCAGGGGATAGCGGGCGCCATAGACCCGCTCTTTTTCGTCCATCTCGGCGATGAAGCGGGCGCGCTGTTCCTGTGCGTCGGTCAGTTCGCCAAAGCCATTGGCCAACTCGACGCCGCAGGCATACAGCTCAAAGCGTTCGGCAATGCGCGCATCATCCGGCTTGGACCGCGCCAAGGCCGCTTCGGCGCGGGGATAGTCATGCAGGATGGTGGGCTGTCCCAGACCCAGCTTCGGTTCGACCCGCGCCGCCAGGATCTTGCTGAAGATGTCGGACCAGCCATCATTGTCTGCGATTTGAAATCCGGCCCGCTTGGCGCGGGTGGCCAGCATATCGCGATTGCCCACGCCCAGCGGCGAAAGTGTATCCAGCAATTCGACGCCGGCATGAACGCGAAAGGCATCACCTACCGTCAGCCATTGCGGCTGTGCAAAAGGATCACAGGCGCGGTCCAGATAAGTCAGAGGCCGCTGCGCCTCTTTTCCGGCCAACTTGAGCAAGGCCAGCGTGTCAGCAATCACAGCATGATAGTCCGCCCGGACACGGTACCATTCCAGCATGGTGAATTCCGGCGCATGCAGGCGGCCGCGCTCGCGGTTGCGGAAGACGCGAGCGAATTCGAAAATCTTTTCCTCACCCGCCGCCAGCAATTTCTTGGCGGCGAATTCCGGCGAAGTGTGCAGATAGAGCGTGCGGCGGCTGGCGTCGGGCAGGATCGCCTCGGTCTGGAAGGCATGCAGATGCGCTTCATTGCCTGGGGATGTGGCCAGGACCCCGCACTCGACTTCAGTGAAGTCCTGAGCCTCGAAAAAGCCCCGGATTGCGGCCTTTATACGGCCCCGCAGGGCCAACAAGGGCCTGCGGTCGGCATGGCTGTGCGGCTCCCACCAGGGCATTTGAAGTCCCTTAGCCCCCCTGCTAAGACCCCCCGGCAAATTCCCGTGAGGTTCCCGTGGTTTCGGTTATCGCCAGCTCTGTGCGCAAAGGCAATGTCATCGAGAAGGACGGCAAGCTCTATCTCGTCCTGACCGCCGAGAACATCCATCCCGGCAAGGGTACGCCCGTCACCCATCTGGAAATGCGCCGCATTTCGGACGGGGTGAAGACTGTCGAGCGCCTGCGCACCACCGATAGCATCGAAAAGGCGTTCGTCGAGCACAACGACTATAACTACTTGTACCAGGACGGCGACAGCTACGTTTTCATGCAGCCCCAGACCTTCGACCAGGTCTCGGTCGGCCCCGACGTGATCGGCGACAAGGCCCCCTATCTCACCGAGAATATGGAAGTGCAGTTGCAGACGTTTGAAGGCCGCCCGATTTCCATGGAAATTCCCCAGCGCGCCACTTTCGAAGTGGTAGAGACCGAGCCGGTGATGAAGGGTCAGACCGCGTCCGGCTCTTTCAAGCCCGCCGTACTCAACAATGGCGTGCGCACCATGGTGCCGACCCATATCGTGGTGGGAACGCGCATCGTGGTGATGACCGAAGACGGCGCCTATGTCGAACGGGCCAAGGACTAGGCTTTAAGCCTCTTCTTACAGCGTTTTTCGGAGCTTGCAGCCGTTGGCGGCTTGCGGGCCCTTGTGATACCATACGCCACCAAAAATTTCCGGAGGACTGCCCATATGAAGACCGTCATTCTCGGCCTCGCTTTGGCCGCCGCCTTTACCGCCCCCGCCCTCGCCGCCCTCAAGGTTGGCGATATGGCCCCCGATTTCACCGCCACCGCCAGCCTGGGCGGCAAGGAATTCAACTTCAAGCTGGCCGATGCCCTGAAAAAAGGGCCGACGGTGGTTTACTTCTATCCCTCGGCTTACACGGGCGGCTGCGATCTGGAAGCCCATACCTTTGCCGAACAGAGAGACAAATTCACCGCGGCGGGCGCCAGCATCATCGGCGTGTCGGGCGACAATCTGGAACGGCTGAATCAATTCGCCGCCGACCCGAATTTCTGCGCCGGCAAATTCCCCATCGCCTCGGACGAAAGCTTGCAGATCGCGGGCACCTACAAGCTGGCCAGCTCGACCATCGCCGGCGCCAAGGATGTTCGCGGCGTCGCCATCAACCATGCCTTTATCGAACGCGTCACCTATGTCGTCGGCAAGGACCACAAGATCGTGGCCGTGATGTCGTCCAATGACGACAAGCTGACCCCGGACCAGCATGTCGATAAGTCGCTGGAAATCGTCCAGAAACTCGCGTCGAAGTAAGCTCACAAATATCGAGATTTCACACGCCCGGCGGATTTCCCGCCGGGCGTTTTTTCTTGCCCAATCGGCGCGAGGGGTTTTATGGCGGGAGCGGGGTTGCTTAGCGACAACGTGGCAGCCGTGCGGCCAGCAACTCCATGACAGCCCCCGGTTGCAAAAGCGTTGCCCAGCGTGATGCTGCGCTGCAATAGAAGGGAAAAACCCAGCAATTCCAATGATTTAATGTTGCAGAAACGTCACTAGCCCGTGGCAAGGAAACGTCTTTGTGACAGGCCGGACTCTTGCTCTAGTCGCCCCGGGCTGAGGACGGTTTGGGGGACACCAGATCAAGCCAAGTCCGACAATGCACACCGGCTGGGGCCGGCGATTTTGAGTAATGCAAAGCCGGGACTTGGGGTTTTATGGCTCGTTTCAAACAACTGGTATTGGGAATGGCGGCAGCCGCTTTTGTGCTGGCGCCTATCGGCGCGCAAGCGTCAATCCGCGATACCGTCAACGATATTTTGGGCCAGCTGGCCCAGGTTGCCCATCCCGATGCGATTGCACCGGCTGAGCCGGCGACCTTGCGCCCCGCGGCGCATGTGAAGATGCTGGATGACAGCATCCTGCAATCCAACAGCCTGTCCGAATACAGCATCCCGGCCCTGCCATCGCAGGCCGTTGCCGAGCTGCCCGATCCGTCGGTGGAAAAACCGCTGAAAAAGATCTTCTGCGTGGAATATGCCCGCGCCCGTTCCGGCCTGGCGGTGTTCGGCGACGCCAAATTCTGGTGGACACGCGCCAAGAACCTGTATGCGCGCCTGAGCACGCCGGTTGAAGAGGCGGTGATGGTTTTCAGCGCCGACCACAAACTGCGCCTGGGCCATGTGGCGGTGGTGACCAATATCATTTCCAACCGCGAAATCCGCGTGGATCAAGCCAACTGGCAGAACCATGGCGAGATTGACCATTCCACGCCGGTCCTGGACGTCAGCGCCAAGAATGATTGGACCAAGGTGCGCGTCTGGGACATGCGATCCCAGACTTTCGGCTCGCACATCTATTCGATCTCCGGCTTTCTCGCCAAGGATCTGGTCCGCCAGGCCTCGAACTAAAGCCAGCTTCAAACACAAAAAAAGCCCCGCAGTTGCCTGCGGGGCTTTTTTTGTTTTTCAGCTCCAGTCCTTGCCTTTGTGAGGCTTGCGGATCAGGGCTGGTTCGGCGAAGGCCGGCTTGGCGGCGGCGGGCGCTGCCTTCTTGTCGGCCTTGGGCTTCTTCTTTTCCCGGCTGTTTTTCTGTTCGCGATTTGCCATGATGGCACCCTCCGGTGATTTGTTCCGGGGCCAAGGTTAGCCAAAATCGGAAAAAACAAAAGGCCTTGCGGTTGGCTGGAAAAGCAAAAAGCCCCGCCAGCCCGCGCCGCATAGCGCAAATCATCAAATGATCCGGCGGCAGCGCGGTGATCCAAACAGCAAAAAGCCCCGCCGGATCACTCCGGCGGGGCTTTCTGTTTGTAATAGCGGGTTAGATCTTTTCTTTCTGTCCTTGGCAGACCTGGCAGCGTCCGACTCTCCCGCGGCTTGAGCCGCAGTACCATGGGCGCAGAAGGCTTTGACGGCCGAGTTCGGAATGGGATCGGGTAGAATTCCTTCGCTATGACCACCAGGTCGGCAAAGGACAGAAAGAATCCGCGTGGGAAGCTCCCACGCGAACCGCACAAAAAATCTATACGACACGCGACCGATTACTTTTGGTTTGTTCAGCCTGGCTTTGTTTCCAGGCATGAAACGAGTGCTGGCAATCAAGCCAATCGAGCGATTAGTACCAGTCAGCTCAACGCATTGCTGCGCTTACACATCTGGCCTATCGACGGGGTAGTCTTCCCCGGCTCTCAAGCGAAACCTGGTTTTGAGGTGAGTTTCCCGCTTAGATGCTTTCAGCGGTTATCTCGACCGTATTTAGCTACTCGGCTATGCCACTGGCGTGACAACCGATCCACCAGAGATACGTTCGTTCCGGTCCTCTCGTACTAGGAACAAGTCCTCTCAAGTTTCGAACACCCACGGCAGATAGGGACCGAACTGTCTCACGACGTTCTAAACCCAGCTCACGTACCACTTTAAATGGCGAACAGCCATACCCTTGGGACCGGCTACAGCCCCAGGATGTGATGAGCCGACATCGAGGTGCCAAACCGCACCGTCGCTATGGACGCTTGGGTGCGATCAGCCTGTTATCCCCGGCGTACCTTTTATCCGTTGAGCGATGACCCTTCCACGCGGGATCACCGGATCACTATGACCGACTTTCGTCTCTGCTTGGTCCGTCGACCTTGCAGTCAGGCAGGCTTTTGCCATTGCACTCAACATCCGATTTCCGACCGGATTGAGCCTACCATCGCGCGCCTCCGTTACTCTTTGGGAGGCGACCGCCCCAGTCAAACTGCCTACCATACACTGTCTCGGATCCCGTTTCGGGATCGCGGTTAGACATCAGGAACGAGAAGGGTGGTATTTCAAGGACGGCTCCACAAAGGCTAGCGCCTCTGCTTCAATGCCTACCACCTATCCTACACATCCTATTCCTAATGCCAGTGTAAAGTTGCAGTAAAGGTGCACGGGGTCTTTCCGTCTGACCGCGGGAACCCCGCATCTTCACGGGGAATTCAATTTCGCTGAGCCTGTATTGGAGACAGTGGGGAAGTCGTTACGCCTTTCGTGCAGGTCGGAACTTACCCGACAAGGAATTTCGCTACCTTAGGACCGTTATAGTTACGGCCGCCGTTTACTGGGGCTTCGATTCAACGCTTTCACATCTCCTCTTAACCTTCCAGCACCGGGCAGGCGTCAGACGCTATACGTCATCTTTGGATTTCGCAGCGCCCTGTGTTTTTAGTAAACAGTCGCCACCCCCTGCTATGTGCCCCCGACTCCTACTTGCGTAAGAATCGGGCCCTCTTCTTCCGAAGTTACGAGGGCAATTTGCCTAGTTCCTTCAATACAGTTCTCTCAAGCGCCTTAGCATACTCTGCCAGTCCACCTGTGTCGGTTTGGAGTACGGGCTATACGTGGGAGCTATTTCCTGGGACCACTTCCCGGCCCGACCAATCCAGTAAGGTCGAACAAGTTACGTGATCCGTCACTTCCCACAGGCTGCGGAATATTTACCGCATTCCCATCGGCTACGCCTTTCGGCCTGGCCTTAGGGTCCGGCTAACCCTGCGCAGATTAACTTGACGCAGGAACCCTTGGACTTCCGGCGAGAGGGTCTCTCACCCTCTTTATCGCTACTCATGTCAGCATTCTTACTTCTGATACCTCCAGGCTCGCTCACGCTCACCCTTCGCAGGCATACAGAACACTCTGCTACCATTCACATTGCTGTGAATCCTAAGCTTCGGCTCATGGCTTAATCCCCGTTACATCTTCGGCGCAAAGTTCCTTAATTAGATCAGTGAGCTGTTACGCTTTCTTTAAATGATGGCTGCTTCTAAGCCAACATCCTGATTGTTTTGGGAACCTCACATCCTTTCCAACTTAGCCATGAATTGGGGGCCTTAGCTGTAGGTCAGGGTTTTTATCCCTCTTCACGACGGACGTTAGCACCCGCCGTGTGTCTGCCATGCTCAGCACTCACCGGTATTCGGAGTTTGGTTGGGTTTGGTAAGCGGTGAAGCCCCCTAGCCCATCCAGTGCTCTACCCCCGGTGGTGATACATGACGCGCTACCTAAATAGCTTTCGCAGAGAACCAGCTATCTGCAAGTTTGATTGGCCTTTCACCCCTAGCCACAACTCATCCCCGACTTTTTCAACAGGCGTGGGTTCGGTCCTCCAGTGCGTGTTACCGCACCTTCAACCTGGTCATGGCTAGATCACTTGCTTTCGGGTCTCATCCGTCTAACTCAGTCGCCCTATTCAGACTCGGTTTCCCTGCGCCTCCGCCTTACGGCTTAAGCTTGCTAGACAGACGAACTCGCTGACCCATTATACAAAAGGTACGATGTCACGGGCTCGCCAAAGGCGAGCCAGGTCCATCGACCTGACTTAAAACACATGCGTCATCGCGCGATCCGCGGTTTCCCGCTGATCACGTTGACGACACTGGTGCGTTTTAAAGCAAGGTCGATAGAACAGCTCACTTTTGGTGAGCCCGCTCCATCTGTTTGTAGGCATCCGGTTTCAGGTCTCTTTCACTCCCCTCGCCGGGGTGCTTTTCACCTTTCCCTCACGGTACTAGTTCACTATCGGTCACACACGAGTACTTAGGCTTGGAGGGTGGGCCCCCCATGTTCAGACAGGATTTCACGTGTCCCGCCTTACTCGAGGACCTTCGAAATTTTTACCCGTACGGGGCTATCACCCGCTATGGCTGCTCTTTCCAGAACATTCCGGTTTTTAATCGAAGGCCACTGGCCTAGTCCGCGTTCGCTCGCCACTACTAACGGAGTCTCAATTGATGTCCTTTCCTACAGGTACTGAGATGTTTCAGTTCCCTGCGTTCGCTTCTCCAACCTATGTATTCAGTTGCAGATAATCCTTGCGGATTGGGTTTCCCCATTCGGAAATCTGCGGGTCAAAGGGTGCTCGCCCCTCACCGCAGCTTATCGCAGCGTGCTACGTCCTTCATCGCCTGTGTGTGCCAAGGCATCCCCCAGATGCCCTTGCTTTAACGCTTGATCGCTCAGCATTCGTTCCATGCCCAGAAACAAAGCCAGCGTAGAAACGACTTTCTACACCGCTTGCTGTCCCTAGAATGGCTTCCATGCGATCAGTCTTGAGTGTCGTATAGATCAACCGGTTGTGCGAACCGGCTAACCCGCAATCACAATGTCAAATCTGCGACGGCCTTTTGGACCGTCGAAGTTGTTGATTTTCCGTCGTTGTCGCTGGTGTTCAATACCTGGTGGAGCCAGACGGGATCGAACCGACGACCTCATGCTTGCAAAGCACGCGCTCTCCCAACTGAGCTATGGCCCCGTTGTTCGGGTCAAAGCGCGCTGTGCGCTTATGTGGTGGGCCTGGGAAGACTTGAACTTCCGACCTCACGCTTATCAAGCGCGCGCTCTAACCAACTGAGCTACAAGCCCGATGAGGCATCGTCCAGCGGTTTGCTGCCCAAATGGCGCAAACCACGACGGAAAAGGAAGGGAAACGAAGACGGCGGCACGGCGCCATTGTCTAATGTCGAAGTTAGAGGAGGCTCGTGAGAGTTCTCTGAACTATCGATCCTTAGAAAGGAGGTGATCCAGCCGCAGGTTCCCCTACGGCTACCTTGTTACGACTTCGGCCCAGTCGCTGATCCTACCGTGGCCGGCTGCCTCCTTGCGGTTAGCGCGCCGTCTTAAGGTAGAACCAACTCCCATGCCGTGACGGGCGGTGTGTACAAGGCCCGGGAACGTATTCACCGCAGCCTGCTGTTCTGCGATTACTAGCGATTCCACCTTCATGTACTCGAGTTGCAGAGTACAATCTGAACTGGGACGGTTTTTTGGGATTAGCTTGCTCTCGCGAGTTAGCTGCCCACTGTCACCGCCATTGTAGCACGTGTGTAGCCCAGGGTGTAAGGGCCATGAGGACTTGACGTCATCCCCACCTTCCTCCGGCTTGTCGCCGGCGGTCCCTCTAGAGTGCCCAACTGAATGATGGCAACTAAAGGCGAGGGTTGCGCTCGTTGCGGGACTTAACCCAACATCTCACGACACGAGCTGACGACAGCCATGCAGCACCTGTCTCTGAGTCCCTTGCGGGAAAACTCCCATTAAGGAGCGGTCTCAGGATGTCAAACCCTGGTAAGGTTCTGCGCGTTGCGTCGAATTAAACCACATGCTCCACCGCTTGTGCGGGCCCCCGTCAATTCCTTTGAGTTTCAACCTTGCGGCCGTACTCCCCAGGCGGAATGCTTAATGCGTTAGCTGCGCCACTGAATAGCAAGCTATCCAACGGCTAGCATTCATCGTTTACGGCGTGGACTACCAGGGTATCTAATCCTGTTTGATCCCCACGCTGTCGCGCCTGAGCGTCAGTTACGAGCCAGTGAGCCGCCTTCGCCACCGGTGTTCTTCCCAATATCTACGAATTTCACCTCTACACTGGGAATTCCACTCACCTCTCTCGTACTCAAGTCTCACAGTTTCAATGGCAGTTCCGGAGTTGAGCTCCGGGCTTTCACCACTGACTTGGAAGACCGCCTGCGCGCGCTTTACGCCCAGTAATTCCGAACAACGCTAGCCCCCTTCGTATTACCGCGGCTGCTGGCACGAAGTTAGCCGGAGCTTCTTCTACGGGTACCGTCATTATCGTCCCCGTCGAAAGAGTTTTACAACCCGAAGGCCTTCATCACTCACGCGGCATGGCTGGATCAGGGTTTCCCCCATTGTCCAAGATTCCCAACTGCTGCCTCCCGTAGGAGTCTGGGCCGTGTCTCAGTCCCAGTGTGGCTGATCTTCCTCTCAGAACAGCTACCGATCGTCGCCTTGGTAGGCTTTAACCCCACCAACTAGCTAATCGGACGCGGGCTGATCTATTGGCGAGAAATCTTTCCCCTTTCGGGCTCATCCGGTATTAGCTGAAGTTTCCCTCAGTTGTTCCGAACCAATAGGTACATTCCCACGCGTTACGCACCCGTCCGCCGGTGATGTATTGCTACACCCCCTAGACTTGCATGTTTGAGGCCTGCCGCCAGCGTTCGTTCTGAGCCAGGATCAAACTCTCATGTTTTGATCCTATCGCAGACGACGCCAGATGCTCTCTTCTTTGCGTAGTTCGCAAAACTGATTGACTAGGGTTTGGCCGCCCTTTCGGACGACCGAACATTTGTACAATTTAGTCTTGCTGAAGAACGCGAGCATCTAGTTAGTCGCTGCTCGATTGTTTACACGTCAAAGTTTGACCTTTGACGTGGTGGCATACCGAGCCGCCGCCCACGTTCCCCTTCCTTAAATCACAATGTCAAACAGCGCCCGACGACGAATTTCACGTCATTAAATCAACGGGTAACACCACTTCGTCTCCAACGGATGCGAAGCAGCGTGGGCGCGGGTTATAGGGGCGTGATTTTCGCAAGTCAAACAGGAAAAACCGGTATTTCTCGGTTTTTTTTCGCGGTCGCGGCGAGGCCTGTGGACATTGGGCGAAAGCGCCACCCATCGACTGCTGGGGGCGCTGCAGCACCACATATAGAGAGGGCCGCGAAAAAATAAGGCTCCCCCAGGCAATGCCCAAGGAAGCCTTATTGGATCAAGGCCTTAATTAGAGGCGTTCGTCGGACATGCTGCGCAGATCCGCGCTGGCCAAATTGGTCATCACGACCTTGCCGCCGCGGTCGTAGCGAATGTCAGCCTGGTCAATCCAGACTTCCTTGCCGCTATCCAGCTTCACATACAGCGCTTCAACATGGCCGCTGGGCGAATGGGCGACATCGGCAACCGTGCCGACATGCGCGCCGCCGAGAATCTGGACGCGCTGGCCGACCAGATCGGCATCGGCCTCTTCCAGCGTCCAATGCGCGAAACGGTCCGGCCACACGCCGCGATGATAGGCGGCGCGTTCGGCCGCATAACGGGCGCGCAGATTCTCATAATGCGCCGTCTGGTCGGCATAGGCCGCTGACTTGTTCTGATAATCCTGTTGCGCCGCTTGGTTCTGCTGCAGCTGGTTTTGATATTGCTGCTGGTTCGCTTGGTATTGTGCATCGCCGGCGCCGGCCGCCTGATCGGCGGCGGCGTTGGAACCGGAAACCTGCGCGTTCAGGCCTTCGGTCTGGGCGTGCTCACCCGGCGTGGAATGGGTGGTGGGCATACCGTTGGCGTCAACGCGGTCTTGCGCCAGAGCGGGGACACCAACAAGAAAAGCGGAAAGTGCCAGGCCGCTGACGGCCAAGGTATTGAATTTCATCGGGGGCTCCGAAATAAGGTTCCGCGAGACAAAACGCGCCACGCGGTCTCCAGTTCCGTAAAAGCCTTGTTTATATGGGTTTGCGAAGGTTCCCGAAGAGTGTCAAACGCTGGCGGAAATATAGTCACGCAAAGAATTGGCCTCACTCAGGGTTTCCGCGATCCGGCTTTTGACCACATCGCCGATCGATATCATCCCCGCCAGGCGCTGGCGTTCGTCCAGCACCGGAACATGGCGGAAGCGGCCATGCGTCATCGCCTCCATCACCGTTTCCACGCTGTCATCTTCACGGCAGGTGGTGACCTGGCGGCTCATGCAGGCGACGATGGTACGGCTGAGGGCCAACGGACCATCTTGCGCCACGGCGCGCACCAGGTCGCGTTCCGAAAAAATCCCCGCCAGCGCACCGCCGCTGTCCTGGATGACCAGCGCACCAACCTGATGCTGCGCCAGGATGCCGGCCGCCTCACCCAATGTGGCGCTGTCAGCGATACCGATGACGTCGCGTCCTTTGTTCTGAAGAATGTGCCTGACCTGCATGACGTGCTCCTCTCTTAGGTGCGCGTCGAAAGCCCCCTTTGCGACGCGCAAAGTCGGCCGGTCGTTCCGGTCACTGCGATGCTGCGCCTGTCATCCACGGGGAACAAGCGGTCAATGGATGCTGCGGCGCACTCTTTTCAGGCCGTCCCGGAACGGGGCAGCGGCAGCGCCGTGGTGTGCTTGAGCTCTTCCATCGCGAAGGCACCGCTGACATCGCTGAGCGGCACGGCGCGGATCAGCGCCTTATAAACGCGGTCATAGGCGGGAATGTCGGCCACCTGCATTTTCAGCAGGTAATCGATATCGCCCGCCATGCGGTAAAATTCGATGATTTCTGGGATTTTGCGCACCGCGGCGGTGAATTTCTCCAACCAGCCCTCGGAATGTTCCCCTGCCCGCACCGTCACGAAGACGGTGGTGCCGACGCCCAGCTTGGCGGCATCCAGCAAGGCGACGCGCTTTTTGATGATTCCCGCCTCCTCCAGCCGGCGGATGCGGCGCCAGCAGGCATTCTGGGACAGGTTCACGCTGGCGGCGATGTCGCCCAGCGACAGGGCGGCATTTTCCTGCAGCAGCCCCAGGATGCGAAAATCTACCGCGTCTGTGCCACTCATAAGAATTATTTCCCAATATATCGCTATTTCACGGCATTATATGAGAATTTTTTTGCTTCAGAAAGCAATATATTTCGACCGAAGACTGCCAGGAAGCCGTGATGCTCCAGAAACTCTTTCTCGCCCATCCCCACAGTGTCGGGGAAAGCTACTTCGCCCATCAGCGCGTAGCCCTGACGGTTTGTTTCACCCTGCTGGGCGCGACCTTGGCGGCGCTGGTGCATGCCCTGATTCCCGCGCTGTGTGAGCGCACGGCCAGCCGCACCATCCTGGCTTTGCACCAGCGCATCACCGCCCGCAGCACGCCATAAACCGCGAGGGATTCTCCGGCGTTACACCGCTTGAGCCTGCCCCTGTTCTGGGGCAAAAGGGCGCCGCTTCAGCCGCGCGCACCTCTCAGGGCTGAAGTTCTTGGAATGGAGCTGTGGCCGAGAGGCTGAAGGCGGCGGTTTGCTAAACCGTTATACGGTTGTAAAGCCGTATCGAGGGTTCGAATCCCTCCGGCTCCGCCATCCTTCTTGCCACGGCAGGCGGTTTCCAGCTTTTTTCCATTTGTTAAAGCTATTTCAAGGGTGCGCGCGGGACATTGCCAACCGCGCCACCCCTTTCGCGAACCCTGTTTTCCCCATGCTGCCCTTCACGCGCCGTTTCGAAATGCCTCAAAGCGACTTTCGCGCGGAATGGCTCGGCGTGGCGCTTATCGCTGTCTTGGCTGCGGCCCTTTCCGCTTTCACAAGATTTCACCTGATCGTCACGTGGCGCGATGGTTTGCAGATTGCGGCCGCACTGGGCGTAATGCTGGCGCTCAAGCTTGTAAGCGTACGTCGCGGCGGCATGATGGCGGAATATTTTGCGGTAACCGCGGCAGCCGCAACAGCTCTCGGCGTTCTGTCTTATTTGTGTTTGGCAATGTCCGGCCCGCTTATCGACGACAAATTTCTGGCGGCGGATCGCGCCTTGCGGTTTGACTGGTTGGCCGGCTACCACGTCCTGCTCGCACATCGCATGCCGTTCGTGTTGCTGAAGGCCGCCTACAACAGCATGATCTATCAGAATCTTTATTTCTGCGTGTTGATGAGCCTGATGGCCAGAAAACAAAGGCTGCGCGAAGTGTTTTGGCTTATATTCATTGCCGGATTTCTTGCCTGCATGGGCGCAGCGTTTTTCCCGGCCTTGGGACCATACAAAAGCCTGGGCGTCCTCCCTCCACACAGCTTTCTGCCGGAGATGGAGCATCTCAAGTCGGGCCGCAATCTCGTGTTTGCGCTTGGCAGCATGACTGGTGTGGTGAGCTTTCCCTCATTTCACGCCGCCATGGCGTTGATCAACATCTGGGGCTTTCGGCGTACCGGTATCATTGGTTGGGCGGCGGCGGCATTGAATGTCATGATGCTGTGCGCGACGCCCTGGTTCGGCGGTCACTATCTGGTGGACGTTTTTGCAGGCGCGGCAACGGTGCTGATCGCTTTGTGCATCGTGCGCAGTGCACCGCTCATGTGGGCGGAATATTCCGGCGCCATCACGCCGGTTTTCGGTTTGGCAATGCAAAGTGATGCCGTCATCGCTGGCGCGGGCAAGAAGTAGGAGACCCCGCGCTAAAGTGGTTTGGCCAATTCAAAACATTTTGCATGACGGACAGGAGCGTTTGATGGCATTGTGATGCCTGGCAACAGATCGCTCTCCCATCTCGACGATGGCAAAACAGTCCTACATAATCCAACTGCAAAACCAGCAACGTGGGCATCTGAAGGACATCGTGAAAGACATTCCGATCCCCTTCAATCTTTCGACCAATGACCGCGACCGCCGCGGTCTGCCGATCCCCTTCATCGTCTATCGCGATATGCATGGCGTGCCGCATTTTACCGTGGACAACACAAGCGCGCTCAACCAGGTGCTGGCAGAGAGGCTTTGCGGCTTGTGCGGCAAGCCGCTGAAAATGGGCCAGATGTGGCTGATCGGCGGACCGATCTCGGCCTTCCACGAAGACGGACTTTATATCGAGCCGCACGCGCACGAAGAATGCGCCCGTTATGCGGTTCAGGTCTGCCCCTTCATCGCCGCCTCGAACTATTCGCGCCGCATCGAAGCCAAGACTTTAAAACCCGGCGCCATCGACGAGATGGAGCAGGTCCATGACAACCAGAACGCCCCACCGCGCCCGCTATTCTTTGCCCTGACGCGCACCTCTGGCGTCAAGCTGATCGATGCGGATGACGGATCCGGCCAGAAACATATCCAGCCGCGCCGGCCCTGGAAGGAAATCGAATTCTGGAAAAACGGCGAGCGGATCAGCCAAGAAGAGGCACAGAAGCTCGCCGAGGCGAGCGATCTGCCGCCAAGCGCACTGAAATGGTGGCCGGCAGGCCGATAATATCAAGCAGTGTCGTGCAGGAAACTGAGCAAAAGCTTGGTGACGGTCTCCTGCTGCTCTTCATGAACCCAATGGCCCGCGCCATCCACCATATGGACGCCCTTGAAATTCGTGAAGCCCCGGTCCCCGACTCGTTCGGGGCCGCCGACGCCGCGATTGGCGCCCCAATCCTGCCTGCCGGAAATGACCTGGGTGGGGACATCTATCGTACGTCCCACGAATGTCATCATCTCGTCGCGCGCATCAGCAACGAAGGCGCGGCGATAGACATGCATCGCGCCGGTCCAGCCAGCCAGCGTGTATTCCTGGCCATAGACATCGCATTCCGCATTGGTCAGCCATTTGCAGTTGGCGATGTATTCCGCGGACGGCATGTAGGCCGCCATGGTCTGCGGCATGCTGCGGTCCCGCCGCATCACATAATATTCCGGAATGATGGCGTCCTGTTCGGCGACCTCTTTGGCCGTGTGTACGGCATGCAGGGGCTTCAGATTCTGGTTGCCGGGAAAATCATGGCTCTTCATGTAATAGAAGGCCCGGAAAAAACTGCTCATGGTCATGCCGGCGGGCAGATGCTTCATGTCGTCATCGGCCTGTTTGCTGGCCCAGTAATTGCCGTAAGCGCGGCGCGGCGGATTGAGAGCGGCATAGGCCGCATCGAGTTCGGCATTGGTGAAATCGGCATGCGGCAGCGGCGCGCCATTGGCAATATTAAACGGATAGGAAGACGCCGGCGCGCCGCCTTGCCCACCCAGGAATGTGAGCCGGGAGAAAATGTCGGGGCGGACAAGTGTGCTGTTGACGGCGACGCCGGAGCCAAAATCATGCCCCACGATCATTTCGACCTTGTGATAACCCAGCGCATGGACCAGCGCGATCTGGTCACGCACTGTGCCGAGCGTAAGAAATGGGATGGGGTCTGCATCAAAGCTGTTGTCATAGCCGGTGGTGCGGCCAAAACCACGGATGTCCGGCGCAATCACGTAATAGCCGGCTGCCGCCAAGGCCGGCATGATCTTGCGCCAGCTATAGGCCAGGTTCGGATAGCCGTGCAGCAAAAGCACCAGAGGCCGCCCCGGTGTTCCGGCCTCCAGCATGTTGACCGTCAGGCCGTTGACATTGGGGACCAGGCGAACCCGCACACCGGCGGGAAGCGTATTGCCGCCATAGGGGCCGGCTTTGTCATAGAGCGACTGGCTGGTGATTGCCGCCTGCGCCGGCGCGGCACAGGCCATTGCCGCGGCGCCAAGCGCAGAGGCTGCTGCCAGAAGGCCACGCCGCGAAAGTCCGGGCGCTTGGCCATCACTGCCGTCGTCCATCAAAGCCGGCTTCGAAATGGAATTGTCGTTCATGGTACCCCCCGGTCGGTCGTTTTTATGCTTGAGCGGTGCTGAGCTGACGCGCCAGCATGTCACAGATATTCGCCCTCTGGCCAGCCGGGTAAGCCGCGACGCGAGAATGGCGCGGGCTAGCGCGGAGCAAGGCCGATCAGTAGCTTACGCGCAAATCGGGCGGACCCATGAATAAAACCGAAATCATCGTGATCGGTGCGGGTGCAGCTGGCATGATGTGCGCAGCGGTCGCTGGCGCGCGCGGCCGCAGTGTTTTGGTAGTGGATCACGCCGCCACGCCGGGCGAGAAAATCCGCATTTCGGGCGGCGGGCGCTGCAATTTCACCAACCGGTCTGTCACACCGGCGCAGTTTCTTTCGGACAATCCGCGCTTCTGTATTTCGGCGCTCAGCCGCTATACGCCGCGCGATTTCATTTCCCTGGTTGAGCGCTATGGCATTGCCCATCACGAAAAAACATTGGGCCAGCTTTTCTGCGATGGTTCGGCCCAGCAGATCATTGACCTGCTTTTGTCGGAAATGCGCCAAGCCAAGGCGCAGCTTCGCCTGAACTGCAAGGTCGAACAGGTCACGAAAATATCGGACGGGTTTTCGCTGCAATTCTCCAATGGTGAGATCTGGCAATGCGCCGCGCTGGTTGTCGCCAGCGGCGGCAAATCCATTCCCAAAATGGGCGCCAGTGACTTTGGCTATCGCCTGGCGGCACAGTTCGGTCTTCGTGTCACGCCGACGCGGGCCGCGCTGGTGCCACTGACCTTTGATGCCGCGTTGCTGGAGCGTTTGACGCCGCTGGCCGGTATTGCCGTCCCGGCCAGAGTACGGCACGGCAAGACGGCGTTCGATGAAGCCATGCTGTTTACCCATCGCGGCCTTAGCGGTCCTGCCATCCTGCAGATTTCCTCTTATTGGCGCGAAGGCGAAGAAATCCGCATTTCCCTTTTGCCGGAGACAGACCTGTTCACCGCCTTGCAGACGGCAAAGGCGCAGAACGGCAAACAGGCGGCGCATAGCTTTCTCGCCAGCCTGCTGCCGCGCCGGCTGGCGAAGGAAATCGCTGATACGCAAAATTGTACGGGGAATCTGGCGGACCTTTCCCAGGTCAAATTGCGCGCGTTAAGCGATGCCGTGAATGACTGGAGAGTTACGCCCGGCGGCAGCGAAGGCTACCGCACAGCAGAAGTAACGGCGGGCGGTGTGGATACACGCGATCTGGAGTCCGCCACGATGCAGGCCAGGTCTGTCCCGGGGCTTTATTTCATCGGCGAGGTCGTGGATGTGACCGGCTGGCTGGGCGGCTATAATTTTCAATGGGCATGGTCATCCGGCTGGTGCGCCGGACAGGCCGCATAGCACCAGCGTTAGGCGCGCCGCTTATTGCCCTTGTATTTGTTCTTGGGCTTGAATTTGTTGCCCTTGAAGCGCGGCTTGCCGGGATTGTGCGGCGCCGGTGCCGGCGCTTCGCCGCCCTGCGGCAGCGGCGGCGCGGTGGATTCGCCGGTCTGGTTGAGGGCGGGCGTGATGCGCACGCCGCCTTTCGTGCGCTCGTGCACCAGCGCGGCGAAACGCTCGGCCACGCTCGCATCCACCTGGAAAAGCGTTTCCATGTCGAAGATGCGGATGGCGCCGACATCTTTCTTGGTGACTTCACCCTGGCGGCAGATTTCCGGCAACAGCCATTTGGGATCGGCGTTGCGGCCGCGCCCGACATTCAGGCGAAACCAGACACCGTTCGCCATGGCGGCAGGTCCGGCGCCTCTGGGGGCGCTGTCACGCGGCTGCGGCGGACGATCGGCGTTGGCGTGTTCGCGCGGCTTGTGCGGGCGATGCTCACCGCCGCCTTGAGAATTGGGGGCATGGGGCTTGGGACCCTGGGACTTGGGGCCATGATGTTTGGCTGGACCGCGGTCCTGATGGCCGCCCTGTTCTTCGATATCTTCCGGCACAGGCAACTGCGCCCGGCACATTTTCACAAAGGCTGCAGCGATTTCGCGCACGCCATGCTGCTCCAGCAGGATGTCCGCCATGGCAAGATCATCTGGGGAGCCCGCTTCCTCCAGCAGTGCACTTTTCAGGAGCCGCTCCTGATCCAGCTTGCGGATTTCATCAGCAGTCGGGGCATTGCCCCAAACGGCATTGACCTTGGCGCGGCCCAGCATTTCCTCGGCGCGGCGGCGGCGGGACGGTGGCACCAGCAATACGCTGATGCCCTTGCGCCCGGCCCGGCCGGTACGGCCGCTGCGATGCTGCAGCACTTCGGCGTCATTGGGCAAATCGGCATGAATGACGAGATTCAAATTGGGCAGGTCAATGCCCCGCGCCGCCACATCGGTTGCGACGCAGACCCGCGCGCGCCCATCGCGCAGCGCCTGTAGCGCGTGATTGCGTTCGCTCTGGCTGAGTTCACCCGACAGCGACACGGCGGCGAAGCCGCGTTCCAGCAGAAAGGCCTCCAGGTGCCGCACGGCATTGCGGGTGTTGCAGAACACCAGCGCACTGGGCGGGTCCATGAAGCGCAGCAGATTGACCACGGCGCGCTCCACATTGACCTGGGCGATGCGGATGGCGCGATATTCGATATCAGCATGGCCGCTGGCTTCGCCCAGCGAGGCGATGCGAAAGGCATCACGCTGGTAGTGCTTGGCCAGGGTGACGATGGTTTTGGGCAGGGTCGCGGAAAACAGCAGGGTGCGCCGTTCGGGCGGCGTGGTTTCCAGAATGAATTGCAGGTCTTCGCGAAAGCCCATGTCGAGCATTTCGTCCGCTTCGTCCAGCACCACTGCCTTGAGCGCCGATACTTTCAGGGCGCGGCGTTCCAGATGATCGCGCAACCGTCCCGGCGTGCCGACGACAATATGCACGCCGCGCGCCAGCTCGCGCCGCTCGGCGCCGGGGTCCATGCCGCCGACGCAGGAAACCACCCGGGCGCCCGCATAATGATAAAGCCAGGAAAGCTCACGCTGCACCTGCAGCGCCAATTCCCGCGTCGGCGCGATGATCAAGGCCAGCGGCTCGCCGGCTGGGCCCATGGTGGTGGCGCCTTCCAGCAAGGTTTCCGCGATGGCGAGGCCATAGGCCACGGTCTTGCCCGAACCGGTCTGTGCCGAGACCAGCAGGTCGCGGCCTTCCGCATCGGGTTCCAGCACGGCCTGCTGCACGGGCGTGGCGATGGCGTAATCGCGCTCGATGAGGGCGCGGGCAAGCGAAGGATGGCTGGTCAGAAAGGTCAAAGGGGCGCCTGGTGCAAATTTGCGCCTCTCTCTATCGCTATTGGCTGGAAATGCCAGCTTTAAAGGCGCGTATCAGGAATGCGCCGCAATGGCGCTGAGGAACACCGCGCCGAAATCCTTGAGTTTGGCGGCTCCAACGCCATGAACGGCGGCAAAACCATCCAGGTCACTTGGGGCGCGCGCCGCCATATCGAGCAGGGTGCGATCCGAGAAAATCACATAGGCCGGGACCTGGCGTTCGCGCGCCAGCTTCAGGCGCAGCGCCTTGAGCGCCGCCAGCAAAGCGGGGTCGCCCTCCGTTTCGTCCGTGCCCGATGACGCCTTGGCGCGGGCGCGCAGTTCCAGGGCGCGATAGGTGAAAACAGCCTCGCCGCGGCTGAGCGCATAGCCCTGATCGGTGATGCCAAGACCGCCATGTTCGTCAGGCGCCAAAAAGCCCGCCGCCACAAGCTGGCGCACCAGGGATTGCCACTCTTCTTTTTTGCGCGCCGCGCCGCTGCCGAAACTGGGCAACCGGTCATGGCCGCGATCCTGAATCTTCTGGGTCTTGGCGCCGCGCAATATTTCCACCACATGAGCCGCGCCGAAGCGCGCGCCGCTTTGCGACACGGCCAGCAAAATCAGTTTGGCTTCCGCCGCGCCATCGCTGCGGGGGGCCTGGTCCAGACAATTGTCGCAATTGCCGCACGGCGCGGCCTGTTCTCCGAAATACTTCAGCAGCAGTTGACGGCGGCACCGGGCGGTTTCGCAATAGCCGATCAGGGTGGCGAGCCGAGCATGGCTGCGCTTCTTGTGTTCGTCGGAAGCATCTTCGTCATCAATGAACATCCGCCGCATGCGGATATCGCCGGCGCCGAACAGCATATGCGCTTCGGCGTTGCAGCCGTCGCGCCCGGCACGGCCGATTTCCTGGTAATAGGCTTCCAGACTGCCCGGCAGGTCCGTGTGGAAGACATAGGCGACATCCGGCTTGTCGATGCCCATGCCGAACGCGATGGTCGCCACCATCACCACCCCGGCCTCGGTCATAAAGCGGTTCTGGTTGGTGTCGCGCGCGGTCTTGTCCATGCCGGCGTGATAGGCCAGCGCCCGCACCTTGTTCTGGGAGAGGAAGGCGGCCGTTTCTTCCGTCTTCTTGCGCGACAGGCAATAGACAATGCCGCTGCGCCCAGCATGGCGCTGTACGAAATCCAGCAATTGGCGCTTGCCATCACTGCGCGCTTCAACGCTGAATTTGATATTGGGCCGGTCGAAGCCCAGCACCAGGGTTTCCACCTTGCCGCCGAACAGCCGCGTCGCAATGTCGGCCCGCGTGGCTTCATCCGCCGTCGCGGTCAGGGCGATGATCGGCACACCGGGAAAAATATCGCGCAAGCGCGACAGGGTTTCATATTCTGGGCGGAAGGCCGGGCCCCATTGCGAAATGCAATGCGCCTCGTCCACCGCCACGAGCCGCACATCCAGGCGGCTGAGGGCGTCCAGCATCCGTTCTGTCATCAACCGTTCCGGCGCCAGATAAAGCAGCCGCGTCTCGCCATTGGTGACGCGGCGCCAGGCGGCGATATTTTCGTCCCGGTCTATGGAAGAATTGATGGTGTCTGCCGCCACGCCAGCCAGCCGCAGCGCCGCCACCTGGTCCTGCATCAACGCCACCAGCGGCGAGACCACCACCGTCAACCCGCCCAGCACCAGCGCCGGCACCTGATAACATAGCGATTTGCCGGCCCCGGTGGGCATCACCGCCAGCATGGGCCTGCCGGCCAGCAAACTTGTCATCGCGGCCTCCTGGCCGGGACGAAAATCTGCGAAGCCAAACACGTCTTTCAGAACGCGCCGCATCGGGCTGGAATCGGAATGGGCAATCACGCAATTCTTATAGCCCGGCTTTCACGGGCTACAACAAGACAGACATCAAAATAAATTTGCCGCGCAGCCCTTCGCTGGCGCTTCGGGCGTTCGCCGCTTTCGCAGGTCCACCGGACCTGCTCACGCGCTGACGCGCGCCACGCCTCACTCTATTTCAGTTCCACAACCGCGGCGCGGATATTGCCTTCGGTGGACTGGATCATCCGGGCGTGACCACCCTTGAGGAACACCGCCTGCCCCGCGGCCAAGGGATAGGACTGGGTGGGTTCATCCGGCGAAGACACTTTCAGGGTGCCGCCGTCCAGCGGCACAATGAACATGTCTTTGGACTGGAAAAACGCCGGCGTGGCGGCATTGGGCGCCCAGCTTGTATCCCACAAAGTGACGCGGGGATTGTCGGCGATTTTCTTGGCGTTGCCATAGACAAAGCCGGTGGGAGCTTTGCTCCGGTTCGGGTAATCGTGCTGGGTGGAATCTTTCAGCTCGATCAGGATGGTGTTGCGCTGGTTATGGCCGACCACGCCTTCTTCTTCATGGGTCAGGCCCTTGGGCAGCATATACATGGTGCCGCGCTTGATCGGATTGGTCCTGCTTTTTCCGTCCGGCGTGGTGACCTTGAGATAGGCTTCCTGCAGTTCCACGCCGACGAAATCGGAAGGGTGGCGGTGCATGCCGGTGGGCAGGCCCGGCGGATACAGCACGTCCCAGGCCCGGCCACGATCATTGTCCAGGATCATGGCGGCGCCCGGGCGCGGCAGCGCTGGAACAAGGCGCAGCGCTGTCTTGCCATGCGCCACCACGGGCGCCTTGTGCACGGGCTTTGTGCTATGCGCCGCCAGGGCGGGCGACGCGATGAATAGAACCACTGTCAGTAACGGTCTGAGAAATTTCACTTGCTTGGACCGGCGGCGGCCACAGACGGGACGCCGTCAATAAAGTCCTGGCGCTGCGGCGCGAAGAAATCGATATCAATCGTGTCTTCGGTGCAGACAAATTCATGCGGCACATTGGGCGGTATCACCAGCACGCTGCCGGCGGTCAGAATGATTTTCTTGCCCTGAGAGGAGACTTCGCAGCGCCCCTTGGTGATCCAGGTGGTCTGTTCATTGGCGTGATGATGCAGCGGGAAGACGCCGCCTTTTTTCACGGTCCATTTGACCATGGTGGACTGCGCACCGCTGATATACTGGCGCTGGATCAGCGGGGAAATCTGTTCGAACGGCTGGGCATCCAGATCATAAAGCGTCGGCAAGGCGGCGCTGTTGATGTGGGGCTGTATGCCCTTGCCCGGGGCATCGGTGACGGCGGGTGCGCCGGTAATCGCGACAGCCTGTTGCGCCAAAGCAGGCGCTGCTCCCAGCAAAAGAACGGCGATGATGGCTGCATATTTCATGTCTGTCTCCCGTTGCGAAACCCGTTAATGCGATACCGATCCCAGTTCGACATTGTCGGCTTCCGGTCCCTGGCTGACCAGCAGCGCGATCACCAGCCCGGCGCAGATTGGCACCGCCGCCAGTGCAATGCCGTAATCGCCATTATACTCTGCAATCCAGGCCTGGATGGCGAGATTGCCGGACGCGAACAGGTTGCCCAACTGATAGACCGTGCCGGGAAAGGTGCCGCGCGCTTCCGGCGGCGACAATTCGTTGAGGTAGATGGGGATCATGCTCCAGCAGCCCTGCACGAAGAAATTGATCATGAAGGCGCCGGCGGTCAGCAGCACAATGCTCGGCGAGAAGGCCCACAGCCAAGTGGTGGGCAGCGCCAGCAGCGCCGCAACGATCATCATCCGGCGGCGACCAAAATGCTGGCTGAGCGGGCCGAACAGGAAGCAGCCCAGGATCGCGCCGATATTGTAGATGATGGCAATGCTGCCGGCCACGGCGGGCGCGAAGCCACGCCCCTTGCTCATGAAGGTGGGATAGAAATCCTGCGTGCCGTGGCTGAAGAAATTGAAGGCCGTCATCAATATGATGGCATAGATCGCCAGCTTGGCGTGCCGCTGCAGCACCGAGAAGATGGATATACGGGTCGCCTTGCTCTGGCGAAAGACCGGCGATTCCGGAACGGCGGTATAGATGTAGGGGATCAGCAGCAGGGCCGGAATGATGCCGACCATGAACATGCCGCGCCAGCCGATATGGACAAAGAGCAGCGCGAATATCACCGAAGCGATCAGATAGCCGCCCGAATAGCCCGATTGCAGCAGGCCCGATACCATGCCGCGCGCGTGGGTCTTGATGCTTTCAAACGCCAGCGACGTGCTGATGCCCCAGATGCCGCCCATGCCGATGCCGAAAAGCGTCCGCACTACAAGGAACATTGTCAGGTCGGACACAAAGGCCGTGGAGAAACTGAGCAGCGAATAAACTGCGATATTGATCATCAGGATGGGGCGGCGGCCATACCGATCGGCAAGCCGGCCAAAAATGAAAGCGCCCACCGGACGCATCGCCAGGGTCAGTGTGACGGCAAGCGCGATCTGGGGAACCTTGGTATGAAATTCCTTTGCGATATCGCCAAGGACGAAAACCAGGATGAAAAAGTCAAAGGCGTCCATCGTCCAGGCGAGATAGCTCGCCGTAACCGCATGGGTATGCTCCCGGGTCCAGCCTTGCAGCGCCTTGATGGTCATTTTATTTCCCCCATCCCGGTATTGAGTTACCAGGTTACGGCAACGTAGCGGCATTCCGTGAATTCGAGAAGGCCATGATGGCTGCCTTCGCGGCCCAGGCCCGATTGCTTGACGCCGCCGAACGGCGCCGCCGTATCCGACACCAGTCCCCGATTGACGCCGACCATGCCATAATCCAGCTTTTGGGCGATGTTCAGGCCCTTTTTGATGTCCTTGGTATAGAGATAAGCCGCCAGGCCATATTCCGTGCTGTTGGACAGGCGGATCACTTCTTCCTCGCTGTCGAATGTCACGATGGCGGCAACCGGCCCGAAAATTTCGTCTTTCAGGATCGCGGCGCTGGAGGGCACATCCGTCAGCACCGTGGCGGGATAGAAATAGCCCTTGCTGTCCGGCGATTTGCCCCCCAGCGCGATAGTGGCGCCTTCAGCCACCGCGCCATCCACCAGACCGGCGATCTTGTCCGCCTGCTTGCGGGTGATGACGGGCCCCAGCGCCGTGGCCGGGTCCGTGCCGGCGCCGACTTTCATCGCGCCCATGCGCTCTGCCAGTTTGCGGGTGAATTCCGCCGCCACGCCGCGCTGGATGTAAAAGCGGTTGGTGGCGGTGCAGGCCTGGCCGCCATTGCGCATCTTGGCGATCATCGCGCCATCCACGGCGTCATCCAGATTGGCGTCGTCGAACACGATGAAGGGCGCGTTGCCGCCCAATTCCATCGAGCAGTTCAGAACCACTTCGGCGGCGCTGGCGAGAAGCTTGCGCCCCACCGCGGTCGAACCGGTGAAAGACAGCTTGCGAACGCGCGGATCGTGCATGATGGCGCGGCAGCCCGGACCGGGGTCCTGCGGCGTGATCACGTTGATGACACCGGGCGGCACGCCGCAATCCAGCATGATTTTGGCCACGGCAAAGGCCGTCAGTGGCGTTTCGACGGCGGGCTTGAGGATGACGGTGCAGCCCGCGCCCAGCGCCGGCGCGATCTTGCGCGTCGCCATCGCGGCGGGAAAATTCCACGGCGTGATCAGCAGCGAAATACCGACGGGCTGATATTGCACCAGGATCTTGTTGGCGCCGCCGGGGGAATCCTGAATCTCGCCGCGAATGCGCGGGGTTTCTTCCGCATACCAGCGGAAGAATTCCGCGGCATAGAGAACTTCGCCTTTGGAATCGGACAGGGCCTTGCCCATTTCCAAAGAGATCAGATGCGCCAGCCAATCGGCATTGGCGACCATCGCGTCATAACATTTGCGCAGGATTTCGGCGCGCTGGCGGGTCGGCGTGGCGGCCCAGCCCGGCGCGGCTTTTTCCGCAGCATCCACCGCCGCCAGACAATCTTCCAATGTCGCATCGGCGATGGTGGTGAGTATTTCGCCATTGGCCGGATCGTGAACCGCAATGCGTTTGCGCGATGAACCTTCGCGCCAGGCATTGCCGATCAGCAGATCGGTGGGGATGGCGCCCTCGCCCGGAGCCGCGATGCCGGGCTTGAGGCCGGTCAGGGTGAAATTGTTTGCGGATTTCATCGTCATCTCCTTCAGGACGCCAAAGCTGCCCGGTCGCCGGAAAAAGCGGCGCGGGTAATCGCCTTCATGGCGTCCAGATCCAGTTTGCGCGGATTGTTGTTGACCAGGCGGGCGGCGCCGATGGCGCTTTCCGCCGTCCAGTCCTGCTTGTTTTCCGGCAGGCCAAGGTCCTTCAACGTGCGGGGAATACCGATCTCCTGCAGCAATGCGGCCACGGCATCAATCACGTCATGCGAGATTTTCTCGTCATCGCCGGTGAGGCCAATGGCGCGTCCAATCTGTGCGAAAGCCGCAACACAGTGGGGGCGGTTGAATTCCATCACATAGGGCAGCAGCAGCGCCACACCAACGCCATGGGGCGTGTGGGTTTCGTTGCCGACGGGATATTGGATGGCATGCGCCGCTGCGGTGCCGGCGGCGCCGAAAGCACAGCCGGCGGCCAGCGCCGCCAGCATCATTTGTTCGCGCGCCGCCAGATTCTTGCCGTCCTTGCAGGCCGTGGGCAGGGCCTGGAAGATATTGGCGACAGCCAGCAGCCCGAATGTGTCGGACAGGATGTTCTTGCCGACAAACACATTCTTGACCGTGAGGTCCGCTGTCAGGGTCCGCGGCAAGGCGGTGAAGGATTCGACGGCATGCGTCAGGGCATCAGCGCCGGAACAGGCGGTCAGGCCCGGCGGGCAGGTCAAGGTCAACTCCGGATCGCACACGGCGGCGATGGGAATAAGATAAGGGCTGGCAATGCCGACCTTGGTGCCGCGTTCGGTATCGGCGATCACGGCCACAGGCGTCACTTCGGAACCGGTGCCTGCGGTGGTCGGCACCGCCATCACCGGAATGACGGCGCCGGGGATTTTGTTCTCGCCGTAATAATCGCGCAGCGATCCGCCATGCGTTAAAAGAATGGCGACACATTTGGCCATATCCATGCAGGAGCCGCCGCCGATGCCCAGCACCAGATCGGGCTTGAACTCGGCGCAGTCGCGCACGCAATCCGAAATGCCGTCAATCGGCAGATCAGCCTCAGTGCGGTCATAGACTTTGGCGGCGACGCCGTTTGCTTCGATGTCCGCGACAATAGCGCGGAACTGCGCGTCGCCGCCCATCCGGGCGTCGGTGCAGATCAAGGCGCGGTTGCCGAGCTGTGCCGCCATCATGCCGATAGCCGCGCGCTGGCCGGAGCCGAACACAACTGAGGCAGGCAGCCTCAGGGCGCCGAACAGGTTGGTCATAAGAAAATTCTTTCAGGAAGCCGCGGCCAGGGTTTGTAAGTCTTCCCAGAGGCCGTCATCAAGATAAATGCCGGTCTGCTGAGCGCGCTGGCAAGCCGCATGGGCGCGGTCTCCCGGCACCAGCACCGGATGGGCGGGGTCGGCGGGTGTGGTGCTGCGAATGGCATCCAGATAGTCCGTCACCAGCAAGCGGGCGCTTTGGGCGTGCGGCGGCGCGATCACGATAAAGACGTCGCCCTTGTCGCTGACATTGACCGAATCCAGCGTTCCCTTGACGTCCGTGCCGATGGCAGATGCTGCCAGGCTGGCCACCAGCACTTCAAAGGCGAGCCCCAACGCATAACCTTTGGCGCCGCCGAATGGCGCGATGGCGCCTTTCTTGGCAGCGGCCGCGTCTGTGGTGGGATCGCCATTCTCATCCAGCGCCCAGTTGGGGGGAATGGGCTCATGGCGGTTGGCGTAATCATGGATCTTGCCCATCGAGACCAGGCCGGTTGCCATGTCCATCACCAGGGGGATGGGATCGGCCGGCACGCCGATAGCGATGGGATTGGTGCCGACCAGGGCCTTGCGTCCGCCCCAGGGATGCACCAGCGCTTCGGAGATGGTGAGGCAGATGCAGGTCAGGCCCAGCTTGGCGACATGCTCGGCATAATAGGCAAGCGCCCCCAGATGATTGGCGTTGCGGATAACGGCGATGGCTATGCCGTCTTCCCGGGCGCGCGGCATGATTGCGTCCAGCGCCGCCATCGCCACCACAGGGCCAAGGCCGCGATTGCCATCCACGCTGAGAAACGACCGCGCCGCCCAGACCTGCGTGCCGCTCCCCCCCCCCGGCACCGACAGGCCTGCCTTGATGCGCTCAATCACGCGCCGGAGGCGCAGCAGCCCGTGACTGGGAACGCCGCGCAATTCGGCTTCCACGAAAAGCCCGGCCTGAATTTTGGCATGGGCGGGCGGAACGCCATTGGCACACAATATTCCCTCGGCAAGCGCGCGCAGTTCCTCGGCCGGCACCAGCATGGCTGTGACTTCCTGCAGAAAGTGGTTGTAAAAAAAGGATCGGTGGTCAGTTCGTCCGTTGCAATTTGTCCAGCCGGTCGCCCAATGAATCCGCAACATAAATCGTCTTCATGTCGGGTGACACGGCCATGTAATGCACTTCGGTATATTCGTTGGGGCCATAGCCGGTCTTGCCCGTCCAGCCCGTGATCTTGCCGTCCCAGTCGAGCTTGAAGACCATGCCATCGGCGCCGCCCGCCATCCACAGGCCGCCCTTGGAGTCCACGAAGAAACCGCCGACCTGGTTTTTCATCTGGAAGGTGTGCAGCCGCTCGCCCTTCTGGCTCATGACGATGATCTGGCTGGCGCTGCGATCGGCGATATAGAGATCGCCTTTCTTGTCCAGCACGATGTCATGGATGGTGGTATTGGAACCATCTGCGTGCTTCATGGCCCAGCTGGTGAGGTATTTGCCGTTCTTGTCGAAATGCAGCACGCGCGGATCGCTGCCGCCATGGCCGGTCACCACCCAGATATCATCCTTGGGCCCGAAAGCGACATTGTTGGGCTGGTTGAACAGATGCGCGCCCGAGGCTTCGTCCCAGGTCCCGGTCTTGCCCTTGGTGCCGATGGTCATCAGCACATAGCCAGCCGGGCTCAATTTCGTCACCGTGTTGCAGACAATATCGGTGATCCAGATATTGCCGTGGCGATCCAGCCTGAGACCATGCGCCTGCGCCGCGATATTGTCGCCGAAACTGCGCAGCAATTTGCCGTCCGTATCGAATTCCATCAGCTGGTTCAGCGCCGAGCGCTGAAACACCAGCAGATGCCCGTTGGGCATGACGGCGACATCGCTGACGCCGATATAACGGGTGCCGACGGGCGGCGGCGGTGTCTGCACCGCCTGGTAGGGAAGCTTGGGCGCATCCGGGATGGGATAGGCGCCATCCGGGCCAGGTTTGCGCGCCGGCGGCGGCGTCGGTTGCGTGTACAGCGGGAGGCTGGCCTGGGCCTCGCCATAGCTGGTGATGTTGGCGCACTGGGCGGCGGCCCGTGTCGCGGCTGCGGCTTCGCGTTCGGCACGTTGCGCCGGTGACAAGGCTGCGGGCGGCGCGGCGTCCTGCGCCAGGGACGGCGTCAACGCCGACACGGCAAGCAGCATGCAAAGCAATGTTTTTCCCACCCGCACTTTTCGTCTCCTCATTATTTTGGAGAGACCTTTCACATCCGCCTTTTGGCGGATGCCGGCTCCCGTTTTTCCCCTGCAACGATACACGACGGCTCACACAGCAGTAAGCTAATCCCCTTGGCGATTTCCCCCTATTATGCTAATGGAAATCGTAATATTGGTGTTTTCAACTCATAAATTCGTGATTTTTAGACATTGTCATCCATGCCGCTGGACCCTTATGACGAAAAGATTCTCAAGACCCTGGCGGAAGATGGCCGCATCAGCTGGCGCGACCTGGCGGACGCCATCGGCCTTTCCGCCACCCCGACCCTGCGCCGCGTCCGCCGGCTGGAAGATGAAGGCTATATCCTGGGCTATGGCGCCCGGCTGGATGAGGCGAAACTGGGCGTCGGCATCAGCGTGTTCGTCTCCGTGACCCTAAGTGCACAGACCGAGGACGCCATCCAGCGCTTTGAAAAAGCGATTTTGCGCTCGCCGGAAGTGATGAGCTGCTTTCTCATGACCGGCGACGCCGATTATATGCTGCGGGTCGTGGTGCCCAATCTGGAAGCTTTCCAAAGTTTCCTGATCACCAAGCTGACGCGGGTTCCCGGCGTGGCCCATATCAAATCCAGCTTTGCGCTCAAGCCGGTGATACAGCGCGCCTCGCCCTCTCTTGCCTAAAGCCGGGGAAATTGGGGACACTGCGCCCATGATCGGACATGGCACATGTCATTGCGGCGCTGTGGCGTTTGAGGTCGAGCTGGAAAACGGCCTCGGCCCTTTGAAGCGCTGCAACTGCTCGCTCTGCCGCCGCAAGGGCGCGATCATGGCTTTTGCGCCGGTGGAATGCCTGAAGATTACAAAGGGCGCCGATATGCTGACCCTGTATCAATGGAACACACAGGTTGCGAAGCATTATTTCTGCAAGATTTGCGGCATCTACACCCATCACCAGCGCCGCTCCGTCCCCACCCAGATTGGGTTCAATGTCGCCTGCCTGGAGGGCGTGGATCCGCTGGCGCTGACGGATATCGGGCTGATAGACGGGGCATCGCAAAGCCTGAAAGCCTGACGCTGCCCCGCCATTCTGCTATACCGGCGCCATGCTTGAGAGCCCCGAAACCGGCAACAGTTGCGGCGACTGCGCAGTCTGCTGCCTGGCGCTGCGCATTGACGAGTTCAGCAAACCTGCGGGGACACTGTGCCAGCATTGCACCGGCACGGGCTGCGGCATTTATGAAACCCGCTACGACGTCTGCCGCGGCTTTATGTGTGGCTATCGTATGCTGCCGGCGCTGGGCGATAACTGGCGGCCTGACCGCAATGGCGTCATGATCATGATGATGGAACCCAAAGACGTGCCCGAGCTGCATCGCAGCGCGGGACCGGGCATGCAGTTCGTGATTCTGGGTGGCGAGAAAGCGATCCGTCGGCCCGGCTTTGCCGATTATGTCAGCACGCTGGTATCGCGCAATGTCGCCGTCTATATGTCGGCGGACAGTCCCAAAACCCTGATCAACCAATATCTGGAGCGCCAGGTGGCAGCGCAAGACAAAAAAGCCGTGCTGCAGATGCTGGTGCACATCTATCGCAAGCATGTCGAGCATCGCCAAGGCCGAGATGCGCGGCCCCTGCCCTGGGTCAAGCTGCCCTGATCTGATGCCGACATGCTGCGCCTGACCGAATTGAAGCTGCCGCTGGGCCATACCGATGAGGCCCTGCGCGCCGCCATTGTGAAAAAGTTGCGCATCGCGGCCGGAGCATTGGGCGAATTCAAAGTGGTGCGGCGCGGCCAGGATGCGCGCAAGAAACCCAATATCCTGTACGTTTATACGATTGATGCGGCGGTGACGGATGAAGCAGGCGTGCTGGCGCGGCTGAATGACCCGCACGTCAAGCAAGCGCCGGACACCGAATACAAATTCGTAGCGCAGGCGCCTGAAAATTTTCAACGCCCCTTGGTCATTGGTGCGGGACCCTGCGGGCTATTCGCCGCGCTGTTGCTGGCGCAGATGGGCTTTCGTCCCATCATTCTGGAACGCGGCAAGCCGGTACGCGCCCGCACCAAGGACACCTGGGGCCTGTGGCGCAAAAATGTGCTGACGCCGGAATCCAATGTCCAGTTCGGCGAAGGCGGCGCCGGGACCTTCTCCGATGGCAAGCTTTACAGCCAGGTCAAGGACCCGCGCCATCTGGGCCGCAAGGTGATGACGGAATTCGTCAAGGCCGGCGCGCCGGAAGAAATCCTTACCGAGGCGCATCCCCATATCGGCACCTTCCGGCTGGTGCCGATGCTGGAAAATATGCGCGCCACGATTGAGGCACTGGGCGGTGAATATCGCTTCCAGAGCAAGGTCACCGACCTGGTGATGCAGGAGGGCCAGATTGATGGCGTAGTTCTGGAAAATGGCGAAACAATCCTGTCCCATCACGTCGTGCTGGCGGTGGGCCACAGCGCCCGTGATGTCTTTGAGATGCTCCTGGCGCGCGGCGTGGCCATCGAGGCCAAGCCTTTTTCCATCGGCTTTCGCATCGAACATCCGCAAAGCCTGATCGACAAGGCCCGCTTCGGCGCCAGCAAAAAGGAATTGGGTGCGGCGGAATACCGGCTGGTGCATCACGCCGCCAATGGCCGCAGCGTCTATAGCTTCTGCATGTGCCCCGGCGGCACGGTGGTGGCGGCGGCGTCCGAGCCGGGCCGGGTCGTCACCAACGGCATGAGCCAATATTCCCGCAATGAGCGCAACGCCAATGCCGGCATTGTGGTGGGCATCACGCCGGAAGATTATCCCGATGCCTCACCGCTGGGCGGCGTCGCGCTTCAGCGTCATTGGGAAAGCCGAGCATTTCTCGCCGGCGGCGGCACCTATGCGGCGCCGGCGCAGCGTGTCGGCGATTTCATTGCGGGGCGCGCCTCCACCGCGCTGGGCAGTGTGGTGCCATCTTACCGGCCCGGCGTGACGCCCACCGATCTTGCGAGTTGCCTGCCCGATTATGCCATCGCCGCCATCCGCGAGGCGCTCACCGCCTTCGGCAAACAGATCAAGGGCTTTGACATGGACGATGCGGTGCTGACAGGGGTGGAAACCCGCACTTCAAGCCCGGTGCGTATCCGCCGGGGCGAAGATTTCCAGAGCGTCAATCTGCGCGGGCTTTATCCGGCGGGTGAAGGCGCCGGCTATGCCGGCGGCATCCTCTCGGCCGGCATTGACGGCATCAAGGTCGCCGAAGCGGTGGCTTTGGATATTCTGCGCTAAAGCTTCAGCGCCGCCAGAATCGGGCCGCCATTTTTGGCCTGTACCAGAATAGCGGCGCGCCAGGCCGGATCGCCATCGGACGGAAGCGCGAAGCTTTGCGCCGTACCCGCCCATGATCCCAGGCGTACCAGTGCACGCACCACATTGCGGTGGGCGATGGTGACGCCGCTATTCTCTCCCGCGCCGATGGGCACATTCAAGGTGCGCGGGTCGTAGCGCACCAGCCATACATCGGCGGCGGTTTTCGCCGGCGCATCGCCAACCGAAATCTTGCCCTGCGTCCGGGACAGCAGCGGCCCGGCCACGCGCTCGGCCCGCGCTACGGCCTCGCCCAATTCGCTTCGATTGGCGCCGACCAGATCTCTGCGGCCATTGATCACCACCTGCGGCGTGTAAACGTCGCCATGGCCCAGGCCATGGGCATAATCATATTGGCGGGCCGTGAAAGCGGGGCTGGCGAAAGTATCTTTCCAGCCCAGCTGATCCCAATAGGTGACGGCGAATGTCAGTGCCAGGACATCGGGCCGATCTGCGATGGCGTTGACATTGGCAATGGCAGGCGGACAGGAAGAACAACCCTGGCTCTGATACAGCTCGACCACGGTCGGTAAAGCGGCATAGGCGGAGCCGGGCAGCAACAGCCCCAGAATAAAAGCCGCGTGCAGGATGGTTTTCATGGCTGCCTTTCGGTTCACAAAGACCATTCGCTGAAAAAGCGCTTCGGTTACGCGCTGAGGAAGTCCGCGACGAATTTTGTCTTGGGATCGCGCCGCACATCGGCCGGCGTGCCATATTGTTCAATGCGGCCGGCATTCATTACCGCCACCAGATCGGCCACGGCAAAAGCCTCTTCCTGGTCATGGGTGACGAAGATCGAAGTGACGCCGGCCTTGTCATGGATATGGCGCAGCCAGACCCGCAATTCCTTGCGCACCTTGGCATCCAGGGCGCCGAACGGTTCGTCCAGCAGCAGCATGCGCGGCTCGATCGCAAGCGCCCGGGCGAGCGCGACGCGCTGGCGCTGACCGCCCGACAACTGGCTGGGATAACGCGTGCCCAGATCGTCAAGCTGCACCAGCTTCAGCAATTCCTGTACCCGGTCCTTGATATCGCTGTTGGACGGGCGCTCGCGGCGCGGCCGCACCCGCAGGCCGAAAGCGATATTGTCGGCCACAGTCATGTGCTTGAACAGGGCATATTGCTGAAAGACAAAGCCGGCCTTGCGCTCACGTGCTGGCATCGCCAGCCAGTTGAGATCGGCAAAGCGCACCGAGCCGCTATCGGCTTCCTCCAACCCGCCCAGGATACGCAGCAAGGTGGTTTTGCCCGAACCGGACGGACCCACCAGCGCGACAAAGGCGCCCTGCGGCGCGGTCAGGCTGGCGCCGTTCAGCGCGGGAAAGCGGGCGAAGCGCTTGGAGACGGAATCAATGATCAGCGACATATCGGGCCTCAGTGACGGTGCATGGCGGCAAGTTCGTCCGCGTAGCGCCATTCCAGAATGGTTTTAAAGACCAGGGTGAGCAGCGCCAGCAAGGCCAGCAGCGCCGCGACGGCGAAAGCGCCAACATAATTGTAATTGTTGTAAAGCAGCTCGACATGCAGCGGCATGGTGTTGGTCTGGCCGCGGATATGCCCCGACACCACCGACACCGCGCCAAACTCGCCCAAGGCGCGGGCGTTGCACAGGAGCACAGCATAGAGCAGGCCCCATTTGATGTTGGGCAAGGTCACGCGGCAGAAGGTGGAAAAGCCTGACGCGCCCAGCGAGGTCGCCGCTTCTTCTTCGTCGCGGCCCTGGTCCACCATCAAGGGGATCAATTCGCGCGCGACGAAGGGAAAGGTGACGAAAATGGTGGCCAGCACGATGCCCGGCAGCGCGAACAGAATGTGGATGTCGTGATCCAGGAGGTAGGACCCGAACCAGCCCTGCAGGCCGAACACCAGGACATAGATAAGCCCCGACACCACCGGTGATACTGAGAATGGAAGGTCTATCAAGGTCACCAGAAAAGTCTTGCCGGCAAAATCATGCTTGGCCACCGCCCAGGCGGCGGCAATGCCGAACAGCGTGTTGAGCGGCACAGCGATGCCGGCAGCCAGCAGCGAGACTTTCACCGACGACAAGGCATCGGGCTCGATGATCGCCGCCCAGGCCTTGCCGAATCCTTCCGCCAGCGCCTCCTTGAACACAATCAGAAGCGGCAGCACCAGGAACAAAGCAACGAAACCGATGGCGATAGCGCTGAGCACAAGCCGCAGCAGCAGCGGATCCTCGGTGGGCGACTGGAATTTGCCGTTCATCGCCGCCTCGCCGCCCAGGCCTGCAGGGCGTTCAGCGCCAGCAACATTACAAAGGCGGCCACCAGCATCACCACGCCGATGGCGGCTGCACCGGCATAGTCATATTGCTCCAGCTTGGTGACGATCAGCAGCGGCGCGATTTCGCTGACCATGGGCAAATTTCCGGCCAGGAAAATGATGGAGCCGTATTCGCCCGCGCCCCGGGCAAAGGCCATAGCGGTGCCCGTCACCAAGGTCGGAAATAACGCAGGTATCACCACGCGCAGGATGGTCTGGGCGCGGGTGGCGCCCAAGGTGGCGGCCACTTCCTCGACATCCTGGGACTGTTCGCTCATCACCGGCTGCAGAGCCCGGACCGTGAAAGGCAGTCCGATAAAGGTCATCGCCACCAGCACGCCCCAAGGCGTGTAGGCGATACGGATGCCATATGGGATCAGGATCGCGCCAATCCAGCCATTGGGGGCATAGAGCGTGGAAAGCGCAATGCCCGCCACCGCAGTGGGAAGCGCGAACGGAAGATCAATCAGCGCGTCCAGGATGCCCTTGCCGGGAAAACGATAGCGCACCAGCACCCAGGCGATGATGAAACCGAAAAAACTGTCAATCACGGCGGCCAGCGCCGCCATGCCGAAAGACAGGCGCAAAGAGGCCAGCACCCGCGGCGTGGAAATCGCCGCCCAGAATCCGGCCGGGCCAAGTTCAATGGGCCGGATGATCAGCGCCGACAGCGGAATAAGAACGATGACGGTGAGATAGAAAATCGTGAAGCCCAGCGACAGACCGAATCCCGGTAGCACGCGGCGATGGCGCTGATTCATGGGTGTCAAAGCGAGGCCGAAGGCACTCATGTCACGATCCGTTTCTTGAGGCCGCCCAGCAGGCAAGATTGCCGGACTTTAACGCGGCCCTGCAAGGCAAAAGAAAAATCCGAAGCCGGCTTTTGGTCCGGCTTCGGCAAGTTTCGGGAAGAAAAATTATTTACCGGGCTGATAGATCTGGTCGAACACCCCGCCGTCGGCGAAATGGGTGGCCTGTGCCTTGGCCCAGCCGCCGAAATCGCTTTCCACAGTCGCCAGCGGTATATTGGGGAACTGGCTTTTGTACTTGGCGGCCGCTGTGGGATCGCGGGGACGATAGAAATCCTTGGCTTCGATCAACTGCGCTTCGGGCGTGTAGAGATAATTCAAAAACGCTTCCGCCACGGCGCGGGTCTTGTGACGATCAACATTCCTGTCCACCAGCGCCACCGGCGGCTCGGCCAGGATCGAACGCGACGGATAAATGACGTCATACTGGCCGGGCGATTCCTTCAGCGCCAATTGCGCTTCGTTTTCCCAGGACAGCAGCACATCGCCGATGCCGCGCTTGGTGAAGGTGATCGTCGAGCCGCGGGCGCCGGAATCCAGCACCGGGACATGGTGATAGAGGTTGGCCACATAGTCCTTGGCCTTGCCGGCGTTGCCGCCAGGCGCCTTTTCGGCATAGGCCCAGGCCGCCAGGTAGGCCCAGCGCGCGCCGCCCGAGGTTTTCGGGTTGGGCGTCACCACCTGGATGCCCGGCTTCACCAGATCGTTCCAATCCTTGATCTTCCAGGGATTGCCCTTGCGTACCAGGAACACGATGGTCGAGGTGTAAGGCGTGGACGCTTGCGGCAGCCGCTTCTGCCAGTCATCGGGCAGCAGCTTGGCGGTCTTGGCGACGGCATCAATATCCGCGGCCAGCGCCAGGGTGACGATGTCGGCCTGCAACCCGTCAATCACGGCGCGGGCCTGCGCGCCCGAGCCACCATTCGACGTATTGAGCGTGACGGTGTCGCCGGTCTTGGCTTTCCACTGGGCGGAAAAACCGTTGCCCAGATCCTTGTACAACTCACGCGTCGGATCGTAGCTGGCATTGAGCAAAGTGATGTTTGCTGCCTGCGCACTGGTCGTGGCGAAAATCGCCGCCGCGGCCAGAAGTGAGAGTATGCGTTTCATGAACAGCTCCATTTTCAATCGGATCAGAGAGACAACTGGGCGCGCAGGGCGACCGCCGACAAATTCTGCCCGCCAACGACCTGGGGTATTCCGGGGGCCGTGGCAGCGGTGCTTGTCGCGGTAATGCCGGTGAGCGGATTGGGCGAAGCGCCCGACTGCAGCCGGCTCGAATTGATCAGTTCATAATCCAGTGCGAAGCGGATCACATTGTTGGGATACCAGTTGACCCCAGCCGTGATGATCCGCTGATCGCCGCCGCGCACCGTGTTGTAATAGTCATAGGTGTGCGATGCCGCCGCCGGGCCCGTAACGATATTGGTGTTATCGGCGATGTGATCGTTGAGATTGGTATCGCTGTAACGCAGCGCCAATTCCCAGGCGCCGATGCCGCCATTGTCGCCAAAGCCGAATGGATGAGCGACCTTGGGTGGCGTGAAGGCGCCCGTGGCGACGTTGTAGAGACGGCTTTCGCCGGTCAGCAGCCAAGTGCCTTCAACATACCAGGCGCTGAAATTGTCGTCGGCGGGCTTGACGATCTGGGTGCCCGTGGAGGTGGCGAACGCCACCGGCGTGCGGGCGACATTGAAACCGTAATAACCGGCCTGGCCATACAGGCTGCCCCATTGCAGCGCCGTTTCAACGCCCCATTGGCTGAGATGGCTGGCATTGAGCGCGGTGGTGTTGGCCAGGGTATAGCCGTTGGAATCAACGGTGAGTTCCGGCGGGTCCGACAAGGTGATGCTGTTCTTGGCCGTGCCGCCCGGCGTGGTGGACAGATCCGCGCTGCCATTGACGGTGGCATCCGGCGGTTTGATCACATAGGTGCCGTTGACGCCGACAAGCCATTTCACATCGCTGGTGGAAACCGGCAGCCAGGACAAGCGGCCGACCAGGGCCTGCTGCTCGTCGAAATTCGGCGCGGCAGTGGCGCCGGCCGCGGCCAGGGCCTTGGCGCCGTCGCCAATCTTGTTGCCGGTATAGGAGAGCGCGCCGAACACTGTCTGGCCCGTGTACAGAACCGAAATCGCATCGCGGCCATCGCCGCCGGCGATATTGCGCTGCAAGTCGGAGGGCGAATTGCGCTCCGTGAAGATGGTGTCGCCCGACGAAGTGCCGTCTTCAATGTTGGAGGGCGGCGGGAAGGCGCCGATGCGGAAGGCCCACGGGCCCAGGCCGTCATATTCAACATAGACCGACTGGATATGGCCGGGCGTTTCCGTGCCGCCGCTGCCGCCGAAATCGAAATTCAGATTATAGGTCCAGTCGCCGAACACCTTGCCCGACAGGCCCAGATAGACGCGGCGGAAATTGGCGCCGCTGCCGAAATCGGGACCGTAAGAATTCGGCAGCGCAGTGGCGCCGCGGCTCTGGCTGTAATAGGCGTTGTCAATCTGCAGCAAGCCGCGCACCGCGGCGGTGAAGCGGCCATCGGCCGAAGAAATCTGCAAACGGCCATTGTCCACGCTGGCCTTGTTCTGGCCGGTGGTGGCGGCGGTGATCTGGCCGCTGAGATCCACATATTGATCGGAGGTGCTGCGCTTCAGATCGGTGAGTGCGGCGCTGGAATCGCTGTTGGCCGCGGCCTGGGCCTGGTCGGATTTGAGCTGCTGCAATTGCGCGTTGAGATTGGCGACCGACTGCTGCAAGGCGTCGAGGCGCGCCTTGGTGTCGTCCTTGGGCGCGGCAATGGCGGTGGAAGAAAGCGCGGCAATGGCGGCGCCGGTGAGAAGAAGTCCACGAAGTCCTGTGTGCATTTTTGGTTATCCCCTGCTGTTGATGGGAGAGGACCGTATAATCCCTAGTGTGTCAATAGAGATTTAGTGGATGAGCTAAGAAGCCCTGCTGCGCGCTGAACGCATAGCGCGCAAAAGCTCGAAAAACAGCACGTTTCCAGCACCTTCGCAGAATTTCACACACACGAACTGTAATTATTTAAAGCGCCCCGGAACGGCGCATTTGCGCCGCCGCTGCGGCCAGGCTGCGTGCTTCCAGCACTTCGGCAGTGGCATCGCGCGCCGCCAGAAGCGCCTTGCGGATGCCGCAGATCGCTTCGTCAAAACAGTCATCGCATTTGCGGTAGGCCATGACGCTGACGCAGGAGCTGAGTGCAAGCGGTCCATCGGTGACCCGCAGCACATCGGCGAAACTGATGTCCTTGGCCGGCCGGCCCAGCGAATAACCGCCCAGCCTGCCGCGATGGCTGCGCACGATGCCAGGTTTTTTCAATTCCAGCAGAATCTGTTCCAGGAATTTGCGCGGCACACTGGCGGTTTCGGCAATCTCCGAAATCTGCATGGGATCGGTGTCGCCGCGGGCCGCCAGCACCAGCAGGGCTTTCAACGCGTAACGGGACTTCTGGGACAGCATGTTGTCTCTTACACCATTAACTTTATAGAGTATAGACAAAAGCTGGGGCCGCGCTGCCGGAACCCTTCTATAAGTTACTGTAATATCACTTCTTTTCTTCGCGACACCTTGCGACCATTCAAGGAATGCAAGCCTGTCATTTTGCAGTATTATATTGCAGTGCAAGATGCCGTTGCGGCGCCGGGCCCCAAACCAACTGAAGATCACCCAATGCGCTTTGAACGTCCGGAGTTGACGACGCCATGATGTGGATCGTCCGTGTCGCCCTGGAGCGGCCCCTCACCTTCATCGTGCTCGCCATCCTGATCATCATCGCCGGTCCGATGGCGGTGATGAATATGCCGACCGATATTTTTCCCAGCATCAACATTCCCGTGATCAGTGTTGTTTTCCAGTATAGCGGCCTGCCGCCTTCGGAAATGCTGGGCCGCATCGTGACGCCGTTTGAACGGCTGATGACCACATCGGTGGACGATATTGAACATGTCGAAAGCCAGTCCCTGGCCGGCATCGGCATGGTGAAAATCTATTTCCAGCCCACCGCCGATATCCGCACCGCGCAAGCGCAGATTGCCGGTGTGGCGCCGGCCACCATCAAGAACATGCCCGCCGGCACGCAGCCGCCCACCATCGTCAATTACAGCGCCTCCAATGTGGCGGTGCTGCAAGTCGCCTATTCCAGCAAGGTCTTGTCCGAAGCGGAAGTGCTGGACCAGGCGCAGAATTTTGTGCGCCCGCATCTGGTTTCGGTGCCGGGCCTGTCGCTGGCGCTGCCCTTCGGCGGCAAAAGCCGTCAGATCAGTTTCGATCTGGATCCCGAGGCGATGGCGGCGCGCGGCCTTTCGGCAGGCGACGTCCAGGCCGCGGTCACCAACCAGAACCAGATCATCCCGGCCGGCACCGCCAAGATCGGCACCTTCCAATATCCCGTGCTGCTGAATGACGCGAGCGAGTCCATCGAAGAGATGAACAATCTGCCGGTCAAGACGGTGAACGGCGCCACGGTCTATATGCGCGACATCGCGCATGTCCGCGAAGGCTCGTCGCCGCAGTTGAATGTGGTGCATGTCGATAACAGCCGCGCCGTGCTCAGCAGCATCTTCAAGCATGGCAATGCTTCGACCCTGGATGTGGTGCAGGGCGTCAAAAACATGCTGCCGCAGCTGAAAGAATTGCTGCCGCCCGCGCTGAACATCAACCTGCTGGATGACCAGTCCATCTTCGTCAAAGCCGCGATCGGCGGCGTGGCGCGCGAAGGCGTCATCGCGGCGTGCCTGACCAGCCTGATGATCCTGCTCTTCCTGGGCAGCTGGCGCTCCACCGTGATCATCGCGATCTCGATTCCGTTGGCGGTAATGGCGGCGCTGGCGGGATTGTGGGCAGCGGGCCAGACCCTGAACATCATGACCTTGGGCGGATTGGCGCTGGCGGTGGGCATTCTGGTGGACGACGCCACCGTCACCATCGAGAACATCAACTGGCACCTGGAGCATGGCAAGGACGTCAAGACGGCCATCCTGGACGGCGCCCAGCAGATCGTGCAGCCGGCTTTTGTTTCGCTGCTCTGCATCTGCATCGTTTTTGTGCCGATGTTCGCGCTGAAAGGCGTGGCCGGCTATCTGTTCGTGCCGATGGCAATGAGCGTGATCTTCGCCATGATCGCCTCTTTCGTGCTGTCGCGCACCCTGGTGCCGACCATGGCGATGTATCTGCTGAGGCCCCACCAGATGGGCGCATCGGGCCATCAGAGCGAAGGTGGCAATGCGCTGGCCCGGTTGCAGCGCAAATTCGAGAATGGCATCGCCTCCGTGCGCGAGGGCTACCGCAACCTGCTGGCGCTGGCCATGGTGCGCCGGCGCCTGTTCGTCACCGTCTTCATGGCGCTGGTGCTGGTATCGTTCGGGCTTGTGCCCTTCCTCGGCTCGGATTTCTTCCCCACCATTGATGCCGGTCAGATGGTGCTGCACGCCCGTCTGCCGGCTGGCACCCGCCTGGAACATACTTTGCCGGAATTCGCCCGCATCGAAACCGATGTCCGCAGTGTCATTCCCAACCGCGAGGTGGATACGATCATTGATAATATCGGTCTTTCCACCAGCCCGACCAATGTCACCTATAACAATTCCGGCACCATCGGCACCGGCGACGGCGATATCCTGATCACGTTGAAGGACGGCCACCGGCCCACCGCCCAATATATGCGGCGGTTGCGCGAGAAGCTGCCGCGCGATTTTCCCGGCGTGACATTCTCCTTCCCGCCCGCCGATATTGTCGGCCAGATTTTGAATTTCGGCGCCCCAGCCCCCGTTGACGTACAGATCACCGGTAACGATTTGGGCAAAACCGCCGCTTTCGGCAATCGCATCCTGCGCCAGCTGCGCACCGTGTCCGGCATTGCCGATGCGCGCATGCAGCAGGCCAATAGCGAGCCGGAACTGCGTTTCCAGGCCGACCGCGCCCGCATCGCCCAGGTCGGACTGACCGAGCAGAATGTCACCACGGCGCTGGCCACCGCGCTGGCGGGAACGGGCCAGACGGCGCCCAATTTCTTCCTCAATCCCAAGAACAACGTGTCCTACAACATGGTCACGCAGGTGCCGGAATATCGCGAAGACAATATGGCGGCGCTGCAGAATATTTCCGTCAGCGGCGGCACCTCGCCCCAGGCTTTGGGCGCGCTAGGCCGCTTCACGCGCGTTTCCACCCCGGCCGTGGTGACGCAATACAATGTGCAGCCGACCATCGATCTGTATGCCACAGTCCAGGATCGCGACCTGGCCGGCGTTACCCGCGATGTGCAGAAGATCATGGACCAGAATCGCAAATTCCTGCCGCGCGGCTCGACGCTGATTTTGCGCGGCCAGGCCGTCACCATGAACGCCGCTTTCAGCGGCCTCTTCCTGGGCCTGGCAGGCGCCATCGTGCTGATCTATCTGCTGATCGTGGTCAATTTTCAGTCCTGGCTTGACCCCTTCGTTATCATCACCGCCCTGCCCGCCGCGCTGGCTGGCATTGTCTGGATGCTGTTTTCCACGGGCACCACCCTCTCGGTGCCGGCGCTCACCGGCGCCATCATGTGCATGGGCGTGGCGACGGCCAACTCGATCCTGGTTGTGAGCTTTGCCCGCGAAAGATTGGCCGCCACTGGGGACCCCATCCGCGCCGCCGTCGAAGCCGGCTTTACCCGTTTCCGCCCCGTGCTGATGACGGCTCTGGCGATGATCATCGGCATGGCCCCCATGGCCCTGGGCTTGGGCGAAGGCGGCGAGCAGAATGCGCCTTTGGGCCGCGCCGTGATCGGGGGGCTGATATTCGCCACCGCCGCTACGCTAATGTTCGTGCCGGTGGTATTCAGTATCGTTCATGGCCGAGGCAAGACCCATGCCCGGCCTGCGCCGCAAACCGGCGTGAATTCCGGAGAAGTTTATGCCTGACAAAACCGATCATTCCGAACCCCGTATGGAGCCGGATGTCTTGCGTCACACCACGCCGCCGCGGCTTAAATTCTATGGTGTGGTGGCGCTGTGCGCCGCCGCCGCCATCGTGGTGGTGGGCTTGGGCCTTCGCTTCTATGCCAGCAACCGCACCGAGAACTGGACCGAAGCGCAGGCGGTGCCCAGCGTGCAGACCATTCAGCTCAAGGGCACCAAGGCAGGTGGCAAGCTCGATCTGGCCGGCGATGTGCAGGCTTTCACCAACGCGCCGATCTATGCCCAGATCTCGGGCACGGTGCAGAAATGGTATGTCGATATCGGCGCCAAGGTGAAGACCGGCGATCTGCTGGCACAGATTGATCCACGCACCTATGAAGCAGCGCTGGCCCAGGCAAAGGGACAACTGGCGCGCGACGCCGCCACCTTGGCCAATGCCCGGGTTGACCTGACGCGTTACCAGGCGCTGGCGCAGCAGAATGCGATTTCCAACCAGGCGCTGTCCGCCCAGCAGACCACTGTCAATGCCGATGCCGGAATTGTCGCGTCCGATCAGGCCGCGGTGCAGACCGCCGCAATCAATCTGGACTATACCCGCATCAAGGCGCCCTTTGGCGGTGTCGTCACCAGCCGTTCGGTGGATGTGGGCAATCTGGTGGTGGTAGGCACGGCCTCGCCGACGCCGCTTTTCACCGTCACCGACCTGACCAAGCTGCGCATCTATGTGCATGTGCCGCAGATTTATCTGGCGTCGATCAAGCCGGGCATGCCGGTGGACTTCAACGTCCCCGAATATCCTGGCCGCAGCTTCACCGCCACCTTGGCCGCCTCGGCGGGCGCGGTAGCGGCCAGCAGCGGCACCCAGCTCTTGCAATTCCAGATCGACAATAGCGACGGCGCCATCAAGCCCGGCGATTATGCCAATATGCATTTCAAATTTCCCGCCGCCGAGGGCGTGCTGCGGGTTCCGGCCACCGCGCTGATGTTCCGCGACGCGGGCATGATGGTGGCGACGGTGGATTCCGGCAATCATATCCGGCTGAAGCCCGTCACCATCCGCACCGATCTGGGCAACGCGGTGGAGGCAACGGGGTTGAGCACCGAGGACAAGGTGATAGACAACCCCCCGGATTCACTGGTGGCCGGAGATGTGGTAAAACCTTCGCCCGAGCCTGCGGCGCCCGCTGGCGACGACTGACCCTGCAATAAAAAAAGGAACCCCATGCAACGCAAATCCGGCCATATGACCCCTATTTTGGTCACCCCTTTTCTGGCGCTGCTGGCTTTGGCGGGATGCAACAAGGCCGCCGACGCCGCCAAGCTGCCGCATTACGATCTCAGCGCGGCCTCCAATGCCAAATACCTGACCGATTTCGCCGCCAAGCCCGGCGTGATCAAAACCCAGGACGGGCTGGAATATCGCGTCATCAAGGCGGGGACCGGCAAGGCGCCGCAATCGGGCGCCGACATGGTCACCGTCACCTATAAGGGCACCTTGATCACGGGCAAAACCTTCGACAAGACCGCCCCCGGCAAGACCGCGACCTTCCCCGCCGGCGCGCTGATCCCCGGCTGGGTCGAGGCACTGTCACTGATGAAGGAAGGCGATGTGTGGCAGCTGGTGATCCCGTCCGACCTGGGTTATGGCCCCGGTGGCGCCGGCGACGATATTCCGCCCGACCAGACGCTGGTGTTCGACCTCAGCCTGATCAAAGTCGCGCCGCCCGAGTGAGGCGTGACCCGCCGCCAGGCGGGGCAAATTGGTCCGTCGCTAGCGGCAGCGTAGCGCGACGACCAATTTGAATGCCGAACGCGCTGAGCGAAAGCAAAGCGCAGCGGCGCAAACAAATGCAATAAAAAAGCGACCGGTCTATCAGACCGGTCGCTTTTTTCTTTTCGGATCTACGGCCGTTGCGCCTCAACCACCCTGGCCGAACTTGTAGGTCAGCTGCACGCCGGTCATGCGCGGGGACAGCGGGATGCATTGCAGCAGGCCCGACGTATTGGGCGTACCGAATGTGCCATTGGGGGCCGAATTGAGCACGCCGTTATATTCCGGCAGGCAGGCCTGGGTGTTGGCGACATTGTTCATGAAGAAGGCCAGTTCCGTATTGTCGTGCAGGAAGTCGCTGGACGACAGGCGCATGTTCAGCAAGCCGTAAGCCGAAGTGCGCTGCACCGGATTGTAGTTGCGCAGGTCGGCGAGATAGCGGCTCTGCCAGTAGTAATGCGTGGTGAACAGCAAATCGCCCAAGGGCAAGCCAGCCAGGTCGGTGCCGAAATCCACCGTCGCGGTTTCATTGGTCTGCCAGGTGGGCACCGGGATCGGCGTGCCGGACAGATTGCTGGCACCCGCCGGCTGCAAATAGCCCGGCGGCACGACGAAGGTATAGTCGGTGTAGCGCGGATCGATATAGCTGCCCGAGGCATCCAGCGACAGCCAGTCAGTCGGCAACAAGGTAAAGTCCCACTCCACGCCATAGATGCGCGCCTTGGCGGCATTGAGGGTGATGTTGTCGTTGAAGTTATTCAGGCAGTTGCCGGCATTGAGCTGTGCCTGGGTGCAGGGGCCGCCGCCAAAGGCCGTCGCCAGAGTGACGTTCGGCACCTGCTGCTGCACCTGGATGTTGTGATACGACGTCTGGTAACCATCAATGTTGGCGCGCAGCGGCATGCCCAGCACCGTCATCTGGGACTTAATACCCACTTCGTAATCCAGCACCTCTTCCGGAGCTGCCACATTGGCGGCGGTGTTGATGGACTGGGTATTGATGGCGCCGGAGCGATAGCCCGAACGCATGGTGGCATAGACCAATGTGCCGTCCCACAGATCGTGATCGATATCCAAAGTCCAGGTCGGCTTGTGATAGCTCTTGTCGACGTTTACGGCGCATTGCGACAGCGGAAGGATCTTGCCATTGGCACTGGTCAGGAAGCAAAGATCGCTCTGGCCCGCATAAGCGATGCCGTTGATGGTATAGCTCGCGGGATCGAATATTGCCGCCTTGCCACCCGCGACCAGCGCCGCATTGGTCGCACTGGTGGCGGGGGTCTGGATGCTTTCCGAGGCGATATAGGCATGGCGCTCGTCATAGGTGTAGCGCACGCCGGCCGTAACCCGCGTGTCGTCCCAGATGCTGTAGGTGCCCTGGGCGTAACCGGCATAGGACTTGTTCGCCTCGCTATTGCGCGACCAGTCCGTCACGGTGATGGGCTTGGCGGTGCTGGGTCCCGTCGGCGCTGCCGGCGGCGCGCTACCGTTTTGGGGCAGGAACGAATAGAGCAGGCCGCCGTCATTGGGGCTTCTTTCGTTGAAATAGAACAGGCCGCCCGTCCATTTCAGTTTGTCATCCAGCGCCTTGCCGTTAACGGTGAATTCGGACTGATAGGACTCATATTTGGGGAAGTTATAGACATAAGTATTGGTTTCGTAGGGCTGGCCGCGGCTGACCGCCGTGCCGCTATTGTCCCAGGTGCGATAGGCGCCCATCAGCTTCATGTTCAGATCGTCACCGAACGACTTGTTCGCGGTGGCGGACCAGGTCTGATAATGGCCGACGCTGATATTACTGCGCGACTGTTCGGTGCTCCAGAAGCCGTAGGTCTGCTCGCGCGCATTGGAATTGATCAAGGTGTTATAGGCGGCGGGCGACGTATTGACGTTGCTGACGCTGGTGGCGGTCGACGTCTGGTAATAGGCCGCAACGGTCCGCCCCTGCAGGTCCACGAAACCAATGCAGGAACCGGCAATGTTGCAGATCGAGGTTTTGCCGCTAGACGCCGCCGTACCGACGAACGTGCCCAGATCGTGATAACTCGAACCGGTGTCATGTTCCGCCGAGATATCGGCGCGCACCACCAGGCTGAAGCTGTCATCGGGCGTCCATTTGACGCTGAACAGGCCGGCCAGCTTGTCGCTGCCCATGGCGGCCTGATGGTTGCTGGCGCCGCTCACCGGATCGCTGAAATAATTGGCGAGATAGCCTTTCTGGTCGTCGGCATTCAGCGCGATGCGCGCCGACAGCGTATCGGTCAGCGGGATGTTGATGGCGCCCTGCAAACCGGCGCGGCCATAATCGCCCAAAGTGCCACGGACATAGCCGCCGAAATCAGGGCCCGGATCCTTGGAATTATAAAGAATGGCGCCGCCGGTGGAATTGCGGCCGACCAGGGTACCCTGTGGCCCCTTCAGCACTTCGACATTGTCCATGTCGAACAGCGAACCGGTCAGACCCACGGCGCGGGCGTAATAGACGCCGTCCTTGTAGATGGCAGTTGCGGTATCGAAGCCCAGGCCCGGATTGCCGCCGCCCGACGGCGCGTCGAAATTGCGCTGGCCGCGAATGGTGACGTTGAGGGTGTCCTGGCGGAAGGCGGTGGGCGCGATATAGACCGACGGTGCGGAATATTTCAGATCTTCGAGCGTCTTGACGCCCAGCCGGTCGAGATCGTTCTGGGTATAGGAGGTGATCGAAATCGGGACCGTCTGCGCATTTTCCTGTATCTTGCGCGCGGTGACGATCACCGTCTCAAGCCCGATGCCCGAAGAGGAATTGTCGCTCTGTGCCATTGCCGGCATGGCGCCCATCAAGGCGAAAACGCTCGCCGAAAGCATCGCAATTTTGCGCATATCCCCTCCTGAATTATTCTTGTTGGAAGCTATGTAAGTGAGAAAAACCCAAAAATGAAGTGCGGCAGGACAGCAACAGGGACATGGGGAATTTTTCCCGATTCATGCCAATCATCCGCATGCTGAAAGCCCCGATTCCGGCGCTGAGCGTGGCGTTGCTGCTGGTTACCGGGTTTGCTGCAATGCTGACGCTGAACCTGCCCGGACAAATGTCCTACGATTCCGTCAGCCAGCTATTTGACGGCCGCTTCGGCGCTTACAACAGCTGGCATCCGCCGGTGATGGCGTGGCTGCTGGGCCTGTTCGATGCCGTGCTGCCGGGCACCGGGCTGTTCGTGGTGTTTGAAGCGGCGATGCTGGCGCTGACTTTTGCGCTGTCGCTACAGCGCAACGCCGGATGGGGCGCCGTGCCGGTGGCGCTGGCCCTCGTGCTGACGCCGCAATTCCTGCTCTATCAGGGCACAGTGTGGAAAGACGTTCTGTTTGCCGACGCATTGGTTTTGTCTTTCGCGCTGCTGGCGCGCGCGCTGCGCGAAGAGGGCCGTATCCGGCTGGCGCTTTTTATTCTGTTCTTTGCGGCATTGAGCCTGGCGGCGCTGGCGCGGCAGAACGGCTTGCTGCTGCTGCCGGTGGGCGCGCTGACATTCGCCTTGGCCATGGCTGGAAATTTGCGGCGCGCGGCGCTGCACACTGTGCTGGCCCTGGTGCTGCTGATTGCGCTGGTCAGCGGCACGGGATTGCTGCTGGCCCGGCGCGGTGATGGCGGGGCGGGCCTGGAAGGTGAAATCCGGCTTGCCCAGATTTACGACCTCACTGGCGCGGCCAGGCAAGGCTTTTCCCTGGACCTGCTGCGGCACAGCGATCCGCCGCTGGCGGCCGCCATCCAGCAAGGGGGTATCAAGGCCTATTCGCTGCAATTGCAGGACACGCTGGAGCCGCTTTTGCCGGCGCAAATTGCCCCCGGCGCGGTGATGGCCCAGTGGCGCGCCCTGCTGCTGACCCGGCCCGACCTTTATATCCGCGAACGCGTGCCTGTTTTCTGGCAGGTCGTGGCCACGCCGCAGATCGCACTTTGCCATCCCGCCTATGCCGGGATTGACGGCGACCCGGCCCAGCTCAAGGCCTTGGGGCTGACCGCCCGCAGCCGGCCGCGCGACCTGCGGCTGGCGGCCTATGCGCGCAGCTTCATGGGGACACCGCTGCTGTCGCATCTGACCTTCGGGGCGTTGGCCATCGGATTACTGATACTTTATCTCCGCCGCGGGTGCCGGGACGATATCGCCATGGCCGGGTTGCTGGCAGGGGCGCTGGCTTTTTCCGCCAGCTTCTTTTTCGTCTCTGTGGCCTGCGATTATCGTTACTTATTCCCCTTGGACCTGGCGGCGATGGTGGCCCTATTTCATTTCTTCGCAGCACCGCCACAAAGAATGACAAAAATATAGGCAATAAGAGGGAGCCCTTTCCCCTCCCGGCGATTTTCATGGGGCAAGCCAGAGAACCCGACATGCGCGCCTGCTTTCTTGGACAAAATGTTTGTGCCCTCGGGTTTGGGGTGGCGATGGTGCAGAGCCTGCCGGTGGAGCAGGCTCATGAGCCCGGCAACCAGCCCTGGGAGGCACAGATTGGCCCCCCACCAGCGCAGGGAGAAAACCCCAGCCAAAACCGCATGGTACGAGAGCTGCAGCGCCGGATAATGCCCCTTTCCTGAAGCCGGGCCCGAAGTTGGGGATGAATCTGGCCGTCCATGCGGCCATGGCGCCGCAGGGCCGAAAAGCCGGCGACTTCCCCTTGTTCTAAAAGGCACCAATCCCGATATTAAGTGTTGTACGAGTCGTCGCCGTAACGATATTTTATAAAGATAACAGTACATTGGTGGGGCATGCAGACGCGTTATCACATTTTGCTGGTTCTCGGCGCCGCTTTGGCGTTGAGCGGTTGTGCGACCAAGGACCCGGCGTCGCTGGCGCAGCATGATCCCTGGGAACAGCAAAACCGCGCTGTCTTCGATTTCGACATCAAGCTGAACAATGTGGTGGTAACGCCGGTGGCGAAATTCTACCGCGCGGCTGTGCCGGAACTGGCGCGCGACGGCATTCATAATGCGCTGACCAACCTCAATGCCCCTGTGGTGTTCGTCAACGACACGATCCAGGGCGATGGCACCAAGGCGACTGATACGTTCGGTCGCTTCATGATCAATTCCACAGTCGGCCTGGCCGGACTGATCGATGTCGCCAGTAAGGTCGGCATCCCCTATCACGACAATGATTTCGGCATCACCTTGGGCAAAGGCGGCGCAGCGGAAGGCTCTTATCTGGTGCTGCCCTTTGTCGGCCCCAAGCCGCCGCGCGACCTGGTCGGCAGCGGCGTGGATATCGCGTTCGATCCCCTCACCTATATAAGCTGGAACAATTCGACGCTTTATATGATCGTGCGGGCCGGCCTGGGCGTACTGGACAGCAGCGCTGCGAATATTGACGCGGTGGAATCCATCCAGCGCTCTTCCATCGACTCCTACGCCACGACGCGCAGCCTCTATCGCCAGAACCGCAATGCCCAGATTCACGACGGTGCGGCGCAAAATTCGGATCTGCCGAACTTCTAGAGCAGCGGCGCGCATGTTGACACGCGCTGCGAAGTCTTGATTAAAATCCCACCGTGGCAGGCCGCGCGATTTTAACGCTGCCCGGCGAATCCGATTTTGCAAACTTCCCCGCCTTGATATGCGTGCGGCATATTTGGAACGGGGAATATTTATGCGAAAAATTCTGACAGCTTTCATTGCCAATCAGGACGGCGCCACGGCCATTGAATACGGACTGATTGCAGTGGTCATCATCACCGGGCTGACCACGGTCGGCACCACACTCAACACCAACCTGTCCTCCATCGCGACCAGCGTGCGCTGATCGTTTGCCGGCATTGCCAAAGGCGCGGCGCCATGCGCGGAGCCTTTGGCAATGCCGCGATTCACACATGTTAATCGCGGGCGGACATTGCTTAACCCGGCGATTTTAACGCTGCCGTGAAGAACGCGTTTCCTCCCGCCCCGCGCCTTGATATCGGTGCACCTTCAAGGGGGACTTGTCATGCACGGATTGCTGGCCGGATTTATCGGCGACCGCAAAGCCACAACGGCGATTGAATATGGCCTGATTGCGGCTTTGATCTCGCTGGTGATGATTTCCGGCCTGCACGCCCTGGGCGACAGCCTCAGCGGCCAGATGATCGTGATCGGCACCAGCCTGAGCAACTGAAACCGGCAGCTATTCGGCTGGCGCACCGGGCGTTCCGGGCGCGCGCATCATGCCGTGGTACCAGCGATTCCAGATATTGCGGGTGCGGGTGCCGAAGCGGTCGAGATACAGATAGACCACCGGCGTGGTGTAAAGCGTCAGTGCCTGGCTCAGCACCAGCCCGCCGACAATGGAAATGCCCAGCGGCTGGCGCAATTCCGAGCCTTCGCCCAGCCCGATCGCCAGCGGCAAGGCCCCCAGAATCGCGCCCATGGTGGTCATCATGATGGGTCGAAAGCGCATCAGCGCCGCCTGGTAGATGGCCTCGCGCGAATCCAGCCCCTTCTCGCGCTGCAGGCTGATAGCGAAATCGATCAGGATAATCGCGTTCTTCTTGACGATGCCGATCAGCAGAATGACGCCGATCAGCGCGATCAAGCTGAAATCCGTGCGGAAAATCAGCAGCGCCAGCACCGCCCCCACCCCCGCCGATGGCAGGGTGGAAAGGATGGTGATGGGATGGATCAGGCTTTCATAGAGAATGCCCAGCACGATGTAGATGGTGACGATCGCTGCCACCAGCAGCAGCGGCTCATTGGCCAGGGATTTCTGGAAAAGCTGGAAGGTGCCGGCGGCTTCGCCATGCACCGAGATGGGCACATCAATCTTGGCCATGGTCTTCTGAATCGCATCCTGCGCGACGCTGATCGGCTCGCCCGTCGGCAAGGTGAAGGAGAAAGTCGTGGCGACAAAAGGGCCTTGATGATTGACCGCCAGCGGCGTGGCGCCAGGCCCGAAACTGACAAAGGCCGAAAGCGGCACCATGGTTTCCACCCGCGTGGAGACCGAGGCGCCGGTCGAGGCGCCGCCGCGGGCCGTATTGGTCAAGGCATTGAGCTGCTGGTTGCGCACGGCATCGGCTGCCGCTTGGGCAGCGGCGGATGAACCGGATGCAGCGCTGTTGTTGCTGAGGGTCTGGCTGGTGGTGGTGAGACTGCCGCCGCCCGCGGCGGTCGTGGCCGTGCTGCCCACAACAAAGGCCCCGCCAGCCGCGGCGGACGCCTGGGTGCCGCTGACGCTGCCGCCGGACGTTGAGACATAGATATCGCGCAGCGTTTCCGGGCTCTGCCAGAACTCGGGCGCCACCTCCATCACCACATGATACTGGTTCTTGTCCTTGTAGAGGGTCGAAACCTGGCGCTGGCCGAAAGCGTCATACAGGGTTGAATCGATCTGGGTGGCATTGAGGCCCAGCCGCGCCGCGGTGGGCCGGTCAATCTTGAGGTCAACTTCCAGGCCCTTGTCCTGCTGGTCGGAATTGACGTCCTGCAATTGCGGCACATTTTGCAGAGCCTGGGTGATCTTGGGCACCCAGGTATTGAGGTCGTCCAAGGTGTCCGCCTGGATGGTGTATTGATAATCGCCATTGCCCGCCCGGCCGCCGGCCCGCACGCCGGTGGCGCTGGCTGAACTGAGGAACAGCCGCGCCCCGGCGACATTGCTGAGTGCGGGCCTGAGCCGGTCAATCACGCCCTGGGTGCCAATATAGCCGCGCTCGGCCGGCGATTTCAGGGTGACAAAAATATTGCCGGAATTGCCGCCAGCCGCAAAGCCGCCCACCGACGCCACCGCCGGATCGGCACGGATAATGTTGACGAATTGCACAAATTTCTTCTGCATCAGCTGGAACGAGATGCTCTGGTCGGCGCGGATGCCGCCCTGCATGCGCCCTTCATCCACCGAGGGGAAAAAGCCCTTGGGCACAATCATCAGCAGATAGACATTCAGGCCCACCGCCACCAGCAGGATGAACATCACGGTCTTGGGATTGTCGAGCGCCCAGCCCACCGTGCGGCGATAGAAATCCAGGCTCTTTTCGAACATCCGCCGCGACATGCGCAGAATACGGCTTTCGTCCTCGCTGGGATTGATGTCGAGATAGGCGCACATCATCGGCGTCACGCTGAGGGACACCACCAGCGATGTGGCGATGGCGATCGTCAAGGTGACGGCGAATTCGTGGAAGATTTTGCCAACAATGCCGCCCAGCAGCAGGATGGGAAAGAACACCGCCACCAAGGAAATACTCATGCTCAGAACGGTGAAGGAAACTTCCTGCGCCCCCTTGAGCGCCGCCTGCATCCGGTTTTCGCCCAGCTCCAGATGGCGGGTGACGTTTTCCAGAACCACGATGGTGTTGTCCAGCACAAAGCCGGTGGAGACGATCAGCGCCATCAGGGAAAAATTGTCCAGGCTGAAGCCCACCAGATACATCATGCCGAACGTGCCCAGCAGCGACAGCGGCACCGACACCGCCGGCACCAGGGTGGCGCGGAAATTCCGCAGGAAGAAAAACACCACCACCACCACCAGGATGGTGGACAGCACCAATGTTTCCTCCACATCGCGCACCGAATTGCGGATCGAGACGGTGGGGTCGTTGATCACCTGCAGGGCGATGGCGGCGGGCAATGCGCCCTGCAGTTCCGGCATGATGGCGCGAATATTGTCCACCACAGAAATCACATTGGCGCCGGGCTGTTTGGTGACGTTCACCAAAATGGCGGGCTGGCCGTTGGCAGTGCCCATGTTGCGGACATTTTCGACACTGTCCGAGACGTCGGCGACGTCAGACAGCCGCACCGCGGCATTGTTGCGATAGGCGACAATCAGGCTTTGATAATCGGCAGCCGCGATGGCGCTGTCATTGGCATAGACCTGAAGCCGCTCCGGCCCCTGTTCGACGGTGCCCTTGGGGCTGTTGGCGTTGGCGGCCGAAACCGCGGCGCGGACATCCTCCAGTCCGATGCCATATTTGAACAAGGCGCGCGGATTGAGCTCGATGCGGATGGCCGGCAGCGAGGCGCCGTTCAATTCGACATCGCCCACCCCGGACACCTGGGACAGACGCTGTTGCAGGATGTTCGAGGCCTGGTCGTAGATCTGGCCCGGGCTGAGGGTCTTGGACGTCAGCGCCAGAATCATGATGGGGAAATCCGACGGATTGAATTTGCGATAGGTCGGATTGGAGCGCAAAGCCGCCGGCAGATCGGCGCGCGCGGCGTTGATGGCCGCCTGCACGTCGCGCGCCGCACCGTCAATGTCGCGGCTGATGTCGAATTGCAGCACCACCTGGGTCGAACCCACCGAACTGCGCGACGTCATTTCCGTGACGGCGGCGATGGCGCCCAGATGGCGTTCCAGCGGCGTCGCCACGCTGGTGGACATGGTTTCCGGGCTGGCGCCGGCCATGCTGGCCTGCACCACGATGGTGGGGATGTCGATATTGGGCAGCGGCGAGACCGGCAGCAGCAGCATGGCGCCCAGGCCCGCCAGCGCCAGGCCCAGCGCCAGCAGCGTGGTGGCGATAGGGCGGCGGATGAAAATCTCGACCATGGCTTACTCGCCCGCTTCCGGGGCGAAAGGCGCGGCTTGCGTGCCGCCGGCACGACGGGCGCGCCATTCGCGCAGCTCACAGCCCCAGCGGTCGAAATAGATATAGATCACCGGCGTGGTGAAAAGTGTCAGGAGCTGGCTCACCAGCAAGCCGCCGACGATGGAAATGCCCAGGGGATGGCGCAACTCCGAACCCATGCCCGAGCCCAGCATCAACGGCAGGGCGCCGAACAGCGCCGCCACCGTGGTCATCAGGATGGGGCGAAAGCGCAAAAGCGCCGCTTGGTGGATGGCGTCGGTGGGCGACTTGCCCTCGCCGCGCTGCGCCTCCAGCGCGAAGTCGATCATCATGATGGCGTTTTTCTTGACGATGCCGATCAGCAGAATGATGCCGATGATGGAAACGATATTGAGATCGTGACCCGTGACGATCAGCGCCAGCAACGCGCCGACGCCTGCCGACGGCAGAGTGGACAGGATGGTGACGGGATGGATGAAACTCTCATACAGCACGCCCAGCACGATATAGACGGTGATGATGGCGGCGATGATCAGCAGCAATTCGTTGCCCAGCGCCGACTGGAAGGCGAGCGCCGAGCCTTCAAATTGTGTGGTGATGCCGCTGGGATGGCCGGCGGCGACTTCCCCCGCATTGACCGCATCCACCGCTTCGCCCAGCGAATAGCCGGGCGCGACATCGAAGGAAATGGTGGCGGAGGGGAACTGACCCATATGATCTATCTGCAGCGGTACGGTGCGCTGGTCTATATGGGCGATGGCCGATAGCGGCACCTGGCCGCCTGCCGCCGACGGCACATAGATGTCGTTCATCGAAGCGACACTGTTCTGCAACTTCGGATCGGCCTCCAGGATCACGCGATACTGGTTGGACTGGGTGAAGATGGTCGAGATGATGCGCTGGCCGAAGGAATCGTAAAGCGCGTTGTCTATGGTCGCCGACGTGATGCCGAAGCGCGCCGCCGTGTCGCGATCCACCACCAGGTAAGCCGACAGGCCCTTGTCCATAAAATCGGTGGAGACGTTGGTCAGCGCCTTGGCCTTGTTCAGTTGGGCCAGCAGTTTGGGCACGAAATCATTGAGGCTGGACGATGTCGCGGCCTGCAGCACGAACTGATAGGCGGCGCGACTGACGACCGAGTCTATGGTGAGGTCCTGCACCGGCTGCAGATAAAAAGTGATGCCCGGCACGGCATTGGCATCCTGCTGCAGGCGCGCCACCACATCGGTGACGCTGTCGCGATCCGATTTGGGCTTGAGATTGATCAGATAGCGGCCGCTGTTGAGCGTGTTGTTGGTGCCGTCCACCCCGATGAAGGACGACAGGCTTTCGACATCCTTGTCCTGCAGGATCTTGGCGCCCAGCGCCTGCTGCCGGCGGGACATTTCGTCGAACGACACGGTGGGCCCAGCGGTGCTGATGGCCTGCACGAAACCGGTATCCTGCAGCGGGAAGAAACCCTTGGGGATCAGGATATAAAGCACCACGGTGAAAACCAGGGTCAGCACCGCCACCAGCATGGTGAAACGCTGATGCCTGAGCACCCAGATCAGCAACCGGTCATATTCACCAACAAAACGCTCATAATATTTCTCGGTGCGGCGCTGGAATTCGCTCTGGTTTTTTTCCTCATAGGCATGGCTGCGCAGCAGCTTGGCGCACAGCATCGGCACCAGAGTGAGCGAGACCACCGCCGAGATCAGGATGGTGATGGAAAGGGTGACGGCGAATTCGCGGAACAGGCGGCCCACCACTTCCTGCATGAACAGCAGCGGGATCAGCACGGCGATCAGCGACACGGTCAGCGACACGATGGTGAAGCCGATCTCGCCCGCGCCTTTCATGGCGGCATCGAACGGCTTCATGCCCTGTTCGAGATAGCGGGTGATGTTCTCGATCATCACAATGGCGTCATCCACCACAAAGCCGGCGGAAATGGTCAGCGCCATCAAGGACAGATTGTTGAGTGAGAAGCCCAGCAGATACATGGCCGCGAATGTGCCGACAATGGACAGCGGCACCGACAGGCTTGGAATGAAGGTGGCGGGCAGGTTGCGCAGGAAGACATAGATCACCAGCACCACCAGCACCACCGCCAGTATCAGTTCAAACTCAACATCCGCTACCGAGGCGCGGATAGTGTTGGTGCGGTCGGTCAGCACCCGCACATCCACCGAGGCCGGCAAGCCAGCCTGGATCTGGGGCAGGATTGCCTTGATCGAATCCACCACCGAAATCACGTTGGCGCCCGGCTGGCGCTGTACGTTGAGCAACACCGCGGGTGTCTTGTCAGCCCAGCTCGACAGCTTGGTGTTTTCCGCACCCTCGATCACGGTGGCGACATCCGACAGATGCACCGGCGCGTTGTTCTTATAGGCCACCACGATATTGGCGTAGTCGCTGGCGCTCTGCAGTTGGTCGTTGGCGTTGATGGTGTAGGACTGCGCCGCCCCGTCGAAATTGCCTTTGGGCGCATTGGAATTGTTGTTGGCGACGGTGGTGCGAAGATCGTCAATGTTCAGGCCGTAAGACGCCAATTGCTGCATATTGGCCTGCACCCGCACGGCCGGGCGATGGCCGCCGGAAATACTGACCAGGCCGACGCCCGCCAGCTGCGAGATTTTCTGGGCGATGCGGGTATCGGCCAGATCCTCCACCGTGGTGATCGGCAAGGTGGCCGAACTGATAGCCAGCGTGATCACCGGCGCATCCGCGGGATTGACCTTGGCATAGACGGGCGGGGCGGGAAGCTGCGGCAACAGGCTGCCGCCGGCATTGATCGCCGCCTGCACTTCCTGTTCGGCGATGTCGAGGCTGAGGCTGAGGTCGAATTGCAACGTGACCACGGACGAGCCGGCCGAGGACACGGACGACATTTCCTTCAGCCCCGGCATCTGGCCGAACTGGCGCTCCAGAATGGCGGTGACCGATGTGGTCATCACATCCGGGCTGGCGCCGGGATAAAAGCTCTGCACCTGGATGGTGGGATAATCCACTTCCGGCAGCGCCGATAGCGGCAGGAACAAATAGCCGACCACGCCCACCAGCATGATGGCGATCATCAGCAGCGAAGTGGCTACCGGTCTTTGAATAAAGGGGGCCGAGATATTCATGACTTCAGGCTGATCCGGCCAAGGCGCCAGTCAGGGTGCCGCTCACGGCGTGCCGCCGCCGCGCCGGCCGCCACCACCGCCGCGCTGCTTGGCCATCGCCGCGGAACAGGTGCTGGACAGCGAAGCACGGTTCTGGACCAGGCATTGGCGTGCTTCGCGTGAACCCGGTGCAGCGCTGCCGCACAGTTTGGAAATGTCGGCACTGCAGGCTGCGGTCAGCGCCTTTTGCGCCGCAGCCCTCGCGGCGACGCGCGCAGTATCAGCCGCCGCGCCAGACGGCGCCGCAATCTTCGCCGCCGGGCCTGGTATGGTGACATCGGCGCCATCGCGCAGGCGGTCGGCGCCATCCACCACAACTGTATCGCCCGGCTTGAGGCCGTTCAGCACCGCGACACTGTCACCGTCCTGCACGCCCAGCTTGACGCTGCGCTGGTTGGCAACCTTGTCGGGCGACACGACGAACACAAAAGTGCCGTCGGCGCCACGCTGAACAGCCGCCACGGGAATGACGGTCTGATGCTGCAAGGTATCCACCAGCAGACGGATATTGACGAACTGGCTGGGGAACAGCTTGCCGTCGGTATTGTCGAACATGGCGCGCAGCTTCACCGTGCCGGTGGTGGGATCGATCACATTATCAATGGTGGCCAGCTTGCCGGTGGCGATCTGCACGGTCTGGCTGCGGTCAAAGGCGGTGACCGCCAGTTCGGCGCCCGAAGAGCTGCGGCCCATGACCTGGGAAACATTGTCTTCCGGCACGGTGAAAATCACCGACATGGGCGACAGCTCGGTCACCACCACCACACCCGTGGTCTGCCCCGCCGAAACGATATTGCCGACATCCACCAGATGCAGGCCGACACGGCCATCAACGGGCGACGTGATGCGGGTATAGCCGAGGTTGATCTCGGCCGATTCCACATTGGCCTGGTCAGACTGCACCACGCCGCCATCGGACAGCACCAGCGCCTGCTGCGTCGCCAGTTGCTGGCCCGAGATGGCGTTCTGCGCCGCCAGCGCCTGATACCGGCCAAGGTCCACCTTGGCATTGGTGAGATTGGCCTGGTCGCGCGCCAACTGGCCCTTCGACTGGTCCAGCGCCGCCTGATAAGGGCGCGGATCAATCTGAGCGAGCAGGTCGCCGGCTTTCACCATCTGGCCTTCGGTGAAATAAATCTTGGTCAGCATGCCGCCGACCTGGGGCCGCACGGTGGCGGTGGCCAGCGGCGTCACCGTGCCCAGCGCGTTCAAGGTGACATTGATCGGCGCATCCTTGGCGGTGGCCACGCCCACCGGCTGCGCGCCATTGTTGAAGCCGGTACGCACGGCAGGCTTGGGATAAATCGCCCAGATCAGCAGCGCCAGCAACGCCAGGCCCAGCCCGATAAAGACCACGCGCGACAGGCGCGGATGGCGGCCGCACCATTGCTTGAAATCCGCCCACCAGCCCGAACTTGGGCGAGCGCCCAGACCGGCGTGAATATCCTTGGTGGTGTTCTCGATGTTCATCGCCGGGAGCCCGAAAGGAAAAAATCAATCACAGGAAATGCAGAAAAAACGTCTTTTATGTGCCGTGGGAAACAGTCTGCCGGTAATGCCGCAAGCTTACGCATGTTGAACTCGGATAGCAGCCAGTTTCCCCCTAAATTTGTCGCAACTGTCGTGAACCCAAACTGAACGGCGCTGCCGGCCCGATAATTCAACCCCGGCCTATGGATTACGTTCAGGTCAGGATTTCGTTCATTGCCGCGGCGCGGTGCCCCATCCCTGGCGCTCTTTTTGCGAGGGGCCGGCCCACCTGCCGGTCCGCCCCCGCTGGCCTAAAGCGGGACGCGCCACAGGCCGGAAAGCCCAAAAAACCAGGCTTTCCGTGCCAAAACGAGCCGAAAAAGCCCCGCTTTTCCTGGCCCGGCTCCTGCAACCGCCAAGCCTGAGGCCCTTGCCCAAGGCATAACGGTGAGCGTTCAGGATTATTCCCAGCCGGCCATGAAGGCGGTGTTTCCCGCCCTGGACGGCTTTGGCTTGGCCTTTGCGCCGGACGGGACCAGCGCCAAGCGGGTGCTGGATGTCGCCCTTGCCAGCATCACCCTTCTTCTGTGCCTGCCGCTGCTGGCCGCCATCACCCTGGCAATCGCTGCGGATTCGCGCGGCCCCGTACTGTTCCGCCAGCGCCGCACCGGCCAGGACGGCAAGCTTTTCGGCATCTACAAATTCCGCAGCATGCATGTGCTGGAAGACGGCACAGACTTTGTGTCGTCAAAACAATTGGGACAACTGAGGGCGTAGATTAAGGGAGCATTGGCCTCATCTGTTGGTTGATCTTAAGCGGCGATCTTTTGGTGAAGCAAGCGTCTTTGAGTGATTGTGTTTCGTTTG